>Ga0209277_10000402_pt1 | contig 21813 bp, 22 predicted proteins | sample JI81AbrownDNA_FD_187503 | JGI IMG/M metagenome (GOLD analysis project Ga0209277, IMG submission 187503) | Wastewater effluent complex algal communities from Wisconsin, to seasonally profile nutrient transformation and Carbon sequestration -... | ecosystem: Engineered > WWTP > Effluent > Algae... | reverse complement strand
ATGCCCCAAACCCAGGGAACCCAAATCCTCACACTCACCGGCTTGCGCTTTGACGCCAACCTTGGCATTCTGGAATCGGAAAAAATCGCCCCCCAGCCGATCCAGGTCGATGCCGAGCTGAGCCTGGGCCCGCAGCCCCTGCTGCCGCACGACGATGACATCAACCATGTGCTGGACTACCGCAAGGTGCGCCAGATCATCATCAACGAATGCACGGCCGAGCACGTCAACCTGCTGGAGAGCCTGATTGGCAAGCTCGCCAACCGCCTGCTGCAACTGCCCGGCGTGCAGGGTGTGCGAGTAAAAATTGCCAAGCTGGAAATATTTGACGACTGTGAAGTCGCCATCCGCGTAGAAACAGGAAAGTGGTGAAACCATGAGTGCCGTCTGGACAGAAAACGAAGCCCCCACCCTTGGCAAGGAAGCCAAGATCGAGCGCGAAACGCACAAGTTAGAGAAGCGCCTGTGCCGCCAGGTGGGCCAGGCCATCGTTGACTACAACATGATCGAAGAAGGCGACCGCATCATGGTCTGCATGTCGGGCGGCAAGGACAGCTACGGCATGCTCGACATCCTGATCAAGATGAAGCAGCGCGCACCCATCAACTTCGAACTGGTGGCCGTCAACCTGGACCAGAAGCAGCCCGGTTTTCCCGAGCACATCCTGCCCGAGTACCTGGCCACCACCGGTGTGCCGTTCCACATCGAGACACAGGACACCTACTCCATCGTCAAGCGCAACATCCCCGAAGGCAAGACCATGTGCAGCCTGTGCAGCCGCCTGCGTCGGGGCATCTTGTACAAGGTCGCGCGCGAGCTCAAGTGCAACAAGCTCGCGCTGGGCCACCACCGCGACGACATGCTGCAAACCTTCTTTCTGAACATGTTCTTTGGCGGCAAGCTCAAGGGCATGCCGCCCAAGCTCACCAGCGACAACGGCGAGTTCATCGTCATCCGCCCCATGGCCTATGTGGCCGAGAAAGACCTGATTCGCTGGGCCGAACACCGCCAGTTCCCCATCATCCCCTGCAGCCTGTGCGGCAGCCAGGAAAACCTGCAGCGCGTGCAGGCCGGCAAGATGCTGCGTGAGTGGGAGAAGCAGTACCCCGGACGCGCCGAAACCATGTTCACTGCGCTGCAGAACGTGGTGCCCAGCCACCTGATGGACAGCAAACTGCACGACTTCAAGAACCTCAAGACCACCGGCATTCCCGATGAAAACGGAGACAAGGCGTTTGACGAGGAAGAGTTCCCCACCGCAGTGCCCAGCCTGCCGGGTCTGCAAGTGATCCAGGTGTAAGCCATGCGACGCGCTGCACTCTGGCTCATGTCTGCCTGCCTGTTGCCCCTGCTGCTGGCCGGCTGCGCGATGCCGCGCATGATCGACAGCGACGTCAACAGCTTTGCCGGCACCGCACCCGCGGTGCGCGGCGCCAGCTTCCGGTTTGACCGGCTTCCCTCGCAGCAGAACTCTGGCGAGGTGCAAGACCGGATCGAGGCCATCGCCCAGACGGCGCTGGAGCGTGTGAACCTGATGCGCCACGATGCCGCGCCGCGCTACCTGGTGCAGGTGCAAGTGGGGGCTGAAACCATGCGCAACCCCTACTACCGCCCGCGCACCCGGCTGGTCGTCGGTGCCGATGGCCGGCTCTACGAAGAATGGCCGCTGTTCCCGGACCTGGACACACTGTGGTTTCGCCACAGCGTCAAGATGGTGCTGCGCGACTCGGCCAACGGCCAGGCCGCTTACGAGACCACGGCCGTGTTTGACGGCCCCTGGTCGGACACACTGAACCTGCTGCCCGCCATGCTGGAGGCAGCCCTGCAGGACTACCCGCAGCCGATGCGCCGCCGCGTGGTGGTGGAACTGCCCGCCCCCACGGGAGGCAACCGCTGATGGGCGCCACCCGCATCATCGCCGTGCGCCACGGTGAAACCGCCTGGAACGTGGACACCCGCATCCAGGGCCAGCTTGACATCGACCTTAACGACAAAGGCCGCTGGCAGGCCCAGCGTGTGGCGCAGGCGCTGGCCGATGAGCCCATCCACCGCGTGTACTCCAGTGACCTGTCGCGCGCCCATGCCACGGCCCGAGCCATTGCGCAGCACGCCAGCGAGCCCACGGCAAGGGAAGTGCAGTTGCATACCGGCCTGCGCGAGCGCGGCTTTGGCACGTTTGAGGGCCAGACCTGGGCAGACATTGAAACCCAATGGCCCGAAGAATCCCGCCGCTGGCGCCAGCGCGACCCGCACTTTGCACCCCCCGGCGGCGAAACCCTGGTGCAACTGCGCGAGCGCATCGCCGGCGCGGTGGCGGCCTTGGCTGCGCAGCACCTGGGGCAGCAGATCGTGCTGGTCGCCCATGGCGGGGTAATGGACGTGCTCTACCGCCTGGCCACCAGCCAGGACATTGGTGCCCCGCGCACCTGGGAGCTGGGCAACGCCGCCATCAACCGCCTGCTGTGGACGCCCGACGCACTCACTTTGGTGGGTTGGGCCGACACCCGGCACCTGGAAGACGAAACGCTGGACGAATCCAGCACCTAGGGGTCCCTAGGGTTCACCCGCGTTTCGCAAAGCGCTTGCTCGGCGAAAATCAGGGCATGAGCCCCTACCAAGTCATCGTTCTCGCCACACCCGTTTTTCTGCTGCTGATTGCACTGGAATTTGTCTGGAGCCGCATGCGCGCCAGCCGCACTGCGGGCCAGCAACCCTACCGCCTCAATGACGCCATCAACAGCATCAGCCTGGGCATCATCAGCCAGCTCTTCGGTGTACTCAGCAAGGTCCTGAGCATCGGCATTTACACCCTCGTGTTCGGTGCCGTGGCCATCTACCCTGACCTGGCGTTCTGGACCACCTGGTACGGCATCATCCTGGCGCTGATTTTTTACGACTTCTGCTACTACTGGGTCCACCGTGCGGGCCACGTCATTGCCCTGTTCTGGGCGGCCCACGTGGTGCACCACCAGAGCCAGCACTACAACCTGTCGACCGCGTTGCGCCAGACCAGCAGCGGCGCCCTGTTTGGCTGGATCTTCTACATCCCCATGGCGATTGCCGGCGTGCCACCGCTGGTGTTTGGCATCGTGGCGCTGATCGACCTGCTCTACCAGTTCTGGGTGCATACCGAGCAGGTGGGCAAGCTGGGCTGGTTTGACCGGGTGTTCTGCTCCCCCAGCAACCACCGCGTGCACCACGCGGTGAACGACCCGTACATCGACCGCAACTACGGCGGCCTGCTGGTCATCTGGGACCGCATGTTCGGCAGCTTCCAGGAAGAGATGGACCACGAGCCCTGCGTGTACGGCACCCGCGGCGCACTCAATAGCTGGGACCCGGTGTGGGCCAACCTGGAGGTGTACTGGGCGCTGGCCAAGGATTCCTGGGCCACGCGCAACTGGGGCGACAAGGTGCGCATCTGGTTCAAGCCACCGGGCTGGCAGCCCGAGGACCTGGAGCAGGCCCACCCCAAACCCGCGTTCAAGCTTGAAAACGTCACCACCTACAACCCGCCGCTGACCGCCGGGCAGCAGTGGTTTGCCGCGCTGCAGTTCATCCTGGCACTGGCGGCCGTATCGGTCTTCCTGTGGAACGCCGACACCATGTCCATGGGAACCGCAGCGCTGTGGATTGCGGCCATCAGCGCCTCCATGTGGGCGCTGGGCCTGTTCATGCAGGGTCGGCTGGCCCTGCTCGAAGTTCTGGTGCTGGAAAGCGCCGCCCTGGCCACGCTAAGTGCGCTGGGTATGGTGGACCTGCACCTGGTGTTCAAGCCCGCCACCATGGCAATTGCTATTATTTTTGTAGCTAGTCGCGCAATATCTACGGGGGCTATAGGGCGATTTGATGCCTTATTGTTGGCTGCGCTGGTGTTTTCGCTGGGTGGCGACGTGTTCCTGATGCTGCCGGGCGACCAGCCGCTGTGGGGGTTACCCACCTTCATTCTGGGCCTCGGTTCGTTTCTGGTGGCCCACCTGTTCTATATCGCCCTGTTCTGCCAGGGGCAGGCCTGGTTTCCCAGCAAGCGTGCCCTGTTGCTGGTGCTGGGCGTTGGGGCAGCCATGTACGCCATCGTTTGGGGTGGGCTGGGCAACGATACGGTGCTCAAGATTGCCGTGGCAGCCTACGTGACCGTCATCTCGCTGATGACGGCACAGGCCATCGGCCGCGCCGTCACGCTGGGCGACAGCGCCTCACGCTGGGTGGCGGTGGGCGCCTGTGTATTCATGGTGAGCGACTCACTGATTGCGATCAACAAGTTTGTCACGCCGGTGGCGCTGTCGTCGCTGTGGATTCTGGTGACCTACTACTGCGCGCAGATGCTGATCGTGCACCACAGCCGCAAGGCCTGAGGGCCATCCGCACCGTTATTTTGCAGCCGTGTATTTCGCGATGATGGGCTGCAATTTGCCGGTGCGCCGCAGCTTGTCCAGTGCGTCCTGCAGTTTTTTGACCAGGGCCGGATCGGTCTGGAGATTCAGGGCGTAGTAGTAGGCACCGCCATCGCTGAGTTTCACCAGCTTGGTCACCGTAGTGGCTGGAATGGAGGCACTGCGCAGATGCCATGCCATGCCATGCCCAGCTCGGTCTCGACCATGGCATCCACCCGGGCACCCACCAGCAAACGCACGACCTCGGCATTGGTCGCCTCTTCCACCAGGGACGACGCTGGCACCCCGGCATCGAGCAGGTCCTGCTGCGCGGCCTCTCCACGCACCACGCCAATGCGCAACTGCGCCAGATCCTGCAGGGCACGGACCGACTTTTCCTGCCCTGTCTTGCCATACACCCAGGTGGAGCGCGGCACGATGGGCCCCACCCACAAAAATTCGTTCTCGCGCGACGGCTTGCGTGCGGTCGTGAACACCAGTGTGTTGGGCGTGGTCTGGACCGTTTTGTAGGCACGCGCCCAGGGAACCATGCGGATGTCGCAATCGATCTTTGCGCTCTGGCACATGGCCCGCAACATGTCCGTCGAAAAGCCCTTGATGGCACCCTGCTCCGAATAGTTGTAAGGCGCCCAGTCCACGGTATAGGCCGTGAGATCGGCTGCGCGGGCAGACGCCAGCAGACTGGCAGCAACCGCCAGTGCAGACAATGTCCGAAGCATCTCAGTTTTCATGGTGTGTTCACTCGGCAAACAGGCCTTCACCCGTGCTCTTGGGTGTCACCCCCAGATGCCGGTAGGCCGCCAGTGTGGCAATGCGCCCGCGCGGGGTGCGTTGCAGGTAACCCTGCTGGATCAGGTAGGGCTCGATCACATCTTCGATGGTTTCGCGCTCTTCGCCAATGCTGGCCGCGATGTTGTCCAGCCCGACCGGGCCACCGTCAAAGCGGTGGATCACGGCTTCGAGCAGCTTGCGGTCCATCAGGTCAAACCCCTGCGGGTCCACATCCAGCATGGCCAGCGCGCGGTTGGCCATGTCCAGGGTGATGGTGCCCACGCCCTTGACCTCGGCATAGTCGCGCACCCGGCGCAACAGGCGGTTGGCAATGCGCGGGGTGCCGCGCGAGCGGCGGGCGATCTCGAAACCACCCTCGGCATCCATGGGCACATTGAGCAGACCTGCACTGCGCTTGACGATGCGGCCCAACTCCTCGGAGGTATAAAACTCCAGCCGCGCCACGATGCCAAAGCGGTCGCGCAACGGGTTGGTCAACATGCCGGCACGCGTGGTGGCGCCCACCAGGGTGAAGGGCTGCAGGTCGAGCTTGATGGAGCGCGCGGCCGGGCCTTCGCCGATCATGATGTCGATCTTGTAGTCCTCCAGCGCTGGGTACAGAATTTCTTCCACCACCGGACTGAGGCGGTGGATCTCGTCGATGAACAGAACGTCGTTCTTTTCCAGATTCGTCAGCAGCGCAGCCAGGTCTTTGGGCTTTTCCAGCACCGGCCCGCTGGTCTGGCGCAGGTTCACGCCGAGTTCGTGCGCAATGATGTGGGACAGGGTCGTTTTGCCCAGCCCAGGCGGGCCAAACAGCAGCACATGGTCCAGCGCTTCGGAGCGCTTCTTGGCCGCGCCGATAAAGATTTCCAGCTGTTCCCGCACCTTGGTCTGGCCCACATACTCGTCCAGCAGCTTGGGCCGCAGGGCCCGTTCAATCGCCTCTTCGCCGGGCGAAACAGGGGCGGCAGACACCATGCGCAGCGCGGGCGCCGGAGAAAAGTCGTCGGTCTGGATGCTCACGGGAGTGCGATCGGTCAAATAAACAGGAATATAGACAGCAGTCTCACTATAGCGCGTGTCCCGCAGTGCGTGTCCCGGATACCCTGCGCCGTTTAAGTTACCCGCCCTCGCGGCCGATACTATGTTTAACCACGTCCGGGTTCACCGGGCGTCCCATGTATTTGCAGGCCACTGCGGGGCGACTTTTTCCATGAACACAGCTACTTTGAAACTGACACCTTTGCACCGCCCGCTATCTGCCGCCGTCCTGTGCGTCTGGGGCCTCATGTCGGGAACGGCCCTGGCCAACGACCCACCCGCCGAGAAGCCGTTTGAAAAAGTGGAAGTGCTGACCAAGCGCAAGGTGGTGGGCGAAGTCACCACTTCCTCAGCCGCCAGCCCCAAGGACGTGGGCAACCAGGTGCGCGAGGCGCTGGGCACCAGCGTGGCACCCAACAAGAAACTCACCGTCGTCGTGAGTGACAAAGCCTCGGGCGGGCACAGTTCCGCCCCTGCTGCACCCGCCGCACCCCAGTCCAGCCGCGCCTACGCGCAGGCCCGTGCTGCCGCGCTGACCGGCCACGCCGCAGCGCCCTCGGCCAAGGGCGGTGCTGACGCCCATGGCGGCGAAGTGCACTGGGCCTATGACGGCGAAAACGGTCCGCAGACCTGGGGCAAGCTCAAACCCGAATTCAACCTGTGCGCCATCGGCAAACGCCAGTCACCCATCAACATTGAAGAAGGCGCCACGCTGGCCGGCCCGGCCGAACCTATCCAGTTTGCCTACACCCCCAGCAATGCCACCGTCGTTAACAACGGGCACACCATCCAGGTGGACCTGCAGGGCGACAACTCCATCACCGTGCGTGGCTCCAACTACCGCCTGGTGCAGTTCCACTTTCACAGCCCCTCAGAAGAGCAGGTCAACTACAAGCGCTTTGCCATGGTGGCGCACCTGGTGCACAAGAACGACGAGGGCCAGCTGGCCGTGGTGGCGGTGCTGCTGGAGCAGGGCACGCCCAACCCGCTGATCGACAAGGTGTGGACCTACATGCCACTGGACGCCAACGACCGCGTGCGCATGCCGCGCGAAATCCTCAACATGAACGAACTGCTGCCCGCCGACCAGCGCTACTACCAGTTCATGGGCTCCCTGACCACACCACCCTGCTCGGAAGGCGTGCTGTGGATGGTTCTCAAGCAGCCAGTGCAACTGAGCAAGAGCCAGTTCCGCCTGTTCACCCAGCTCTACCCCAACAACGCCCGCCCGATCCAGCCGCTCAATGGCCGGCCGGTGCGCGATGCGCAGTAAGTCGCTATATTTTTAGTAGCTGACTGAGCATATTTTTCGGGGGTTGGAGGCCTATTTCATTTGAAATCTCGGGGATTGTTTGCGAGCGGAACGCTTCATTCGATGACGCACGCTGATAAGACCTGGCCGCCACTGAACCTCCAACCTTGTTGGTGAACCTTGTAGGTGGCGCATCCAATCGCGCATTTCATGCGGATCGCGGTCGCTCCCCAGGTGCGATACTAGGCCCCACGAGGTCTTAGTGCCCATCGCTTGAACTTGGATGGGGTCTTGATGCCCCGCATTTGCAGAAAAATCGAGGAGTGGTCCGATGATGGTCATGGTGCGGAGTTGTCTGCTTTTCCCATTTTTGTGCTGTGTTGGATGGGCTGCGTGCGCTGCAGATTTCAGTCCCATGCCGGGAGTTGCCCGCATGACGGAGGTGGCTAAAGCAGCGGTCCCATTCGATCTGGTCACTCTCAAGGGTCAATGGAAGCAAAGACTGACTGCGATGCGGGCAGCCGGTGTCATGCCATTAATCGATATTGAATCCAATCTCGATGAGAACCTGAACCTGCAGGAATTTGCACGCCGTATGGATGACGAAGGCGTTGCCCTCATCGCCTTCTCAGGTGTGCCCAAAGGCCGGGGTTGGAGCGATGCTGCACGTTATGCGGTTGCGGCAGACCCTTGGCGCTACATCCCAGCAGGGGATGGTGGAGTGCCACCGGACTGGAAGAAAAATCCTCTGGCATTTGCCGAAACTTCGCAAGAGCGCGCTACGAGAGACGGTTACCCGATGTTGGGTGAGTACGAGTTTCGCCACTACCCGTCACCCGATCAGATTGGCCGCGGCAACACCGAGCGCGATGAAGATCTGGCCATGGACAGCCCGGCAGGGCATGTGCTGTTTCGTTTCTCGGCGCAAAGCGGTATTCCGTTCCAGATTCACCATGAGATCGAAGACCAGTACCTGCCACCGCTGGAGAAAATGCTGACGCAGTACCCGCAGGCCAAGGTTATCTGGTGCCATCTGGCGCAAATGCGGTACCAGGGGCGCAACACGGTATACGGGCCCGACTACGTTCGCCAGTTGATCGGGAAATACCCCAATCTGTACTTTGATTTGTTTTCTGGGCCGCCGGACCACGTCTACCCTACCAGCAAGGAGTACCCGGGGCGTTATTGGGACCGGAGCACGGGGAAGTTGAAGCCGGAATGGGCCCGTCTGATTGCCGATCACCCCTGGCGTTTCATGACGGCCCTGGACCTCAATCCCTTCATCGTGGGCCAGTTTTCGAAAAAAGTGGCGATGCAACGTGCGGTTTTGGACAGCTTGCCCGAAGCGGTCCGGGACATTGTGGCCTACAAGGCGGCGTGGAAGCTGTTGTTCAACGAATTACTGTGATCGCGCATACGCAGGGTGACGGCGGCGTACCTCCAATCTCTCAGCGTTTCAGCCAAATGGTTCACCCCGTCACTGGTCGGGACGTCCCCGAGGTCAAACGAATTAATGCCTTCAAGACATCCTACGTTGTACTCATACTCCTGCGGATTCGACCGCCGCTGGTGGTGCGTGAGATGCCGCAATACGAACAATTGCATCTTCTCGGATCCACGATGCCGTCGGACAGGTGCGGTTCAAGCTCCACCTGTCCGCAATGGCAGGTCGCCGTGTGCTTCAGCCTGACGTAGGTGCCGCCCACTTCTTTGATCATCATTTCTCCGTCTTTCCTGAAAACCACATGCGAATGCATTGTGGCGTCAGACTATTTCACGATGGTGAATGACCGGGCCGCTGACTAAGCAGCCTGCCACCCCTACTTCGCCAGCGCCTTCAGCGCCAGCTTGATGCCATCGCTCACGCCCACGTCCTTGGGCAGCGCCTTCAGCGCGGCCAGCGCTTCCTTGTCGCTATAGCCCAGCGCCACCAGCGCCTGCAGAATGTCGGCCTGCGAATCATCGGCAGCGCCGGCGGTGGCGCCGATGTCGGCACCGAGCTTGCCTTTGAGTTCCAGCAGCAGGCGCTCGGCAGTCTTCTTGCCGATGCCTGGCACCTTGATCAGCCGGCCGGCCTCCTGCAGCGTGACGGCCTGGGCCAGTTCGCCCACACCCATGCCAGACAGAACGGACAACGCGGTGCGTGGACCGACGCCAGAAATCTTGATGAGTTCACGAAAAGCCTCGCGCTCGGTGCTGGTGCCAAATCCGTAGAGGATCTGCGCGTCCTCGCGGACCACAAAGTGGGTCAGAAGCGAGACCTTCTGGCCTTCGGCGGGCAGGTTGTAGAACGTGCTCATTGGCACCTGCACCTCGTAGCCCACACCACCGCAGTCCACGATGACCTGCGGGGGATTCTTGTCGCTGAGGGTGCCTGTCAGTTTGCCAATCATTTTGTGCCTATCATGGGAGTCCTTGAGAGGAATTATCAGCTTGATTCTCCGACACACATTCGCGCCCCTGAACAACACCCGCCTGTCCCACCTGTGCGGCCCTACCGACGAACACCTGCGCACCATCGAGATAGCGCTGGAGGTGCGCATTGCCCACCGGCACGAGCAGTTCAAGATCGAAGGCCCCAAGGCCAAGGCCCAGCGGGCGATGGATGTGCTGCAGGCCATGTACGAAATGGCGGCGCGCCCCATCCAGCCATCGACCGTGCAGCTCATGCTCAGCGGCGACGGCTCCGCTGAGGCCAGCGACGGCCCGAGCCTGGCCACGCGCCGCGCGGACCTGAAGCCGCGCAGCCAGAACCAGGCGGTGTACCTGGACAACATTGCCGAGTTCGACATCACCTTTGGCATTGGCCCGGCCGGCACCGGCAAGACCTACCTGGCCGTCGCCGCCGCTGTGGATGCGCTACAGCGCAGCGCGGTGCAGCGCATTGTGCTGACCCGCCCGGCGGTGGAAGCCGGTGAGCGCCTGGGCTTTCTGCCCGGTGACCTGAACCAGAAGGTCGACCCGTATCTGCGACCGCTGTACGACGCACTGTACGAGCTGATGGGTTACGACCAGGTCGTCAAGGCGTTTGAGCGCCAGCAACTGGAAATTGCGCCGCTGGCTTTCATGCGCGGACGCACGCTGAACAATGCCTTTGTGATTCTGGACGAGGCACAGAACACCACGCCTGAGCAGATGAAGATGTTTCTCACCCGCGTGGGCTTTGGCACCAAGACCGTGATTACCGGGGACGTGAGCCAGATTGACCTGCCCAAGTCGCAGATGAGCGGGCTGGTGGAAGCCGAGCGCATCCTGCGCCGCACGCCAGGCATTGCCATCACCCGGCTGACCAGTGCCGACATCGTGCGCCACCCGCTGGTGGCCCGCATTGTGGACGCGTATGAGGCCGCACGGCTGGACGACCTGCCACGCATATCACCCGCACTGGCCATCCCCGAGCCAGAACCCGAGCTGCCCCGCGTGGGCCTGCCCAAAACCCGAACCCCGAAAGCGCGCTGATGCTGCCCGAACTCACCCTCTCCCTGCAATTTGGCAAGTTCAAGGACGTGGACAAGCACCGCGCCGCCCTGCCCCGCCACAAGGTGGTCCGCTGGATTCGCAACACGCTGGAGGTGGACGGCGAAATCACGGTGCGCATTGTGGACGCCGAAGAAGGCCAGACGCTGAACCGCGAGTACCGCAAGAAGGACTACGCCACCAACGTGCTGACGTTCGACTACACCCAGGAGCCGGTGGTCACCGCCGACCTGGTTCTGTGCGCACCTGTCGTAGCCAAAGAAGCCAAAGAACAGAAGAAGACCCTGCAGGAACATTACGCGCACCTTATCGTGCACGGCACGCTGCACGCGCAGGGCTGGGACCATGAGCTGGACGAAGACGCCGAAGTGATGGAGTTGCGCGAGACCGAAATCATGGCGCGGCTGGGTTTCAAGAACCCTTATTAGCCAAATCGGCACCTAGCCCACGCGGAAATTGCGCAAACAGCTATCAAATGCATAGCAAACTGCACTGGCTTGCGGGGTTGGCCATCACCGCGGCGCTGCACTCGCAGGCTCACGCGCAGACCTGGCCTTTCTCGCCACCCCGCGACACCTTCAGTCCGCAATCCCTGCTGGACCTGCGCACGCTCAATGAGCCGATGGCTGGCGAAACCGGCTTTGTGCGCAGCAACGCCGATGGTGACTTTGTGCGCGGCGATGGCAAGCCCATCCGCTTCTGGGCCGTCAACACCAGCGTGGCGGGCCGCACCGGCAATGCCCGGCCTTTGTGGCCCCTGGGCGCACCCGACCTGGCGCGCCACGCCCGTTTCCTGGCCAAGCGCGGCGTGAACATGGTGCGCCTGCACCAGCAGATCAGTCCGGACCTGAAGGCCAAACCATCCGCTGCCATCGACGACATCAATGAGGCCCAGCGTGATGCCATCTGGCGCTCCGTGGCGGCCATGCGCAAGGAAGGCATCTACACCACACTCTCGCCCTATTGGGCCGTCCCGATGAAGTTCGCCCCCGGCTGGAATTTCCCCGGCGGCCATGAGCAGTCGGCCACCGGGTTGCTGTTCTTTGACCCCACCCTGCAGCGAGCCTACAAGGCGTGGCTGCGCAAACTGCTGACCGAGAAAAATCCGTACACCGGCATCGCCCTGGTCAACGACCCGAGCGTAGCCATCCTGCAGCTGCAGAATGAAGACAGTCTGTTGTTCTGGTCGTTCAACCACATCCAGGGTGCGCAGCGGCAGGCGCTGGAACGGCTGTTTGCCACGTTTCTGGCACGCAAATACGGCACGCTGGCCAAGGTACAAGACGCCTGGGCTGGCGCACAGGACACCGGAGATGCGCCACAGGACGGCCGCATGACTCTGCTCAACCTCTGGGAGCTGACCCAGCCATCACGTGACTGGCCGCTGGTGGGTGACCCCAAAGACTTGCGCGGCGGCAAGGCGGTGCGGCGCGCTGACCAGACCGAGTTTCTGGCCCGCACCATGCACGACTTCAATGCCGCCATGGTCCGCTTTCTGCGCGACGAGCTGGGTGCCAAACAACTCATCAACGCTGGCAACTGGAAGACCGGCAGCACCGAACTGCTCAACGATGCCGAGCGCTGGAGCTACACCGCAGCCGATGTAGACGCCGCCAATGTGTACAACGGTGGCATCCACAAAGGGCCCAAAAACGGCTGGGCCATCCTGGCAGGCGACCAGTTCACCAACGAGAGCATTCTGCGCACGCCCCAGCTGCTGCCCATCCACCTGAAGCAGACGCAGGGCCGTCCGATGCTGCTGACCGAGGGCAACTGGGTGATGCCCAACAACTTTGGCGCCGAGGGGCCCTTCCTGATTGCGGCCTACGCATCGCTCACCGGCGTGGATGGCTACTACTGGTTCTCCACCGGTGACGAAGGCTGGACGCCGCCGCAGTCGGCCAACGGCTACCTGCCCAACTCGCAGGGCAGATGGATCTTTGCCACGCCCGAGATTCTGGGCAGCTTCCCCGCCGCTGCACTGGCCTACCGCATGGGCTACATCGCTAAGGGCACGCCGGTACTGCAGGAAAACCGCAGTCTGCCAGACCTGTGGCAGCGCAAGCCACCGCTGCTGTCAGAGTCCACCAGTTTTGACCCCAACCGCGACAGCGGGGACCGCGCTGCAAGCACGCAAAGCAAGGCAGGCCTGCCTGGAAGCGCGTTCCTGGTCGGGCCTGCGCTGGTCAGTCTGGGCAAGGAAGGGAATGCGCCCAGCCGTGCAGCTGACCTCGCGCCATGGGTTACGCCACAGGGCGTGCAGTCCAGCACGGCGCAACTCGTGTGGAATACGCAGCTGGGGTTCTGCACCATCAACACACCGCAGGTGCAGGGAGTAGCAGCCCACTTTGCCAATGCGCCGGTACACCAGTTGAAAGACGTCCGGTTTGCCTCCGGTAACACCTTTGGTGCCGCCATGGCGGTGTCGATGGACGGTTTGCCGTTGCAGCAATCCCGTCGCATCCTGCTGCAGTACGCCACGCAGAGCCGACCCACCGGCTGGCGCGAAACACCAGCAGCCATTGCACTGGAAGGCGGGCAACAGGCCAGCGGATTCACGGTGCAGGCAGTGGGTCATTCGCCCTGGCAGGTACACAGCGCACAGCTGGAGGTGACGGTGAACAACCCCCATGTCAGCACGGCCACCGTGCTGGACATGAACGGTATGGCGGCGCGCACCCTGGATTTGAAGCGCGCATCCGGCAGCGCCAGCCTGCGTTTTCCGGCGGATGCTATGTACGTCGTGCTGCAGTAGCAGGCCGCTGCAGCCAGAAGACTCCGATGGCAGCTAGCGCCAGTGCCGCCGCTGTGGCAAATGCCAGCGCGGGGGCAACGCCCCAAAGCGCACCGGCCACCAGAGATGCCGGAAGGTACAGCACACCGGTCACCATGTTGTAGACCCCCACCGCCGTCGCGCGCCGGTCCGGCTCGAGGTCGGCGATAAAGGCCTTGCTTTGGGATTCCTCAATGGAATAGAAAAGACCGTACATGGCAAACGCGGCAATGAGCTCCCAGCGCGTACTCGCCACCATCAACCACAGACAGATGCCCACATAAACCGCATAACCCAGCACCACAATGCGGCTGCGCCCCACCCGGTCCCCCAGCTTGCCCACCAGCGGCGCAGCAACGACGCAGGTCGTATTGAACAGGGCGTACAGCAGCACGATCTCGGTCACGCTAAAGCCCACGTCATGGGCCTTGATCAATATAAATCCGAGGCTGAAATACGCCAGCGCAAACACACCCGCAGGCCACAGGAATCTCTTGAACCCGGGGCTGAGCAGCGCCCAGTTCTGCGCAATGCTTTCACGCGGGTGCACCTCGCCCGGCTGGTCGGGCATGCGGGCCAGCACGACCACACCGACCACAGCGGGAATGAAGGCCACCAGGAACAGCGTCGAATAGGTGCTGGCCGACTCCCCCAGCCAGGACAGCAGACCGTAGGCCACCAGAGGCCCGAGGACCGCGCCCGATTTGTCCAGGGCCTTGTGTACGCCAAAGGCATAGCCGCGGTTTTCTTTCACAGCAATCGACGAGAGCCAGGCATCCCGCGGCGGTCCGCGAAACCCCTTGCCCAGGCGCTCGATCACACGAAAGATGCTCAGGCCCACAATGCTCGATGACACCAGCAATATCAGCTTGGCCAGCGTGGAAAAGCCATAGCCGGCCGTGGCGAACCACTTGCGCTGCCCGCTGCGATCCGACAGCCAGCCAGAGAGATAGTTCAACGAGGACGCCGAAAAATCGGCCAGCCCCTCGATCAGGCCCAGCAGCGCACTCGATGCCCCCGCCACCGTGGTGAAGAAAACCGCGAACACCGAAAAGATCATCTCCGAGCTGAGGTCGGTGAGAAAACTCACCAGCCCGAGCTTGAGTACATCCGGGTGCAGCCGTTCACTTTGCTTGGGGGGAGCTGTTGTCATGCTGGGTGTAGCTCCAATTTGGGTACTCAGGGATTCTGCGCTAGTGGAGGCGCAACCCGCATCGGAATCGTCACAGGCCCATCGTTGACCAGTTCCACCTGCATGTCTGCGGCAAATATGCCGGTTTGTACCGTGGGGTGCGCCGCACGGGCCTGGGCCACAAAGTAATCGTACAGGCGTCGACCTTCGTCGGGACTGGCTGCAGCGGTGAAACTGGGTCGGTTGCCAGCGGACGTATCCGCCGCCAGCGTGAACTGGCTCACGATCAGCAGGCCGCCCTGCGTGCCCGCGCCATCCATGTCCTGCACGCTCAGGTTCATCTTGCCCTGGGCGTCGCTGAAGATGCGCAGCTTGAGCAGCTTGGCCAGCAACTTGTCAGCCTGTGCCTCGGCGTCGCCCTGTTCGGCACACACCAGCACCAGCAGACCCTGGCCGATTTGGCCGACTATCTGCCCATCGACTAGCACCCGGGCAGAACTGACACGCTGCAAGACAGATATCATAAAAATAAGGCGTCAGCCCCCGTGCAATATGCGCAACCAGCTACCAAAACAATAGCAATTACGCCAGCGTCACGCGCGCAAATTTGCGCTTTCCAACCTGCAGCACATAGGTGCCAGCGCCCAGCTTGAGACCCTTGTCACTGACCACATTGCTGTCGATGCGCACACCACCGCCGTCGATCAGGCGATTGCCCTCACCGCTGGAAGCGGCCAGGTTGGCCGACTTGAGCAGCGCGGCAATGCCAACCGCCGCACCACCCTCGCCCAAAGGCAGGCTGATCTCGTCGATCTGGTCCGGCACACCGCCCTTGCTACGGTTGATGAAGTCCTGCTCGGCCGCATCGGCCGCCGCTGCGCTGTGGAAGCGTGCGGTGATTTCCTTGGCCAGCGCGACCTTGGCGTCCTTGGGGTTGCGACCGGCTTCTACTTCGGCCTTGAGCGCGGCAATGGCGGCCTCACTCTGGAAGCTCAGCAGCGTGTACCACTTCCACATCAGCACGTCGGAGATGGACAGCACCTTGGCGAACATGGTGTTGGGGTCTTCGCTGATGCCGATGTAGTTGTTCTTGCTCTTGGACATCTTCTCCACGCCGTCCAGGCCCTCCAGCAGCGGCATGGTCAGGATGCACTGGGGCTCCTGGCCGTATTCGGCCTGCAGGGTGCGGCCCATCAGCAGATTGAACTTCTGGTCGGTGCCGCCCAGTTCCAGGTCGCTGTGCAGCGCCACGCTGTCGTAGCCCTGCATCAACGGGTAGAGGAATTCATGCACCGCAATCGGAGTGCCGGCCTTGAAGCGGTCGTGGAAATCGTTGCGCTCCATCATGCGGGCCACGGTGTAACGGCTGGCCAGCTGGATCATGCCGCGAGCCCCCAGCGGGTCGCTCCACTCGCTGTTGTAGCGAATCTCGGTCTTGCTGGGGTCCAGCACCAGACTGGCCTGGCGGTAGTAGGTTTCGGCGTTGATCTTGATCTGCTCAGGCGTCAGCGGCGGGCGGGTGCTGTTGCGCCCGCTGGGGTCGCCAATCATGCTGGTGAAGTCGCCAATCAAAAAGATGACCGTGTGGCCCAGATCCTGCAACTGGCGCATCTTGTTGAGCACCACCGTGTGGCCGATGTGAATGTCGGGCGCAGTGGGGTCCAGGCCCAGCTTGATGCGCAATGGCTTGCCTGTTGCCTCGGAACGCGCCAGCTTCTTGACCCATTCTTCCTGGGGAATCAGCTCTTCACACCCCCGCAGGGACACCGCCAGGGCCTCGCGAACACGATCTGTTACAACAAAAGAAGGGGTTGAGGCTTGATTCATAAGGGTTTTTATTGATTCGTCGGTGCGGTAGACCGCTATACTGCGACCTCCCTCCTGCAACGCATGCGTTGCCAGCGGCTGAATTTTAGTCGTGCCGCGATCCCCTATCGGAGCCCCAATTTTGAAATACGGACTGACCCAAACCGCACAGGACCTGATGTCCCTTGCGGCGCAACGCGTCCAGCAACACCCCCGCCGTGTGCTGGCCATCGTGGCGGCCCTGCTGATGGGTGGTACTGGTGCCACCTTTGCTGTCGCCAATCTGGCCCCCGACGCCGCCGATCTGCCGGTACGCACCATCGTCGAGGCGGTGCAGGCCTTGCCCGCACCCGAACTGACTGCGGCTACCCACACCGAAGCCCTTCGCCTGTACCGCTCCGACGTATCACGCTCGGCCGACACTGCCGAAATACTACTCAAACGCCTGGGCGTGGTAGACCCCGCCGCCGCCGCGTTCCTGCGTGCGGACACGCTGGTACAGCAGAACCTGATGGGCCGCACCGGCCGCAATGTGACACTGGAAGCCAACGGCGATAACTCCCTGCTCAAGCTCAGCGCCCGCTGGAGCCCTGAAGACGACGGCATGTTCAAACGCCTGTCGGTGACCAAGACGGCCGAAGGATTTGTCTCGCGCCTGGAAACCCTGCCCATGACTGCGGCTTCGCGCCTGGCCAGTGGAACCATTGCATCGTCCCTATTTGCCGCCACAGACGAGGCCCGCATCCCGGATGCCATTGCCATCCAGCTGGCCGAGATTTTTTCGGGCGATATCGATTTTCACCGCGCCTTACGCAAGGGCGACCGCTTTTCTGTGGTCTATGAAACCCTGGAAGGCGATGGCGAGCCCCTGCGCGCAGGCCGCGTCCTGAGCGCAGAGTTCGTGAACGCAGGCAAGTCTTTTGAAGCCATGTGGTTCCAGGAGCCTGCCACTTCGGGCGCGGTGGCCAGCTCGACTGCTTCCCACAACCTGACCAAGGGCGGCTACTACAACCTCGCTGGCGAGAGCCTGCGCCGGGCCTATCTGGCTTCGCCGCTGGAGTTCTCCAGGGTGACCAGCGGGTTCAAGATGCGCTTTCACCCCATTCTGCAAACCTGGCGTGCCCACCTGGGCGTGGATTACGCTGCCCCCACGGGTACGGCGGTACGCAGCGTGGGTGATGGCACGGTTGAATTTGCCGGCGTCCAGAACGGTTTTGGCAATGTGGTCATGGTCAAGCACCGCAACAACCACACCACCGTCTACGCCCACCTGAGCAAGATTTTCGTCAAACAGGGGCAGAGCATCGGCCAGGGCCAAAACGTCGGTGCCGTGGGCGCTACGGGCTGGGCCACCGGCCCCCACCTGCACTTTGAATTCCGGGTCAATGGGGCCCACTTTGACCCACTGACCATTGCCCGCCAGAGTGAGGCCATTCCGGTGGCTGCCGCATTCAAGCCTGCCTTCAATACCGCTGCAGCGCAAGTACGCGCTCAACTGGCAGCCGCTGCCACCATGCAGTCGGGCAATGTGCAGTAAGCGCTAACACGCGCGCCACCAACACTGTGTCGGATCTGTATATCGGCCTGATGTCCGGCACCTCGCTGGACGGTGTCGATGCGGTTCTCGCTGACTTTTCCGCATCCCCGCCAAGGGTTCTGGCCCATGCCAGCGCGTCCATGCCAGTCGCGCTCAAAGACGAGCTTCTGGCGCTGAACAGCCCCACCACCAACGAGTTGCACCGCGCTGCCATTGCCGGCAACGCGCTGGTGCAACTTTATGCCAGCCAGGTACACCGCTTGCTGGAAGTGAGCGGAGTCTCTCGCGACCAAGTACAGGCCATTGGGGCCCATGGCCAAACGGTACGCCACCAGCCAGGGGAGTTTGATGGCGTGGGCTACACCCTCCAGCTCAACCAGCCAGCCCTGCTGGCAGAGCTGTGTGGTATCGATGTAGTGGCCGATTTCCGCAGCCGCGATGTGGCTGCCGGGGGCCAGGGCGCACCGCTGGTTCCACCGTTTCACCAGGCCTTTTTCGGTAGGCCCAACACGTCGGTCGCTGTTCTGAACATTGGTGGCATCTCGAATGTGACCCTGCTTCCCGCCGCAGCCCAGGCAACGCTCATCGGTTTTGATTGCGGTCCAGGCAATGCGTTGATGGATGGATGGTGCAAAACCCATACTGGTCAGGAATTCGATGACCTGGGGCGTTGGGCGCAGGGTGGAACCGTGCACGCAGAGCTGCTGGACCGCATGCTGCGGGAACCGTTTTTTGCCAAACGCCCGCCCAAGAGTACGGGGCGGGACCTGTTCAGCACAACCTGGCTCAACGATCAACTGGCCGCCTGGCCCCATCTGGCGCCGCAGGATGTACAGGCCACGCTGACCGAACTGACGGCCGTCTCTTGCGCGCAATCAATCCAGACCAGCATGCCGCAGTGCGAATCGCTCATGGTGTGCGGTGGCGGTGCCCTCAACCACCATCTCATGGCGCGGTTGCAGGCTGCACTGCCCGGACTGCGTGTGACAAGCTCGGCACAACACGGATTGCCGCCTTTGCAGGTAGAAGCGACAGCGTTTGCCTGGCTGGCGCGCCAGACCATCTTGCGCAAAACGGGGAGTGTCCAAAGTGTTACGGGCGCCCGAGGCGCCCGCATACTGGGTGGAATTTACCCCGCCTGATCTGGCGAGGGGACTGCCAATCAGGTCGAAAACGACGAGCCGCAACCGCAGGTGGTGGTGGCGTTCGGGTTCTTGATGACGAACTGTGCACCCTGCAGATCTTCCTTGTAATCGATCTCGGCACCCAAAAGGTACTGGTAGCTCATGGCATCAATCAGCAGCGAGACGCCATTTTTGGTCATGGTGGTGTCGTCTTCGTTGGTAATTTCGTCGAAGGTGAAGCCGTACTGAAATCCAGAGCAACCGCCGCCCTGCACGAACACGCGCAGCTTGAGGTCCGGGTTGCCTTCTTCCGCGATCAGGTCCGCAACTTTGGCTGCCGCACTGTCGGTAAACAGGATGGGAGCAGGCATTTCAGTAGTAAGGTTTTCAGCAACTGCGCTCATGGAAAACTCCGGTCAAATCATGAATGCCGCAATACTACAGCAAATCGCTCAGGAATTCTTTCACTGGTTATTTGCTGCCAGTTTGAGTGTGGGCTTTTCTTCCTGTTCCAGCAGTGGGCGCAGCTGGCCCGTAATGAGCGCGCCCTGGTGCATTTCCAGCGCAGCGTATTGAATGTCGCCCTCAATGCGAGCCTTGGGCTGCAATTCCAGCATATGACGCGCATGCACTGGCCCTTTAACCGTGCCGTTGATGATGATGTGGTCCGCAACCACTTCGCCCATCACAGTTGCCGACTCGGAAATCACCAGAATGCTTGCTGTGTCATCGCTGGCACGCAAGTTACCACTCACCTCGCCATCCACACGCAAACCATCGGTAAACATCATGTTGCCGGCGATCTGACTCCCACTGGCAATCAGGCTTTTGATGGGGGGTTGTTTCTTCTTGTTGAACACGGTGTACCTCGATTCGTAACTACAGCCGGATGGTCTGGGTGGAGCGTACGACGCTCCCCTCGGTGACCTTGGCCACGACTCCCTTGACGACAACTTGTGCGGGTACTTCAAAGGTACCTTCTACACGTCCGTACTGGCGGACCTTGATGTCCTGCGGCCCCGCCGCCAAAGGCGCACTCCAGGGCTTTCCATTCTGAAACCCTGTGAACGTCAGCTCCAGACGGCCATTGAATTCCGCCGCATTCCTGCCGGCCTGAATCACCAGAACCTGCCATTTTAGCGCCGCAGGGTTTTGCAACTCAGCCTGCAAACCGCGGATGGCAACACCTTCGTTCCCGGCAGCAGGAATGAGCTTTTCAAAGAATCCCAGATCGTCTCGCAGTGAGCGGTTGTCGACTTCGAGCTGCTTGACCTGGGCGGCCAGCTTCTCATACGAAGCTTTCTCCGTTGTCACCAGGGTGCCGGCGGTGTTGGCGATGGACTGGGCCTGATCACGTTCGCCCCGTACCTTGTCCAGTTCGGTGCGCAGATCTGCCACCACCGACCTCAGTTGCATCAACTCTTCCTTCGAGCCTTTTTCCAGTCCGGCAATGTCCTTGCCGAACTCGAAGGCCCAGAGCCCGATCGCAGCACAAAATCCGAACACGATGGCAAGTGCAGCCCAACGGAATGGCCAGGGCAAAGCGCTGCGCACCGCCATGCGGGGTGCACTGATCGTGAGGCGGCGGCGAAGGAGGCGAAATCTCATGGAGCGCGAAGTCTAGCAGTCCCAATGACAAAAGCCGCCGGAATTCGCACTCCAGCGGCTCTTGAAATTGCAACTGAACGTTGCCGGTGCGATTAACGCTTGGAGAACTGCTTGCGACGGCGAGCGCCGTGGAAGCCGACCTTCTTACGCTCGACTTCACGTGCATCACGTGTAACGAAGCCGGCCTGGCTCAAGACGGGCTTGAGGGTTGCGTCGTAGTCGATCAAGGCACGGGTAATGCCGTGGCGGGTTGCACCAGCCTGGCCGGACTCACCGCCGCCAGCGACGTTGACCATGATGTCAAACGTTTCAGCGTGGTTGGTCAACATCAGGGGCTGTTTGCAGATCATGATGGAAGTTGCGCGACCGAAAAACTTTTCGATGGCCTTGCCGTTCACCACGATTTGGCCGGAGCCTTTTTTCAGAAACACGCGGGCGACGCTGGATTTGCGACGGCCGGTGCCATTGTTCCATTCACCGATCATTTGGCGGCCTCACGTTTCACTGCATTGGCAGAAATACCAGGGATGTCCAGGACCTTGGGCTGCTGGGCGGTATGGGGATGCTCGGCACCACCGTAGACCTTGAGCTTCTTGATCATGGCGTAACCCAGGGGACCCTTGGGCAGCATGCCCTTGACGGCTTTTTCCAAAGCGCGGCCGGGGTGCTTGGCTTGCATGTCGCGGAAGTTGGTGGCAGTGATGCCGCCAGGGTAACCGGAGTGACGGTAGTACACCTTGTCAATCGGCTTGGCGCCGGTGACACGCAACTGGGATGCGTTGATGATGACGATGAAGTCACCGGTATCGACGTGAGGCGTGTAAATGGCCTTGTGTTTGCCGCGCAAACGGAGAGCAACTTCGCTGGCTACTCGTCCGAGGACCTTGTCGGTCGC
>Ga0209277_10000400_pt1 | contig 21842 bp, 19 predicted proteins | sample JI81AbrownDNA_FD_187503 | JGI IMG/M metagenome (GOLD analysis project Ga0209277, IMG submission 187503) | Wastewater effluent complex algal communities from Wisconsin, to seasonally profile nutrient transformation and Carbon sequestration -... | ecosystem: Engineered > WWTP > Effluent > Algae... | reverse complement strand
GAGTGAGCCGACCACCAGCACGCGTCCGGACGCCATGAGCAAATCCTCTCCATCGAGTTCGCCTGAGTGCGATGAACCTAGCCGACCGTGGGCGAGTCGGTCGAGGGTGAGCAAGCGTCCACGCGGCGAGGGCGTCGATGCTGTCGGAGCCGGGTATTAGGGTCGGGCCATGCGTCCCGATCAGTTGCCTCTGCTCACCAGCCTGTCCGCTCCGTCGGTGCACCCCGACGGCACTTGGGCGGTGGTGGCCGCCAGCCGTCCGGACTTCGACGCCGACAGCTACGTGGGCCAGTTGTTCCGGGTTCCGCTCGACGGTTCGGTCGCACCGCGACGGATCACCCGGGGCACTGCCGACGGGTACCCGGTCTTCTCACCCGACGGGTCGGTGATCGCCTTTCTGCGGCCGGGAGCGAACGCCCGGCCGCAGGTGCACCTGATCCCCTCCGAAGGCGGTGAAGCGTTGTGCGTGACCAACCAACCGCTCGGGGTCTCCGACTTCGCCTTCGCCCCCGACGGGTCGAAGCTGGCGCTCGTCGCCCGGGTGCCGGACGAGGGTCGCTACGGCAGCCTCGACGGGGTCGAGGCGCCCCAGGAGAACCCCCGTCACATCACGACCCTGCAGTTTCAGGCCAACGGGCTCGGCTGGTCGCGCGATCGGCGTAGCCACCTCTTCGTCATCGAGCTACCCGACGTCTACGGCGAACCGGCTGTGATCCCGACGGGGCGGGCGGCGAAGAACCTCGATCCCGAGCTGCTGAAGAGCGTCGGCTTTCCGAGCCCGACCCGGTTGACCGAAGGCGACACCGACTTCGTACAGCCGTGCTTCACCTCCGACGGGTCGGCGGTGCTGGTCACCGCCGCGCGCACCGATGGAACTGAAACGCTGGTGGGTGACCTCGTTCGGGTTCCCGTCGACGGCGGTGACGCCGAGCGGTTGACGGGCGGCACCCTCGATGCGTCCGACCCGGTGGTCATCGGCGACGACATCTGGTTCGTCGGCGTCGATCTCGGCGAATCCGGTCTCGGCTTCGTCGCCGCCCAGCCCGGGCTGTACCGACTGCGCGAGACCGGTCCCGAGTTGGCCACCGACCCCGATTCGATCCTGGCGTCGGCACCGGTCGCCGCTGGTGACGGGGTGCTTGTGCTCACCGAGCGGCGCGGTTTCAGTCAGCTGTTGTGGGCCGACTCCGAGGGCAGCACTGTCCTGCTCGATTCGGACGCCGGTGCAGTGGTCACCGGGTGCGGCATGCATGGCGCGCGTCCGGGGCCGGACGCGGTCGTGGTGGCCAGTTATCACACCGGCGCGGGCCCCGACGAGATCGGCGTGGTCGAGAACGGCGCGATTCGTCGGCTGACCGACTACTCGGCCACCCTGCGCGGTGCCGTCACCGTGCGCGAGCCGGTCGAGCTGACCGCTTCGGCGCCGGACGGCTACCCGGTGCACGGCTGGATGGTGCAACCGAGCGGCTCAGGGCCGCACCCGGTGTTGCTGGTGATCCACGGTGGACCGTTCGCGCAGTTCTCCGGTGCGTTCTTCGACGAGGCTCAGGTGTATGCCGAAGCCGGCTATGCGGTGCTGATGTGCAACCCGAGGGGCTCCAGCGGCTACGGACGTGAGCACGGGCGCGCCATCCAGGGCGACTTCGGCAACCTCGACGCGTCCGACGTTCTGGCCTTCCTCGACCACGCGGCGGCCACGGTGCCGGGTCTCGACGGGGCTCGGGTGGGAGTGATGGGTGGCTCCTACGGCGGCTACCTGACCGCCTGGATCATCGCCCATGACCACCGTTGGGCGGGTGCGATCGTGGAGCGGGGCTACCTCGACCCAGCCTCGTTCATCGGCAGCTCCGACATCGGCTGGTTCTTTCCTCAGCAGTATCACGGCGACAAGTCGCTGATGGACGCGCAGTCGCCGACCCTGCTCTCCGACCAGGTGACCACGCCCACCCTGGTCATCCACTCCGAGCTCGACCTGCGCTGCCCCTTGCCACAGGCATTGCGGTACTACACGCAGCTGAAGCAGGGCGGAGTCGACGCGGAGTTGCTCGTGTTTCCGGGCGAGAACCATGAGCTGTCCCGTTCGGGTACGCCCTGGCACCGGCGGCAGCGGTTCGAGGCCATTCTGGATTGGTGGTCGCGGCACCTGCCGGTGCAGAAGTAGGGCGCCGGTCTTCAATCGATTTGCACCGTTACGGGTTCGTTCACGGTCCGAAGACTCACTTCGAAGCCGCCGCCCGGGCTGACCCCGTCCAGCTCCTGCAGGCTGACCACGATGCCCGTCGCGCGATCGAGGCCGACCAACCAGCGGGTCCGTCGCGGTGAGGGCGAACGCCCACCAGTCGTCCGGGGTCGGGCTTGGGAACGGAGTGGTCGTCACTCCCACTCGATGGTGCCCGGCGGCTTGGACGTGATGTCGAGCACCACCCGGTTCACCTCGCGGCATTCGTTGGTGATGCGGGTCGAGATGCGCTCCAGCACGTCGTACGGCAGCCGGCCCCAGTCGGCCGTCATGGCGTCCTCGGAGGTGACCGGACGCAGCACCACCGGGTGACCGTAGGTACGGCCGTCGCCCTGCACACCGACCGATCGGACCTCAGCCAGGAGCACCACCGGAAACTGCCAGATCTCGCGGTCCAGGCCGGCCTCGGTGAGTTCCTGACGGGCGATCGCGTCCACCTCACGCAGCAGGTCGAGCCGCTCCGCGGTGATGTCGCCGATGATCCGGATGGCCAGGCCCGGTCCGGGGAAGGGGTGGCGCCACACCATGTCGTCCGGCAGTCCCAACTCGGTGCCGACCGCGCGAACCTCGTCCTTGAACAGGGTGCGCAGCGGCTCGATCAGCTTGAACTGCAGGTCGTCGGGCAGGCCCCCCACGTTGTGGTGGCTCTTGATGTTGGCCGCACCCTCGCCGCCGCCGGATTCGACGACGTCGGGGTACAGGGTGCCTTGGACGAGAAACTCGATGTCTTTCTGGTCGTTCAGGGCGCGGGCGGCGTCCTCGAAGGTGCGGATGAACTCGCGGCCGATGATCTTGCGCTTCGTCTCAGGATCACTGACCCCGGCCAGGGCGCCGAGAAAGCGCTCGGTCTCGTTGCGCACGACCAGGTCGACCCCGGTCACGGCGACGAAGTCGCGCTCGACACGCTCGGCCTCGCCCTTTCGCAGCAGGCCGTGATCGACGAAGACGCAGGTCAGCTGGTCTCCCACGGCCCGCTGCACCAGGGCGGCCGCGACGGCGGAGTCGACACCGCCCGACAGGGCGCACAGCACCTGGGAGTCGCCGACCTGGGCGCGGATCGCAGCCACGGAATCGTCGACGATGCTCGCGGCGGTCCAGTCCTGGCTGCACCCGGCGATCTTCACCAGGAACGTCTCCAGCACCGCCTGGCCGAACTCGGAGTGCCCCACCTCGGGGTGCCACTGCACGCCTGCGAGGCCCCGGTCGAGGTTCTCGAAAGCGGCGACGGGCGAGCCGTCGGAGGTTGCGAGACAGAGAAACCCCGGCGGGGCGGCGTAGACGGCGTCGCCGTGACTCATCCAGGCGCTGAAGTTGGGCGGCAGGTCACCCAATAGCTCACCGCCCTCGCCGACGTGCACCGGGGTGCGGCCGAACTCCGAGAGCCCGGTCTGGCGCACCTCGCCGCCGAGGGCGGACGCCATCGCCTGGAACCCGTAGCACATGCCGAAGGTCGGAATGCCGGTGGCGAACAGGGCCGGGTCCACCTGTGGTGCTCCCGGTGCATACACCGACTGCGGACCGCCGGACAGCACGATGGCCTTCGGTTTCCGAGCCATGATCTCGGTCACGCTGACGGTGTGGGGGACGATCTCGGAGTAGATCCGGGCCTCACGGACGCGGCGCGCGATCAGCTGCGCGTACTGCGCACCGAAGTCGACGACGAGTACCAACTCGTGCTCGTGGCTCATGGGACCCAGTCTAGGGAAAGCCAAAGGTACTATGATTGGCGACCGAGATTCGTGAACGCGGAACACCCGTGAAAAGCCACCTGTTAGGACCCACATGCAGATCTATGACGACGTAACAGCCCTTGTCGGACGCACCCCGCTGGTGCGACTCAACCGCATCTTCGGAGACAGCAAGGCGACTGTTCTCGCCAAGCTCGAGTTCTACAACCCGGCCAACTCGGTGAAGGACCGGATCGGTGTGGCGATGATCGACGCCGCCGAAGCGTCGGGCCAGCTGAAGCCGGGCGGCAGCATCGTCGAGGCCACCAGCGGCAACACCGGCATTGCGCTGGCCATGGTCGGCGCGGCCCGCGGCTACCGGGTGGTGCTGACCATGCCCGAGACCATGTCCAAGGAGCGCCGTGCGCTGCTGCGTGCGTTCGGCGCCGAGCTGGTGCTGACTCCCGGCCCCGAAGGTATGCGCGGCGCGGTGGCCCGTGCGGAGGCGATCGGCGCCGAAGAGGGCGCCGTGTTGGTCCGCCAGTTCGCCAACCCGGCCAACGTCGACGTCCATCGCCGCACCACCGCCGAAGAGATCTGGAACGACACCGACGGCAGCGTCGACTTCCTGGTTGCGGGCATCGGCACCGGCGGCACCATCTCGGGCGTCGGCCAGGTGCTCAAGGAGCGCAAGCCGGGCGTGAAGATCGTCGCCGTCGAGCCCAAGGAGTCCGCGATCCTGAGCGGCGGACAGCCGGGTCCGCACAAGATCCAGGGCATCGGGGCGAACTTCGTGCCCGAGATCCTCGACCGCTCGGTGATCGACGAGATCCTGCCGCAGAACGCCGAGACGGCCGTCGAGTACGCGCGTCTCGCCGCCGCTCAGGAGGGTCTGCTGGTCGGCATCAGCTCGGGGGCTGCGCTGGCCTCCGCCGGCGAACTGGCCGCCCGTGAAGAGAACGCCGGTAAGGTGATCGTCGTGATCATCCCGTCGTTCGGCGAGCGGTATCTCTCGACGATCCTGTACTCGGACCTGATGGACTGATGAACCTGCGCGCCGCCGCCTCGTCCGCCTGGTTCCGGGTGAACGAAGACCTGCAGACCGCTCTGCGCGAAGATCCGGCGGCGCACAGCAAGTTGATGGTCGCGCTGGTGTATCCAGGGGTTCACGCCGTCTGGATGCACCGGCTCTGCCACAAGTTGTGGCACGCGAACCCAGCCCTTCGTCCGCTGGCGCGGCTGCTCTCTCAGGTGTCGCGCACCCTGACCCAGGTCGAGATCCATCCAGGGGCGACGATCGGTCGGCGATTCTTCATCGACCACGGCAACGGGGTGGTGATCGGCGAGACCGCCGAGATCGGCGACGACGTGCTGATGTACCACCAGGTCACCCTCGGCGGTCGCTCGCGGGGCCGCTTCAAGCGGCATCCGACGATCGGCAACGGGGTCTTGCTGGGTGCCGGCGCCAAGGTGATCGGCCCAATCACGGTCGGTGACCGTTCGAAGGTGGGCGCCAACGCCCTGGTGGTCAAGGACGTACCCGCCGGCTCGGTGGTGACCGGCATTCCAGCAAACATGACCGCCGGTGACGTGATCGCCTGATCGGCGTCCGCCGGCTTGATTGAGCTGTCGAAACCACGGCTGGTTGAGCCTGTCGAAACCACGGCTGGTTGAGCCTGTCGAAACCACGGCTGGTTGAGCCTGTCGAAACCACGGCTGGTTGAGCCTGTCGAAACCACGGCTGGTCGAGCCTGTCGAAACCACACGCCTTTGGTCTCGACAAGCTCGACCGGCGGAAGGTTGAGCCTGTCGAAACCACGGCTGGTTCACGCGCGACCACCCCCGTCAGCGCGTCAGGCGGCCGTCCACTCGGGATCGCGTCCGAGCCAGCCGACCAGCTGTGCGTAAGGCGTCGCGTCGTCAGCCACCGGGACGACCGGGCCGAAGGGAATGCCGATCGCGGCGCCTCGCGGCTCGGCCGGCAAAGCCCCCTTGATCGGCGGCAGTACGCCGAGCGCCACCTGCTGATTCAAGTCGGAGTCGCGGCCCAGGGCACGCGCCAGGTCCCAGGAGTGCACCGCGATTTCGCTGGCATAGATGCCGACCGCGACCGCCCACGGCATCGGACCGGCGGGGTGCACGACGATCCGACCCCGATCCTCGTCGTTCTCGATCGCTGCCCGCAGTCGCGGCAGCCGATCGTCCCAGGCGCTCAGCCAGCCTTCATCGGGGATGCCTTGCACCTGCGAGGGCGTATCGGAGGGCTTGCCGCCGCCGGCGATGTGCGGAATACGGTCCTGCACGGCGACGAGATGGCTGAGCAGGTCGCGCACCGACCAGCCATCGCAGGGCGTGGCGAGGTCGAGGTCGCCGGTGCTGACGGTGTGCACCAGGTCGGTGAGCTGGTCGAGGGTGGTGAGAAACAGGGGGCCGGCGTTCGGCAGGGTCTGCGTTTCGTTCATGGCTCCACTATTGCCGGTTTTATCTGACATCCTCTGTCAGGTTTTTCTGGAAGAGTACGAATCGTGCGAGCCGACCGACTGCTTCAGATCATGGCGCTGCTGCGGCGTCACGGGCGGTTGCCGGCGCACCGGCTGGCGCAGATCCTCGAGGTTTCCGAGCGCACGATCCTGCGCGACATGGAGGCGTTGTCGGCTGCCGGCGTGCCGGTCTACACCGATCGCGGACGGGGCGGCGGTTGTGCACTCCTGCCCGGCTATCGCACCGAGGTGAGCGGGTTGTCCCCGGCCGAGGCGCAGGCGCTGTTCGCCTGGACGTCCGGCTCCGGGGCCGCCGAACTGGGGCTGAGCGGCGAACTGACGTCCGCGCTCACCAAGCTGTCGGCCACCGTGCCGGCTCCCGCCCTGGAACAGGCCGAGGCGCTGGCGTCCGTCGTGATGGTCGATCGGCGACGCTGGTTCAGTAGTGCCGAAGAGGTGCCGCTGCTTCCCGTGCTGCGCGATGCTGCCACACGCAAGCGGCGGGTCGCCCTCACCTACGCCTCCGGACGAAGCAACGCCGACCACCCGTCTCCACCCAGCAACCGGACCGTCGATCCCTACGGCCTGGTCGAGAATGCCGGACGTTGGTACCTGCTGGCGGCTCATGACGGCCAGCCGCGCACGTACCGGGTCTCGCGCATCGTTGCCGCGGAGGTGCTCGACGAACCCGCCGACGTACCCGCCGACTTCAACCTGGCCGAGGCCTGGGCGCGCCAGCGGGCCGCGTTCGAGCAGCGCGGCGACGCGTGCACGATCACGGTTGCGGTGCACCCGTCCGCGGTGGACGCGTTCAGCCTGCACGCGGGCTTCCAACTGGCATCCGACACCTCCGTGGCGCGGGTGGGCATCGACGCCGGCTGGCCGGTGTTGCAGCTCACCTTTCGGGCCGCGAACGCGGCGATCGCACTGGTACTCGGCTTCGGCGGCGAGACACGGCTGCTGGCTCCGGTCGAGATTCGGGACGAGGCGGTGCGCCGCGCACGTGCCGCGATCGAGTCGCACACACCGGGCGCTTAGGGGTCTTCGGTCGTTGAGCCTGTGGAACCACGGGTCACCCCGAGCGACCATCGGCTGATCGAGCTTCGGCTGATCGAGCTTGTCGAGATCCTCGGCTCTCGCCGAAAGGACTTCCGTTCTGTTTACCGCACTCGTCACTAACACTGGCTTACAAGCTCGACCAACAGACAGCTCCACTCACGTGACGTGGTCTCGACAAGTTCGACCAACAGACAGCTCGACCAACGACCTGGTCTGCCGGCTCACCCTCGCGGTCTGGAGCGTCCCGAGTCGTGGAGCACCGGAACGATGGGCGGCCGCAGGGCCAGGGCACTGGCGACGTCCGCAAAGGTGGCGAGCTCGGTGAGCAGCACCCGGGTGGGCGGCAGCAGGCGCACCTCGCCCGCCCCGGCCGCCTGCAGCAGGTCGCTGGGCCGTCGCCAGTCGGCGCGCACCGCCTCGGTGGTGGTGTTGCGCCAGTGCTGATCCGGCCGGGCGGGCGTGAGGTAGAAGGCGACGTCGAACCGACGCCGCCCTCCGGGTGGGGTGATCCAGTCGTCCCAGGGCACCAGATCGGCCGCAGTGAGGAGCACGCCGCACTCCTCGGCCACCTCTCGAACGGCGGCGGCCGCCAAGAGCCCAGGCGCCGGCAGATTGGTGCTGAGCCATGCTCCGAGGTGCGCCAACGGCACGTCGAGCGGACGGTCGCCGCGATCGAGTCTGCCGCCCGGAAACACCACGGCTCCCGCGGCGAAGTCCATCGTTGCCGCCCGAAACTGGACGAAAACCTCCAGTCCGTCGGCACCGTCGCGCAGCGGCAGCACACTCACCGCCGGCAGCGGCACGGCGTCGGCGGCGACTTGTTTGGCCAGGGTGACCCGAGCACCCGTCGCGAGCAGGCCCAGGCGACGCTCAGCCTCGATCAGGCCGCGCATGGCAACAGGCAGCTCGGCGTCGGCGTACCCGTGCCGCCGGTAGAAGGGCGCGTTCCATGGCACGTCCGCGAAGGTGCGCAGGGTGACAACCGATCCGCCCCGCGCCGTCACGGCCCGTTCAGCCGCAGTGAGCAGGACGGCGCCGATCCCCTGGCCCTGCGCGTCGGGGTGCACGCTGAGTTGCTCCAGATGAAAGCGACCATCGAACTCGAGCACGTGGGCGAAGCCGATGATCCGTTCTGCCAGTTCGGCAACCAGCGCGAAGCCTGGTTGTCCCGGCCCCGTTCGGCTTGGGCCCTGGGGAAGCGAGATCAGCCCGTAGAAGAGGGCGTCGGCAGCTCTTTCGACCGCGTCCAGGGCCGTCCAGTCGCCGTCGACTGCAGGACGGATCACCAGACCGACGCCCGCGGACAGGCCGTTCAGCTTGCCTCCCGGGCAATCTGTTCGTGGTGCCGAACCACCTCGGACACGATGAAGTTGAGGAACTTTTCGGCGAACTCGGGGTCGAGGTGCGCATCGTCGGCGAGCAGGCGCAGCCGCTCGATCTGCTGGGCCTCACGCAGCGGATCCGCCGGCGGCAGACCGAGCTCGGCCTTCAGTTCACCTACCCGCTGGGTGACCTTGAACCGCTCGGCGAGCAGGCAGACCAGGGCGGAGTCGAGATTGTCGATGCTGCCGCGCAGCCTGGCCAGCTCTGGGTGGGGTGCGGTCATGGCGGCATCCTAATCGCCCAGCGCGAGGGCCGTCCGCACGCTCAGTAGGTGCCCAGCGAGCCTCAATCCCTACACGAAGCACAGGGTGACGCAGCGTGACATTGCCTTGACATCATTCTGATGTCATACTGGCGTCATGGATCTTCAGCCATATCTCAACCGCATCGGCTCCGACCTCGAACGGGTCACAGCCCTGGCCGACGACCAGACCCGTGACGTCAGCCGCAGACTGGCCGCGGCCCTCGAGCCGGGCCTTCGGCTGGCAATGACCGAACTGTTGTCCGACACTGCAGCCGAACTCTCCGCCCGCCTCGGCGGCGCCGTGGTCGCGGTGCACATGAGCGGTCAGGAGCCCGTGCTGCAGGTCACCGAAACCCAGCCGGCCGATCCGGTCGCCCCGCCCGAGCCGACCCTGGTTCTCGACGAGGCGGACGACGGCACTGCCCGCGTGACCGTGCGGCTGCCCGACGGCCTCAAACGCAAGGCCGAGGGCCTCGCCCAGCAGGCTCAACAGTCGCTCAACACCTGGATCGTGCAGGCCGTCCGCAAGGCCACCGAACCCGACCACACCCGCCCAACGCACACCGGCCGCCGGCTCACCGGCTGGGCCTGAGAGGAACCGACCATGAACACAACTGCTCCCACCACTCATAAATGGCGCTTCGCCACCGACGAGACCCCCAGCCTGCATCTGCGTTGCCACAAGGGCGACGTGCGGCTGATCCACGACGCGCTGCCCGGCGAGGTCGTCGTGCAGTTGACTGCGACGACCGCATTCGATCCGGAGGTGATCGAGACCCGTACCGAGGGCCGCGAGGTCTTCGTGAACGTGCCGGCGATGCTGAACCCGGGCGATACCGGTTTCGGTTTCGCCGTGCAGGTCGGACGCCTCTCGTGGGGGATCGGCTCGGTCAACCGGGTCGAGATCGAGGTGCACCTCTCCCCCGACGCGGACGTCGATGTACAGGCCGAGGGTGGCGACCTGACCTGCGTCGGACCCTCCGGACGTGCCCTGTTGCAGACTGGCGGCGGCGACATTCGGCTCGAGACCGCGACGTCGGCCCGGGTTGTGACCCAGGGCGGCGACATTCACGCCGACAGCATCGACAGCGGTGAACTGCGCACCGGCGGCGGTGACATCAGGGTGACCAAGCTCGGCGAAGGCACGGTGAAGACCGGTGGCGGCGACGTGCGCATCGACAGCATCGGTTCCGGACGGATCGAGACCGGCGGCGGCGATGTGGGTGTGATGCGGGCCGGCGGAGACCTGATGGTGCACACCGGCGGCGGTGATGTCACTGTGCTGAACTGCGTGGCGGCCACCCAGGTGCGCACCGGGGCGGGCGACGTGACCGTCGAGGTCGAGTCCGGCGAGGTGACCATCGGCACGGGCGCCGGCGACATTCGAGTCACTGTTCCGCGAGGTGTTCCGGTCTGGCAGGACCTGCACAGCTCGTTCGGCGAAGTGTCCAGTCGCATCGCCAGCCGCGGCGAGCCGCAGGACGGACAGCCCTACATTCGGGTGACCGCCCGCACCGGCACCGGCGACGTGCTGCTGCAGGACTGAGCAAGCACGACCCGCCGGAGGTTGAGCCTGTCGAAACCGCTTTCCGAACCAGAGGTGGTCTCGACAAGCTCGACCAGCCGACGAGCTCGACCAGCCGATCAGTTCAGCGGTGGACGACGACCTCGACGCGCTGGAACTCCTTGACCTCCGTGTAGCCGCAGGTGGCCAGCGCCCGGCGCAGGGCGCCGACCAGGTTCATCGTGCCGTCCGGGGTGTGGGAGGGGCCGAGCAGGATCTGCTCCAGGGAGCCCATCGCCTCGAACTTGACCCGCTCGCCGCGCGGCAGCGTGGGGTGCCAGGCCTCCGGACCCCAGTGATAGCCGTGGCCGGGCGCCTCGAAAGCTCTGGCGAGCGGCGATCCGACCATGGCGGCGTCGGCGCCGCAGGCGATCGCCTTGGCGATGTCGCCCGAGCGGCCCAGGGCGCCGTCGGCGATCACGTGCACGTAGCGTCCGCCGGATTCGTCCATGTAGTCGCGACGCGCCTCGGCCACGTCGGCCAGCGCGGACGCCATCGGCACCTCGACGCCCAGCACATTGCGGGTGCGCTTGGTGGCACCGCCGCCGAAGCCGACCAGAACGCCTGCGGCGCCGGTGCGCATCAGATGCAGCGCGGCCTGATAGGTGGCGCAGCCGCCGACGATCACCGGCACGTCCAGGGCGTAGATGAACTCCTTGAGATTCAGTGGCTCGACCGTGCTGCTGACATGCTCCGCCGACACCGTGGTGCCGCGGATCACGAAGAAGTCGACGCCGGCCTGCTCCACCACCGACGCGAACGCCTTGCAGTTCTCGGGCGACAAGGCACCCGCCACCGGCACCCCCGCCTCGCGCACCTCGTTGAGCCGTTGGGTGATCAGCTCACCCTGCACCGGCGCCTCGTACAACTGCTGCATACGACGGGTCGCGCCCGAAGGCTCCTGGATCGCCGCCAGCTCCTCGAGCAACGGCTCCGGGTCTGCGTAGCGGGTCCACAGGCCCTCGAGGTTGAGCACACCCAGGCCGCCCAGCCGGCCGAACGCCACGGCCGTGGCCGGCGACATCACCGAGTCCTGCGGGGCGGCCAGGATCGGAAAGTCGAACGTCAGCGCGTCGATCGTCCAGTTCAGCCGCACGTCTTCGATGTGCCGCGTGCGCCGCGTGGGCACGATCGCGATGTCGTCGAAGGAGTACACCGGTTGGGCACGCTTGGAACGGCCGATCTCGATCATGGCAGGCTCCTTTGCCTAGTCAGGAGTTCGGCGCCGAGTAGTTCGGGGCCTCGATGGTCATCTGGATGTCGTGCGGATGGGACTCGCGCAGTCCGGCCGAGGTGATCCGCACGAACCGTCCGCGCTCGTGCAGCTGGTCGACCGTGGCGGCGCCGGTGTAGAACATCGACTGCCGCAGGCCGCCGACGAGTTGGTAGGCGACGGCGGCGAGCGGACCGCGGTAGGCGACCTGGCCTTCGATGCCCTCGGGGATGAGCTTGTCGTCGCTGGTCACGTCGCCCTGAAAGTAGCGATCCCTGGAGTAGGACGCCCGACGGCCGCGAGCCGCCATCGCGGCCAGCGAACCCATGCCCCGGTAGGACTTGTACTGCTTGCCGTTGATGAAGACCAGCTCGCCCGGACTCTCTTCGCAGCCGGCCAACAGGGAGCCGAGCATGACGGCGTCGGCACCCGCGACCAGAGCCTTGGCGATGTCGCCGGAGTACTGCAGCCCGCCGTCACCGATCACCGGCACACCCGCCGGACGGCAGGCGCGCGCCACGTCGTAGATCGCCGTCACCTGCGGCACGCCGACGCCGGCGACTACCCGGGTGGTACAGATCGAGCCGGGACCGACGCCGACCTTGACGCCGTCGGCGCCCGCGTCGACCAGGGCAGCCGCGCCCGCGTAGGTGGCGACGTTGCCGCCGATGATGTCGACCGCTGCGGCGGCGGGTTCGGATTTCAGCCGGGCGATCATGTCGAGCACGCCCGTGGAGTGGCCGTGCGCGGTGTCGACGATGATCGCGTCGACTCCGGCTTCGACCAACTGCATGGCGCGCCGCCAGGAGTCGCCGAAGAACCCGACGGCTGCGCCCACCCGGAGCCGACCCTGCTCGTCCTTGCTTGCCAATGGGTACTTGTCGGACTTCACATAGTCCTTGAGTGTGATCAACCCGCGCAGCGTGCCGTCGGTGTCGACCAGCGGCAGCTTCTCGATCTTGTGCCGGGCCAGCAACCGCAACGCCTCTTCGCTCGAGATGCCTGGCCAGCCGGTGACCAACGGCATCGGCGTCATCACGTCTGCGACCCGACGCCGCGGATCGTCCTCGAAGCGCATGTCACGGTTGGTCACGATGCCGAGCAGCTTGAGCTTGTCGTCGACGACCGGCACGCCCGAGATGCGGAACTTGCCGCACAGCTCGTCCACCTCGCCGATGGTGCGGTCGGCGGTGATGGTGATCGGCTGATCGACCATGCCGGCCTCGGAGCGCTTCACCCGATCGACCTGGGACGCCTGCTCGTCGGCGGGCATGTTGCGGTGCAGGATGCCCATGCCACCCTCACGTGCCATCGCGATCGCCATCCGAGCCTCGGTGACGGTGTCCATGGCGGCGCTCAGCAACGGGATGTTGAGCCTGATCCGCTTCGACACCAAGGTGGACGTGTCGGCCTGAGACGGAATGACGTCGCTCGAGTTCGGCTGCAACAGAACGTCGTCGAAGGTCAGGCCCAGCGTCGCGAAAGGCCCGGGAACACCGGACGGGGTCAGTTCGGTCAAGGACATCGAGGCACCACTCCTTCGCGCGGAACGGTCAGTCTATGCGTCGACTCCCCGTTGCCCCGCCCCGTCCAGCCGCCTGTGCGGCAGCTCGAGCGCCGGTTCAGCCGAGGGCGGACAGTGCCCCGGCGAGCTGTGGCTGATCGAAGGTGAACCCCTCGTCCAGCAGGCGCCGCGGTTGCACCCTGGTGCCGCTGAGTAGCGCCTCGTCGACCATCTCGGAGCCGAACAGCAAGCGCAGTGCCGGCAGCGGCATCGGGATCAGCGCCGGACGGTTGAGGGCGTTGGCGAAGGCCTCCGTGAAGGCGCCGTTGGTCACCGGATTCGGGGCGACCAGGTTGACCGGGCCGGTCAGCGTCGAGGTGAGCAGGTGCTCGATGGCTCGGGTGTAGTCGTCGACGTGGATCCACGACAGGAACTGCCGCCCGGAGCCGATCCGTCCGCCCAGGCCCAACTGGAAGGGCAGACGCTGCTTGCCCAGAAAGCCGCCCTCGGGGGTCAGCACCTGACCCGTGCGAAGAAAGGCCGTCGGAACCGGCGCGGCATGCGCGGCCTGCTCCCAGTCGGCCACCAGTTGGGCCAGGAAGCCCCCGCCCTGGGGGGTGGCTTCGTCGACCACCGTCTCGCCGGTGTCGCCGTAGAAGCCGATCGCCGAGCCGTTCAGCAGCCGGCGGCAGCGGCCCTCGGGTTCCAGGGCGGCGGCGATCGTGGTGGTGGCGTTCAGCCGCGAGGTACGCAGCTCGTCCTTGCGCTCCTGGGTCCAGCGGACATCGGCGATGCCTGCTCCGGAGAAGTTGATCACCGCATCGACGTCGGACAGACCAGCGCCGCTGATTCGGCCCTCGTCGGGGTTCCAGGTGCGTTCGTCGAGGTTCGCGACCGGACGGCGGACGAGCGCCAGAACGTGGTGCCCGGTACTGCGCAGCCGGGTGGCGGTGGCACTGCCGAGCAGTCCGGAGGACCCGGAGATAGCGATACGCATCAGCCCACCCTAGTCGGGCGATCGACGCGGCCAACCCAGACGGCGAACGCGACCATTCCGGTCAGCACTCCCACTGCGATCGAGGGCAGCACGGGCATCACGTACAGGTTGTTGGCGCAGTAGGCCATCAGGTAGCCGATGGTCGAGAACACCACCCAGCGGGCAGCCAGCCGACTCAGCGGAAGCAGGGCGAGCAGCGCCAGACTGAGCCCGACATACCAGGGGTGCAGGGCCTGACCGATGAACAGCACCATCAGCGAGCCCCAGGCGGTCACGCTCAGCGGACGCTCCGGCAGAAGCAACAGCAGGGCCGCCACCCCGCCGACGGCGAGCACTGCGATCAGGGTGTTGGCGAGCCCGGTCACGTCGGTTCCGGTCCAGGCGAAGGCGTCGGCGATCGCGATCGAGGCAGTCAGCGTGCGCGCCCGTCCCATCTGCGAGAGCCAGAGGGTCCAGCCGAAGCCGAGGCCGGTGACCAGCGAGATCGCAACGAAGGTGAGCAGGGCCACCACCGCGGCGACCGCCGTGCGCCAGCCCAGCACGGCGATGCGCTGCAGGTGCGGCAGGCGAGCCAACCGTGCCGCGACGGGCAGTCCGGCGGCAGCGATCACGGCCAGCCCCGCCTGCTGCTTGAGCGCCATTGCGACGCCGATCATCACCGGCGCCAGCACCAGGCCGGCCGAGACGCGAGGCACGTGCTGCAGGCTCAGCCAGACCGCGAACACGACCACGCCGGCCATCAGGGTGTCGTTGTGGGCGCCGCCGATGAGATGGACGATGGTGATCGGGTTCAGCACGCCGAGCCAGCCGGCCCAGGCCCGATCGACGCCCACTCGCTCAGCCAACTTCGGCAGAAAGTAGGCGATCAGCGCAACGCCGAGCACCGCCGGCACCCGCTGAGCCACCACACCCCAGTAGGGATGCATGCCGCCCAAGAGCGCGGCCAGCCAGTTCACCTCGAGGGCCAACGGCGGGTAGGCGACGCCGTGGCCCGCCCAGAAGCTGTCGACGAACGGCTCGAACGGACCGCCGAAGCTGCCCAGCACGTTGACGTAGGGGTTGCCGCCGTTGGCCATGATCCAGCCCAGGTCGGCGTAGAGAAACGGGTCACCACTCATCACCGGGGGCACCAACAGCACCGGCGCCGACCAGACCAGCCACAGCCACCCGGGCAACTGTGCGCCCGGCCGCGGCATGATCGCGAGCCAGCCGACCGACAGCGCCAGGCAACCGAGCAGCACCAGCAGGTTGCCGGTGTTGCGGTCGACGGCCTGCGCGAGGGCAGCGATCGGGCCCACGCCCCAGCCGTCCGGATTGAACGAGAACCCCTTGCTGCAGGCACCGATGCCGACCAGCACAGAGCCCACAAGGCCGATCGCCACACCGGGTCGACGCCAAGCTGGCAGGGGCATGGAGGCGGGCGCTTTCGGTCGTCGGGCGGAGCGGTGTCGATCCTAGGTCACGGCATGGCGTGCCAGACAACCGTCTGCACAGCGTTCCAGGCGAGAAAGCCGACGATCAGGCCCGTCATCCAGCCGAACTGGCGACGGGTCAGCGGCACCAGGGCGAGCAGCACGACGGACCACGGCAGATACCAGGGATGCATCGATTGACCGAGCGCGCTGACCGCGAGCGAACCCCAGGCGACGGCGGCCAACGGACGATCGGCGAACCGGATCAGCAGGGCCGCGAGCACGGCCAGGGTGGTCAGGGTCGAGACCGTGCCGACGCCGGCCAGCCAGCCCGTCGGGTCACCGCCGCCCCGCTGGATCAGCCACTCCCCCACCTGGGCGATCACCGAGAACGGTGCTGCCGTGCCCGCCTTGCCCATCAGCGAGAGCCAGGCCGTCCACCCGAATCCCAGGCCCGTGGCCAGCGAGACAGCCGCGAAGACGACTCCCGCCACAGTGGTCGCGACCACCGTGCGGCGGGCCAGCAGCCACACCCGGGCACCGAGGCCGAGCCGGGCGAGTTGCGCCGCGACCGGCAGCCCCGCGGCGGCGATCACGGCGAGCCCGGCCTGCTGCTTGAACAGCATGGCCAGCCCGATCACGGCCGGGCCGGCGAGCAGGCTCCAGACCCAATGCGGGCCGCGCACGGCGACCCAGATTCCGAGCAACGCAACCGCGATCATCAGCGCGTCGTTGTGCGCTCCGCCGACGAAATGGACGATCAGCAGCGGGTTCGCCAGACCCCACCACAGGGCGCGGTCGGGATTCAGATTCAGCCGGACGGCGAGCTTCGGCAGTACCCATGCGATCACTGCCAGCGCGGCCAGCACCGGCAGCCGCATCGCGATGATGCCGGCGTAGGTGGCGAAACCGGCCAGTCTCACGACCAACCCGTCCGTCAGCAGCGCCAGCGGCGGATAGGCGACCCCGTTGCCCGCCCAGAGTGGATCGACGTGCGGGGCGTAGGGGCCAGCGGCACCGGTCAAGCCGACCAGGTAGGGGTTCTGGCCCTGGTTGATGATCCAGCCGAGGTCGGCGTACAGCACGGCGTCCGCGGACAGCACGGGAGGCACCAGCAGGAGCGGCAGGCACCAGAGGGCTGAGGTGACCAGCAGCTGACGTCGGTAGCGCGGGTCGTTCGCCGTAGGCCGGGCGAGCCACCAGGCCGCGATCAGCATTAGCACGCCGAGCACGATCGCCACCCGGTTGAGCGGCATCGGCAGGGCCGACCCGATGGCGTTGATCGTCTCGGACGGCCACCCGTTCGGTCCGTGGGCGAACTCGGGATGGCACGCGCCCCACCCGATCAGCGCAGTGCCGGCAGCCCCGATGGCGGACGTCGCCGGCGCCGGCAGGCGCTTGTTCAGCAGAGCGTCGAGCACGGGGTCATGCTAATCGGGGACCTCTGCGGCGATGAGGCGGCGTGCCCGAAAGTCAGCGGACCGGCCGCTCGGACGGCCGAAACCCCCGCCCCAAGGCTGGGACGGGGGTTTCGTGAGCGGTCAACTCAGTGCTTGTGACCGTCGCCTTCGGACTCCTCCGGCTTCTCGACCACCAGGGTTTCGGTGGTGAGCAGCAGAGCAGCGATGGACGCGGCGTTGACCAACGCGGAGCGCGTGACCTTCACCGGATCGATCACACCGGCAGCCATCAGGTCGACGTACTCGCCGGTGGCGGCGTTGTAGCCGTGACCCGGCTCCAGCTCCGACACCTTCGAGACGATGACGTAGCCGGGCTCGCCACCGTTTTCGGCGATCCAGCGCAAGGGCTCGACCACGGCCTTGGCCACGATCCTCACCCCGGTTACCTCGTCACCGGTCTTGCCGAGGCCGTCGCTCAGCACACGTGCGGCATGGACGAGAGCCGAGCCGCCACCGGCGACGATGCCCTCCTCGATGGCCGCGCGGGTCGCGGAGACAGCGTCCTCGATGCGGTGCTTCTTCTCTTTGAGCTCCACCTCGGTCGCAGCACCGACCTTGATCACGCAGACGCCGCCGGCGAGCTTGGCAACTCGCTCCTGCAGCTTCTCGCGGTCCCAGTCGGAATCGGTGCGGGCGATCTCGGCGTGCAGCTGAGCCACCCGTCCGGCGACCTCTTCGGACGAACCGGCACCGTCGACGATGGTGGTGTTGTCCTTGGTGACGACGATGCGCCGGGCGCGGCCCAGCACGTCGAGGCCGACCTGGTCGAGCTTGAGCCCGACCTCGGGAGCAACCACCTTGGCGCCGGTCAGGGTCGCGATGTCCTCGAGCATGGCCTTGCGGCGATCGCCGAAGGCCGGAGCCTTGACGGCCACCGAGGTGAAGGTGCCACGGATCTTGTTCACCACCAGGGTGGAGAGCGCTTCACCGTCCACGTCCTCGGCCACGATGAACAGGGTGCCACCGGCGCCGATCACCTTCTCGAGCAACGGCAGCAGGTCGTTCATCGAGGAAACCTTGCCCTGATTGATCAGGATGTAGGGATCCTCGAGCACGGCCTCCATGCGCTCGGGGTCGGTCACGAAGTACGGCGAGAGGTAACCCTTGTCGAACTGCATGCCCTCGGTGAACTCGAGTTCGGTGCCGAAGGTGTTGGACTCGTCGACGGTGATGACGCCGTCCTTGCCGACCTTGTCGAACGCGTCGGCGATGAGCCGACCGATCTCGGGGTCACGGGCAGAGATGGTGGCCACGTTGGCCATGTCTTCGGTGTCGTCGACCTCGCGGGACAGCTCGCGCAGGCGGTTGCCGACGGCCTCGACGGCCGCCTCGATGCCACGCTTGAGCCCGACCGGGTTGGCGCCGGACGCGACCGCACGCAGGCCCTCATGGACGAGCGCCTGGGCGAGCACGGTGGCGGTGGTGGTGCCATCGCCGGCCACGTCGTTGGTCTTCGTGGCGACTTCCTTGGCCAGTTGTGCGCCGAGGTTCTCGTAGGGATCGGAGAGCTCGACCTCTTTGGCGACGGTCACGCCGTCGTTGGTGATGGTCGGAGCGCCCCACTTCTTGTCGAGCACCACGTAGCGGCCCTTCGGGCCGAGCGTGACCTTCACGGTGTTGGCGAGGATGTCGACACCGCGCTCGAGTGAGCGACGGGCATCCTCGTCGAACTGAAGGATCTTGGGCATTGTCTGCTGATTCCTTACTTGGAGACGACGGCGAGGATGTCGCGGGCGTTCAGGAGCAGGTACTCCTTGCCCTCGTACTTCACCTCGGTGCCGCCGTACTTGGAGAAGATGACGACGTCGCCCTCGGCGACATCGAGCGGAACGCGGTTGCCGTTGTCGTCGATGCGGCCGGGGCCGGTCGCAACGACCTTGCCTTCCTGCGGCTTCTCCTTGGCGGTGTCGGGGATGACCAGGCCCGAGGCCGTGGTCTGCTCGGCCTCGAGGGGCTGGACGAGGATCCGGTCCTCGAGCGGCTTGATCGTGACTGCCACGTCAAAACCCTTTCTTTGCTGGGCACTGGGCCCGTTGCTGTCGGTTTCGGGGGCCGGGGCGTCGTCGCGGGTGCCGCCGACGGCCATTCGCACTCTCGGTGTGAGAGTGCTAATCCGAATCTATCGCGGGGTTAGCACTCGTTCAACCCGAGTGCCAACGAACTTCGCGCTCGGCACCGTTCTCGGGGTCGATCTCCGCCGTTCGGCCCGCAGGGTGGGCCTGGTTGAAGGCGGGATCGCCGACGTGTCACTTCACGCTCACGCGCCTGAGGATCAGGCGGCGACCGATCGACGCGCGTCGGCGGTCAGAGCGTCGATCCGGGCGGCGATGGCTTGCTCGACGAACCCGAGTCGAGCGCGTGCCTCGATCGAGGTGCGAGCCGCCGCCGCGGCGACCAGGCCGGTGAGCGCCTCGCGCTGCCACCCTTCGGGACGGCGGGTCAGGTAGCCGACGAGCGCCAACAGCACCGCAAGTCGCTCGGCGCGCGATACCTCGGTGAGCGTGAGGCGAGCACTACCGCCGCGAAGCAGTTCCAGTGTGTGACCGAGTTGACCGACGGAATCGCCCGTGCGGTCGTGAGCGACCACGAGAGCGAAGGTGGCGCCCAGGTCGGCGGGCAGGCTAGCGAGAAGGGTCTTCATCTCTGCGTCGAGCACCCGTGTGGCGCTCGTGATCATGAGCGCACGATCATATTGGTTGTTCATACTAAAAGTATAAGGGCGTGCAACTGCCCAGCGCACACGACCAGTGATCTGCGGGACCACCGAAAGACAGTGTGAGTTTGGGCAGTGAGTACACGGCCCACACTCACACCGTCTTTCTGGGTGGCGCCATCAAGTCGCCCCCATGGCTCCGGAGTGGCCGAAACCGGTGAACCGGTGAATAGTCAAATCATTTAACTACCGCGTACAGTGGCCGTGTGCAAGCCTCCGAACGACAGCAGTTGATCCGCTCCCTCGCCACCCTGGTGCGTGGGGCAGGGTGGGCCTCCGAACGCGTCGGCCACAGTTTCGCCTCGAGCCAGGGGCTGCATCCGACCGATTTCCGGGCGCTGACGGCCATCTATGCCGCCGACTTGGCCGGTACCCCCCTCACCCTGCGCGAACTGGCTGCCGAGCTCGACCTCACCCCGGCCGCCATCACCTACGCCGTCGACCGGCTCACCACCGAGGGCCACGTGCGCCGCGAGCGCGGCATCCAGGACCGGCGCACCGTGGTGCTGCGGTTCGGCGAGCACGGGCATCGCGTCGCCCACGACTTCTTCACCCCGCTCGGGGCCATGCACGCCGAGGCCCTGGACGGCTTCACCGAGGCGGAACTCGACGCCTGCGTCCGGGTGCTGACCGTCGTGAACGGCGCCCTCGACCGATTCGACCGCGACCTTCGCACCTCCGCGCACGAGACCACCGAGCCGGACGCATGAAGGCCCGCACGGCCGCGCGCCCGAAGTGGGCGATCGCGATGGGGTTGTACCTGATGGGCATCTTCATGGGCGCCATCGACACCGGCATCGTCACCCCCGGGCGCACGATCATCGCCAATGACCTGGGCGTAGACGAGCAGCTCGGCATCTGGATGATCACCATCTACACGCTGTCGTATGCGGCGGCGATCCCGGTGCTGGGCAAGCTGGCCGACCGACTCGGCCGCAAGCCGGTGTACCTGACGGCCATCGTGCTCTTCGGCGTCGGTTCGCTGCTCTGCGGCCTGGCTCAGGACGTCGGCAGCTTCGGCATGCTGATCGCCGCCCGGGCCATTCAGGCGATCGGCGGCGGCGGAATCCTGCCCATCGCGACCGCCGAGATCGGCACCGAGGTGCCGAAGGAGAAGCGTGGGTTGGCGCTCGGACTGGTCGGTGCCGTGTTCGGCATCGCGAACCTGCTCGGGGCGTCCGCCGGCAGCCTGATCCTCGACCTCGCCGGCGCGCACAACTGGCAGTGGATCTTCTACGTCAACGTGCCGATCGCCGCACTGATCGTGATCGCCGGCCTGGTGTTGCTGCCGAATCATCGCGAGACGACCGTCGCCCCGATGGACCTGACCGGCACCGCCCTGCTGGTCGCCATGATCATGAGCCTGTTGTACGGGTTGACCAACATCGACTTCTTCGACCTCGCCGGCAGCCTCACCTCGACGCAGGTCTATCCGTTCCTGATCGCCTTCGCCGTGCTGCTGCCGCCCTTCGTGCTGGCCGAGCGACGAGCGGCCGATCCGGTGCTGAACCTCGGCTACTTCACCGACCGGCCGATCGGGTTGACCCTGGCCGCCTCGTTCCTGTCGGGTTTCATCCTGATGGGCGTGGTGTTCGTGCCTCAATTGGCCGAGAACGCCCTTCGGCTGCCGAGCGGCGATGGCGGCTATCTGGTAATCATTCTCGGTTTGGCTTCGGGTATCGGCGCACCACTGTCTGGTCGGCTGACGGACGCCGTCGGCCCCAAACGAGTGCTCGCCGTCGGCGCCGGCATCTCGGCCCTGGCGGCTGTCAGCCTGCTGCTCTGGCTGATCCCCTACCCCGGCTACCCCAGCGTGATCGTCACCCTGGTGCTGATCGGGCTCGGCCTGGGGTTCGTGATCGGCTCGCCGCTGAACTACCTGATGCTGCGCCTGACCCCGCCCCAAC
>Ga0209277_10000398_pt1 | contig 21874 bp, 17 predicted proteins | sample JI81AbrownDNA_FD_187503 | JGI IMG/M metagenome (GOLD analysis project Ga0209277, IMG submission 187503) | Wastewater effluent complex algal communities from Wisconsin, to seasonally profile nutrient transformation and Carbon sequestration -... | ecosystem: Engineered > WWTP > Effluent > Algae... | reverse complement strand
GGCCCACTGCGGCTGCGCAGCCAGCGCCCGCTCGAGCGCCTCCCAGCGACCCGACGACGGGGTCCCGACGACGGGGCGACGACGGCAGGGCGACGACGGCAGGGCGACGACGGCAGGGCGACCGCGCCGACGGGGTCACGACCGCGCCGACGGGGTCAGGTCTTGACTTTTGCCCAAGGCACGGGGAAAGACCTGGCCCGAAGGAGTGAGACCCCCAAGGAGTGCCAGACGTCCCCAGGCGAAAGGCCGCTTACGGCTGGTCGCGAGCCTGGCCGTCAACGGTTGGTTTGAGCACCGTATCCGTTCATGCGTCGTCTCGATGGTGCGTCGAATACCCGTGCACGCAAAAGCCATGCGAGCCATTCACCGCTCCTGATCAGCGGGGCGCCTCGGCAGGGGGCAGGACGGCCTCCGCCTCGCGCACCAGCGCCGTGTCGCCGCTGCGCGCTCCGGCGTTGATCGCGCGGCGCAGCCAGTCCCGGGCCTGCGGGTCGTTGCGCTGTGCTGCGCTGCGACCGGCGCGATACAGGTAGTTGCCCGCGGCCTGCAGGCGGCCGGCCTGCTCGGCGATGCCACCGGCGCTGGCCAGGGCGCGGGTCATGCCGCGATAGTCGCGCTCGACGCGACGCAGATCGGCCACCTGATCGAGCAGGCGCAGGGCGCCGTCGATGTCGCTCTCGAGGCGGAGCAGGCTGGCCTGCAGTTCCAGGTAGTCGGCACGGGAAGCGACGGCCGTACCCTCCCGCAAGGCCGCGATGTGGTCGCGAAGTGCCGGCAGTGCCGCGAGGTCGGCGGCGATCAGGCCGGCGATGAAGTGCGCCCTGGCGCGGGTGGCCGGGCTTGTGTCGCCCGCCTGCAGCACGGCGGATAGCGTGGCCTGTGCCCTATCGAGACGGCCTGCCCGGTAGTGAATCGTGCCGGCAAGCAATTGCAGTTCCGGGTCGACAGGCAGTCCGCGTCGCCTGCGCTCGGCGTCCGCCCACTCGGTCTGCGTCAGCGCCGCGTCGTAATCGCCGAGATAGGTCTGGCAGAGCGCCAGATTGAAGCGCGCATCGATGATGCTGGCTGGCGAATCTTCCGCCAGGGCTGCCTGCACGACCGCTGCGTAGAGCGTCACGGCCTGGCTGTACTGAGCCTGATCGAAGGCCAGACGGGCCGAGCGATCGAGCGTTTCGCGCTTGCTGGTCGCTGCCTGTTGCGGCTCCGCCGTACCCGCGCAGCCGCCGAGCGCCAGGCCGACGGCCAGCAGGCCGAGCAGAATTGAAAACCGGCTCATGGGCGAATCTCGCCCGCTGGCAGCCGGCCGCCCGTCTGGGGCGGCGCGCCGCCGCCGCCGAGCAACCAGCTGTTGCGCAGCTGGCGCAGCAGCGCCTCCAATTCCGCCAGCGTCTGCTGGGTCATGCCGAGCAGGACCGGGATGTTGGCCGTCGTTTCGCCGATGTCGCGGCTGATCGCCGGCAGCTGAGGTGAGGTCTTGCGCAGGTCCAGCATGACCGCGTCGAGCGATGTCAGGACCGACTTCACGCGGCCCGTGATCTCCGGCAGCTCCTTGCTCTGGGCGTTGATTGATCCGGACAGCAGCTTCGCCTGTGCGGCCGTCGCCTGCAGTTCGTCGAGGATCGGTGCCAGACGTGCGACGGCGGCGTTGGCTCCCTTGATCAACTGATCGAGTTCGATGGCGGTACGCTCGTCACTGAGCAGGCGGCCCACCGCTCCCTTGCCGCGCTCGATGCGCCCGGTCATGGTCCTGAAATCTGCCAGCGTCTTCTGCAGGTCGCCCTCCGGGTTGGCGAAGCCTGCGGTGATATCGCCCAGCGCGGTCATCGTCCGTTCGGTCTGCTCGAGGATCGGTATGACCCGGCCGCGCACGTCCTCCAGGATCTCGCCGATGCTTTCCGTCTGCGCCCGGTCCGGAGCCGCCTGCAGCACGGCATAGTCCCAATCCATCTCTTCGCCGCGGCCCCTGGTGATCTCGACGTAGCTCTCGCCCGCGACGCCGAAGGTCTTGCGGATGACCGCCTGCGAATCTCGGCGCACGAAGGGCGCCATCGAGCCATTCAGGCGCGCCAGCGCATGGATCTTCTGGTCCGGGTCGATGACGATCTTCAGGATCTTGCCGGACGGCGTGCCGAGCACCTCGATCTTGGCGCCTTCGGCGAGGCCAAAAAGACCCTCGTCGGGCAGCACCAGGCGTACCGTCTTGCCGGGATCGAACAGCTCGCGCAGGGCCTCGGCCTTGATCAGAGTCAACAGGAAGAGCACGAGCACTGCCAGCACGGTCGCGCCGAGCAGGCTGCGGTAACGGCGGTTGTCGTTCGATTTGTTCACGGGGCAGCCTCCAGCAGAAGCAGCCGGCTGCCGGCGATCCGGTAGCGTCGGTCGGCAGAAATCCCGGGCTCTTCGAGCAGGCTGCGCTGGTGGGTGAACCAGATGATGGCGCCGCGGCGGCGGCGCACCTGCTGCACGGCATTGATCAGCGGCGCGAAGGTTCTGCTTTCGGTGGCTTCGATTGGCTGCTCGAGAACGACCAGCTTCGGGCGTCCCAGGAAGGCCCGAACGCACGCTGCGCGTTCGAGATCGGACTCCGAGCACTGATGCGGCAGCAGGGTCGGGATCCCCGGCAGGCCAAAGCTCAGGGCGAGCTCGCTGGCCCGCTGGCGGATGATTTCTTCGGCCAGCACGGTCTGATGGCGCAGCGGAAGAAGCAGGTTTTCCATCACCGATCGGTTCTCCAGCCAGTTCCCACCGCTCATCACCCTGCCGATACGGCTGCGCAAGCGGCAGGCTTCGGCTGCATCGAGGTCGGCCCACGCGACGCCCAGGAAGCGCACCTCGCCGGCACCGGCCAAGCCGAGCAAGGCATCGGCCAGCGCCGCGCTCTGCCCCGTCGTCGGCGAATGCACCAGGTGCAGTTCGCCGGCTTGCAGGCACAGGTCGTCGGCCAGTATCGAACCACCCCGGGGCGACACGACGGACAGACCGGCGGTCTCCAGGATCGGGGGGGCTGCGGCCAGGTCGTCGGACGCGCGCATCTACAATACCGTCGACACGGCTATCCCGATCAGCAGCGTCGCCAGCAGAGAGTACATGAAGGCCTTCGGCAAGGCACGGCGCACGCCGAGGGCACTCGCTTCGACCCTCAGTCCATGCCAGATGGCCACGTAGCCGATCACGAAACCGGTGAGGGTCGGTTTGACGACCAGCAGCAGATGATCGCCCAGAGTCATCCTCGACAAGACCGCATCGGCAAACTCGACCAGGGATAGCGCGGTGAGACCGGCCAAGGAAGCGGCGAGATAGCCGGACCAAAGTGCGGTATGGAGGAAGATCGTGGTCAGCGCGAACAACGCGAGTGCCGAGGCGAAGCAGCGCGGAATGGCGAGAAAGTCGGTGGCGTCAATGCCGAAGGACTCGAGCATGCGGATCTGCCCGTTGACCTTGAGATGGCCCACCTCGTCGAGCATCACCGAACCACTGCGGCCGATCACGATCAACGCCGTGACGATGGGTGAGAGCTCGCGGATCAGCACCAGCACCAGAAAGTCGCCGATCGACCCCTGCTGTCCCGTCACCCGCAGCCAATAGATGATCTGCAATACCAGACCCAGACCTACCAGCAGGGCGGTGATCATGACTGCGGGTATGGCGCACACCCCCGTGAAGTAGAAGAAACGCTCGAACTCCGTCCACATCGTCCGGCGCCAGTTGCCCGGTGCCAGGCCACGTGTCAGGGTCGCGGTCAGGTCCCCGGTGAACAGAAAGACGTCCGTCGTCGTGTCGATGATTCCCTGCCCGAAGCGGCCGAGCAGATTTGGCCGCTCTGCCGTGGGCGCTGCGAGCGTGGGCAAGCCATTGGCCGGCGGCTTCACAGGCGCCCCCCCAGGAGGTAGGTGGAGAATTCCCCGACGTCTTCGAGATAATGATGACCGCGCAGTTGAAACAGATAGCGGTCGTGCAGCGCCTCGTAGACCGACTCCGTCGTATGGATCGTTCCCGGTGGGGCGGAATCGGCCATCGCGTAGGCCATGCGTGCGGCCTCACCCCAGAGGTTGAACGAGCTTTCCTTGCGGTCGATCAGGCTGCCGATCGCCGGTCCCAGGTCCATGCCCAAATGAAAGGCCGAGGGGGCATGCTGTTCAGCGAACAGGCGCTCGCAGGCGGCCTGCGCGGCCAACGCAAATTCGGCCAGGCAGACGGTTGCGTGCTGGACGTCCGCGGAAGGATCGGCGGCAGCGACCACCCGATCAGTGAGAAATTTGAGGTAGGCCACGCCGTGTTGCGAGGCTGCCGCGTCGATTTGCGCGAGCAGGCGGGCTATCGTCGATTCGCCGGAGCGGTCGTCGGCCGATCGGGCCAGGGCCAGCGCGTCGCTGAAGCGCAGCGATACGAAAGCCAGCTGATCAATGCGCTGCACATCGTCAGCTCGCACGGGGTGCGCACCGTCCGGGAGCTTCGCGGCAAAGGCGGCAGTACGGCGTGCGCCCAGCCTCGCATCGATGTTCAATTCCTGAACGGGCGCTTCGGCGTGCGGCGCCGCTTCGCTGTCATGTGCCTTCGCCTTGCCGGCCGGCGGCATGGCCACCACCGCGCCAGCCGTAGCGCTGGCTGCCTGGCGGATGGCCATCAGATTGCCGATCGCCCGGGCAAACCGCTGCACCTGGTTTGGCCACTCGCTGCGACGGCCGTCCTCGAGCCAAAGGACGCCGGTCACCTGGCCGTCTACCTTGACGGGTACCGACAGCAGGGCCTGGCAGCCGAGCGGGGCGAGGTAGCTTCGGTACAGCGATACGAGGCGTGCGTCGTCGCTGCTGGCGACGTCGCCGACCGCGTTTTCGCTCTGCAGCCATTCGAAGAGACCGGGATGTTCCGATCGATCCAGCGTTGCGCCATCCGTATGGCCCTCGGTCTGCTGGTCAAAGCTGTCGAGACAGACCAGCGCATCGCCAGCCGGTGCGAGCTGCCACAGGCTGGCGCGGCGCACGCGAGACGAACGCGCGACAGCCTCGGTCACCAGTGCGAGGCCATTGCTCCCATTGTCCTCGAACAGCGTCGACTGCGCCGCCAGCATGCCGAAGGCCTCACCCTGCGCGTCGAGCTGCGCCTGACGCTCGAGGATGGAAATTGCCTCCTGGTCGGCGCGCAGCCCCTGGCGGACCACGAGCCCGGCGAGACCGCCTGCCAGGGCGATGACCGCCAGGCCCATGCCCAGCGTGTCGCGTACATTCTCTGCAACGAAGCCGACGAAATCGTCCTCGGGGACGATCATCAGGATCGACCAGTCGTGCGGCAGCAATTGGTTGAGCGACGACGTCGAGCTGATGTAGCGGCGGCCGGCCATCTCGAAATCGTGGCGGCCGTGCCCTTCGACGCGGTAGCGGTCAAAGGCGCGGCTCACCACCGGGTCGCCGATGTCATCGACCCGCAGCAGTCGCAATTCGCCGCCGCCATCCTTGCTCACCAGCGGCTTGCGCGGGTGCGCCATCACCCGCCCCTGGTCGTCGACGATCAGCGCGAGGCCGCTCTTGCCGATGGCGAGTGTGGCGAGAAAGCGACTGAGGCTTGCCAGTTCGACGTCGGTACCTACCACCGCAACCAGATCCCCGTCCGTATTCAGATAGGGCAGCGACGCCGTGATGCCCGCGGCACTGGTGGTGAAGAAGAGGTAGACATCGGTCCAGAACAGGTCCTTGCTTTTCGCGGCACCGACGAACCAGGGCCGCGCGCGCGGATCGTAGCCATCCCAGGGGGCTTGCTCGTCGGACAACACCTCGCCTTTGGCGCCATGGCGCGTCAGTTGCATCACGGGGGCGTCCTGCGCTCCATGCGGGCGGCGGATGGTCTTGGTTTCCAGTCCGCGCTGTTCACCATCCTGATAGCGCCGCACCATGAAGAACTCGCCAGCCGGGCTACCGATGAAGACGCTGGTGAGCTGCGGCGTGTTGTCAAGGATCCCGCTCGCCACCTTCTCGGCGAGTTCGCGCCGCACGCTCAAGAGGTCCTCGTCGGCGAGCAGGTCGCGGGTAAAACGGACGACCCCCGGGATGGGTCCCAGGTAGGCGCCAACCTCTGTTTCGATGCGGCTTTGCAGGTTGCCGATGACGCCCTCGGACAGAGCCAGGGCATCGGCACGCATGACCCTGAACTCGTGGATCGCGTTGCCGATCAGTGCGGCCAGCAGAATGGCGACCACGGCGACCGGCAGCCAGATGCGAAGGCGCCGGCGTCGGGTGACCGCCTGGACCTCCTCGAAGGCAATCGCCTGGTTCGTTGTTGTCGTGCGCCAACCCGCCAAGAAACCCTCCACAGTGGAAATGCCCTGTCGTTTCCCGCCACTGATCCGCGGGATCTGAAGCGATCAGTCACGCGGCAATTGCTACGCAACGACCAGGCTTCCGTTCGACGCCAAGCTTACCCGCAAAATACCGCATTTCCGTCGCAATAGCAGCCGGCGGCGGGAGGAGGCTGTGCTGGCGAGGATCGTCACGATTCTTCGCCGGCATGGTCCGACGGTGTTGACGCTGTGCGTCATTCCGGCGCTGTAGGCGCTGGTGTCGGAATGACATTCTTGTCATGCTGCTTCCGCCAGCCCCGCCAATGCTTGCGCGGTCGCTTGTTTCGTCAGGACTGGCTGCCCGCCACCAAGCGCCGGTGGCACCGGCCAGCGCAGGTGACTGAACCGTAATCCTGCGGTCATCTCCTCGTGGGGTGGCGACCGGCACCATGGGCGACGTCGAAGGCTGCCGCCAAGCGAGAGAAGCCGTGCGTCAGCCAACAGGGGTACCCTGGAAAGGATTGCCATGGACACGAAAACACGGTCGGGCGGGCACGACCATCATCATCACCAGCCCGAGCGTTCGCATGCGGCACACAGCCAGCACGGCTCACACAGCTCAAACGGCGATCACACGGTGGCGGAGTCCGCGACGGTGAAGGACCCGGTCTGCGGCATGTCGGTCACGCTTGGCGCGGGAAAGCCGAGCTTCGCGCACGACGGGAGGACCTGGCATTTCTGCTCGCAGAAGTGCCACGACAGGTTTGCGGCGGACCCGGCGCACTACCTGAGCGGCGCGCACAAGAGGCAAGCGCCCCCGGTACCCGCCGGCACGCAATACACCTGTCCGATGCACCCCGAAATCGTCCGCGATGCCCCGGGCGATTGCCCGAAATGCGGCATGGCGCTCGAACCGATGGGCGTCCCTAGCGGAGACGAAGGTCCCAACCCCGAGCTGGTCGACTTCCGGCGCCGTTTCTGGATCGGTGCCGTGTTGGCCGTTCCCCTGCTGCTGCTGAGCATGGGGCCCTTTCTCGGTCTGGGCTTCGCACGCGATTTGCTCGGTGAGCGCGCGGCGCAATGGGTCGAACTGGCCCTGAGCACGCCGGTGGTCCTTTGGGCCGGCTGGCCGTTCTTCGTTCGCGGCGTGAAATCGGTCGTCAATCGCAGCCTCAACATGTTCACGCTGATCGGCCTGGGTGTTGGCTCGGCGTATCTCTTCAGCATCGTCGCGGTCCTCTTCCCGGGCTTGTTCCCGGACGGCTTCCGCGACGCGCAGGGGCACGTGGGCGTCTATTTCGAAGCCGGCGCAGTCATCGTCGTCCTGGTCCTGCTCGGTCAGGTGATGGAGCTCGGTGCGCGCGAGCGCACCGGCTCGGCGATCCGCGCGCTCCTCGACCTTGCCGCCAAGACGGCGCACGTGATCCGTGCCGATGGACGCGAGGAGGAAATCCCGCTCGAGGAAGTCGTCGTCGGCGACCATGTACGCGTGCGGCCGGGCGACAAGGTGCCGGTGGACGGCGTGGTGATCGATGGCCGATCTTCGATCGACGAGTCGATGCTCTCGGGCGAAGCGGTAGCGGTGGAAAAGGTCGCCGGTGACCCGGTCACCGGGGCGACGATCAACGGCACTGGTTCACTGATCGTCGAGGTCAAGCGGGTCGGCGGCGACACCGTGCTCAGCCAGATCGTCGCCATGGTCGCCAACGCGCAACGCTCGCGCGCGCCGATCCAGAAGCTCGCCGATTCGGTCGCCGGCATGTTCGTTCCGGCGGTGATCGGCGTCGCCATTCTGGCGTTCATCGCCTGGGCGGCCTGGGGACCGGCGCCGGCGCTTTCCTATGGACTGGTCGCGGCGGTGGCCGTGCTGATCATCGCCTGCCCCTGCGCGCTCGGCCTGGCGACGCCGATGTCGATCATGACCGCCACCGGACGCGGCGCACAGGCCGGCGTGCTGATCAAGAACGCCGAAGCGCTGGAGCGCTTTGCCAAGGTCGATACGCTGATCGTCGACAAGACCGGAACGCTGACCGTCGGCAAGCCGAAGCTGGTGGCGGTGCTGCCCGCTGCCGGACACGAGGAAGACGAGGTATTGCGCCTGGCCGCCAGCCTCGAACGCGGCTCGGAACATCCACTGGCCGAGGCGATCGTCAGCGGCGCCGAAGAACGTGGCGTGGAACTGGCCAAGGCCGACGAGTTCGAGGCGATCACCGGCAAGGGCGTCAAGGGTGTGGTCGATGGCCAGGCTGTTGCCCTGGGCAATGCGGCGCTGCTCACCGAACTGGGGCTGGATGGCGGTGCCTCCGGTGCGTTGGTCGAGGCAGCAAACGCTCGCCGCGACGAGGGCGAAACGGTGATGTTCGTCCTCATCGGCAGCGAAATCGCCGGCCTGGTGAGCGTCGCCGATCCGCTCAAGGAGACGACGCTCGAAGCGCTCAAGGCGCTGCACGCAGAAGGCCTGAAGATCATCATGGCCACCGGCGACAACGAACGTACGGCGCGTGCCGTTGCCGGGCGTCTGGGGATCGACGAAATCCGTGCCGACGTACTGCCCGCGGATAAGGCGCGGATCATCAAGGAATTGCAGGCCAAAGGCCACAAGGTGGCGATGGCCGGTGACGGCGTCAACGATGCGCCGGCACTGGCGCAGGCCGACGTCGGCATTGCCATGGGCACCGGCGCCGACGTGGCCATCGAGAGTGCCGGCTTCACGCTGGTCAAGGGTGACCTCAACGGTATCGTGCGTGCACGCCGGCTGGCCCGGGCGACCATGCGCAACATCAAACAGAACCTGTTCTTCGCCCTGGTCTACAACGCCGCTGGCGTGCCGGTGGCTGCGGGCATTCTGTATCCCTTCCTGGGCATCCTGGTGTCGCCAATGCTTGCCGCCGCGGCGATGAGTCTGTCGTCGATCTCGGTGATCAGCAACGCCTTGCGGCTGCGCAGCGTGCGCCTTGAGTAGTGGTCGCTTCGACAGGCTCTGAAACCCGGGGCGATGGTGAGGTGCAGAGGTGGCACCCCATACGTACAAGCCGACGGTGTCGACGCTGTGCGTCATCGCGGCGCGGGATGCGCCGGTCAAACAGTGGCAGTTGCGCCGCGACCTGGCCAAGGCACCGGCACTGCCATTGAGCGAAAGCCGATCAGTGCGACCTTAGGCGCTCGGCAGGCCGCGGCCACTGTGCAAACGCGGGCGCTAATGGTCGTCACGTGTCGATGACACACCTGACGATGAATGTCATGATCGTTCCCCTCTACTGGCAGTGCGCATTCCGGGTTGCACGCCGGAATCGTTCGACGGGCAGCGAGCATGCTCCCTGAATTCCCGGTCTCGGCCTCGGCCCTTCTCGCGCCAGGGGAGAGGGGAGGTTCGTGAGTCGCGGACGCGACTGTGGCGGTAGCACTTGCCCATCTGGCAGCCGCAAGCGGGGGCTGGGCGAGGACGAGACGGATGAGCAAGTTTGCGAAATGCAGGATCAACCATGGAACGGCAGCTCATGAAACGCAGTGAAATCTGGTATCACCTTTATCCACTCGGCTTTCTCGGCGCGGAGGAGCGGAATCCGGCCCCGGGTGCGGTGGATGGCCCCATTTCCCATCGCCTGGCGGACCTGGTGGGCTGGCTGGACCATCTCGTGGAACTCGGGGTGACAGGATTGCTGTTGGGTCCGGTCTTCGAATCGGGATCGCACGGCTACGATGTCGTTGATCCTTTTCGCATCGACCGCCGACTGGGCAACGAAGCGGATCTCGTGGGTCTCATCGACGAGTGCCGTCAACGTTCCCTTCGCGTGGGGCTCGATGTCGTCTTTCACCACGTCGGACGCGACCATCCTTTCTTTGTCGACGTCCTGGCGCATGGTCGTGGGTCTTCCCGCGCGGACTGGTTCCACATAGATTTCGATCGACCGGGAGACGACGGATTCCGTTACGCCAAATTCGAGGGACACGGCCAACTGGTGAAACTCAATCATGGCAATGACCAGGTTCTCGACTGGGCCGTGGAGGTCGCTCGTTACTGGCTGGATCGTGGTGTCGATGCCCTGCGACTGGACGCGGCCTACGCGATCCCGGCAGGTTTTCTGGCGACTTTCGAGAGTCGCGTGCGTGCCCTGCGGCCCGATCTCCTGCGCATCGGCGAAGTGATCCATGGCGACTACGTGGCCATCGCCAAGGCGTCACGGCTGACCTCGGTAACACAATACGAACTATGGAAAGCCATCTGGAGTTCGCTCAACGAACGCAACTTCTACGAGTTGGCCCATGCGCTGGAGCGCCACATCGATTTCTGCCGTCATTTTGTGCCGTGGAATTTCGTCGGCAACCACGACACGACGCGTATTGCCAGCACGCTCAGCGACCGGCGCCATCTGCCACATGCGCTGGCGATTCTGTTTACGCTACCTGGCCTCCCTGCCGTCTACGCTGGAGACGAGCAGGGAGCAGAAGGTCGCAAGTACGATCGAGAGGGAGGCGACGCGGAGATTCGCAAGCCGTTACCGTATCGGCCCGGCGAGTTGGCCGGCGACAGTCTGCTCATCTGGCAACTCCACCGTGAATTGATCGCCGTCCGTCGCGCTCGGCCTTGGCTTGCCGATGGCGCGTTAAAAGTTACGCAGCTGAGTAACCGCTCGATGGCCTTCGAGGTGCGCTCACAGACAAATCTGCTGGTCACGGTGTTGAACACCGATGACCGCTCTGTTTCGTGTTCCCTTCCACCCGGTCTTGTTCTGGTCGCCGGGCACGCAGTGGCCAAGCTAAAGGCGACCGAGTTGCCAGCGCAGGGATGGGGGATCTGGTCGTCGGCGTGATACCTGCCGCGCTTCGCGCCAGTCGCGTGGGGGTGACCGGGGACAGAGCACGGTTCAGCTACGTGAGACAAGCGTAGGCCGCCGTCGGCAGTCCAGGGCTGGATCGCCGCCGTTTGCCAGCGGCTACCCTCTCAGGAGTGACCGCTATCGTGCCGCTGGTGCAAGGCGCTCTCGATCTTCTTGAGCTCGGCGATGCGGTCCATGCGTCCCGGCTTGATCAGGGGGCCGAGCGAATCGAGATAGGGATGCTCGGTGTCGCGCCAGTAGATGCTGAAATCACCGAGGTGGTCGCGAAAGCTCTTCAGCGGCTGGCCGAGGCGCAGGACACCGAGTTCGCGGCTGCGACGAACGCGATGTATGTCGAGTTCGATGGGGATGATCTCCTCGTTGTTCTGCGCCTGGTAGAGCACACGACCGTCCGGTCCGCAGATGATCGAGCGACCGCTGCCGCCGGTATCCAGTCCATTGACGTCAAACAGGAAGCATTGGTTGATCGTCGCCATGGCGCGGGCGATGGCCAATTCGTTGTCGCGGTCGATGGTGCCGGTGAGCGTCGGGTGGAGAATCACCTCGGCGCCCATGCACGCCAGCGTGCGAATGGTTTCCGGAAACCACATGTCGTAGCAGATCGAGACGCCAAAGCGGCCGACGTCCGGGACGTCGAAGACGCAGTATTCCAGGCCCGGTGTGACGCCTTCTTCGTAGGGATAAAAAGGGAACATCTTGCGATAGCGGGTCACCACCTCGCCCTGCGGGTTGATCACCGAGGCGGTGTTGTAGATCTTGTCGTCTGCTTTTTCAAAGATCGATCCCGGCAGCAGCCAGATCCCGTACTTGTGCGCCATCTCCTGCATTTGCACTTCGAAATCGCAGGGGAACTCCTGTGCTGAGTACGTCAGGGGGCCGTAGGCGCACAGCTCGCTGAAGACCACCATCTGCACCCACGGATAGAGGTTCATGGTGATGTCGAGCTTGAGCTTCATTTCTTCGACGTTCGAGTCGACTGCCGACACGTTCATCTGAATACCGGCGACTGCAAAGTTGTTCAAAAGGGTTTCTCCGAGAAAAAGGGGGGGCTGATGGACAGGGAGGCTGTCGTGCCGCGTCCCGCCGGCTGCGCGCTGGGTCTGTTCCCTGGATGCGCGACGAAAGCGGAGCACGCTGGTCAGGAGCGCAGGCGCGCGGCCAAGGTCCTGGGGCGGCCGGTCCTGCTGAGATCGGGCATTGTAACAGGCAGGGCCATTGGCGCCAGGAGCGCCCGCTTTCCCGACAGGAACTGCCGCTCGCCAACAATGACAGGAATGTAATGCGGGCGTCAGCCTGCTGTGCGGCGGATCGCTGCAGAATGCGCCACCAGACGCTACTTGCCAGCTCGATCCATTTCCCGGAACTGAAACCGCTCATGAAGCCATTTCGACCCTTCCTTGCGCTTGCTCAAGCAAGCACCGCGGGCCCCGAGACTCGCCGGGGAGGGGCAGCGTCCGTCGTCGCTGCGAGCGCTGGCGCTGGTCGTCCCCGGCAAGGGTCCCAGCCTCTGAGTCATGGCCGTCGCTGAGCCGCCGCTCTCGCGGTGCCCTCCGATGAGCGCTGCGCGCTGGTCGCTGCGCCTGGTCACGTTCCTCGCCGGCGTGATGCTGGGCTTGCCCGGACTGGCCGCTCTGCCGCCTTCTCCCCCGCCGACGCAGGAAGGGGGGCTTGGCTTCTGGCTGGAACAGGCATGGCTGCGGAATCCCCAAGCCAAAGCGCTGGACGCCCGCGAGGGCGAAGCGCGTGCGGCGCAGGAACTGGCGTCCGGACTGACGCCGGAGCCGGGGTCGGTCAGCGTCGGCACGCTCAACGACCAGCTGAACAGCAACCGCGGCAAACGCGAGATCGCCGTCGAGCTGAACGCCTACCTGTGGCTGCCGGGACAGAAAGCCGCGCGCGAGGCCGAGGCCGAGAGCCGCTTCGCTGAAGTGGGCGCCAGGCGCGCTGCCCTGCGCCTGGCGCTTGCCGGCGAACTGCGCGAAGCGTGGTGGACGCTGGCCGCGGCGCGCAATACGGCCAGCCTGGCGGCGCGTCGCCTGGAGACCGCGCGCACCCTGGCAGGCGAAGTCCAGCGCCGCCACCGGGCCGGCGATCTGTCGCGCATCGACGCCAATCTGGCAGAAATGGAAACACAGGCCGCGGAAGCCGAGTGGATCGACGCCGACGGAGCGCTGCTGCAGGCCGAACACGCCTTTCGCGCCCTTACCGGCGCACCTGCTCCATCCTCGGTTGCTGCCGAACAAGTGGCCACCGCGGAGCGTGGCAACGCGAATCCGTCGGCGCCGCAGACGCACCCGCAGCTGGGCGCTGCTGCCGCCGCCTCGCGAAGTGCCCGCGCCAAGGTGAAGGTCGCCGAGGAGTCGCGCCGCACGGCGCCCGAACTGAGCCTGCTCGCGCTTCGCGAGCGCGCCGACTTCAGCGAAGCCTATACCGACAGCGTCGGCATCCGCCTGAAGATTCCCTTTTCTTCGAGTGCGCTGGTACGCCGCGAAAGCTCCGCGGCGCAGGCGGAGGCCGACCAGAGCGACGCTGAAATGCAGCGTGTCGAAAACCGCGTCGAGCTTGATGTCGCCCGCGCCCGCCAAGCCCTGCAGGCCGCCGAGCGCCAGTACGTGCTCGCCGAGCAGCGGCGGGCGCTGAGCACAGACAGTCTGCGCCTGGCTGAAAAGAGCTTTGCCCTGGGCGAATCCGACCTGGCGACGCTGCTGCGCATCCGTGCTGCCGCTTACGACGCCGACACGTTTCTTGCCCGCCAGCGGATTGCCCGTGCGGCGGCCATTTCACGCCTGAACCAGACCCTGGGAGTGTTGCCGTGAGCGTGCTGTCATGAAACAGCTTCTGGCCACCGCCCTGCTGGCGGTCGCCTTTTCGGCCTTCGGCCACGGCGGCGAAGATCATGGCGCGCCGCCGCCAGCGCTCAGCCAGAGCGTCGCGCCACGGGCGAGTGCCGCCAGCGAGGAGTTCGAAGTCGTTGCCGCTCTCGAAGACCGGAAACTGGTGATCTATGTCGATCGCTTCGCCAGCAACGAGCCGGTGGCGGACGCCAGGGTCGAGGTCGAGGCGAGCAGCGTGCAGGGTCTGGCCAGCGAGACTTCGCCCGGCACCTACGTCATCGAGCTCGCCGCTGGCCTTCCCGCGGCCAGGCATCCGCTGACCATCAGCATCGAGACCGGCGACAGTGCGGATCTGTTGTCGTTGCTGCTCGACACTTCACGGCCGGCAAGCACCGTTGCGGTACACAGCCATGAGTGGAGCGAGTGGGCGGTGTGGGTCCTGGCCGCCGTGCTGCTGCTTGCCGGCGCCGCCTTGCTCCTGCGCCGCCGCCGGCAACGCAGATGATTGCGAAGAGGAAAACGATGCCCTTGCACAGAATTCTCGCTGCCGCCGCGCTGGCTTGTTCTGCCAGTGCGGTGCTGGCGCATGGCGACGAGGATCATGGCCAGGACAGCAAAGCGGTCACACCGGTGCCGGTCAGCGCGCCACGCGACGGCGCCACGACGAGCATGCGCCCTGCCGCGTCGCCACAGCGCCTGCCCGATGGCAGCCTGTTCGTGCCCAAGCCGTTGCAGCGGCAGATCGGCCTGCGCAGCCAACGAGTCGAGATCGGACCGCTCTCCGCGACGATCGAACTCAATGGTCAGGTGATCGCCGACCCGGAGACCGGCGGCCGCGTGCAGGCGACGTTCGCCGGGAGCGTCGAACCGGGGCCCAAGGGCATGCCGGTACCTGGGCGAGTGGTCGCCAGGGGCGAGGTCCTGGCCTACCTGCGCCCGGTCGGTAGTGCCATCGAGCGCGCCAACCAGAAAGCACAGCAGGCCGAATTGGCGGGTCAGCTGGCGATTGCCGACGCCCGCGTGCGGCGGCTGGAAGCGCTTGAAGGGGCGGTGGCGCAAAAGGAAATCGAAGCGGCGCGCATCGAGCGCGGTGCGCTGCGCAAGCGCCTGGCCGCCACCAGCGCCAGCATCGACAGCGCCGAGCCGCTGCGCGCGCCGGTAGCGGGCGTGATCAGCGCCAGCCGCCTGGTCGCCGGCCAGGTCGTCGATGGCAAGGAAGTCCTCTTCGAGATCATCGACCCGGCGCGCCTGGCGGTGGAGGCGCTGGCCTATCGGGCGGGCATCGGCGCAACGCTGATTTCTGCCAGTGCCGTCTCCGAGCAAGGCGCGCTGGAGCTTCTCTTCGTCGGCGGCGGACGGCAGATGCGCGAACAGGCGCTGCCGCTTCTGTTCCGCATCGTCACGCCGAATGCCATGGTCGCCGTCGGGCAACCCGTCAAGGTGATCGTTCGCACGGCGCACGAGATCGAGGGCGCGGCCGTGCCGCGTTCGGCGCTGACCCGCGTCGGTGCCGGCGAGACGGCGGTCTGGGTGCGCACCGACGCCGAACGCTTTGTAGCCCGCCGGGTGCACCCGCAAGCGCTCGACGCGAACCACGTCGCGATCAGCGACGGCCTGCACCACGGTGATCGCGTGGTCATCGAGGGCGCCGGCCTGCTGTCGCAGGTACGCTGAGATGTTCGAACTGATTATCCGCGCCAGCCTCAGGCAGCGGCTGATCGTCGTCGGCGTCTCGCTGCTGCTGGTCATCTATGGCGCGATCACGCTGCGCCAGATGCCGGTCGATGTCTTTCCCGACCTCAACAAGCCAACGGTGACGCTGATGACCGAAGCCGGCGGTATGGCGCCGGAAGAAGTCGAGCAGCTGGTGACCTTTCCGATCGAATCCGGGATGAACGGCATGCCGGGCGTGACGCGCGTGCGCTCGGTCTCGGGAATCGGCCTGTCGATCATCTACGTCGAGTTCGAGTGGGGTTCCGACATCTACCGCAACCGGCAGCAGATCGCCGAACGCCTCAATCTGGTGCGCGATCAGTTGCCGCCGGGGATCGTCCCGCAGCTCGGACCGATCTCGTCGATCATGGGCGAGATCCTGCTGATCGCCATCCCCGCCGACCCCGCCAGGATCAGTCCGATGCTCGTTCGCGAATACGCCGACTGGGTGATGCGGCCACGCCTGCTGACCATCCCGGGCGTCGCGCAGGTGATTCCGATCGGCGGCGAAGTGCGTCAGTACCGGGTCGAGCTGCGCCCCGCACAGCTGCAGGCGCTGGGCGTCGAGCGCGAGAAACTGGAAGCCGCGCTGCGTGATTTCGGGGCCAACACCAGCGGCGGCTTCCTGGACGTGCACGGCCGCGAATACCTGATCCGCCAGATCGGTCGCAGCTCGCGCATCGAGGATCTGCAGAACCTGGTGGTCACCGTCAGGAACGGCCAGCCGATCGTCCTCAAACAGTTGGCCGACGTCAAGGTGGCGCCGGCGATCAAACGCGGTGACGGCAGCTTCCAGGGCAAGCCGGCGGTGATTCTGTCGGTGCAGAAGCAGCCGGCCGCGGACAGCGTGCTGCTCACTCGCGAGGTCGAGAGCGCCGTCGCCGAACTCGCCAGGAGCCTGCCCGAAGGGTTCGAAGCGCCGTCGTTCCTGTTCAAGCAGGCCGATTTCATCGAGCACTCGGTGAATAACGTCGAGGAGGCGCTGCGCGATGGCGCGATCCTCGTCGCCGTCATCCTCTTCCTGTTCCTGCTCAACGTGCGCACGACGATCATTTCGCTGATGGCCATCCCGGTGTCGCTGCTCGCCACGGCGCTGGTCTTTCGCTACTTCGGCCTGTCGATCAACACCATGACCCTTGGTGGCCTGGCGATTGCCATCGGCGAACTGGTCGACGACGCCGTGGTCGGCGTCGAGAACGTCCTGCGTCGCCTGAGGCTCAACCGCGTGGCCGGCACGCCGCGCCCGGTGATCGAGGTGATCGCCGCGGCCACCCTGGAAGTGCGCTCGGCAATCGTCTACGCAACCGTGATCATCGTCCTGGTCTTCGTGCCCCTGTTCGTCCTGCCCGGTATCGAGGGGCGCCTGTTCACGCCGCTCGGCGTCGCCTACATCGTTTCCATTCTGGCCAGCATGATCGTCTCGGTGACGCTGACGCCGGTGATGGCCTACTACCTGCTGCCGCGCATGAAGCAGCTGCACGCCGGTGACAGTCCACTGGTGATCTGGCTCAAGCGTGTCGACGCGCGCCTGCTGCACTGGTCCTTCCCGCGTGTGCGCGGCCTGTTGATCGGCACGCTGCTGCTGGTGCTGGTCGTCGCTGCCAGCGTACCGTTTTTCCCGCGCTCCTTTCTGCCGCCTTTCAACGAAGGTACGCTGACCGTCAATGTGCTGCTCAACCCGGGTACCGCGCTCAGCGAATCGAACCGCATCGGCACTCTCGCCGAGCAGGTGGTCGCCGAGGTTCCCGAGGTGACCAAGGTCGGCCGACGGACCGGGCGGGCCGAACTCGACGAACACGCCGAGGGCGTGCACTACACCGAGATGGACGTCGACCTCAAGGCGTCCGATCGTGGCCGGGCAGAGATCATTGCCGACATTCGCCAACGTCTCGCCGCGCTGCCCGCGGTCTCCAACGTCGGGCAGCCGATCTCGCACCGGCTCGATCACCTGCTCTCGGGTGTGCGTGCCCAGATCGCGCTGAAGATCTACGGCGACGACCTCGACACCTTGCGCGCCCTGGCCGCCGACTTGCGCGGGCGGCTGGCGCAGATTGCCGGAGTGACCGACCTGCAGATCGAGAAACAGGTGCTCATCCCGCAAGTGAAAATCCACCTCGACTACGAGCAGGCGGCGCGCTACGGCGTCGCGCCCGGCAATCTCCTGCGCAGTCTCCAACAGATGATCGAAGGCGAGCGGATCACCGAGATAATCGAGGGCAACCGTCGCTTCGACCTGCTGGTTCGCCTGCCGGAAAGCGCGCGCGGGCCGCAGGCGCTGGCCAATCTGTTGATCGAAACGCCGACTGGCCACGTGCCGTTGTCGAAAGTCGCCAGCGTCGAGGAAAGCGATGGCCCGAATCAGGTCAGCCGCGAGAATTCGCGGCGCCGCATCGTGCTTTCGGCCAACACCGACGGCCGCGACATGTCGCAGGTCATCGCCGACATCCGCAGCGAGCTTGCCGCCAGACCCCTGCCGGAGGGCTATTTCACCGCGCTCGAAGGGCAATTCCAGGCGCAGGAGCAGGCCGCACGACTGATCGCTCTGCTGGCCACGATCTCGCTGACGATGATTTTCATGGTTCTCTACAGCCGCTATCGCTCAGCCGCGCTGACCCTGATCATCATGGGCAACATCCCCCTGGCGCTGATCGGCAGTGTCGTCGCGCTGTGGATTTCCGGGCAGCCGCTGTCGGTCGCCGCACTGGTGGGCTTCATCACGCTGACCGGAATCGCCACCCGCAACGGCATTCTGAAGATCAGCCACTACATCAACCTGTGCGTCTTCGAAGGCGAGACCTTCGGCCAGCACATGATCGTCCGCGGTTCTCTGGAGCGTCTGACGCCGGTGCTGATGACCGCGCTGGTGGCGGCGTTCGCGCTGCTGCCGCTGTTGCTCTCGGCCGATGCACCGGGCAAGGAAGTGCTGCACCCGGTGGCGGTGGTGATCTTCGGCGGGCTGATCAGTTCGACACTGCTCGATACGCTGCTGACGCCGCTGATGTTCTGGCGGTGGGGAAAACCGGCGCTGGAGCGCCTGCTGGCCGCCGCTGAAAGCGAAAGTTTCTGAACCTCTTGCAGGCAAACTCACCCGGGGCCGGCCGGGTGGCCGAGCGGGCGCGCTTCACGCCGCTGGCGGCGAGCCAGCAGGAGTGCAGATTTCCGCCACAACCATTACCGGCGCGAGCAGGCAAAGCCGCAGACGGCCGTCGCCCTGGCTTGCGAGAATCGTCAGCGATCACCCGCCGGCGACGTTTCCCCAGCGCTCGAGCAGCGCATGCGGGACGCGCAGTTGATCGAGGATGCGGGCAACGACGAAGTCCACCATGTCCTCGACCCGCTGCGGGTGGTGATAGAAGCCGGGGTTGGGCGGCAGGACGACCGCTCCCGCCCGCACCAGGCGCAGCATGTTCTCGAGATGGATGGCGGAGAGCGGCGTTTCACGCGGGACCAGAATCAGCTTGCGGTTTTCCTTGAGGACCACGTCGGCCGCCCGCTCGATCAGCTTGCTGGCCAGTCCCTGGGCAATCGCCGCCAGGGTGCCCATCGAGCACGGGCAGACGACCATCGCGTCGGGCGGGTTGGAACCGCTGGCGACCGGCGCAAACCATTCTTCGCGCCCATACACTTCGAGCCTGCCGGGGAGGGCCCGATAGCGTTCGCGCAATGCGGCCTGGGCATCGCTGGCACGGGCTGGCAGGTCCAGCGCCATTTCCTGCCTGGCGACGATCTGCGCGACCTGCGAGTAGAGCAGCTGGACGCGGCAATCGGCGGCCAGCAGGCATTCGAGCAAACGCACGCCGTAGGGCATTCCGGAGGCGCCGGTAAAGGCCAGGCAGATGGTTTCAGGCATTTTCGACCTCGGTTTCATTCGCCGACAGTTCGGCGAGCAGGCGCGTCGCAAGCAGGCCGTTGATGATACCGAAGACGAGCGCGGCGACGGCGAAAAACGGGACCATCAGAAACAGGCCATTGTGCGGAATCAGCCACAGTCGAGCGAGCACGAGCTGGCCGCCGATGTGCGCGAATGCCGCCAGGATGCTCCAGCTGACCGGGCCGAACCAGCGGCTCGGCAGGCGATGGGCCGCGGCCAGCGTGAGCAGGCTGAAGAGCGCGCCGGTGAGGCTCATGAAGAAGCCGGGAGAAAGAAAGTAGCCGAGCAGCAGGCCGCCGGCAAAGACGCGCAGGCCGGTGACCCAGGCGGCAGCCGTCCAGCCGTAACGTGCCAGGACAATCAGCGTGACGATGTTCGCCAGCCCGGGCTTGACCCCCGGCAGGGGCAGCGGGATCGCGGCGTCGATTAGCGACAGCCCGATCGCCGCCGCCGCCAGTTGTGCGATGCGGTGATCCTCCGGCGTGGCGATCAGGCGTATCAGCTGCCGCTCCTCGCACCGCTGCGGCGGCAAAGCGGCGGCCATGCCGGCGCGCCCGGCAAGCTCACTGTGGCTTTCAGACGAGCTTCACCGAGAGCTCGCCGACACCGGCTATTCCCGCCTCGAGAAAATCGCCGCGTTGCACCTTCGATACGCCGGCCGGTGTGCCGGTGAAGATCAGGTCGCCTGGCGCCAGCGCGACATAGGTCGACAGATTGGCGATCACTTCGGCGACCTTCCACGACATCTGTTCGAGGTCGCCGCTTTGCCGCAACTGTCCATTGACCGTGAGCCAGATCGCGCCGCGTTCCGGATGGCCAATGCTGGCCAGTGGCTGGATCGCCCCAATCGGTGCGCTTTGATCGAAACCCTTGGCCATATCCCACGGATGCCCTTTCTCCTTGGCTGCGCGCTGCAGGTCGCGGCGGGTCAGATCGAGACCGACAGCGTAGCCGAAGACCCACTCGAGGGCCTTTGCCGGCGAGATCGCTGCACCGCCACCGGACAGCGCGACCACCAGTTCGACCTCGTGCTGGAGATCGCTGGTTGCCGGTGGATAGTGGACCTCGCGGACCTCGCTGCCGCCGGACACCAGCGCGTCGGCGGGCTTGCTGAAGAAGAAAGGCGGCTGGCGACCGTCGGCGCCCATTTCGGCGGCGTGAGCGGCGTAATTCTGCCCGACGCAGTAGATGCGGCGAACCGGGAAGAGGGCGTCACTCCCCGTGACGGGGACGCTCACCTGTGCGGCGGGCGGAAAAACGTAAGCCATGTTTGCTCCTTGTGGTTGAGGGTTTCAGACCGGGTTGTCGAGGTCGACGAAATGGCAGTCGAGGCCGAAACGTTCGGCCAGGTGTGCGGCCAGCGCCTGTACGCCGTAGCGTTCGCTGGCATGGTGACCGGCAGCCAGGTAGGCAACGCCGGACTCGCGCGCCAGATGCACCGTCTGCTCGGAGATTTCGCCGCTCAGGTAGAGGTCGACGCCGAGCGCGATGGCTTCTTCGAAGAGCCCCTGCGCGCCGCCGGAACACCAGGCGACGCGTCTGACCAGGCGCTCGCCGTCGCCGATGAGCAAGGGCGTGCGCTGCAGCTCGTTGCCGATTCGCTGGGCGATCGCGGCAACGCTGTCCGGCTTTTCGAGGCGTCCGTGCCAGCCGATGTCCTGCTCGCCGAAGCGGCCTTCGGGCAACCAACCGAAGCGCCGGCCAAGCTGCGCGTTGTTGCCGAACTGCGGATGGCTGTCGAGCGGCAGGTGATAGGCGATCAGGTTGATGTCATTGTGAAGCAGGGTGCGCAGGCGGGTTCTGCGCAGGCCGGTGACGCGACCGTCTTCGCCGCGCCAGAACCAGCCGTGATGGACCAGGATGGCGTCGGCGGCACGCGCGACGGCGACGTCGAGCAGCGCCTGGCTGGCGGTGACGCCGGCGACCAGGGTCCGGATCTCAGGCCGTCCTTCCACTTGCAGTCCGTTTGGGCAATAATCCCTGAAGCGCCCTGCGTCCAGGATCTCGTCCAGGTAGCGTGTCAATTCCTCGCGTTTCATTCACTGGCTCCGGTTTCGCCCATGCGCAGGCTCTGGCTGATTTTTGCACAAACGGTGACCTTTGGTGTCGCCGTTCTCTTCGTGGTCAGCACCCTGAAGCCGGAATGGCTGGGCAAGGCGCCGGTTTTCGGCACCAGTATCGTTGCCCTGCAGGAGTCGGCCACGGTGGGGGATGCGCCGCCGCTGGTGGCACCTTCGTATCGCCAGGCGGCGAAGAAGGCACTGCCGTCGGTGGTGCATATCTTTACTTCGCAGAAGATCACGGCACGCCGTCATCCGCTGTTCGACGACCCGGCGTTCCGGCACTT
>Ga0209277_10000397_pt1 | contig 21883 bp, 20 predicted proteins | sample JI81AbrownDNA_FD_187503 | JGI IMG/M metagenome (GOLD analysis project Ga0209277, IMG submission 187503) | Wastewater effluent complex algal communities from Wisconsin, to seasonally profile nutrient transformation and Carbon sequestration -... | ecosystem: Engineered > WWTP > Effluent > Algae... | reverse complement strand
GATCGGCAATTGCGGCGCGCCTATAGAATTGGACGAAGGCTGGCTTGTCCTGACGCATGGTGTCGGCGCGATGCGCAAATACGCCATAGGCGCAGCCCTGCTCGACAAGAAAGACCCGTCCCGCGTGCTCGGCCGGACACCAAGCCCCATCCTGTCTGCAGCGGATGAGGACCGGGAAGGCTATGTGCCCAATGTCGTCTATACCTGCGGCGCGATCCGCGTCGGTGATGATCTGTTCCTGCCCTATGGAGTTGCCGACTCCTCGGTCTGCTTCGCCTTTGTCGCCATCCGCGATATATTGGATCAGATGCAATAGCCTAGGCCCATCGGCACACGGCGACCGCGGGAACTGCCTTTCCTAAAGATACAAAGGACACGCAAAACGGATGCGAATATGTATCCTTTGTATCCTTTAATTAACAAGTTCGCGGTGCTTTCGTGTGCCGCAAACAAGAGCTCGACTGTCATGTCTACAATTCAAAGAGCCTGAGGGACGATAGCGCAACGTCCTGAGCTCCAGAATTGCGAACCTTGTCCTACATTGCAAGGTCATGGCCCGGGCGGTGCCGCTTAAAGTAGATCGAGGCTCCGCAAGGCGATGGCCTGACGCGCGGGGCGTTCGGCCATGACGGCGAACATTTCATCACCCCGCTCGGTGCGCTCGACGCTCATCGAAGCAAAGACTGCCATGAAATAGCCCGACAAAGCGCCAAGGCGGTAATCCTGCCACAGTGCCTCAATATCCGTTGCAACACCCAGTGCCGCCAAACGGTTCGTCCACCGGTCAAAGGCCGGACGGTCCAGCGCCGCGCGTTCTTCCGGGTCCGCAATGCTCGTCCCCACCAGATAGGCAAGATCACGCGCCCCTGCCCCGATCGCCAAAGTTTGCCAATCCACCACCCAACAGGCGCTGTGGTCGGGCGCGAACAGGATATTGTCGACGCGCAAATCCCCATGCTGCAGCGTCGTTGCCGAAGGCTCGTGCGCCAGATAGGCGTCAAGTTTCTGGACCAGACCGTCACCGAGTGCGAGGCATTCGGGGTCCAGACGCTGCGCATAGCGTTCGCGGAACTGGGCAAAATAAACGGGGAAAAGCGCGCGCACGATGGGCCGCGTATCGCGCTGCAGCCATTCGATTTCGGCAAGGCGCGGGCTGTTCCATAAAGGCGCATGCAGTTCGGCGGCCGCATCAACCGCAAGGTCGATTTCCGCCGGTCTGGCACCCCTTAACTGGTCCCCTTGTGCGGCCGGCGCAAGGTCACCCAGCAGCAGCAAAAAGCTAACCCCATCGTCTTCGATCCTGGCGAAATGGCAATGCGGGCGCGGCACTGCAACGTCATGAGCAAGCGTCTGGTACCAGCGCACTTCGAGAAGATAGCCCCCCAAAGTCCGGGCGACTTCCCGACTTGCCGGGTCGTGGCTGGGGCATTTGGCAATCACCGTGGCGGGCGCGCCTTCAGCGCCCGTCGCCCAATCGAGCGTCAGACGATAGCTATCGCACATCTGCCCTGTACCGACCGGTTTGACCGAAAAGCCGCGCAGCATTGATGCGGAAAAACCAAGCGTTTCGGCCAGCCAACCGGGCTGCATGGCGTCGGGATGGGTGGGATAATCCGCCAACGAAGCGCTCAACCCGTGACCGCCGGATCGAACAGACCCGTCAGACCGCTTGGACCATGCGGGCCAAGAAACAGTTGTTCCACGACGCCGCGCCCATGCACTTCCCGCCCCTCATGCGTCAGCACCGCGTCGGAAATGGCCTGAATATGCATGAAAGACGGATCATTATCGTTCACCGTGGCAAGGTCGATGCGGTCGTGCGCAACCTCCAAAGCCCCATGGTCCATGCCATGCCCCCATTGGGGATGGGTATAGCCCAGCCCGTTCATATAGAAATGCCCCGTCGCGCTGCCGCCGCCCGCCACGGGTTTCAAAAGCAAGCTCGTCTCTGGACCCAAATCGACCCGGACTTCCCGCGCGCGGCGTGATCCGGGGTTCCATTTTATGGCGATGTCGACTTTGTCGAAATGCTGTTCTTTACCGCCATCGGGAAACAACACCCCGCGGCGGTTCCAGGGGGCACCCGCACCATCATCATTGGTATGCAGGAAAAGCGAATGGCCCGCAAAATTGCAGGGCGTCCAGAGCCAGAAAAATTGCGGCAGAGCGCCGGAAAGCGAGCTGGGCGGCGGTTGCGGATCGGATGCACCGACGGGGCGGATACCCCAACTGCGGTCCCGCGTTCCGGTAAAGCTTTCATCAACATCGATGCGTTGTCCATCGACCAAGATATGTCCCGACCAGCGACCATTTTGGGTCAGACGGGTATAGTCCATGAACAGGCGCGTGCCGTTACGCCGGGTAAAGCGGGGTTCCTCAATCGGGAAATGGCGGCCAACGATGGTCAGATCGCACGCTAGGGGGCCATCATTGGCGTCGACCGTGACCTGCAGGATGTGCAAAGGCTGCACGATCTGGACCGTGATCGGACCCACCCGCATCGCCATCCGCTCCCCCTGCATTCGTGCAGATGCGCGAAGGTTATGCTGCACGCCATCCACCATGACGCAAAATGCGCCGTCGATAATATCGAGAGCCGGATAAATGCCCATGGCAGCCGCGAAGAAAATCCGCCCGTCGGGCGAAGCGCCATTGAAGAAATAGCGGTCGTAAAAATTGCGGTCCGAGACGAGCGCGACAGGCTCCGGCGATTGGTGAATAGGGAAATCATCCCCTGCCGTCAGCATATCTGTTCCTCCCGTTTCGCCCGTCCGTTTCGCCGGCGGGTCCGCGGCAGATTAGCTAGCATAAGTCGGATGCGAGGCAAGCGGCATTTGGGCCGGACACGCTATTCCGGGCACGACCCATTTGTAAAACAAGGTGAAAAGCACAGAGCGGAGTAAAGAAAGCGGTCCCGCCGCCGTAACACCATTTCTGGCCCATGCTGCGAAGGTGATGTGACTCCGTGACAAATTTGCTGGCACCATTCCCCATATTGGGCAGGTTGATTGCTTGCTTTTGCCTGCTGATGCTGGCCGCAAATTCGGCAAACGCCCAAGAACTTCTACGAAACCGGAGCTTCGAAGATCCGGTCGCGCCAAATCCCGGAAACAATTTTTATGCGTCTATTCCGGAATGGACGATGTCCAATCAGGGTAATAGCGACCCCAAACCCTACAACATTGTCGTGGCCAACAAGGCCTTGTGCTGCAACAATGCGACCCAAACACCGGAAGGCGGCGACCGCCAATATATTGATGTTAGCGGAACCTCAGGACAATTGAACCAGGATTTCAAAATTGCGGCGGCGGGCGTGATTAGCTTCAGCGGATGGTTTTCGGTCCGCGATTTCCCGCAAAACCTATCCGGAATGTTTGTCCAGGTACGCAATCTTTCCATTGGCAAAATTGTTGCGACGTCGTCTGTTTCCTTTTCGTCGTCCGAACCCATTGGCCTTTGGAAGATGGCGCGTGCTGATTATGTGCCAGTTGCAGCGGGCAGCTATAGATTTGAAGCTTTCATCCCCAATCCGGCGAACCTCGACCTCGTCAGCGTGACCTATTCGCCTTCCTTGTCGGTGCAGAAATCGAGCGCAGCGCATTGGGATCCGGTATCCAACTATAAAAATCCCAAGATGATACCGGGCGGGATCATTACCTACTCCATCAATATTGAAATCCCTCCTGACTATGACTTAACGAGCAACTCTCTGTTGATTACCGACCCGACGCCCCCGAACCTCGCCATGATCGTGACCGATTTTCAAGATCCCGGCTCGGGTCCGGTGCAGCTTGACGGTGGCAAAGGGGCGGTATTTCTGACCTATTCGGGCCTCGATAGCGCAACCGATGGCATCGAATTTTCAAACAATGGCGGGCTGGACTGGAGTTACCAGCCCGTCATCGGGCCGGATGGATCAGACCCGAAGATAACCGCAGTGCGTGTCCGCCCGCAAGGCACAATGGCGGCCGGAACAACCGCGACCGTCAAAATGCGCTATGTGATCCGCTAGGCCCCCGCCATCCATGCTGCGCAGCATGGACGCAACATAGCACTTGCATCAACTTTCCTGCTGTGGCTCACTCCCTTTCTGGACAAGGGGGCTCATAAGGTTGCACCCGCTGTTAAAAAAGGGACCAATCCATGCGCCTCAAATTCTTTGCTCTGTTGCTCTTGACCACATCGTCACTTGCGCAGGCCGAACCGACGCCGAAAGAACAGCTGTTGCAACCGCCCGCTGCCGCGCAACATTACACGATCAGTTCGGCCGCAGGTAAGCATGGCGATATCTGGTCGTGGAAGACCGAGGATGTCAAGCTGGCCTATCGCATGTCGATGTCCCTGCGTGGCTGGATTACCGAGACGGACCAGACCACGGTCTTGGGTCCAGACGGACGCCCGACGACCATCACGATCCGCGGATACACCGATAGCGGCGATGCCACCGAAGATTATAGTGTCGATGCCAAGGGCATTGCCCGTTGGAAGACCGCAGTGGATGAAGGCAGCGCACCCTTGGGCAACAAGCGCTACAGCAGCTATGGCGGCCCCTGGCTTTCCAGCGCGCTCGATGTGGATGCGCTTGTCGCGGCAGGCAGCAAGGGCATCGACCTCCTGCCGGGTGGCAAGGCAACTATTTCCATTGGCGCCGCCACCGAAATTGAAGGACCAGCCGGTAAGGAGTCGGTGAAGCTTGCCTATATAACAGGATCGGGTTTCGCCCCCTCACCTGTATGGCTCGACAAGAATAACCGTTATTTCGGTAATGCCGGGGTCATTTCACTGCTGCCCGCCGGCTATGAAAAGGCCGGACCCAGGTTGAAAGAAGTACAGGACGCCACCGAAGCGGTCATGGTGCGCGATGTGGCGCGCAAATTTCTGAGCCCTGCCAACCGGACACCGACATTGGTCGACAATGTGCTGCTGTTTGACTCGGTTGCCGGACGCTATGTCGCCGGACGTGCCGTGCTGGTCGAGGATGGCAAGATCAAAGCGGTGGGCGCTGCAGGGACGTTAAAGGCGCCAGAGGGAACCACGCGGATTGACGGACGCGGCAAGACCCTGTTGCCCGGACTGTGGGATTCCCATCTGCACGTCGGCGGCAGCGACTGGAACCTGCTGCAGAATGTTGCGACCGGCATCACCAACTTTCGCAGCCCGGGGTCGATGATCGACGAGTCGCTCAGCATCCTCAAGCGCCGTGCGTCCGGCGACCTGCTCGCGCCCGATGGCAAGGTGGCGGTCATCATCGACCGCAAGGACCCCCTCGCCGCGCAAGGCGCCTTGACCGTCAGCTCGGCTGAAGAAGCCATAGAGGCCGTGCGCAAGATCAAGGACGCCGGGCTTTCCGGCGCGAAATTCTACACCTCGATGACGCCCGCCTGGATCGCCCCTGCGGCGGCGGAGGCGCATCGTCTGGGGCTGCATGTCAGCGGGCATATCCCCGCCGGAATGCGTCCGATTGAGGCGGTGCGCGCGGGCTATGACGAAATCACCCACATCAATTTCATCATGATGCAGGCGATGCCGCAGGACGTGGTCGACAAGGCCAACACCGCCGCGCGGTTGGAGGGGCCGGCCAAATATGGCAAGGATGTCGATCTGGACTCCCCCGAAATGAAGGCCTTTTACGCCGAACTGGCCGAGCGCAAGACGATCATCGATCCGACGATCTCGGTCTGGGAAGGCAGCCTGACTTCGGACGGCAGTGCGACCCTGCCTGCCTATGCACCCTTCGCCGAAATCTCCCCGCCCGCCATTTCGCGCAGCTGGAAGGTCGGCGGCTACCCCTTGTTCGACGGTCTAACCCGCGCAGATTTCAAAGCGAGCTTTGCCAAGATGGTCGGCGTCGTTGGCCGCCTGCACAAGGCCGGGGTCCGCATTGTCGCGGGAACAGACGGCTATGGTCTGGAACTGGTGCGCGAGCTTGAACTTTATCAGCAGGCTGGCCTCACCAATGAAGAGGCGCTGCAGACCGCGACCATCGTCCCCGCGCGTATGACCGGGATGGACGACCGTTTCGGGTCCATCGAAACGGGCAAGAGTGCGAGTTTGATCCTTGTCGAAGGAGACGCATCCAAGGATATGGCCGCACTCCGCCGGATCACGACCGTGTTTCTTGATGGCTACCGCCTCAACGCCGACGAACTGCGCGCCGCCAGCGGCTTTAGCGGCAAGCCCAAATAAGCGGACGGCTGCTGGGGGGAGCTGAAAATGTCAATGCAAAAGGCCCGCACCTGATGTCCGGCGGATGCTTGCGCAGCGGTGCAGGTTTTGTTGGCGGCGCGGTTGCGACCTATGCCCTCGTCTTTTTCGGTACGGTCTTCGCATGGGACATATTGGATGTCGTGGATCGGGACGGCGGCGGCATCATGGGGGTCGCCTTTGTCATCGCGCCCGCGCTTGCCCTTCTTGGCGGTATCGCCGGGGCATGGTATTTCGGGTCTACCGGCAAAAAACCGAAAGAGTGAAAGCATGCGACCTTTTCTTTTTCTTGCGCTAGCGGCTCCGGCATTTGCGGCCCCAGCAGGGCCGGCACGGGTGCCCGTGTTCGAACGCACCTTGGTGTTCAACTTGCCTGCGGACATGATCCGCGCGAACGACCGTAATAATGGCACCAACATCCTGATCGAATATGTCCCCAAGGGCCAGACCCTCGCCAACTGGACGCGGCTCGTGACAATCCAGGCTTATCGCGGGCTGGGGCGTTCGCCGATGAAAAGCGCGGACATTGCCCGCCAGGCCTTTTACCCGGCATCCTGCACAACGGGCCCGATTTACCGGGATGGCGGGGAACGGATTTTGGCGAGCGGACTGAAACGCTCGATCATCGCCAACGGCTGCGCATCATTGCCGGAAGGCGCCTATCCCAAGGCTTTAAGAGGCGCAGGCGAACAGAATTATATCATGATGTTCCGCGATGCGGACTCGATTTACACCCTGAACTACGCCGTTCGGGGCGCGGCCTTTGCCGGCAAGGCACCGCCTTTGTCAGTCGAAGGCGGCGAAGCCATTTTGCGGGACATTTTCGGTGAGGTCACCCTGAACCCCTCACCCTGAACCCCATCGCACCCGCCGCACGTTAGGATAGCAATTGTCTCCAACTTACAGAAAGGACGCGCCAATATGAAACCATCTACCCGACTTCTCATCGTCCTCCTCTTCAGCGAAGCGTTACTGGCCGGAATCTGGATGTGGCTCATTTCCGGAATCCAGTCGGGCAGTCTGAAGCCTGCGGGCACCCCTGCCGAGGCAGTCGCCACCATGTCCTCGACCATGGGCACGGTGATGGGTGTGGTTGCGGGCGTGGGCCTGGTCTCCATATTCTTCATGCGCCGCAAGGGAAACTAGCGCGGGCATCATAGGGCAACGACCCGGACCCCTAATGAGTGAAATTGGCCAAGTTTATTCCAGCGCCAGAAGCGCGAAGGTGGCGAGCCAGTGTTCGCCCATATAATCACCGGTTACATGCGGCAGGCTGGCGTCCAGATGGAACCGGGCCGTTTGCTCGGCAGGTTGCGAAACGGGATGCTCCGCGCCAAGCGCCGCAGCAATGGCACGCCAGCACCAGGCGCGGCTTAGGTTGAGGCCGTCCAGATGCGCGATCTTGCCGTCGCTGCGGTCCGAGACGATAGCCGGGGTGAACAGGCTCGCCGGACGCCCCTGGGCTGCGGCGGGGAGAAAGCCGTCAAACCATGCGGTAAACTCGGCCTTGGACAAAATGCGGCTCATCAACAGCGCCTCGGTCAAAGCGGAGGATAGGAATTCATCGCCGCCCGGTTCCCAAGCCTGACAATCCCTGTCTTGCGCGAACCATCCATTGGCCTTTTGCGCGATCAGGGCGGTGAGTGCGGGGTCCCGCGATTCCGCCCAATCGCCCACCAGCACGAGCGCGAACGAGATATTGTAATGCGTGCCGACGCGCAGCGGATAGGTCAGCTTGGGCAGGAAGCTGTGAAAACGGTCCGCAAAAGCAAGAGCCAAGGGCTCCAGCGCCGCCGCCCACGGCCCCTCATGCCGCTCCAGTTCGGCATGCAGGGCGAGCAACCACGCCCAGCCATAGGGCCGCTCAAAAGCTGCGGACATGGGACGATCAAGGAAGGCCCGTTCTACGGCGACTTTTTCCGGCACCAGCATTTCATCGGCGCGCGCGTAGATGTCGGCTGCCTCCTCGATATCCGGGAAAAGCCGGGCCAGCCGCATGATCTGCCACCAACCATGGACGCAGCTATGCCAGTCGAAACTGCCATGGAAAATCGGATGGAACGCGGCCGGTATGCGCGCATCCTCTGGCCCGTTCAGCACCAGATCCATCTTGTACGGATAAGGCTTGCCGATGTGGCCAAGCGTGGCGCGGGCAAATTGCGAGGCAATGGCGGCGGTCAATATTGTCATCGGAATGCCAGAAAATAGATAAGCGCGATATTGACGATCAGCAGCGGGATCGCCGTCGCAACCTGTGTTTTGACGACGGCATTTTCATCCTTCAATTCCAGCAACGCCGCCGGAACCAGATTGAAATTGGCCGCCATCGGCGTCATCAACGTCCCGCAGAAACCGGCGAGCATACCGATGGCACAGATGATCGCCGGGTCACCGTCATATTGCTTGATCAGCAAGGGCATACCGATCGCCGCGATCATGACCGGGAACGCGGCAAAGGCGTTGCCCATGATCATCGTGAACAGCGCCATGCCCAAACCAAAGGCGATGACCGCGCCCGCCAGGCTTCCGTCCGGAATGGCCTGCTGGATCACGCCACCCACCACATCACCCACACCCGCCAGCGCAAATACCGCGCCCAGACTGGCCAGCATTTGGGGAAGGGTCGCGGCCCAGCCGACCGAATCCATCAGGCGCCGCCCTTGCGACAGCGGCAGCGTGGGAGCCGCCCGCAGCCATGCATAACCGACCGTCAGCGCCAACAGGACTCCCATGGCCAGTGAAATCAGGGTGACTTGCTTCACGTCGAACAGCGTCGGAAATTCCTTGAAAAGCAAGGTTCCGGCCAATGCCGTGGCGGGGATGATCAGGGCGATCCCGAACAAACCATTGCCATAGCGCGCGGCGCGTTCCTGCTTGGTTGCCTCGGGGATGGCATCGTCTTTCGCTTTGCCTAAGCCGCCGAAACCGGCGATTGCCACGAGGGCGAGGACAAGCAGGCCATTGCCAAAATCGCCAAGCCAATTGCCGGCCCACATGCTGACCGCCATAAGCCCCCAAAATGCCGCATTGCCAAACCGCCGCGCATTGCTTTTGTCGTTGAGGTTGAACAGCGCGAAGGCCGCAAAAGCGGTGCCTGCAAGCACATAAACCCAGGTCAGCGTGATCATGCGGAATCTCCGCTATGGGCCGCGGCGGCGGTCTTTCGCGCCAAGCGGCGGTCAAGTCGCCAGAGACGGAACCCGTGAATGATAAAGGCCGCGATCGCGGTCGGGATCGCCCAGATGGAAAGCTCGAACGGCTCCAATATGATGCCATATTGTTCGAGCAACCCTTTCATCAGCAGGATCGAGCCGATGGCCAGAAATATATCCTCGCCAAAGAACAGTCCGACATTGTCGGTTGCGGCAGAATAGGCTTTGACCTCCTCCCTTTCCTCGTCCGTTAAAGTTCCCGCCTGTTTTTCCGCAGCGGCCTCCGCCATGGGTGCAACGAGTGGGCGGACGGTTTGCGGATGACCTGCAATGGAGGTCAGGCCCAACGCCGCCGTCGCCTGCCGCAACAACAGATAACCGGCCAGCAGGCGTCCAATGGTCGCCCCCTTCAGACTGGAGATCAGCCCGCGTGCACGTTCCTGCAGGCCAAAAGCTTCGAGCATTCCGATGACCGGCAGGACGATCCAGACAATGGAGACATAACGCGCATCGTTGAAGGCCTTGCCAAAGGCGGAGATAATCGCATGCAGGTCAAAGCCCGCCGCGATACCCGTCACCGCCGCCGAGGCCATGATCACGAGCAACGGGTTGAACCGCAGCATGAAGCCGACCACGATAACGACGATCCCCAGCAAAACCCACATCAGCTAAATTCCCCTGCCCTCATGCCTTGCCATAGCCGCCACCGCCCGGCGTTTCGATCACAAAAACATCGCCCGGCTCCATGTCCACTGTCGCCGTTGCGCCCAAGTTTTCAACATGACCATCACTACGCTCGATACGGTTGATACCCAGCATGGCCGGGCCGCCGCCCGCCAGTCCGAAGGGTGGAATTTTGCGGCGGTTGGACAAGATGCCTGCCGTCATCGGTTCCAGAAAGCGGATCCGGCGCACGGCACCATCGCCGCCCCTGTACATTCCCTCGCCGCCCGAATGTGCACGCACCGAAAATTCTTCAAGCAGAACGGGGAAGCGCGTCTCCAATATTTCGGGGTCGGTCAGGCGGCTGTTGGTCATATGTGTCTGCACGACCGACGCGCCATCAAAGCCGGGCCCCGCCCCAGAGCCACCTGCGATGGTTTCATAATATTGGTATCGGTTGTTGCCGAAGGTGAAATTGTTCATCGTACCCTGCGCACCCGCCATCACACCTAGCGCACCAAACAGGGCATCGGTAATCACCTGGCTTGTCTCGACATTGCCCGCAACGACCGCAGCGGGATAGCGCGGGTGGACCAGCGTTCCTTCGGGCGCGATGATCGTGACCGGCTTCAAACAGCCTTCGTTCATGGGAATGCTGTCGTCGATCAATGTGCGGACAACATAGAGGACCGCTGCACGAACGACCGATACCGGCGCGTTGAAATTGCCGTCCAACTGCGCAGTCGTTCCGCTAAAGTCGACGATGGCGGTTCGGTCTTCACGGTCGATCCGGATCGCCACCTCGACCAACGCCTCATTGTCCATGGCGTAGCGGAAATGCCCGTCGGAAAGGCGCAGGATCAGGCGGCGCACGGCCTCTTCGGCATGGTCTTGCACATGCTGCATATAGGCCGACACAACAGCCCGACCATAGTCGCCGCTGATCCGCACCAGTTCCGATGCGCCCTTGGCGCAGGCCGCAACTTGCGCTTTCAAATCGGCTATATTTTGCGCGATATTTCGCGATGGCCATGCGCCGGAACCCAGCAGTTGGCGGACATCGTCTTCGAGGAACTGGCCATTTCCGACAATCAGCATATTGTCGATGAGGACACCTTCCTCTTCCACCGACCGGCTGTTGGGAGGCATGGAACCCGGTGTTATGCCGCCAATATCCGCATGATGGCCGCGCGCCGCCACAAAATAGGCAGGCAGCTTGTCGGCGGGGTCGACGAATACCGGCATGATGACGGTGATGTCAGGCAAATGCGTTCCGCCATCATAGGGGGCGTTGAGGGCATAAACATCGCCCGCGCAAATCCCCCGCCCGTCGCGGCCACCCGCCCGCCGTTTCAGGATCGTGCGGACACTTTCACCCATTGACCCCAGATGCACGGGCATATGCGGGGCGTTGGCAACCAGATTGCCGCTGGCGTCAAACAGCGCGCAGGAGAAATCCAGACGCTCGCGGATATTGACCGAAGAGGCACTGTGCTGGAGCGCCGCGCCCATTTCCTCCGCAATGGCCATGAACAGCCCGCCCATGATTTCAAGGCGCACCGGATCGACTTCGGTGCCGATGGTGCTGGCGGCGGCACGGGGCGTGCTGCGCGTCATCATCAGATTGCCGATGCTATCGACCTTCACTGTCCAGCCCGGTTCGACCACGGTTGTGGATACGGGGTCGATAATGATTGCCGGACCCTGTGCGGAAAATCCGGCCGCAAGATCGCTCCGGTTGTAAAGCGGCGTGTTGTGCGCGGCACCCGCCATGAAACAGGATATATGCGCCTGCGGTGGGCCGGACTCCGGTGGCAGGGCAAATGTGAGGCCGGTTTCATCCGGGCTGCGAAAGACCGCCTCTGCGCGGATCATTTCGACGACGATCGGCGCGGCGCTGACAAAGCCGAATTGGCGGAAATGGCGGTCCTCAAATGCGGCCTGCATTGCCAGCACGTCGCCATAGGTGACTTCGATACTGCTGTCTGTGCCTTCATAGCGGATATGGACGGCTGCCTCGCCCAGGATTTCGCCCTCAACGCCTTGCGCACGCAAATCGGCTTCGGCTTCGGCGGTCAGTTTCCGGATGCGCGGGGCGAGTGCTTCAGCATCCATCGGGCCGCCATAGCTTTGCTCCCGGATGGCCCGCCGGTCGGCAAGGCCCATGCCATAGGCCGACAATACGCCTGCCAGCGGGTGGATCATGACCTGATCCATGCCCAGTGCATCGGCAACCAGACATGCATGCTGGCCGCCAGCCCCGCCAAAGCAGGCCAGCGTATAGCGTGTGACATCATGCCCGCGCTCGACCGAGATTTTCTTGATCGCATTGGCCATGTTGGCCACCGCAATGGTGACAAAGCCTTCCGCGATTTCTTCTGGGCTTAAATGCTGTCCGGTGGCCGCGGCAATCTCCGCCCCCATCGTTTCCAGCTTGCTGCGAACTGTGGCGGTGTCGAGCGGCAGGTTGGCATCCGGCCCGAAGATGTGGGGAAAATGGTCCGGAACGATCTTGCCCAGCATGACATTGCAATCCGTGACCGTCAGCGGCCCGCCCCGCCGATAGCAGGCAGGCCCCGGGATCGCGCCAGCCGAATGCGGACCAACCTGAAAGCGTGCGCCGTCGAAGGTACAAATGGATCCACCCCCTGCGGCGACCGTGTGGATGCGCATCATCGGCGCGCGGATGCGCACGCCGGCCACCATCGTTTCGCTTTCGCGTTCATAATGCCCGGCATAGTGCGACACGTCGGTCGACGTGCCCCCCATGTCAAAGCCGATGATATGCGCAATGTCCGCCTGCGCTGCGGTCTTCGCCATTCCGACAATGCCGCCTGCCGGCCCCGACAGGACCGCGTCCTTGCCCTGGAACCGGTCGCTGCTGGCAAGCCCGCCATTGGATTGCATGAACAGAGCCGCGATTTCGCCGCCAGCGTCGGCCTCCAACTGCCGGACATAATGGCGCAGCACAGGTGACAAATAGGCATCAACCAACGTCGTATCGCCGCGCCCGACCAGCTTGATCAGAGGCGCGACCACATGGCTGACCGAGATATGCGGAAAGCCGATTTCCGCCGCAATCGCCGCCAGCATTTTTTCATGCGCGGGGTAGCGGAAGGCGTGCATCAAAACGATCGCCAGCGACCGCAGCCCCTCATCATAGGCGGCTTGCAACGCCGCCCGCGCGCTTTCCACATCAAGCGGTTTCAGCACATCGCCCCGGGCGCCAATCCGCTCGTCAATCTCGACGACTTTGGCGTGCAATGGCGCAGGCAGTTCGATCTGGCGCACGAATAATTTGGGCCGTTCCTGATAACCGATCCGCAACGCGTCACCAAAGCCGCCCGTGATGGCAAGGCAGGTCGGCTCGCCCTTATGTTCGAGCAGCGCGTTGGTCGCGACCGTCGTGCCGATACGCAATTCCAGCGGCGGCAAGGGGCCTGAAAAAACACCCGTCACCTGCCGGATCGCGGCGATGGCCGCGTCCCGATACTGTTCGGGATTTTCGGAGAGCAATTTGACGGTCGTTATGCTGCCCTCGGGCGAGCGCGCGATAACATCCGTAAAGGTGCCACCCCGATCAACCCAGAATCGCCAGCTATTTGCATTCATGTCCGGCGACTAACGGTTGCTCTGGGCGGGCGCCAATGAAAACTGCTTTTGCGGTGGCCATGGGCGTGACACCAACGCATTTGCAGAAAGGGACAGAGACACCTATCTGCTAGAGCAATTCGTGTAAGCCCCCCCGCACCTCATCGAAGAGAGTATCCGATCTTGAGCCGTCTCACCGTCTGGTATGACCAAAGCTGCCCCTTATGCCGCAGGGAAATCGCATTGATGCGCCGTCTTGACTGGCGCAAGCGTATCGATTTCGTGGATGCGGCAGACCCGGACGCCGTGTGCCCTTTGGATCGCGCGCAGTTGTTGGCCCGGTTCCATGCCTTGGAAAATGGTAGGATGCTGTCTGGCGGAAGTGCTTTTGCCGCAATGTGGCGCGCCGTTCCCCTTCTGTGGCCTCTTGGCATTTTGGCGAAATTACCGGGGGCGGAGCGACTGCTGAACTGGGCTTATGCGCATTTCCTGAAAGCACGGCCGCGCCTGCAAAGCTTCTTCAAATGAGCGACGATCGATACCGCAAAGTTCCGTCGGGCCGGATTTCCCGCCTCTCTTCCTTCGGCCAGATGGCTGGAGGAATTGCAGGCGGTATGCTTGCCGAGGGTGCCCGAAAACTAGCAAACGGCGAACGTCCCCGTTTTTCGGACCTTCTCCTGACGCCCGCCAATGCAACACGTGTCACAAATCAGCTTTCCAAATTGCGGGGCGCCGCGATGAAGCTGGGGCAGATGATCTCCATGGATGCGGGCGATGTCCTGCCTGCAGAGCTGACCGCCATACTGGCGCGCCTTCGTAATTCGGCGCATTTCATGCCGACCGCTCAGCTCAACAAGGTCCTGATCGCCGAATGGGGCGCGGACTGGCGGCGCACGTTCCGCCATTTCGAAACGACGCCGATCGCCGCAGCGTCCATTGGCCAGGTGCACCGTGCAACGCTGCGTGACGGAACGGTCCTTGCCATCAAGGTCCAATATCCCGGCGTCGCCGACAGCATCGAGGCCGATGTCGACAATGTCGCAAGCTTGCTCCGCATATCGAACCTGCTGCCATCGACGCTGGATATTTCGTTCTTGCTGGCGGAGGCGAAAAAGCAGCTGCGCGAAGAAGCCGATTATGTGCGCGAGGCAACACAGATGCAGCTTTATAAAGAGTTGCTCGCCGATGATCCCAATTTTCTGGTCCCGACGTCATATGCACCTTTGTCGACGAAACGCGTCCTGGCCATGGATTTCATTCCCGGACAATCCATCGAAATATTGGAAACCAAACCGCAGGAAACGCGGGATGCGGTTATGACGACCCTGTTGGGACTGGTGCTGCGCGAACTGTTCGAGTTTGGATATATGCAAACCGACCCCAATTTCGCCAACTATCGCTGGCAGGAGGATAGCGGCAAAATCGTCCTGCTGGATTTTGGCGCCGCCCGCCCCGTGCCGGACGAGACGGCGGACGCCTATCGCCGCCTGATGCGCGCTGGTCTTGATGGCGACAGCGATGCCCTGCGCGACACATTGATCGATGCCGCTTTTGTATCGCCGGTTGCCCTGCAACGCCACAAACCCGCTCTGGATGCCATGATCGCGACACTGATGACCCATTTGGGCAAACCCGGCCTCTTCGATTTCGCGGACCGCAGTTTTACCGACGAGGTACGGCAGCAAGTCGAAACCATCGCCGCCGACCGCTCGTCCTGGCACATACCGCCGGCCGACACCCTATTTGTACAGCGCAAGGTAAGCGGCACGGCCTTGCTCGCGATCCGGATGAAGTCGAAAATGCCGTTGAGGGATATGGTGGAGCAGACGCTCTTATAAGTTCCGCAGCCACCACTTTTCGTGCCTATAACTCCAGCGCCAGAACCGCGCGTACGCGGGCAATTTCGCGCACGGCATCCGCATGCTTGACGTTCAAAAGAGTGATGGCGGTGGGGGTAGTCGGACCCGAACCTCTCTCCGTTTGGATTTCCCTGCTATGCAGGGAATTTACAGGGAATTGTGTGAATTTGAGGAGGTTTTGCTGCATTTCAAAACTGTCAAACCGAGCTTTTCCGAGGATTACAGCACCAAATTCCCTATAAATCGGAACAGGGAATTATTTTAGCGAAACACCGACATCGAAAAATCGAACAGGGAATTTCCTCGCGAATGCCATATAAGCTATTCATTTATGACGATGAGGAATAACAAGTGGTGCAATTGAAACAGTTGCTTTTTGTAGCCTTAGCAGGCTGCCTCGGCGCTACCGCGAGCTTTGCGAAAACATCTGAACCCAAGATGCAGCCGACCTCCGAGCCAATTACCATTGGCTTGTCTCACCAACTATATGCCCACGGCCTCGGCGAGGTTCGCACGGTAAATGTCGTCCTCCCAGCAAGTTACGCAAAAGCACCTTCGCGGCGCTACCCAGTACTCTATCTTATTGACGGCGGTTTGGAGCAAGACTTGTTGCACATCGCTGGCGTAGTCCAGCTCGGGGCAATATGGGGACGATCGGCAGAAGTCATTGTCGTCGGCATCGAAACGAAGGATCGGCGTCGGGAGCTTGTGGGACCAACGCAGGATCCCGAACTTCTTAGTCGTTATCCTACGGCGGGATCCTCTGCGAAATTTCGAACGTTTCTTCGAGATCGGGTAAAGCCATTCGTTGAAGAGCAATATCGCACCAGCGGCGCTGACGCTATTCTCGGTGAATCGCTGGCCGGACTCTTTGTCATCGAGACTTATCTTGAGGAACCTGAACTTTTTGGAAGCTATGGTGCAATTGATCCTAGTTTGTGGTGGGATAAAGAAGCGCTTTCACAAACCACGATACGGAAAGTCGACGAGCGGCATAAGGGGCATGCTCTAATGCTGGCTGTGGCTAAAGAGCAATCCGAGGAGCCTGCTGCTTATCAACGCACTATATCCGCGTTGCAACGCAAAGGAATGACCTTCTGCTTGGCGATCCGACCAGAGCATACGCACGCGACTATTTACCAACAGACATCCCCCGAAGCCATTCAATACCTGATGCCGCCTGTCGATGAACCGACTGACTTTCGAATAAACTGTACAGAAAAGATGCCTTGAGCCCTTATCATATCGGTGACGACAAATTTAGCCAACAAAGCAGTCGTTCAGTTTTCCGAACTTAGTCATCAAAACCGGTCATTCGTTTGTTTGCCATCATTCAACATGTTACCCAACTCCCAAGTTCAACATTTGAGGGTCGGACCGAAGTATCATATGGAAACTATGATGCGCTAAAACTGTCAGGAACAATATCTGGCCCCTTAGGCAATGGCATTTCTGCCAGGTTAGCCGGTACTTCTGTCGGTTAGTTCGAGCATGATGAAATGGTGCTCAACTGAGCGGTCGTGCAAATAGATTTTGTTGGTTCGCAGCGGGTTGAGCAGGCCGCCCTCCAAATCAAATGTCGGTCATAAAGTTGCAGGTTAAAAGGTTAGATGGCAAGCTGACTTTGCGAATCGAGAGAGGCTGCAAGCCCTCCTTTCAGGTTCTTGGTAGCAGGATTGATCTGCTTTTCGTACGTTGTGTTGAATAGTGATGGGGGCGGTAAACAACATGGCAAGTCTTAGAGAGTTAGCGCGGGCATTTTCGTTTTTGCTTTGTGCGTCATTCGTTGCGCCTGGTGCCCATGCAAAACCAGATACAAAGAACCAAACCGACCTTGCGTCCGAGTTTGAAATTAAGCGGCAAGCATTCCACTCTTTGTGGCCGGAATCGGATTTTGCGTTAGTATCAGGATACGAAGACTCCTACATCCTCTTTCACTGCTCAGGCCCTGCGGATTTGCTTGGCAACGAACAAGTTTCAGAAAATGATTTATCAGCAGTACTGGCAATGGATATTGCATTCATGCAGCGTGGCTTGGAGGCTACCGGCGCACCAAAAGATATATGGCAACCCAAGATTGATATGTTTGTTTCGGACACTTTATCCACAGCCAAGTATGAAACTTCGGATGATCAAGAAGCCTATCGTGAAAGATATCAAAAATTTCTCGAGCAAATTACAGCTGAACTCAATCGCGTCGTCGTCCAACATCCTGCAAAGTGGCCTGAAAATACCAAGGTAAGATATGATCCGATGACCGGCTGCGGCGGCGACGAAGGGGCAAACTTCAAAATCGAACTTAGTCAAAGAGGTAAACTATTCGTTATTTCTCGTTGGGGTAGCCTCGTTTGTGAGGGGCGAAAAATTAGTCCTTTTGATCGTACGAAATGCCGCGGTTGGAAACCGGTTGGCGTGCCATCTGCTGAACCTTTTCGGGGTGACCTGATGTATTTGGTCAACTGGGACTCTGGAACAGAATCGAGAGGAATGCTCGACCTTGCAAAGCGTCCAAACATCAGCTCTGTCGTAATATCACCCGGGGGGCCAGCATACACATTGCGCATGGATGACGAATATTGAACGACCTCAAGTCCTTCTTTGAAGAATTCGACCGGCACACGCTTTTCGTGATTTTGCCGATGCTTGCTATACCCTTCATTCTCGACAAGATTTTTTCTTTGCAGCCTCCCTGGCCCCGGGGTTCGACGTACATCACAACATTTTTGGAACTCGCAGCAATTTTCGTTTGCTATTTTATCCCAATCAAGTCGCGCAGGACTTTACTCCGAATTCAGTTTGGGCTCTTCGGCACAGCTACATTCCTCTTTGTAGCATACTTCGTTCTTTACTCGATGTTCGTATTTACAAATCCATTTAACGGCGATGCTTTGATCGCTGGTTACGAATGCACAGAGGAAGCACAACGCTTTGTCGCCCCACTGCTTAACCAGCAGTGCCCATTCCTGACCGAAGAAGCATTGGCTGCGGCACAGTATGAGGTTGAACAAGTTTGGACCCCCGTTTCGGTCCGTGTGACGGAAATCATGATGTTTCTATCTTGGTCAATGTTCTTCATTGTTACGACATTTCTTTTCGGCCTGTCTGTCGCGTTCATGCAGCGGAATCGAAAACTGGATAGCCGCAGTCGCACGAGAAATCGCCGAAGATGACTTCGCCGTCGCGCCGTTGCCTAACATTCCTCATAACGCGATGATCATAATGGCCGGAGATTGGATTGCGGCAGGGCCACGGGCCGGCGCCAAATGGCTCAACGGTAAGCACGGACTATAGCCCATCCAAAACTAAAAGGCTTTGGACGCGCATACGAATGGGTCTACTTTTTTCTCTACCGTGTACGTCGTTTGAAACATACATCAGGGGTATGAGCAAATACGATTACAGCAAAGAACATTCAGAAGCTTATTTATGGGCACTGAGTGAGCATCAGCGGATAGGGGCTCCCGCGCCGAGCGCAGCTCACGCCAGTTTCTTATTGAGGCTAAATATTCCGGACTTCACGACTCTCGAACCATCTCGAAATCCAGTTGGTTGCACTAAAAGCTTACGTTTAAGTTTCTATTTGACTGTGAACCGTAAGCGGAAGCGCGACTTGCACAAAAAGTGGCCGTCGATAGCAATGCCGAAACTGCCGCCTGGGCAAAGCTGCAAGCGAGCTTGCGCGGTCTGTGGGACAGGACTCCCGAGGGTGCTGATAAAATCGTGCGAGTACTCGACACTATTGGAGCGCTTCGGGAGCACTAGCCTCTCTCGTCTTTCGGCCGACTTGCTGCGAGAAGGTTCGACAAGTCGCCATCTCGTCAGAGGCTGGGGGCAGCGAATGGAAGGAGGCCAGTCCGTCGTGGTTCACTAGTTGTCAATCGGCTAGCTGCGCGATGATGTCCGCATTGACCCATGCATCTCGAAAAATAACAGACCGTCAGTTCTAACATAGCCGCCGCAGTTGTTTGGTCAGACGAACTTCGTTTTCGCAACAATTCGGACTTAAGTCTCAGAAGACCGAACGTCAAAGAACGGCTAACATCGCTTTTTCGCAATAGACAATTACCTAGTAAGCGCCCGGGTCATCTTTATCCCCCTGTGTGCATAAAATCTGAACCGACGGTTGCCGACTGACTCTTGTCTGAACATCACCGACAAATTCTTCGCAATAGCGGTGTACTTTCAACTTCATCAGTATTTGAGCAATCACCAAACTCAACCGACATCAAGTGCAGCAGAGACGTCAAGCTCTTATGCGCCACCGCGTTCTCCAAACGCCCGTCTCTGAGATGAGTTTGGAGCCCGAAAGTGCGCAAAATCGCGCCGATTTTTTTGATCTTTTTTCGTTATGTTACATATACTTGACTTAGTGGCGGTGGAGGCAGTCGGACCCGAACCTCTCTCCGATTGCATTTCCCTGTAATGCAGCGAATTTACAGGGAATTATGGAGATCCGGCACCGCATTGATGCATTTCCAACCCACCCCGCCCAGCTTTTCGGCGGGTTAGCCTGTTGAATTCCCTAAAATTCAATGCAGGGAATTGATTCCGCAAAACAGAGACATCGATCGAGACAGCAGGGAGCCTGTTTAGGTCACTCCACCCGCTAGATTTGAATCACTCTCCAAGCAATTACACACAGAAGCTAGTGCAGATCGAACCTGCCCACGAACAGAACGACTTTGCCGATACGCGTCTCAAACCTACCATCCCCGCCAAAGAGGGGGTCGACAACGCTCCTCATTTCTCGCATCGATAGGACGGAAATGGGAGGGTATCTTGAAACGCATGCAATCGACACTGGCGATCTTGGCACTCGCGCTCATTAGCTATCCAGCCGTTTCTAAGCCTGCGAAACCCGCAGGTCGTCAGGTGATGGTAGCTGGCAACGGAGACTTGGACGCCTGCATGAGCACGTCTTCGGTAAAGCAGCTAAAGCCTGGCAGCTTTCTTTCAGTCCGGGCTGGGCCGAGCGTCAAAGCAAAAGAGATAGCCCGCTTGCGTTCAGGAGATGCGGTTTGGAATTGCGATGATGCGGGCGCATGGGTCGGGGTTGTTTTTAACCCCAAGCACCGAACGCAGGATGAAGGCATTGAGTGCGATCTTGGTCCCAGCAATACAGCGCGTCGTCCTTACCGGGGCGACTGCCAGTCAGGGTGGGTGCACGGAAGCTATTTGATCAGCCTTGCTGGCTAGAGCGCCATGTGAGCATTTCCTTCTTCGCCTATCATGGTCAACCCGAGCAACGCCAGATTGTCATTGACCATATTGGCCATCTCGCGAGCCAAGGTTTTCTCAGCAACACAACCAACAGCAGTGATCATGCCATCAGCTTTCTGGAAGCGTTGGCGGATGGCAGTCCCGATCCTTCCGTTGCATTTCAGAAAACCGGGTTCCCCTATCCGCTATTACAGATTTGCGAGAGCATTTTTCAGGGCATGTCTACCGAGCAGGCGGTGGCCTTTGCGGTTGAACTGGTCCAGACGGCACAAATCGATGCGGATATTTCGGATGTGACCTTCCATTTTCTGGAATGGATGATTGAAGACGCACTATCCGCTCATGGAAAGTTGCACCTGCAATCTTCAGCAAAAGACAAAGGGGGTGTTTTGACGAAACTTGCGCAAATGCCATGTGACGTCTCAAAACGGGCGAAGCGACGAGGTTTGCCGCTCTCGACGCCCGATGAAAAATTCGCGCACTACGCCATCCAGTTATTACTCGGCGGCGGTAATGCCGGAAGTGCGGTAGATTGGATCGCTGGCCTCGCCTCAAATCCAGGGGCGAAATATGGGCACTTTGCCCGCAAGCTCATCGAAATGGTGGAAAACGCCTGACTTTCGAATAACTCTAAATGCGGCTGTACAAGGCAGTGATCGAGCAGAGGTTGCTTCAATCACCCGATGATATCATCCCGCCGAAAGCATCAGATAACGGCGCGCAACCCAACCGGACCGGCACGGTCCGCGATAGGCAACAGGTCGCTTACTGTTCATGTCGGCAAGTCCGCAATCATGCGCGCCGTAAGGTGACATATCTTCTTTGCCCGGTTCATAGTAGAGCACACCTACCCATTGCTGGTTGGTAAGCCCGGTGCAGATAATAACGGGGTAGCCAGGTGAAATGCGGTCCAATTCGGCGGATTTAATGCTGGGGGAATTCCGGACAGCGAGATAGGACCCGGCTTTCATCGGCCTGACTGTCGCCTGGGACAACGCATTTGCGGTGCAGTTGTGACCGGCAAATGCCCCCCCGACCATGATAGGCACAGATGGTGGCTGGAGATCTTCGCTACACGCCAAAGTGGAGTTTGGGTTTAGTGTTCCGAAACCAAGAGCCATGACGGACACAACAAAAGGATGCCGACACATCCGCATTTACAAATTCTCGCATAAAATTTGCTGTGGGGGCCCA
>Ga0209277_10000396_pt1 | contig 21893 bp, 16 predicted proteins | sample JI81AbrownDNA_FD_187503 | JGI IMG/M metagenome (GOLD analysis project Ga0209277, IMG submission 187503) | Wastewater effluent complex algal communities from Wisconsin, to seasonally profile nutrient transformation and Carbon sequestration -... | ecosystem: Engineered > WWTP > Effluent > Algae... | reverse complement strand
CAGGTCGACGGGTTCCCAGTCGTGTCGGTTCACTCGGAAGTCCAAGCCCTGGTCGCCTTTCCGACTGAACACCATCAGCGCGCGGCCATCCTTACTCATTTCCAGAATGCGCCCCCACAGCTCTTCCCGGACCCGGGTCGAGATGCGTCCGCAGAAGACGCCGGGGGCAATCTCCAATAGCCAGCGAGTCAGATGACCCCGCAGTCCGACGGGGCAGGCGGTCAGCACGACGACTACCACGGGAGCTCGAGTCCATGATTCTGGCCCGAGGCGAGCCGCTCACGCCTGTCCCAGAGCTCGACAACGTCGATCAGGTAGTCGGCGTCCTTGGCTCCCTCCGATCCCAGCAGTCGATGCAGGTCGCGAGTGCATCGTTCGAGGAGGTGCGCTTCGTGCATGGCATCTCTCATGGCCCGTCGCACGTCGGCCCCGACATCTTCACTGCCTTTGGCCACGACCCGAAACGCCACGGGTACTGCGATCTCGACTTTGTAGAGATCCGCGATGTCATAGACGAAGGAGCGATCATGCCCCGTGTGGACGAATCCCAATCCCGGGGCACAACCCAACGCGACGACGACAGCATGCACCAGCCCGTAGAGGCACGCAGTGGCTGCACTCAGCGCCATGTTCAAGTCGTCGCCGGATTCGAAGTCGTCGGGGCGATAGTTGCGGGTCTTCCAGTCGACGCCATGCTCCTTGGCGGCCTCCCGGTAAGCACTCCGCACCCGTGCGCCTTCGCGCCCTCGAAGCTGTTGCATCGTGAAGGGACTCGTGTCTTCTCCCGAGAACCGCATGGCATACATCTCCCGTGCCACCCGCAGGCGACTCGACTGGTTCGTTACCAGTGCCGCCTGCGCTTCAAGCAGCCTGCTGGTGCGCGCGAGCGGCCGTCCATGCGCGTAGTAGCGGACGCCGTGCTCGCCCATCCAGACGGTGCAGGCACCGCTGTCGGCCAGTAGCATCATGGCCTGATGGGTGACGCTGGTGCCGGGTCCTAGCATCACGGATGCGATCGTGGCCGCCGGAACGTGGATCACCCCACGCTCGTCGCGAACGGTGATCGCGTTCCCGTCCCGATGCACGATCGCGTGTTCGAGGTACAGGAAGGTGATCCGGTCGCTTATCCGAGACAGTTGACCAACTGTTGCTGGCGGAGTCCCCGGGATCGGCTTCATTGTGGCCGCGCCAGCGTCATAAGGCCACAGCCGTAGCCCTTTGCTGTCCCGATTCCCGCTGGCAGAACCTCGCGCAGACGCGCAGCATCCGACACCTTCAGGACTCCCTCGAAAGCCGCGGTCCCCAAGGTGACGGTTCGACCGTCTGCTCCTCCCCGCCTGAACCGCTCCGTCCGACGCTCGACAACCCGGAGATTCGGACCGTGCTCACCGTCCACGACGTCAAAGCCCAGAGCGTGGCCGCGTGAGGTGAGCCAAGCCGCCTGGTCATCCACGCGGGTCAGCGGCACCCGATCGCCTCGTCCGCCACCCTCGGGTCGGACGCTCTTGATGGGGTTCGCCCGCAGGCGGAACTGCCAGGACTGTCCATCCTCCAGGCGGTCCAGGAACCGCCGATAGTCGGCCGTGCGCCAGATGGGTTGGGATGGCCAGCCCGCCTGGTCGGCCATGGCCTCAAGGGAAGGCTCCACCGGACTGACGATGTAGAGGTCGAGCCGGTGGCGCTCCGGGTTGTCGACGCGCCACAGGATCCGCCCCAACCCAGCAGTGCCAGGAACAAAGGCAGTCAGCACTGCGGCATGCACGCGTTGCGGCGTCGCCAGGAGTTCCCGAGTGGAGCGGCGCCCAGGATTGAGCGCCATATGGGTCAAATACATCAACTCTCCTCAACAGCTGCGAACCAGTCGGACGCCGCGGCGAGCGGCTGCCGGGCGTCCGGGTTCGGCAGGAGCACGGGATCCAGGTGCGCGACCTCTCGCCACCCGTACTCCCTGCGTTCCGGGCTGAAGCTCAGCGGGACGTCACGTCGGGTCTCTACTGGGAACCCACCGCTGGCGTCGGCGTCCATGAACAGCTCAAGGTCCACCTCCGATGGCCTTCGCCGCCGATGCCAACCGGACGCCTGCCAGGGCTGGGAACGAAGTGCATCCTCCAAACCACGCTCGGTCAAACCCACGAACACGGGGTCGGTGACCGGGCATGAGCGCCGCCCCAGATAGAGCGGGAACGTCGGCTCCTGGACACGCTCGGCCAGAGCACCCAGGAGCGAGGCGTCGCCTTCCATTCCAGCGACGAATACGGCATCAGCCACGTAATAGCGGTAGGAGAGGGGCATCGAGACGCCGGTGTCCCAGTTGATTGCGGTCTGGAAGTCGCGCTGCAGTTGACCCGGCTGGTCTACCCGAACGCCAAACCGCAGGCTTGCCAGATCCTCGATCGGGTCTACTCGTCGACGACCATCGGCGGCCGCCAGCAGCCCCAGCACCCCACTCTTGGACGGCACCATGCGGGTGTCCCGTCGAGTGAAGCGACTCGAGTCGCCCCAGGCCTGCATGGGGCCGGCGAGCCGAAGGAGCAGCACGGTCACGGCTGCACCACTAGGGCAATCAGCGTCCGGTGCCCCACGGCATTCACAAGATCATCCAGACCGACCGGTTCACCCAACGTGGCGAGGCCATCCGTCCGCCGTCCCACTCTGGTCACCCACGTGTCCGTTGGGGCATTCCCAAACGCCCCATCCACGTCTGTTGCGTACTCCGCGAACGCGTCGCAGGACGCTTTGACGTACCCATCGGTGCCGCGCACAGCGTCCTCGAAGGCCCCGACGAGGTTTACGGGACGTCCTTCGCGCGCCATCACGACGACGGCATCGGGAGCCGTTCGGTTGGCGAAGGTGTTCTGCTTGCCGGTCGGCATGCTCGTGACGAAGGATCGAACGAACGCCTCGATGGCCCGAGCCGTCGCCGTGTCGTCACCAAGGTTCTTTCGCAAACTATCCACACTGACCGTTGCGTAGCGGTAGAGCGTCGCGGAGTCGAACTCGATCGTGCCGATCATGCCCGCCCCGGTCTCCTCGGCTGGGTTCTTGTCGTCCACCGCGGTGTAGTAGTCGAACTCGGTCGCAACGGCGTGCGTACTGAGCGCGTGAGCGACCTGGCACGCGGCGTCCACGTTGAGGTTGGCGTCGTCGGCGACCATGCGGCCGAACAGCGCCACATCCACGCTGTGTGCTTGGGAGAGCGCCGCCTTGGCGGCCCGCGCGTCCACCTTGGCGCCGGCTGCCGCGACGACGAGTTCAGCCAAACGATCGAGCTGCTGGTTGCTGAAGAACACCAGGTACTCGGTGAGCGGCTGCTCCCCCTCCTTGGGCTTGCGGCCGGCCTTCACCTTGAGGCCAGCCGCCTCCAGCGCGGCTTGGGCCTGCGCCGCTGCGGTCGTAGCGTCCGTCTCAGCCGAACGCTTCTGGATCAACGCCGTCAGCAGCTCCACCGCCCGCTTCGTCCGCACTCCCAGCTCGCTCGCGTCAAGGTGTTGCGAGAAGTCCCTGCGGGCCGCGCGCTTCCATGCCTGGCTGCTCACCCGGGCGCGACGTACCCCGCCATAGGTCGCCGTCTTGGGGCTCCCCGTGTCGTCACGATTCAGGTTGCTGGGCGGCACGGACTGGATCACGTGGATGTCGATGTGCAGGGTCATTTCGGCTCCTCGGAGGTGGTGGGGTCGGTGGTCTTGGGTCGGGAGTGCAGGTCGCGTCCCCAGCGAGCCAGCACCTCGCGGCTGTCCTGCCGGGCGTCGGCAAGTTGCCACAGGTCAACAGCGAGTAGCCCGTGGTCGAGGCCAATGGTCTGCTTTTCGGCACGCATGAGCTGGATGAGGCCCCGGAGGTGATGTAGATGGCCCCGAAGGTCGGTGGCGAGCGCGGTGATGTGAAGACGCTTGATGGTTGCAGAGTCGAACTCCTCGTCAATGGCCCGAGCCCGAGCCAAACGGCCCACCGCGAGGCCAAGGCTCACGCCGGGCGCGTGCGCCCCGACTTCGCCGCTCTGCTGGTGCAGTGCGTACAAGACGAGCGTGGCGTGGAGCGCCCGCTCCGCGGCGGTCGGCTGCTCTGACCGCCGCCCAGAGACATTGGTGAGTTCCTCGGGGAGGTCGCCGAGAGTCACGGCCCAAACGAGCGGCTCCGCCCCGACGTCGGCAGGGTCGCAGCGCCGTAGCCGGGCCAGCGTGGCCACCGTGGTGGGATCATCGGCGAGATAGCGGGCCTGGAGCTCCGCGACGCGACCGCCGGCCGTGGCGCGCAGGACTGTTCGGATGCCGCGAGGCTGGGTTTGGTTCATTGCTTCACCTCGGTGGGTCTGGAGTCGGGAAGGGGAAAGGTCTTGGCGAGTGCTGCGTTGAACCAAATCTGGGCTAATCCGGCGTCCAGCAGTGCCTTCTGGTCGCTCCCCAGCTGGCTCACCTGGCGACCCACGAGCGCCGCTGGGCCGGCGTCGGCCACGATGTCGCCTCCTGCGCGACGCAAGACGGCTCGTGCCGACGCTGCCCACGCTTCCCGGCGCGAGGCGACCTGCGCGGGATCATCGAGCGTCCGAATCCAGCCACGGAACGCACCATCGAGCAGCGAATACCCGAGCTCGAACGTGCGTTCACGCGCCTTCCCGTCGCCGCCTGCCGCGCGGTCAAGATTGCCGGCCAGGTTCGCCAGAGCCACCACGCCCTTGCTCGCTTGCGATGCCGCGTCAACTGCCGCTTGAACCAGGACGGGGTGGGTCAGGGCGGCAACGCTGGCAGTGAGTCGATCGTCGACGGCGCCGACGATCACCGAGTTCTGAGTTCCGTATTGGATGCCCACAATCCTCAGATCGACCAGATGGTCGGACGGCAGCAGCTCGTCGTAGCGCAGTCTGCCCAGCCACTCGATCACCTCGGCCGGTTTGCGTGCCTGTCCGCCGGAAGCTCCCAGCAGCAGCGAGTCGAGCCCCTGCCAGACCCGTCGCCCGGGATCGTGGGTGACAGGCATCTGGACGTCGTCACCTTTCTTGGACTGTGCCTTGCTGTGACGCCAACCGCTCATCGGCTCGAAGGGATGCAAGTTCTGCGGCCCGAGCTTGTCCCCATTGGAGATCTGGACGTCGATGGCTCGGCCAGCGTTGACGATCAGCCGGAGCCGCCGGGAGGGCCACGTGAAGAGGTCCGCGGGCCCGAGCGGCAGCGGGTGCGTGGCATCGATTCCGGGGCCGACGGGTGGGCGCTCCCAAGCGGAGAGGTCATCTGGCCCCGACTTGGTCAACGGCACGTTGAACCACAATGTCTCGAACAGCGACTCGCCCTCGGCCAGCACCAGCCCCAGGTTGCCCGCCCAAGCTGGATACCCGAATGGGTACCCTCTGCCACCCTTCACCCTGTCGTCGCCCACCGCGCCCGTCTTGATCCCGCTTGGATCGAAGGCTTGACAGTGGACCAGCCATCGCGCGGCCTCCGGCAAACTCAGCGCCTGCGCCTCCGCACCACCTCGCGTGCTGAAGAACGGGAGATTGGCCGGCAGGTCCCCGATGAGCTTGCCGAGTCCGGAGCTGTTGCCGCTCGCAGTCGTCAACCCGGCCACTTGGTAGAAGGGTGTGGTCAGGTGCAGCAGGTCGAAACGATCCCGATGCCGCTCAAGGTAGGGGTCGATCACGTCCATCGGGAAGGATCCACGGCTCCACCAATCACTCCACAGATCCAGGCACTCGCTGTCGCTGCGTGGGTATCGGGGCCGCGTTGCGCCCAAGAGGACGGCAAGAAGGAGACGAAGGACGGCGGCGTCCTGGGTGGGTATTTCGCCGGCGAGGCCGCGCAGTTCGGCCGAGTCGGCGAACACGGACCGTAGGGACCGCTCCTCCACCGCTCCATGACGTGCGCGCACTTTGATCCACGGCTCATCGATCAGGTTGAAGGCCGACGGTGAACTCATTTGTGCTCCTCGGGGTGAGTGACAATCAAGCCTTCGTCCGGGCTGTAGCGCAACTCGAAATCGGCTATCTGGGCACGGTTGTCGGGGTCGAACGCGACCACCAACTGCCCGGTGATCCACGGGGACTTCTGCCACCCGGAATAGTCCACGGTGCGCTCCAGCGCCCTAATGACGGAGTCGATAACCCGCTCGTTTGTCAGTTGTAGCGGCAACGAGAGGGTGCAGGAGGCCATGTCCCGGGCCACCGACTGCTCGCTTCCCGTCCCCCATTCGATCCCTTGGGGCACCGGGGCCCCGGGATGTTTCGGCGCGCAGTGCGGCAGGACGAGGTTCCCCGCCGCGTCCCGCCACAAGGCGATGACCTCCAGCGAGTCCTCCGAATCCCGCACCTGCGAGCGGCCTTGCTCCTCGCTGCGGTCCGGGTCGTCGGCGTTCACATCAATCCACCCATCGAGGGTCACCGGTTTGGCCGGGTCGTCCAGCAGGTATGCACGGGCACGTCCGCGGGCACGCTGGGCCAGGGTCACCGACCACTGCTCAGCCTCTGCCCATCTCGCCTCCCAGCCGTGTGGAGCAGCGAGGCCGGGATCGTAGGCCGTCCGCACGAGGATCGGGATCTCGATCGGGAGCGACACCGACGCGCGACCCTCGAGGACTGCGGCGGCACGAAGCAAGGTCGCCCCGCCGTAGATCGTCCCGGCCCCGGGAACGGCCAACGGTGGCGCGGCCGTCCAGTCCTCCACCCCGCGCAGAAAAAGGATGGGGTCGGCCAAGGCGTCCGGGCGACCCGAGCGCGCATGGCGGTGAAGCCGACCCATCCGTTGGAGGACGAGGTCCAGAGGGGCAAGGTCGGTGACCATGACGTCAAAGTCGACGTCCAAGGACTGCTCCAGTACCTGCGTCCCGACGATCACCATCCGGTGCGGGCGCTCGCCGGTCGGGCCCAGCTGGGTCACGAGCCGGGCCTCGCGGGCGGCGCGGTCCGGCGCGATGAAACGGCTGTGCAGCAGGACGGCGTCGGACCCGAACTCCGCGCGAACCAAGCCGAACAATTCCTGGGCGCGTCCGACGGTGTTGCAGATGACGCCTGCGCAGCCGCCGTCTGCCAGCAGTTCGCGGAGGAGTTCCAGCGTGGCGACCGGGTCATCGGGTAGCCGTTCGAGCCGCACGCTCGTCTGCACCACCTCCGGCACCACCGGCACATCCGACACAACCCCGTCGTAGCAGGTGATCCGTGGGTAGCTGTCACCACGATCCGTGGTCGTGGGCTCACGGTCCCCCCGCCCCCAGGCGTACGCGGCCACGTACTCGTCGCGCTGGTTCGGCGGAAGCGTGGCCGACATGAGGATCACGGGCGTCCGGTAGGCGCCCAGCCACGTCAGCACACGCTTGAGATATTCCCGCATGTAGGTGTCGGCGGCATGCACCTCATCGATCACGACGACCTTGCCCGCCAGCCCGAGGTGCCGCAGCACCACATGCTTGGCCTTGAGCGCCCCGAAGAGGCCTTGGTCCACGGTGCCCACCACGAAGCTGGCCAGGCCCGCCTTCTTGCGTCCCCTCAGCCAGCCGTTCACCACCGGTGACCCGGCGTCCGAGTCTGCGTCCTCGTCGTAGACGTGCCCCCTGAAGGACTCCCGGATCAGCCCGGCATAGCGGTCGTTCAGTCCCGCCTTGCCGTGAGCCAGAGAGACACTCGCATCGAAGGCCCCCAGGCAGGTCTCCAGCCAGGCCAGAACCCGGCCGAACATGGGGTTGGCGGTGGCCATCGTCGGTAACCCGAGGAAGACACCACCCTGCCCGAAGCGGGACGCGAGCACCTCGGACGCCAACAGCGCCGCCTCCGTCTTGCCGACCCCCATGGCTGCTTCGACGATGAGCAGCGGAGCCGACTCGCACGCGAAAGATGCCTCGACGAGCGCTGCTTGCACCGGACGGGCCGCTACGGCTCCGAGAGCGGGGAAACGCGCGTGCAGGAACTCGTCCGCCCGGCGAGTGGGGACTGGCGGCGTCCAGGGCTCGGGGAGGCTCAACTCCGCGAACGCGACGGCCGCCCGCTCGTCCGGAGTCAGATTGTCGTGGTAAGGGAAATAGTCCTGATTGGACGCCATCCAGTCGGCCACCACCACGATGCCGGTCAGCAGCGCTTGTGCCGGGACGGACAATCGGCGCCCGACCCACTCGCTGAGGCGAGGGGCGACACCGGTCCGGTCCGCCATACCGTCTAGGATCTCCCGACGCACCTCCGCCCACCGCCCTCGGCCGACCAGGTCGGGAGAGTTGGTCGCCCTACCCAGGGTTGAAGTGGTCGGGTTTCTTCCGTGGTGCCCACCGACAACGCATGCCCAGGTATTCGCGGTTCTCCTGATGGCGCCGTGCACTTCCACCAACCACTCTGCGAGCGCTTGTTGACTGATGACTTCGTGACGCAATTGCTCGGGGCTGCTGGAGGACGTGACCATGCCTTCCGAACGCATCGGGCCGAGCAACGACGGCATCGTCAGCGTGACCTGACGGGCAAACACGTTGGAGCACTTGCCCACATCGTGAATTCCCGCGAACCAGCAGGCGATCGCTCGCACATCGGGATCCGGCAGCTGCAACTCGGCCGTCAAGAGTTCCTTGACCGCTCGGGGAAGGTAGCCATCCCAGAGGTGGCCCGCCATGGCCGCCGAGTGCTCGAGGTGGGTGACTAGTGGGAGCCACGAATTGGACTCTTGATCGGACTTCCCCCAAACGCAGAATGCCGCTGGGGACCACGCCACGCGACGCTCCTCTCAGAACTGTCTGAGCCCTCGTCGCGCCCGATCGCTCGAAGGAGTTGATGAATATTAGGACCATAGCAATGCCCAATCTGCCCCGCAGCTAATTGATTCAGTCCGCCGTTTTCCATCATGTCGGCGCAATTTCGTCATTCCGGCCGGGAAACTCCACACTCCGGGCCGCCAGCTGCGTCCAGTCAGCCCGCAGACGTCACCGGGGGCAAGGCCGACCAGGGGAAGACGATCCAGGCGTCGGTGCTCTTCCAGACGAAGTCGACCTGAAAGATCGAGGACGGCTTGGAGTAGAGGACCGCGCTGCGCACCTCCGCTCCGTTGGCCAGCAGGATGTCCATCACCAGCTCCATGGTGCGGCCGGAGTCTGCGACATCGTCGACGACCAGCACCCGCCGTCCGGCGATGCTCTCACTGTCGAGCATCGGCGCCAGCAGCACCGGGTCAGGCAGCGTTGTGGCCACATCGGTGTAGAACTCGACGTTCATCGCGTCGGCCAGCTTCACCCCGAGCGCATAGGCCAACGCACCGGCGGTCACCAACCCGCCGCGGGCCACCGCCACGATCACGTCCGGACGGAAGCCGCTGGCCGCGACCCTGCTGGCGAGTTCGCGGCTGGCGAGTCCGAACGCCTGCCAGGTGAGGATTTCTTTGCCGTCGGGGTCGGACGCTTCCGCGTGGTAGGCCACCATGCCGGAACCCTAACCCGACCAGGCGGCCCGCCCAAGCCCGAGCTGCCGGCTACCCCCTCTTCAGCCCGGTCGCGTCGATCAGCCGGCTCTGGTCGTCGTAGACGGCCACCGCCACCTGCCCCTTCATGATCGACTTCATCTTCGCCGCCGTGGCCGGATCGACCTTCAACGCCTGGTAGCCGGCCAGCTCCGGATGAGCCACCAGGACACTTGCCGGCAAGCCCTTCCAGTCACGGGTCAAGCTGGCGACCTGACCTCCTGTGACAGCCTCCGCGTCGAGCCCCAGGCCACCCTTGGCCGACCAATGCAGCCGCCAGGTGAGCGACTTCGGGTCGACTCCGAGCGGTACAGCGTTGCCCGGGTAGGCGATCAGAGCGTCGTTGATCAGCACCGCCTTGGCCACGCTCAGGTCGGGCTTGGCGCTCGCCTGGGTGACCGAGACCGAGACCTGGTGGGACGACAGCACGTAGTTGATCGTCACGAGCAGCCCGTCGGCAGGCACGTTCAGGGTCACATTGTCGGCCGGGTAGGCCTCGTCGAGGCTCAATCCGTGCGCCACCTTGAACTCGTAGCTGCCCTTCGGGATTCGCACGGAGGCCCAGGTGTAGGTGCCGTCACCGTCCAGATCCTGCAGCCAGGGCCGCATGCAGTCGGGCGTCCAGTCGGCCGGACACCCGAGTTCACTCTGGAAGCTGCCCGGCGCGGTCAGGATCGTTCCCTGCGCGGTGTTCGTCACCCAGTGGGTGGCGTGGTCGTAGTAGAAGGTGACCGGCCCGCCGGGCGGCTTGAAGTTGACGTTCGAACCGTTCCGGACGCCGCCAGCGCCGTAGTTCTCATCCCAACCCTTGTTGATCGCCGCCTTGAAGTCGTAGTCGCCCTTGGCGACGGTCAGGGTGCTCTTCCAGATCTGGTCGTCGGCGTCGAGTGCCAGCTGCACCTGATCGCAGTCGGGCAGCCAGTCGGCCGTGCAGCCCACCGACGCGTTGAACGAGCCGGGCACCGACACCGCGTCCGGCTGGGTTTCGGGCGGGTCGTAGCTGATCGTGCTCGGGCCAGCGGTTCCGCCCGCCTCACCGACGAAGGCCCAGGTTGAGGTGGCCGAGTAGCGACCCTGCAGGTCCTTGGCAACGATCCGGTACTCCAGCAGCGAACCCTTCTTCATGCCGGTCACGTCCTGGTAGACCCGGTAGCGCGGGTTGTCGTCGCTGCCGATCAGCTTCCAGGCCTGGGTTCCGGCCGGCCGGTAGTAGAAGCTCACCTCGGCGAACGCGCTGGTGTCGGCCAGCGCGACGGACAACTCAGCCCGTCCGCCGACAGTGCCGCCCGCCTTCGGGGTGAGCGGCAGGATGACCGGTGCGGCGGACGCGGACGGCATCGGCGTGCTCGCCCGGAACACCTTGGTGCCCAGAGCCGGCACCTTCACCGTGACCCGTCCGAACCGGTCGGCTCGCACGTCGCCACCGGCACCCAGCAGTTCCACGAAGCGCGCGTTCGGCGAATAGGTGGAGAAGGTGGCCGACTTCGCCGAGCCGGCGTTGTTGGTCACCACCAGGTACTCGCGCTTGCTGGCCTTGTCGATCCGGCTGACCGCGAAGATGCCCGCTTCCGAACTCGAATAGCGATGCACCTGGGCACCGTCGGCGAGGGCCTGGTGCTGAGCCCGCAGCTTGGCCAGTCGAGCGATCTGCCGGTAGAGCGGCGAGGACGTGTTGTAGCGCTCCTTCGAACCGGACGCGCCACCGATCACTTCCTGGGTCTTGTAGGACTCCACCTGGGTGGCGAACATGTCTTGGCGGGCGGCCTTGTCTCCGCCGGAGCCGGCGAATCCCTGCTCGTCGCCGTAGTAGACCACCGGCTGGCCGCGAGTCAGGTACATCAGCGAGTTGGCCAGCTTGAGCCGGGTCAGGGTGTCGCCGGCGCTGACACCGGAGCTCCGCAGCATCATCGCCAGCCGGCCCATGTCGTGGTTTCCCAGGAAGGTGGGTAGCTGGTAGGCGTTGCTGTCGCGGTCGGTGTACCAGTCGTCGCCCGCATACATGTCTCTCAGACCACTGGTCGCCTTGCCCTGGGCGAACCCGAGGGCCGCGTTCTGGAACCCGAAGTCGAGCGTGGCCTGCAGCTTGCCGGTGGTGGTGAACTGGCTGGTGTAGGTGGGCGAGGAGTCGTACACCTCACCGAACATGAAGAAGTCGTCGTTCTTGACCTTGGCGTGGTCGAGCACGGAGGGAATGAACTGCTGCCAGAACTCCATGTTCACATGCTTGACGGTGTCGATCCGGAACCCGTCGATGCCAAAATCGGCCCAGGTCTTGTAGACCTTCTCCATGCCCTCGACCACTGCATGGTTCTCGGTGAACAGGTCGTCCAACCCGACGAAGTCGCCGTAGGTGGACGACTCACCGGCGAAGGTTGAGTCGCCCCGGTTGTGGTAGAGCGTCGGATCGTTCAGCCAGGCCGGCACCTTGACGGTCTTGTCGGCCTCGGAGCGGAACGTGGGCTTGTACGGGAACGAGGTGTCGGCGTCCAGGGCAGGAAAGTCGTTGGTGCCGGCATAGTCGCGGTCGTCGAACACCTGCCCGTTCGCCTTCTTGTAGGGCGCGGTCTCCTTGTTGATGTAGCCATAGGCCGGGTCGCCCGGATTGGCGTAGTCGATGATGTCGGCGGTGTGGTTGGTGATGATGTCGAAGAACACCTTCATGCCCTTGGCGTGGGCCTTGGCGATCAGGTTCTTCATGTCGGCGTTGCTGCCCAGATGCGGATCGATCTGGGTGAAATCGGTGATCCAGTAGCCGTGGTAACCGGCGCTCACGTTGTCGCCCGAGCCTTGCACCGGGTTGTTCTTGAACGACGGCGTGAGCCAGATCGCCGTGGTGCCGAGGCCCTTGATGTAGTCGAGCTTCGAGGTGACGCCCTTGAGATCGCCGCCGTGGTAGAAGCCTGAGTCGGTCGGATCGAATCCGGTGGTCAGCCTGCCCCCGGTCAACCCGCCCTTGTCGTTGCTCTTGTCGGCGTTGGCGAACCGGTCGGCCATCAGGAAGTAGAACCGCTCGCGGGTCAGCGCCTCACGCAGCGACCCGACCGCCAGCTTGCGGTCACCGGGGGAGGTGGAACCGGGCAGGTCGACCGGCTTGATGGTCAAGACATGGCTGGTGTCGTCGAAAGTGAAGAGCAGCTTGGCCGGGTTGCTGAGCGCCAATGGGATGTTGGCCGAGCCGCCGTCGGCACCGTAGCTCTCGTCCCAGGAGTGGTTGATCGCGATCTTCAGCTGCCATTCACCGGCCGGAACCGTGAACGTCGCGCTGTAGGTGTTGCCGTTCTTGGCCAGGTCGGTGGCGGTGCAGACCGGCTGCCAGTCGTCGCTGCAACCGAGTTCGGTCTGCGCGTCGCCGACCAGGGTCACTGTGCGATCCGCGGCCCGGGCCGATGGACCGGTGGTGAACCAGCCCAGCACGAGGGCGAGGATCAGCACGAGGGCAAAACTCTTGCGACGCTGCACGGCGTGTTCCCTTCGAAGTGTCTTCGCTGGCAATCTAGCTGCCGTCACTGACAAGAGCTAGTGATCCTCGGTAGCCAATGTCGCAAGGCCCGAAGCGCAGCCGGACGCCTGCCGGACTCGCGGCCGACGTGCAGCGCAGCGACTGCGGGATTACATCCGATCCGGACGCCCTCGCGCCTGCCAGGCGTGGGATACATCATCATCGGACGCAATCTGGCCAGCATCAGTCCGCAACGACGCCGTCCACGACCGTGAACCCGTCATCGGGATCCGCCTCGGGGAAGTCGACGCCGACCAGTAGCCAACCGGCGTCCGGATCGCCTTCGGCCGTGATCACAGCGGTGTTGGGCAACCCTCGCCGGATCATGAGTTCACGCAGCGGCGGCATCACGTACCCGGACCAGGACCGAATCGCCGCTCCATGGCTGACCAATAGGGCCGTGGAGTGCCCGTCCGCGACCGCCTCGCGCACGGCGGCGTCGAAACGGGCGACGAACTCCAAGCCACTCTCACCGCCCGGGATTCGCGCTGCCGGGTCTCCGGTGCCCCAGCTGCGCAGCACGGCCACGTAGCGGGCCAGGTCGGCCGACATCTCGTCATCCCCGGCACCGATCTCTCGAAGCCCGGGCAGCTGCCGGGTCGGCAGGCCGAGTCGACCGGCCACCGCCTCGGCGGTCTGCACCGCCCGGAGCAGATCGGAGGAGTACACAGCGTCCAGCCGCTCCCCCGCCAACCGCTCGCCCAGACCGACGGCCTGCGCCACTCCGTAGTCGTCCAGGTCAGGCCCGGGCGGCGCGGTATCCAGCAGGGCCGCGACATTGGACGCGGTTCGGGCATGGCGGGCAAGCAGCAGACGCACCAGGTGAGCCTAACCGGCCGCGCCGCGCTGATAGCGTTCTCGGGTCACCACTCGTTGTTGAGGAGAGTCACCGTGAGCACACCCGTCAAGGTTGCCGTCACCGGCGCCGCCGGCCAGATCTGCTACAGCCTGCTGTTCCGAATCGCCAGCGGCGCGCTGCTTGGTCCCGACCAGCCGGTCGAGCTGCGTCTGCTCGAAATCACCCCTGCGCTCAAGGCGCTCGAAGGGGTTGTCATGGAGCTGGACGACTGTGCCTTCCCGAACCTGGCCAAGGTCGAGATCGGCGATGACCCGAACAAGGTCTTCGACGGTGTGAACCTGGCCATGCTGGTCGGCGCCCGGCCGCGCACCGCGGGCATGGAGCGCGGCGACCTGTTGAGCGCCAACGGCGCCATCTTCACCGCGCAGGGCAAGGCGCTCAACTCCGTCGCGGCCGCCGACATCAAGGTGCTGGTCACCGGCAACCCGGCCAACACCAACGCGCTGATCGCCATGAAGAACGCCCCCGACATTCCCAACGAGCGGTTCAACGCCCTGACCCGGCTGGACCACAACCGGGCGATCGGGCAGCTGGCCGCCCGGGTCGGAGTTCCGGTCACCGAGATCAAGAAGATGACCATCTGGGGCAACCACTCGGCGACGCAGTACCCCGACCTGTTCCACGCCGAGGTGAACGGCCAGAACGCCGCCGAGCTGGTCAACGATCAGGCCTGGATCGAGAACGAGTTCATTCCCACCGTGGCCAAGCGTGGGGCGGCGATCATCGCCGCCCGCGGATCCTCGTCCGCCGCCTCGGCCGCCAACGCAACCGTGGAGCACATGCGCGATTGGGTGCAGGGGTCCCCCGCCGGTAGCTGGCTGTCGATGGCGGTGCCGTCCGACGGCTCCTACGGTGTGCCCGAGGGCATCATCTCGTCGTTCCCGGTCACCACCCAGAACGGCGCCTGGACCATCGTCCAGGGCCTCGAGATCGACGACTTCAGCCGCGGCCGAATCGACGCGTCCGTCGCCGAACTGCAGGACGAGGCTGCCGCGGTCACCGAACTCGGCCTGATCTGAGCACTGGGCCGGTGCGCGGTCCAATGTCAGTTTCTGAGTGCCGGCACCGACCACGAGAGCACCGTGATGCCGACTCCGAGGATCAGTAGCACGATGGTGTCGACCAACGGGTTACGCACGGCCAACAGGCCCACCCGTCGCTTGGGCAGCAGCCGAAACAGTCCGCCCATGGTGATCGACAGGCCGATCAACGTAGTACCGCTGCGCCAGTGACCCGTCGCGGCGATCGCCAGCCCGGCGAACACTCCGAGCAGCACCGAGGCCAGCGGCCACTGGCCGAGCACCTGCTGCACGAAGTTCTTCGGCGGACGCTCGGCGGGTGCGGTCATGGAAGCGATCGTGCCATGTGGCCCGGCGGCTCAGTGGAAGAAGTGCCGGGTGCCGGTGAAGTACATCGTGACCCCGGCGGCCGTCGCCGCTTCGATGCTCTCGGCATCGCGCATCGAACCTCCCGGCTGCACGATGGCGCGCACCCCGGCCGCGATCAGAATGCCCGGACCGTCTGCGAACGGAAAGAAGGCGTCGGACGCCGCGACCGACCCGGTGGCACGATCGCCGGCGCGCTCCACGGCCAGCCGACAGGAGTCCACCCGGTTCACCTGGCCCATCCCGACGCCGACCGACGCCCCGTCGGAGGCGAGCAGGATCGCGTTGCTCTTCACCGCCCGGCAGGCACGCCAGGCGAACTCCAGGTCGGCCAGAGTGCCGGCATCGGCCGGGTCGCCGGCGACCAGCGTCCAGTTGGCCGGGTCGTCGCCGGGAGCGTCGATGCGGTCGGCCTGCTGCAGCAGTGCCCCACCCGAGATCGGCTGCAACTGTCGCTCGCGAGCCTCATAGGGAGCCGCCTTGAGCAGCCGGACGTTCTTCTTGCGGGTCAGTACCTCGAGCGCGCCCGGTTCGAAATCGGGAGCGATCAGCACCTCGGTGAACACCTCGGCGACCTGCTCGGCCATCTGCACCGATACCGGACGGTTGGTGGCGATCACCCCGCCGAACGCGCTCACCGGGTCGCAGGCATGCGCCCGGCGGTGTGCCTGGGCGACGTCGGCCCCGACAGCGATGCCACACGGATTGGCGTGCTTGATGATGGCGACGGCCGGCTCGGCGAAGTCGTAGGCGGCCCGGTAGGCGGCGTCACCGTCGGTGTAGTTGTTGTAGCTCATCTCTTTGCCGTGCAGCAGCTCGGCACCGGTGATCCCCGCGGGTCCTCCGGGGTAGCGGTAGAGAGCCGCGGCCTGGTGTGCGTTCTCGCCGTAACGCAGCCCGCCGACCTTGTGCCAGGCGCCGGCGATCCAACCGGGAAACTGCCGGGCCCGGAACTGCTCGCCCATCCAGGTCGCGACGGCCATGTCGTAGCTGGCGGTGAGCCGGAAGGCGACGGTGGCCAACCCCTGCCGCTCACCGAGCGTGAAACCGCCCGCGGCCAGGGCGTCGACCACGCACGGGTACTGGTCGGGCGAGGTGACGATCGCCACTGACGGATGGTTCTTGGCCGCTGCGCGCACCATGCTCGGACCGCCGATGTCGATCTGCTCGACGCATTCGTCCTGGTCGGCGCCCGAGGCCACCGTCTGGGTGAACGGGTACAGGTTGCTGACCACCAGCTGAAAAGGCTCGATACCCAACTCGACAAGCTGGTCGCGATGCGATTCGAGGCGTAGGTCGGCCAACAGTCCGGCGTGAATGTTCGGGTGCAGGGTCTTCACCCTGCCGTCCAGGCACTCGGCGAAGCCGGTCACCTGCTCGACCGGAGTGACCGCGATGCCGGCGTCGGTGAGGGTGCGAGCTGTCGAGCCCGTGGAAACCAGCTCCACTCCCGCCTCGAGCAGGGCTCGGCCCAGGTCGACGAGCCCCGTCTTGTCGTAGACGGAGAGCAGCGCGCGTCGGATCTGTTTCCGGTCGGTCATGAATCCCCCTGAGAGGCCAGTTCGTTGACGGTGTGGACGAGCAGGGTCCGCTCGGCCACCTTGATGCGTTCGTGCAGGGTGTCGACGGTGTCATCGGTGAGCACCGGGACGGCACGCTGCGCCAGGATCCGTCCGGTGTCGACGCCGGCATCCACCTCGAACACCGTGGTGCCGGTGATCTTGACGCCGTGGACGAGGGCGTCGCGCGGGCCGTGCATGCCGGGAAAGCTGGGCAGCAGGGCCGGATGCGTGTTGATCGTGCGCCCCCCGAAACGGGCCAGGAAAGCCGGTCCGACCAGCTTCATGAACCCGGCCAGCACCACCAGGTCGACCTCGTGGGCGGCCACCAACGAGGTGAGTTGCTCGTCCCAGGCGGCCCGGTCGGCGCCCTTGCTGAACGGGTGCACGAAGCTGGGTACGCCCGACTGCTCGGCCCGCTGCAGTCCTTGGGCGGACGCATTGTCGGAGCCCACCACGACCACGTCCGCGTTCAACTCTCCGGCGGCTCGTGCGTCCAGCAGGGCCTGCAGCAGGCTGCCGGTGCCGGAGATGAGCACGGCGATGCGGAGTGGCATGGACGGCAGCCTAGCGAGGGCCCCATCCGGTCTCCGACACGCTGCCGTTCATGGGCGATCTGCGGAGTGCGCTCGGGAAGTCCGGCCGGCGGCACCGGGCACCACCGGCCCGACCGTGGTCACCTAGTCGCGGCGTCCCAGCACGACGGTCGACTGATCCAGCACCTCGGTGGGCAACTCGAGCAGTTGGGTGGTGTCGTCGGGGGCGACCGGCCCCGGTGCCGGAGGCAGCAATCGCGCCCGGGCGAACCAGTGAGCAAGCGCGGCCAACGCCCCGCCGACCACCATCGGCAACGGCGCAAGCCAGATCAGGTTGACCATCACCGGGCCGAGCGCGATCAGCCGGCCCGACCCCAGGTCACCGCGTGACAGCGCTGCGATCAGCACGATCAGTGCGGCTGTGCCCAGACCGGAGCCGGCGCCGCGGGCAAGGGCCCGGACCAGCGTTCCGCCCACCGCCGGACGGGCGGACGCCACCCAGCCGGCAGCCGCGCCCGCGAGCACTCCGGAGAGTAGCCAGGCGTAGCTCCACGGGCCACCGCCACCCGGCCCGGGCACCGCGCCGAGCGCCGGAACGGCCGGCAAAAGGCCCACGCTGGTCACCATCGGCGACACCACCGAGCCCACCCCGATGCTGAAACCGGCGCCGAGCAGCCAGCTGGCGGTCCAAGCCAGCAGGTTGGGCAGAAACAGCAACTGAACGAGCACGAGCAGCAAGGCACCGACACCGTCCGGCGTCAGCGAGTTCTCGATCCGGCTGACCCGCTCGCTGCCGACGATCAACGCCACCATCAGCACCGCAGCCGTCATCACCGTCATCGCCGCGAACCCTGCGCCGACGGCCCGCGGCAGCCCGACGAGCCGGCGCGGCGACGGCAGCAGCAGTCTCAGCCGGGGCGCCAACGCCCACCCGGCGCCCAGAGCGCCCACCGCCAGTCCACCCAGCATCGCCCAGCCGACGCGCGACGCCGCACCGGTCGTGACCGCGATCACGGCCCCCACCAACGCGTACCCGCCGGCGGAGAGCGCCCACGCCTTTGCCGATCCCCATCCGTCCAGGGCGCCGGACGGGGTGGCCCGCAGCGCCAGCCCAACGACAGTTCGGGTGAGCACGACGAACACTGTGCTCAAGCCCAACGGAATAAGAGTCACCAGCACGGCGCCCACAGTGGCTCCGGCGCCGTGCGCGCCCAACCAGAGTTGACCGGCGAAGCCGAGCACTCGCGGCAGGGGCATCGCCATGGCGGTGAACCACCCCACCATCACCATGCCGGTGACCAGCAGCCAGCCGACCACGGCCGCCGCGGCACCGCCGGCCAGGCCCATCGCCAGTAGCGGAAAATGCAGCACGGGAGCGTCGTCGCCGGTTCGCGTGACCTCGGTGACGGTCAGTCGGACGCGGGACCGGCGGCGCAGTGCAGGAGTGGGCATGATCCAACCATCGTCGGGTAGCCGCCAGGCCAAGCTGGGCCGGACACGCCCACGCGCATTAAACTCGGCCGGGTCACCCTGGCGCGACAACGAGAACTCCCACCCAATGACGACAAGGGACCACATGAGCGACACCGAATCCGGGCGGCCGCGACGCGCGCTGCAGTCTTCGGACGCCGAGAGCGACGCTCAGCACGTACCGGACGAGCGTGACGCGAACCCGTCCGACGGCGGGCCGGACGAGGCTGAGGCCCCCAGTCCCTCGCGCGCCTGGGCACCCGCCGACGGTGACGACCAAGTGCCGGCGCAACCCGAGGTCAGCACGCCCATCCCGCCGCCCCTGCCGACCCTGCCCGAGCCGCTGCAGGCGCCCGAAGAGGGCCGCCGTTTCTCGGCCGAGCCGGTCACGGAGGACTGGGTTCGCTCCGCCCCCCGCCGGTCGGCCGCCAGCGTCAGTTCGCCGCCCCCGGTGGACGAGCCCGAAACCACTGCTGGTGATGCCGTCACCGACGAGGTGGCCGCAGCCGTGGTCGAACCCGACGGAGCGTCCGGGCACCCGAAGCGCCGACTGTGGACCATCGTCGCGGTGGCCGCCGCGATCGCTGTCGTTACCGGATCCATCATCTGGATGAGCAACCAGCGCACCGGCAACACGGCCAATCCTTCCGGAGCGTCCGCCAGCCCCGGGAGCAGTCAGAGCGCCAGTCCCCCGGCACCCGTGCTGGACGACACCCAACTGCTGGCCGTCGCCGACCTGGCGAAGCTGCGCAAGGCCACTGTGTGGACGCAGGCGAACGAGACCGCGACCCCAGCCATCCAACCGGTCTGCCTGGAGCTGTCCAGCATCGGCGGCGCAACAGCCGAAACCGAGGTCACCCGCCGGTTCACCGCCAATCAGGCCGGCGGCACACTGGTCCAGGTGGCGCAGGCGCTGGCCGACCCGCAGAGCGCGAGCACCGCCTACGACGCCCTGATCGGGCAGGCGGCCTCGTGCGCCGGGGCGCACATTCTCGCCACCTACCGGGTCGACGGGCTGGCCAATGCGGCCACCGCACTCACCACCGAACTGCCGGACGGAACCAAGCACACCCTGGTGATCGTCCGCACCGGCCGCAACATCAATGTCACCGATGCTTCGATCAAGGACACGTCCGCCATCGGCGTCACCCTGCTGAGCACGGCACTGTCCTCGTCGCTCACCAAGCAGTGCAGCATCGCCGCCGGCACCTGTCCCGCCACCCTCAAGGTGGCCGCGACCCCGCCCCCACCGACCGACACGGTTGGCTGGCTTGCGCTGGTCGACCTGCCCCAACTCACCCCTGGCAAGGGCAGTTGGGCCGCCACCGACCCGAAGTCTCCCGATCTGGTCGGCAGCCAGTGCGAGGACGTCGATCTGAACAAGTTGCCGGGTACGTCGAAGGCGGCCCATCGCACCTACCTGCTGACCGGAGATTCGAAGGCACCCGAGAGCTTCGGAATCGATGAGGCCGTCTACACCTTCGACAAGGCTTCGGCCGCGTCGGCCATGGTCAAGACGCTGAACAAGAACTTCAACGGCTGCGGCGAACGCACCCGCACCGCGACCGTCGCGAACCAGGAGGTCACGGTCGTGGACGCGGCCGGCAAGACGCTCAAGGCCACCACCTACCTGGTCACCCAGCGCATCAGCGACACCAAGACGGTCAGCTTCCGGGTCGGCATCGCCGCCGTAGGCACCCGGCTGGTGTACCTGCTGGCCAACCCGTCCGCCGGTTTCGACTTCACCCAGAAGTCATGGGACTCCCTAGCCGGCCGAGCCTCGCAGCGCACCACGCAGTTCGAGTGAGCGACCTCGCTGCGTGCTGAACGGGCACGCCCGGTGATCATGCGCGGCATCGTCCACCGGGTCGGTAGCACCGGGACGCCATCCAGACAGGCCAGGGGACGGTTCCGGTTCTGGCTCAAAAGGGGACGGTTCCCGGTTCTGGTTCAGTTCAAAGGGGACGGTTCAAATGGTTCAAAAGGGGACGGTTCCGGTTCCGGTTCACAATGGGACGGTCCGGGTTCCGGTTCACAACGGGACGGTCCGGGTTCTGGTTCATCACCAAGGTTCCGATTCAAAAGGGGACGGTTCCATTTCTGGTTCATCGCCAAGGGGACGACGGTTCGTCCGGTTCAGCTTGGACCGGAGGAACCGTCCCCCGTTCTGAACCACCGGTTTCTGAACCACTGAAAGGAACCGTCCCCGGTTTTGAACCAGAACCACTGGACCATTCAAAGGAACCGTCCCCGGTTTTGAACCAGAACACTGGACCACTCAAAAGGAACCGTCCCCGGTTTTGAACCACGCGGTTTTGAACCACCCCGGTTTTGGACCACGCAAAAGGGACGGCCCTCCCGGTTCAGTTCGAACCGAGGAACCGTCCCCGAGCGGTGGTCAGCCCTTGCCCTCCATCACGTCGCGCACCAGCCCCGCCGTTTCGCTCGGGGTGCGTCCGACCTTGACCCCGGCGGCCTCCAGCGCCTCCTGTTTCGCCTGCGCGGTGCCCTTGGAGCCGGACACGATGGCACCGGCGTGGCCCATCGTCTTGCCCTCGGGGGCCGTGAAGCCCGCAACGTAGCCGAACACCGGCTTGGTGACGTGCTCGGCGATGTAGGCGGCGGCGCGTTCCTCGGCATCGCCACCGATCTCGCCGATCATCACGATGCAGTCGGTGTCGGGATCGCTCTCGAATGCGGCCAGGGCATCGATGTGCGTCGTGCCGATCACCGGGTCGCCGCCGATGCCGACAGCGGTGGAGAATCCGATGTCACCGAGTTCGAACATCATCTGGTAGGTCAGGGTGCCCGACTTGCTGACCAGGCCGATGCGTCCGGGCTTGGCGATGCTGGCCGGGATGATGCCCACGTTCGACTTTCCGGGGCTGATCAAGCCGGGGCAGTTGGGGCCGATCATTCGCGTGGTGCCGCTGGCGGCCGCATAGGAGTAGAACTCTGCGGTGTCCTTGATCGGCACCCCCTCGGTGATCACCACGACCAGCTCGATGCCGGCGTCCACGGCCTCGAACACGGCCTTCTTGGTGTACGCCCCCGGCACGAAGATCACCGAGACGTTCGCCCCGGTGGCCGCCTTCGCCTCCGCGACGGAGTTGTAGACCAGTACCGGATCCTCCTCGAAGGTCACGGTCTGGCCGCCCTTGCCGGGGGTCACCCC
>Ga0209277_10000395_pt1 | contig 21920 bp, 21 predicted proteins | sample JI81AbrownDNA_FD_187503 | JGI IMG/M metagenome (GOLD analysis project Ga0209277, IMG submission 187503) | Wastewater effluent complex algal communities from Wisconsin, to seasonally profile nutrient transformation and Carbon sequestration -... | ecosystem: Engineered > WWTP > Effluent > Algae... | reverse complement strand
GGTTGGTCAGACCGAAGAGTCGCTCCTTGAGCCGGTCATCGCGACGATTCCACAGCGCGATCGCGAGATTGAGGAAGCCATAACGGTCGGTCAGGCCGGCGATGCCGTCCTCACCCCAGCGATAGGCGCGTGTGTGGGCATGCTCGAACGGGAACGCCTCCCAGGCATCCCCAGCGGCCGAATAGTCCTCGCGGACCGTGCCCCATTGCCGGCCCGCGAGATAGGGCCCCCACAATCGCCACGGGGAATCGGCCGCCGGTGCGTCCGCCAGACGGGCGTGCTCGGCGCTCGCCGGCGCGGGCAACTCCCCCGCTCCGGTATGCCGTGTGCTCACGTCCTCGGTCACGATCGCCAGTCTCGCAGCCAGGGCCGGCAACCCCGGCGATCCGCCGGTGAAACTGTGAAGTCCGTGTGAGTCCGCGCCCCAGCAGCGGCGATTGTCGGCCCTGGCGTTTAGAGTCCCGGACATGGAGTGGCGACTTGGTGGCGGGCGCGGGGCACAGAGCCCCGTCACTGGTGTGCCGCCCGCCGCGCCCCCGCCCGAGCCGTCCGCGGGCCCGCAGCGCCCAGACCCGGTCCGCCAGCGCCTGACGCCGAGTCGATCGTGGCTGCCGTGGATCGCCCTGACCCTCGTCGGGCTGCTGGCGGCCGGTGCCCTGTGGCGCACGTTCCAGACCCCCGCACGCTATAGCGACGCGCAGGCGCGTGCGGCCGCCAGCCCGATGGTCGAGAAGGCGCTCGAGGATCTGGCGAGGCAGCCGCCGGCCGCCGCGACGGCATACGCCAAGATCGCGCCCTCACTCGTGGTGATCCGCACGTCCAGCGGCGGCGAGCGCGGTCTCGGCACGGGATTCGTCGCCAATGCCGATGGCACGATCCTGACCGCCAACCATGTCATCGACGGCGGCGGCCGGATCGAGGTGACTTTCGCCGATGGCACCAAAGCCGATGCCGAGGTCGCGAGCGCCGAACCCGAGCGCGATCTCGCGACCCTGACGCCATCGCGGTTGCCCGCCGTCGTCGCCGCGGCAACCCTCGGCGCCGCCGGGCCGATCGGATCCGATGTTCATGCCGTCGGCAACCCCCTTGGGCTGACCTTCTCCCTCTCCTCCGGCGTGATCTCGGCGACGGGCCGCACGATCGACGCAGGCAATGTGACCCTGAAGGATCTGCTCCAGTTCGACGCGGCGGTCAACCCCGGCAATTCCGGCGGCCCTTTGATCGATGATGCGGGCCGCGTGGTCGGCGTCGTCACCGCGCTGGCCAATCCGTCGAGACAGAACTTCTTCGTCGGCATCGGGTTCGCCGTGCCGATCGACCAGGCGGGTGGCGCCCTCGGCGCCGCCCCAATGTGACCACCCAGAATCGGAGCATCCATGGACCAGGCCCCGCTGACCGCCCGCCCGCTGGAGCAGACCCTCTATGAGGTCAAGAAGACCATCGTCGGGCAGGACGAACTGCTGCAGAAGATGATCATTGCCCTGCTCGCGCGCGGGCACCTGCTTGTCGAAGGCGTCCCCGGCCTTGCCAAGACGCTCGCGATCAAGGCGCTCGCCGAGGCGATCGGCGGCGTCTTCCAGCGGATCCAATTCACGCCCGACCTGGTGCCGGCCGATGTCGTCGGCACCCGGATCTATAACCAGCAGAGCGGGGAGTTCCAGGTCGGCCTGGGGCCGGTCTTTGCCAATCTGGTGCTGGCGGACGAGATCAACCGGGCGCCCGCCAAGGTGCAGAGCGCGCTCCTGGAGGTCATGCAGGAACGGCAGGTCACCATCGGGCGCGAGACCTTCCCCTCCCCCGATCCATTCCTGGTCATGGCCACCCAGAACCCCATCGAGTCCGAGGGCACCTATCCCCTGCCAGAAGCACAGGTCGATCGGTTCATGATGAAGGTGAAGGTCGGATACCCTTCCGCGCCCGAGGAATTCGTCGTCGTCGAGCGCATGCTCGGCCTGGGCGAGCGGCCCCAGAAGGTCATGCAACCGGAGCAACTGGTGGCCTTGCAGCGCGCCGCGGATGCCGTCTATGTCGACCCAGGGATCATTCAGTATGCCGTGCGCCTGGCCGGCGCGACCCGGAACCCGGCCTCGGTGGGACTGCCCGACCTCGGACGGCTCATCACCTTCGGTGCCAGCCCCCGTGCCTCGATCAATATGGTGCTCGCGGCGCGGGCGCTGGCCTTCCTGCGTGGGCGCGCCTACGCGCTGCCGGAGGACTGCCGCGATCTCGCCCTCGACGTGCTGCGCCACCGGCTCGTGCTTTCCTATGAAGCCCTCGCCGACAATGTCGATCCCGACGACATCGTGCGTTCCGTCATCGCGGTCGTCCCGCTGCCGGACATCACGCCGCAGAATGCCGATCGTGAGCAGGTGCAATGGCATCCGTCCACGAACTGACGCCCGCCGCGCTCCTGCGACGGATCCAATGGACCGTGCTGCGCCGATTGGACGGCGCGCTGCAGGGCGATTTCGCCACGCTCTTTCGCGGCGAAGGCATCGACTTCCAAGAGTTGCGCGAATACGTCCCGGGGGACGACCTGCGCCGCATCGACTGGAATGTCACCGCCCGCATGTCCACCCCCTATGTGCGCGACTATGCCGAGGACCGCGACCTGACGGCCTGGCTGCTCTTGGACCGGTCTGCGTCCATGGTCTTCGGGCCCTCGGCCCGAGGCAAGGATGACGTCCTGGTGGAGTTGGTGGCCTGCTTCGCGCACCTCTTCGGTCGCGGGGGCAACAAGGTCGGCGCGATCATCTTTGATGATGGGCCGGCCGCGACGATTCGCCCGCGCGGGGGGCGCGTCCAGGCGCTCCGGCTGATCCATGAGGTGCTCAGCCGCTCCCCGCACTCGCAGTCGACCACTGATCTCGCGTCCTTGTTGCGGACTGGGGTGGGCGTGATCCGGCAGCGATCATTGATCATCGTCATCTCGGACTTCATCAGCGGCCCGGGGTGGGAGACGCCCTTGCGGCAACTCGCCGAGCAGCACGATGTCGTCGCCATCCAGATCGCTGACCCCTTGGAGAGCGAACTGCCCGATGTCGGCGTGATTTCCTTGCAGGACAACGAAACCGGGGAAAGCGTGCTGGTGGACACCAGCGATCCGCACTTCCGGCAGCGCCTGGTGGACCTGTCCCGGCAACAGCAAGAAGCCCTGGTGGCCGGGGTGCGTTCGGCGGGGATCACGCTGCATACGGTCGGAACGGACGAAGACCTGGGCAAGGCATTCGTGCGGATGGCCACGCGACGCAGGCTGGCCCGGCGATGACCTTCACGTTCCCGTGGGCACTCATCGCGCTCGCGATCATCCCTGTGCTCGTGCTGACCTATCGTTCGGCGTGGCGGCGCGCCCGACGCGGGCGGGAGTCCCTCGCCCGGACCGGCTTGCGGCCGGTGGGTGCGGCCGCGGATGCCAGCCGCTGGCGGCACGTGGCACCGGCGATGTTGCTCGCGGCCATCGCAAGCTCGATCATCGCGGCTGCCGCTCCGGCCGCCACCATGACGACGAGCCGGCCCGAGGGGACCGTCATCTTGGCCTTCGATGTCTCCAACAGCATGCGGGCTGAGGATCTGGAACCGAACCGGCTGACGGCGGCCAAAGTGGCCGCTCAGGCCTTCGTCGCCAAGCAGCCCGCGTCGATCCGGGTCGGTCTGGTCGCCTTTTCAGGCACCGGCGTGGTGACGCAACCGCCGAGCGACGATCCGGCGACGGTGAGCCAGGCGATCGATCGGATGAGCATCCGCGGTGGCACCTCCCTCGGGCAGGGCATCTATGCCGCGCTCCAGGCCATCTCCGGCGGGAAGCTGCAGGTGGACCCCAAGGTTCTCCGCGAGGACCCAGACAGCATCGACATCGGCTATTACCCCTCTGCGCGGATCGTGCTGCTCTCGGACGGGCAGGACCAATCGCAGATCGATCCCCTGGCCCTGGCCCGGCTGGCGTCGGTCGCCGGGGTGCGGATCGACACGGTGGGTCTCGGCACCGCCGAGGGCACCACGGTGGAGGTCAATGGCGTGACCCAGCAGACCTCGCTCGATGCGGAGCGCCTGACGGCCATCGCGGATGCGGCGGACGGGACCTATCATGCGGCCCCGGACGCGGCCACCCTGACGCAGGTCTATGAGGGGATCACGCTGACCGATACTCCCCGGACGGAATTGACCGGGCTGGCACCGTATTTCATGATCGCGGCGCTGGTGCTCGCGGGTGCCGCCGCTGCCCTGTCGCTCGTGCGGACTGGGCGGGTGATCTCGGCATGAGTTTCACCTGGCCGGCCGCCTTCGCGGCCCTCGCCCTGGTCCCGCTGTTGATCGCAGCCTATATCTGGGCGCAGCGCCGACGCCGGCCCGCGGTGATCGGGCACTCGAATGTCGCCCTGGTGCGGGCGGCACTCGGCCAGCGCAAACGCTCTTGGACTCGACATCTGCCCTTGGTCGCCATCCTGCTCGGCCTGACCTCGCTGGCGGTCGGTGCCGCCCGGCCAACCACATCGGCCCAGGTGCCGAAGAACCGGACCTCCATCATCGTCGCGCTCGACGTCTCACGCTCGATGTGCTCGATCGACGTCGACCCCAACCGCTTCTCCGCGGCCAAGAAGGCCTTGCGGGAGTTCGTCGCGAAGCAGGATCCGCAGACCCGGATCGGTCTGATCGCCTTCGCCGGCTATGCCGAAATGGTCTCGCCCCCGAGCACCGATCGCGAGCAGCTCGAAGCCACCCTCGATGCCTTGCCAACGGGCCGGGGCACGGCGATCGGCGCGGCCATCCTGCGCTCGATCGACGCCATCGCCGGCATCAACCCCGAGGTCGCAACGGTGGCACCGGATGAGGTTGCCGATCCGCCTGGCGAGCAGGAGTTCCCCTTGCCCGAGCCGGACCTCGACACGATCGAGCCGCCGACCACGGATCCGGTTGCCGATGTTGTCGTCTTGCTGACCGATGGCGCTAACACTCGCGGGGTGCTGCCCCTCGATGCGGCCGCGGCGGCGGCGAAGCGCGGAATCCGCGTCTTTCCGATCGGCTTCGGCACCACAAACCCGACCCGCATGGCCTGCACCCCCGAGCAACTCGGAGCCGATGCCTTCTCCGACGGCGGACCCTATGGCGGCGGCAATGTTGCGCAATTCCTACTCGTCGACGAGCCGACTTTGGAGGGGGTGGCCAAGGCGACCGGTGCGACATACGCCCCAGCCCGCTCCGGTGCCGAACTCGCCGAAGCCCTCGGCGAGGTCCCCAAAGAGGTCGTGCTGACGACTGAGAAGGTCGAACTCTCCCCGGCCCTCGCCGCCTTCGGCGCCCTGCTGCTCCTGCTCGGCGTCGTCATCGCCGCCCGCCAGCGCGTCTTCCCCTGACCGCGGCCCCCTAGGAGGAAACGAGCATGGCCGTGCCAGGGTGGCTGCGAGCGCCGGTGCGCGTGCTCTGGCGGCTGACCGAGATCGAGATCCGCGGGTTCATCGCCCTCGGTCGCGGGATCGCTCGCCGGCCGGCGATCCCCGCGGGCACCCGCGCCATTCCGTATGACAGGGGTCGCTGGGCAGCGCCGGGGATGTTCGGTTTCGCCGCGCTTGCCGAATTGGTCGCGATCGATCTGCTGATCCCGTGGGAGCGCTTCGGGAGATATGCAGATGTGCGCTGGGTGGTCTTCGGGCTCGGGGTCTATGGGGTGCTCTGGGTCGTCATGTATGTCGTGGGCCAGCACATATATCCCCACCTGATCCGCGACGACGAACTCGAATTGCGCAATGGCCATTTTGCGGTCGCCCGGATTCCGCGGGCCGCGCTGCGCGATGCGCGGCCACGGCCGCTTCGAGATGCCGAGGAGGACCGGGTCGTCCTCTCCGATCCGCTGGCGCCGGCGAACCTCGACCTGGATTTCACCGAGGCGGTGGCCGTGCGCGGCATGCTCGGCGGGGTCAAGCAGCGCACGCCCAAGCTGGCGATCATCGTCGACCAGCCGCGGGAGGTCGCCGCCGAGTTGCGGGACTGGGCTGGACGCGCCTGAGCAGCGGCGCGGTGGACGGCTCAGCTCGCCTGGGCGAACGGCGCGAGGTCGGCCGCGAGGTCGGCGCCGACGCGCGCCACGACATATGTGCCCTCGGGGCGGTGCTCGGTCGCCGCGATCTCACCGCTCTCGTGGATGCGGGACATCAGGTCGCCCCGGGCATAGGGGACGATCGCCTCGATCGCGACGGAAGGGCGCGGGAGTTCCTCGGCGACAAGGTCGATCAGCTCGGCGATGCCGGCCCCGCTGCGGGCGGAGACGGCGATGGCGTGCTTCTCGTGCCGCAGGATGCGGTCGACCACATCGGGGTCGGCAATGTCCGCCTTGTTGACGACGATGATCTCCTTGACGTCACTCGCCTCCACATCGGAGAGCACCGCGCGGACCGCGCTGATCTGGCCCTCGGGGTCGGGATGCGAGCCGTCGACGACGTGCAGCAGCAGGTCCGCGTCCGCGACCTCCTCCAGCGTGGAGCGGAAGGCGTCGATCAGCTCGTGCGGCAACTGACGCACGAAGCCGACCGTGTCGGTGAGGGTGAACTCGCGCCCCTCCGGGGTCTCGGCCCGCCGCACGGTGGTGTCCAAGGTCGCGAACAACTGGTTCTCGACCAGGACCCCCGCGCCCGTGAGCCGGTTGAGCAGCGAGGACTTGCCGGCATTGGTGTAGCCGGCGATCGCGACGCTCGGCGTGCCATTGGCCTTGCGCGAGTGCCGTTTGGTGTCGCGGTGCGTCTTCATATCGCGGATTTCCCGGCGCAGCTTGGCGATCCGGGTGTTGATGCGGCGCCGGTCCAGCTCGATCTTGGTCTCACCGGGACCGCGCGATCCGATGCCCTCACCGCCGGCGACGCGGCCACCGGCCTGCCGGGACATCGACTCACCCCAGCCGCGCAGCCGTGGCAAGAGATATTGCAACTGGGCCAGCTCGACCTGCGCCTTGCCCTCGCGCGACTTCGCGTGCTGGGCAAAGATGTCGAGGATCAGGGCGGTTCGGTCGATGACCTTGACCTTGACGATATCTTCTAGGGCACGCCGCTGCGAGGGCGCCAATTCTGAATCGCAGACGACGGTGTCCGCGCCCTCGGCGATGACGACATCGCGCAATTCCTGGGCCTTGCCCGAGCCGAGCCAGGTGCCCGGGTCGGGCCGCTGCCGGCGTTGCATCAGGCCCGCGAGCACCGTCGAGCCGGCCGTCTCGGCGAGCGCCGCCAACTCACGCAGGGAATTCTCGGCATCCTCGGCGCTGCCCTCGGTCCATACGCCGGCCAGCACAACGCGCTCGAGGCGCAACTGCCGGTACTCGACCTCCGTGACGTCCTGGAGTTCGGTCGAGAGCCCTTGGATGCGCTGGAGCGCCGCCCGCTCCTCGCGGTCGAACTGCTCGCCGTCGCCGCCTTCAGCGTATGTCGTGTGGGCCAGCGCGTCCGCGCGCCGGGCCAAGATGTCGTCGGCGTCCTCGCCGCGGGTGTCAAAAACAGGTTCAGTCATCGTGCCCCCAGGTTCTCACGATGCCAACGCCGGGGGCCACCTGGTTATTCGGCAACCCGGCGGCTACCCCTTCGGCACACCGTCCGCCACGTGGGCTGCGGGTTCTGCCGCCACGCCGGCCTGGGGACTCGGCCCGCCGCCGGTGATATTGAGCCGAGCGTCGCGCGCCGAGGTCCGCTCGGCATTGGCCTCCTGGTCGTCCGGCATCTGCTGGCTCTCCCGCTCGGCTTGCACCCGCTGGGCATACAACTGCACCTCGCGAGCGACCCGCTCCGCATCCCACCCGAGCACCGGCGCGACGAGTTCGGCAACGGCCGGCGCCGAGTCCACGCCCCGCGCCGGGGTCTCGATCGAGATCCGGGTACGGCGGGCGAGCAGATCGTCGAGGTGCAAGGCACCCTCGTGGGTCGCGGCATACAGAATCTCCACCTTGAGATATTCCTCTGCACCGGGCACCGGCGCATAGAGGTCCGGATCACCCTCGGCGAGCTCGAAGAGTTCGTTGACCAACGAGCCATAGCGGCCCAGGAGGTGGTCCAGACGCCATACGGGCAGATCGACCTTGCGCGAAAGCCGGTCGAGCTGGTTCATCAGCGCCGGATATCCGTCGGCGCCGAGCAGCGGGATGTGCTCGGTGACGCTGTCGGCGACGCCCGGACCGATGTCCTCGCGCGCCGCGTCGATGGCATCGGCCGCCATCACGCGGTAGGTCGTGTACTTGCCCCCCGCGATCGAGATCAGCCCCGGCTGGGGGCGGGCCACCGCGTGCTCGCGCGAAAGCTGGGAAGTTTGCTCGTCCTCCCCGGAAAGCAGGGGGCGCAATCCGGCATACACCCCCTGGATGTCCGACGGCGTGATCGGATGGCTGAGCGCCGAGTTCACTTGCGCCAGAACATAATCGATATCCGCCTTGCTCGCCGCCGGATGCGCGAGGTCAAGATTCCAATCGGTGTCGGTGGTGCCGATGATCCAATGCGTCCCCCACGGGATGACGAAGAGGACGGACGTCGCCGTGCGCAGGATGAGCCCCACTTCGGAATTGATCCGGTCGCGGGCGACGACGAGGTGGACGCCCTTGGAGGCGCGGACGTTGAACCGGCCCCGCCCGCCGGCGAGGGTCTGGATCTCGTCGGTCCACACTCCGGTGCAGTTGACGACAACCGATGCCGAGACGTTCGCGCGGGCACCGGTCTCGATGTCCTCGACGATGGCACCGGTGATCCGCTCCCCCGCCCGAGTCAGCTCCACCACGCGGGCGGAGTTAAGGATGGTCGCGCCATACGCGGCGGCGGTGCGCGCCACCGTCAGCGTGTGCCGGGCGTCGTCCATCTGCGCGTCGTAATAGAGCAGGGCCCCGGTCAAGGCGTCCTTGCGCAATGCGGGCGCGAGCCGGCGCGCCCCATTACGCGAGAGTTGCTTGTGCCCCGGCACCGACCGGGCGCCACCCATATTGTCGTAGAGCGTCAGGCCGGCGGTGACATAGGGCCGCTCCCAGCCGCGGTGGGTCAGCGGATAGAGGAAGGAAACGGGCTTGACGAGGTGCGGGGCGAGCCGGGTCAGCGCGAGTTCACGCTCCTTCAGCGCCTCGCGCACCAGAGCGAAATCGAGTTGCTCGAGATAGCGCAGGCCACCGTGCATGAGTTTGCTGGAGCGTGAGGAGGTGCCGGAGGCGAAGTCGCGTTGCTCGACGAGCGCGACCGACAGCCCGCGGGTGGCCGCATCCAGCGCCGCCCCGCTGCCCGTGATGCCGCCACCGATGACCAGCACGTCGAATTCGCGCTGTCCGAGGCGATTCCACGCCTTCGCGCGGTATGCCGGATCGATGCGCGGTGGGGTCGCCATGCCGTCATTGTGCCAAGGCAGCTAGGTTGACTCCCGATTCGCCCCGGGAATCGATGCGACAAAGGAGCCCATCGTGAGCGACACCACATACATCCTGGCCATCGACCAGGGGACGACGAGCACGCGCGCGATCCTCTTCGATCGCGCCGGGTCGATCGTTGCCGTCGACCAGCGCGAGCACCGGCAGATCTTCCCTCGTGCGGGGTGGGTCGAGCATGATGGCCTGGAGATCTGGGAGAACACCCGGATGGTGATCGGGGGCGCGCTCGGCAAGGCCAATGTCAACCGATCGGCGGTGGCCGCCGTCGGCATCACCAATCAGCGCGAGACCACGATCGTGTGGGATCGGGTGACCGGCGAGCCGATCGCCAATGCGATGGTGTGGCAGGACACTCGCACGGGTCGCCTAGTCGATGACCTCGCCGGCGAGGCGGGCCCGAGGCGGTATGCCGCGCAGACCGGCCTGCCGCTCGCCACCTATTTCGCCGGGCCCAAGATCCGTTGGCTGCTCGACGCCATCGAGGGCGCGCGCGAGCGCGCGGAGGCCGGCGAGCTGCTCTTCGGGACGATGGATTCCTGGGTGCTCTGGAATCTCACCGGTGGTCCCGAAGGTGGTCTGCACCTGACCGACGTCACCAACGCGAGCCGCACCTTGCTGATGGATCTGCATACGCTGCAATGGGATTCGGGACTCTGCGAGGCCATCGGAGTGCCGATGGCCATGTTGCCCCAGATCCGGTCCTCCAGCGAGACATATGGCGTGTGCCATCCCGGCATTCTCGATGGCGTCCCGGTCGCCGGCATCCTCGGCGATCAGCAGGCGGCCACCTTCGGTCAAGGCTGCCTGGAGCGGGGGATGGCGAAAAACACTTATGGCACAGGCAATTTCATGCTGCTCAACACGGGCACCGAGATCATCCCCTCCGCGAACGGGCTGCTGACCACGGTCTGCTATCGCCTCGGAGATGCTCCGGCGGTCTATGCCTTGGAGGGTTCGATCGCGGTGACAGGTTCGTTGATTCAATGGTTGCGGGACAACCTCGGGATCATCTCCGCGGCGCCGCAGGTCGAGGAATTGGCGCAATCGGTCGATGACAACGGAGGTGCCTATTTCGTGCCCGCCTTCTCGGGTCTCTTTGCGCCACACTGGCGTTCGGACGCGCGCGGGGCCATCGTCGGGCTGACCCGATTCGTCAAGAAGGGTCACCTCGCCCGGGCGGCACTGGAGTCGACGGCGTATCAGACGCACGACGTCCTGGAGGCGATGAATGCCGACTCGGGAGTCGATCTGCGCGAACTCAAGGTCGACGGCGGGATGACGGCCAATGACACCCTCATGCAATTCCAGGCCGACATCCTCGGTGTCGATGTCATCCGGCCGGTCGTGGCGGAGACGACAGCGCTCGGTGCGGCCTATGCGGCCGGGTTGGCGGTGGGCTACTGGGCCAGCCCGGACGACATCCTCGCGAACTGGCAGGAAGGCAAGCGCTGGTCGCCACGGATGGCGCCGCAGGCGCGTGACCGGCTGCTGCGCGGATGGGACAAGGCTGTGCAGCGGACGCTGGACTGGGTCGACGATGACGTCGAGGCCTGAGGACCGGCCCCATGGCAACAGATTTCGAGCACTATTTCACCGCGCAGCCGGCCAGTGACGCCGACCTGCGCGAGGCCCACGTGATGCTGGGCGGCCGGGAGGTGGAGGTGGTCGTCGCCTCGGGCATTTTCTCTCCCGGTGGCATCGACCGCGGCACCGCCGTCCTGCTCGCGCACGTGCCCCCGCCCCCGGCGACCGGGACCTTCCTCGACCTCGGCTGCGGCTGGGGACCAATCGCCCTGACCCTCGCCATGCAGGCACCCGACGCCGAGATCTGGGCCGTCGACGTCAACGAGAGGGCCCTGGACTTGTTGCGCCGCAACGCAATTCGATTAGGGGCCGAAAGGATCACCGCGGTGACCCCAGGCGACCTCGCGCCCGAGGTGCGGTTCGATCTGATCTGGTCAAATCCCCCGATTCGGATCGGCAAGGCGGCGCTGCACGCGCTGCTCGAGCAATGGCTCCCGCGTCTGGCGCCCGGGGGCACGGCATATCTCGTCGTGGCGAAACAACTCGGCGCGGACTCACTTCACCGATGGCTGGCCGAGACCTTCCCCGCCCTGGCGGTTTCGCGCTTCGCCAACGACAAGGGCTTCCGAATCCTGCGAGTGAGCGCGCCATAGGGCGCGAGCCTCAGCTCAGGTCGAGAGTGCCATCCGCCACGAGCACGGCGGGACCCGTCAGCTCCACGTGCCCGTCCGGCAGCAGACGCACGCGCAACCGGCCCCCCGGCACATCGACGATCCATGGCTGATCCCCGTCGAGGTCACCGGCCCACAGATGGGTCGCGACGGCCGCCGCACCGATTCCCGTGCCACACGATTCGGTCTCCCCGACCCCCCGCTCATGGACACGCATCTCGATGTGGCCGGGGCCGACGATATGGACGAATTCGACATTGGTGCCAGCGGCCGGAGTCGGATTGACCAAGGGCGCCTGGCTGAGGTCGAGATCGGCGAGGCGAATGCTCGGCGGCAGGGCCGCGACCGTATGCGGATTGCCCATGTTGATCCGCAGCGCCGAGAAGGGCTCGTGGCCGGGCAGATGGACGAGCGCATCGATGCCGTCGGCGCCGGTCTCGGGATCTTCATACCGCCACGGGCCGAGATCGACGGCAACATTCTCGCCCTCGAAGCGCACCTGCTTCAGACCGCCCCGGGTGGCGACGGCGAAGCTCTCGTGCGCCTCTAGACCCTCCCGGCGTAGGTAGGTCGCGAAGACGCGCACGCCATTGCCGCACATCTCGGCAATGCTGCCATCGGCATTGCGATAGTCCATGAACCACGCCGCCTCATCCGCCAGCGCCCGGACCTCCTCCTCGGCGGCGCTCGCGGTCGGCGCGACCCGGATCACGCCATCCCCGCCGATCCCGGCGCGCCGGTCGGCGATGGCGGCGGCAGCGCTCGCAGTCAGGGGGCGCGTGCCCTCCCGGTCATCGAGCAGCACGAAGTCGTTGCGGGTGCCGTGACCCTTGGTGAAGCGCACGCTCGCGGACATATCGATCATTCTCCCCTACGCGCGCCCACCCGCCGCGACGATGGCCGCGGCCCGTGCTTCGAGATCGGGCGCCGCGGCATCCAGCCAGGCGATCCGCGGGTCCGGCCGGAACCAGCTCTCCTGACGGCGCACGTAGCGGCGGGTGGCAAGCGTCGTCGCCGTGATTGCGTCCGACTGCGCGAGAGTGCCGTCGAGCTGGGCCAGCGCCTGCTGATAGCCGATGGCCTTGCGCGCGGTGCGCCCCTCCCGCAGTCCGCGCGCCGCCAGCGCGGCAACCTCCTCGATGAGGCCCGCCGCCCACATCCCTTCGGCCCGCCGCCCGATCCGCTCATCGAGGATCGAGCGCTCGACGCGCAGCCCGATCGTCACGCTGGGAACGCGATAGGCGCGCTGCGGCAAGGCGGCGACGAAGGAGGCGCCGGTGAGTTCGTTGACCTCCAACGCCCGCACGATCCGGCGCGCATTGGTCGCGAGGATCGAGGCCGCGGCGGCTGGGTCGATGCTCCGCAGGCGCGCGTATGCCGTCGCCAGCCCCTCCTCCTCGACGAAGGCTTCCCAGCGGGACCGGACGGCGGGATCCGTGGGCGGGATGTCGAGCGCGTCCAGTGCCGCTCGGACATACAGGCCACTGCCGCCGACGAGGACCGGGCGCCGGCCGCGTGCGGCGATGGCATCGAGGTCGGCGCGCGCCGCGTGCTGATAGGCAGCGACGCTCGCCTCCTCCTCGACGTCGAGGACGTCGAGCTGATGATGAGGTATGCCGCGGCGCTCCCCCACGGGAAGCTTGGCCGTGCCGATGTCCATGCCGCGATAGAGCTGGAGGGCATCGGCATTGACGATCTCACCGCCGAGGCTTTCGGCGAGGTGCAGCGCGAGTGCGGACTTGCCCGTCGCCGTCGCGCCGACGATGGCGACGATGGGGGGCGCGCCGGTCATGCTCAGTGACCGAAGGGGTCCGGGTCGACGCCGGGCAGCCACGTCATACCAGGGACTCCCCAGCCGTTGGCGCGGATCGTCTTGCGGGCCTTCTTCTTCCACTTCTCCTCGAGCCGGTCGACATAGAGGAAGCCGTTCAGGTGGTCGTATTCGTGCTGCATACACCGGGCAAACCAGCCGGTCGCGGTGAACGCCAATTCGGCGCCAGTCCTATCGAACCCGGTGACCTCCGCCCGCTCGCCCCGGCGCAGCGGATAGTGCAGACCGGGCACCGAGAGGCAGCCCTCGGACTCCTCGTCCTTGTCGAGCTTGCCCTCGACCGCCCGCGTGGCGCGCACAAACGGATTGACGACGACGCCGATCTCTGGGACCCCATCCGCATTGGCCATATTCCACGTGAACACCCGCAAGCCCACGCCGACCTGGGGCGCCGCCAGGCCCACACCATTGGCGCCGTCCTGGGTTTGCAGCATGTCATCGATGAGGACCTGCAGGTCAGGCCCGAAGTCGGTGACCAGTTCGGCGCGGCGGTGCAGCACCGGCTCACCGGTGATCGTGATGGGACGCACGGACATGTCTCCATTGTCGGGCATCCCGCGGGGCGCAGCTCACAGCGAACTCCCAGCGACGAAGGCTCGCAATCGCTCCCCGGCGTGCTTAGAGTGGTGCCCGACGCGCGAGCCTGCCGGCCGTGTGAGCCGAGCGAAAGGAGACCAACACATGGGATTTCTGGACGACGCCAAGGGCAAGATCGAGGACCTCGTGGGCAAGAACCCGGACAAGGTCGAGGAGCTCAGCGACCAGGGCATCGCCAAGGCCACCGACCTCGCGGACAACGCGACCGGTGGCAAGTTCGGTGAGCAGATCGATGCTGCCGGCCAGAAGGCCGACGAGGCAATCGGCGAGTAATACCGCCCGATGACGCCGTGAGCGGGCACCCGGATGATCCGGGTGCCCGCTCGTTGCGTTGACCCTGGACGTCGGCACCGGAATCGGCGCACGCTGTGCCGTGATCGGCTGGCGTCAGATCACGGAGGATGCCGAGGTGAGTCGCGACGAGCTCACCTTGGATCGATGAGTCTCCCAGTTCGGGCCCGGGACCGAACCTGGTCGCGGTGCGAGCAGAGGACCTCACCGCAGGGTGGCAAGCCGCGAGCGGCGAACGGGATCGACGGCAAACGCAACTGGGTTTCGGCGACGCCGCACTAAGCCCCGCAGGGCGGTGCGGCGGGGGTCACGCGCGGCGGAACCCCGAGCGACGGCATACCAAGTGCGACCGGTGGTTTGACGCTCGGGGCTCCGAGCGCCGCGGCGTCGTTGAGGGCCGCCCAGGCGGCACCGCCTGGGCTGCGGCGCACGGCATACGCACCACGGTCGATTCCGGAATCGGCAATCAGGTGGTGCGGGGCGCCATAGGTGACCCCGACCGTGACGAGGTCACCGGGGCGCGCGCGCTCGGCGCCCTCGGGGACGGCGAAGTGCACGAGCCGGTTGTCCCGGGCGCGACCGGACATCCGGGCGGTCGCCTGGTCCTTGCGGCCCTCGCCGGGTGCGACGAGCACCTCGACCAGGCGGCCCTCCTGGCGCCGGTTCTCGGCCCAAGAGACCTCCTCCTGTAGCGCGATGAGCCGGTCAAAGCGTTCTTGCACAACGGCTTTGGGGACCTGATCCGGCATCGTCGCGGCGGGGGTGCCGGGCCGGATGGAGTATTGGAAGGTGAACGCGGAGGCGAACCGGGAGGCCGCCACCACCCGAAGCGTCTCCTCGAAATCAGCCTCGGTCTCGCCGGGGAAGCCGACGATGAGATCCGTCGTGATGGCCGCGTCGGGGATTTGCGCGCGGACCGTGTCGAGGATGCCGAGGAAGCGCTCGCTGCGATAACTGCGGCGCATGGCCTTCAGGACCCGGTCCGAGCCGGACTGCAATGGCATGTGCAATTGCGGCATCACATTCGGCGTCTGCGCCATGGCGGCGACGACATCCTCGGTGAAAGCCGCCGGGTGCGGGCTGGTGAAGCGCACCCGTTCCAGGCCCTCGATGTCGCCGCAGGCACGCAGCAGTTTGGCAAAGGCGCCCCGGTCGCCAAACTCCACGCCATAGGTGTTGACATTCTGGCCGAGCAGGGTGATCTCGATGACCCCCTGCGCGACAAGCGCCTCGATCTCGGCGAGAATCTCCCCCGGCCGGCGGTCGGCCTCCTTGCCGCGCAGGCTCGGGACGATGCAGAAGGTGCACGTGTTGTTGCAGCCCACGGAGATCGAGACCCACCCGGCATAGGCGCTGTCACGGCGCGTCGGCAAGGTGGACGGAAAGACCACAAGGGATTCGAGGATCTCGACCTCGGCGCGCTTGTTGTGCCGGGCCCGGTCGAGCAGGGCCGGCAGGCTGCCGATGTTGTGGGTGCCGAAGACGACATCGACCCACGGCGCCCGCTCCACGATCGTGCCGCGATCCTTCTGCGCCAGGCAGCCGCCCACGGCGATCTGGAGGTCGGGCTTCTTCAGCTTGGCCTGCCGCAGCGTGCCGAGATTGCCATAGAGCTTGTTGTCGGCGTTCTCGCGCACGGCGCAGGTGTTGAAGACGACGACATCGGCGACCTCGGGCCGCTCAGCCGTCGGCAGGGATTCGATATCGGCATAGCCCGCCGACTCCAACAGCCCCGCGAGGCGCTCGGAGTCGTGGACATTCATCTGGCACCCGTGGGTGCGCACGTCATACAGCTTGGTCATGGCAGATCAAGGGTACGTCGGTTCGTTCGGTGGACAATGACGGACGTGACGAGCATCGACCTCAATGCCGACCTCGGCGAAGGCTTCGGCAGGTGGTCGCTCACGGACGACGCCGGGCTGCTCGATGTCGTCACGAGCGCCAATGTCGCGTGCGGCTTCCATGCCGGGGATCCGCGGATCATGCAGCGCGTGTGCGCGATGGCCGCCGAGCGCGGCATCGCGATCGGGGCACAGGTCTCCTATCGCGATCTGGCGGGCTTCGGGCGGCGGTTCATCGATGTCGCTCATGACGATCTCGTCGCCGATGTGCTCTATCAACTCGGCGCCTTGGAGGCCTTCGCTCGCGCAGCCGGGACGCGCGTGGCGTATGTGAAACCGCATGGCGCGCTCTACAACGCGGTCGTGCACCACGAGGCGCAGGCGGCCGCCCTGGTCGCCGCCGTGCTCACCTATGACGGCCAGCTCGACGCTCTCGGCCTGCCCGGCTCGCGGTGGCTGGCCCTGGCGGCGCAGGCCGGTCTGCGCGCGGTCGGTGAAGGCTTTGTGGATCGGGGCTACACCGCGGCGGCGACGCTGGTGCCGCGCGACCAGCCCGGGGCCTTCGTCGCCGCGGCGGACCAGCCCGCCCGTGCGGTGCAACTGGCGCGCGAGCAGCACGTCATCGCGCTCACGGGAGAGGTCGTGCCCACCCCGGTGGAGAGCCTGTGCGTGCACGGCGACTCCCCCAATGCCGTGGCGAGCGCCTCCGCGGTCCGCGCGGCCCTGCGCGCGGCGGGCATCGCGGTGAATGCGTTCGCCGCCACCTGATGAAGGTCTTGCCCTGCGGGGCCGAAGCCGTTCTCGCCCAGTTCGATTCGCTCGACGAGGCCCTCGCTTTCGATGCCGCCCTGGCAGCAGGCCCGGTGCCCGGTGTCCTCGAATGCGTGCCGGCCGCCCGCACGGTTCTCGTCTGCTTCGACCCATCGGTCATTGGCGCGGACTTCCTCGCCGCTCAGCTTCGTCGTGTCTCGACCCGCCCGCCCGCGGTGCGTCGAGCCGCGGCCCCAGCGCCGGTCGAGATCCCGGTCCGGTATGACGGGCCCGACCTCGATCTGGTGGCAGCGCACTTGGGGTGGCTGCGCGAGGAGGTGGTGGCACGGCATACGGGCTCGGTATGGCGGGTGGGCTTCGTCGGCTTCTCCCCCGGCTTTGCCTATCTCGTCGGGACGGCCGACTTGGCCGTGCCGCGCCGCGCGGAACCCCGGCTGGCGGTGCCCGCGGGTTCGGTGGCCCTCGCCGGCGAATACTGCGGGATCTATCCGCGCGTCAGCCCCGGCGGGTGGCAGCTCATCGGCAGCACCGATGCGACCGTGTGGGAACCGTCGCGCTCTGAACCGGCGCTGTTGACCCCAGGCTTGTCCGTCCGATTCGTGGCGGTGGGATCGTGACCCGCGCCCTCGCCATCCTCGCCCCGGGGCCGCTGGCTTCCGTGCAGGATCTCGGACGTCCGGGCTTCGCGCGGCTCGGGATCGCGCGCGGCGGCGCCGCCGATCGTGGCGCATGCGCGCTCGCAAACCGGCTCGTCGGCAACCCAGAGACGGCGGCCGTCCTCGAGATCACCGCCGGCGGCTTCGTTGCCCGTGCCCAGGGCGCGCTGCTCGCCGCCGTGACGGGCGCCGCGGGGACCGTGCGGATTGCCGAGCGGATCGTGGCGACGCACGCCCCACAAGCGTGGCCGGATGCCGAGATGCTGCGGGTCGACGCACCTCGTGCCGGGCTGCGTAGCTATCTGGCGATCGCGGGGGGCGTGGACACACCGGTCGTGCTCGGGTCCCGGTCATACAGCCGGCTCGGGGGGCTCGGCGCCCCGCTCGAGGCGGGCGATGTCGTGCCGATCGGGTCGCCGCCCGCGGCCTTTCCGGTCGTGGACCACGCGATCGTGCCGGAGCCGGAACGGTCGGCGGTGACCCTCGCGGCGACGCTCGGGCCGCGCGCGGACTGGTTCGGCGCCGAGGCACTGGAGGTGCTCCTGGGCAGCACCTATGCCGTCACCCCGCACCTCGATCGCACCGGGATCCGCCTCGCCGGGCCCCCGGTGCGCCGCGCCCGTGACGGTGAACTGCCGAGCGAAGGTATGGTGCGTGGCGCCGTGCAGATCCCCGCGCAGGGCATCCCGATCATCTTCGGCAGCGACCATCCCGCCACCGGCGGATATCCGGTCCCCCTCGTGTTGACGCCCGCCGCGGCGGACCTCGCGGCCCAACTCACTCCAGGGATGAGCGTGCGGCTGCGACTCGCCCCGCACGCGGGATTGGCGCGCCGTCCTGACAGGATGAGCGCATGGCCGAGGACGAACTGATCCGGCCCGAGGTGACCCGGGCGCACGCGACGCTGACCAGCGCATATCCGCCCGGCGAGGAGACCTTCGCCGGGCAGATCATGCTGCGGCTCGCGGGCGGAATCTGGGAGGACACCGACGACCTCATCCCGGAATTCCAGGAGTTGGCCGAGGAGTTCGAGGAATTCTTCCCCGATGAGCCTGTCGTCGACTCGCACGCCGTGCCCGATCTGATCGCCGCGGTGCTCGCGGAGCATCAACGGGTGGTGACCGAGACGTCCTATGACGCGATCGCCCTCTACGCCCTGGCGGAGTTGCTCCTGCATCGCGGGATCGCGTTGAGCTGGGGCGAGGGTTTCGACAGTTCCGAGGCCACGGAGCAGGCCGCCGTGCTGGGCAAGATTGCCCGCGAGCAGGGGGTGAGCGTGCGCGGCTATTGCTACGCGCACGCTCAGGACATCGACCGGTTGATCCTGACCGGCCGGCTCTATCTCGGCTTCGGCGTCTTTGGGCCGCGCGATGATGCCGCGGCTGAGGTGATCGGCGCCGAGGTGGTCGAGATCCTGCGAGCCGCCGCCCTGCCCACCGAGTGGAGCGGCAGCGCCGACGCCCGGATCGTGTGTGAACCCTTGCTCTACGAACTGGAGATCGAGGACTGAGGATGCCCGAGCCGAGGCTGTCAGTGCCGCCGCCTACGGTCTTGGGTATGACAGCGAACACGAGCGAGCACGCCGGGCCGGAGTTGGCGGCTGCGGCCACCGCCGCCCTGCGCCGGTTGGTCGGCCGTGCGGATGCCGACTTCCGGGACGGGCAGTTCGAGGCCATCGAGGCGCTCGTGGATCGCCGTGCGCGCGTGCTCGTCGTGCAGCGCACGGGGTGGGGCAAGTCGGCGGTCTATTTCGTGGCGACCGCCTTGCGGCGCGCGGCTGGCGCCGGGCCGACCGTGATCATCTCCCCACTCTTGGCCTTGATGCGCGACCAGATCGGCGCGGCCCAGCGCGCCGGCATTCGCGCGGTGACGATGAACTCGGCCAATGCCACCGGCTGGGATCAGGTGCGTGCGGCGCTCGCCGAAGACGCGGTCGATGTCTTGTTGGTCTCGCCGGAACGGCTGAACAACCCGCGCTTCAGGGAGGAGCAGTTGCCCGACCTGGCGCGCCGGTGCGGCCTGCTCGTGGTCGATGAAGCGCATTGCATCAGCGACTGGGGTCACGACTTCCGGCCGGACTATCGCCGCATCAAAGACCTCCTCGATGCGCTCCCGCCGGACACCCCCGTCCTGGCGACGACGGCCACGGCCAACGCCCGGGTCGTCGCGGACGTCGAGGCCCAGCTCGGGACGGGCGGTTCGTCGGTGCTGACCGTGCGCGGTGGCCTGGCCAGGGATTCGCTGCGATTGGGCGTGCTGCGCTCGATGTCGCCGGAGCAACGTTTGGGGTGGCTGATCGCACATCTCGACGATCTGCTGGGCAGCGGCATCGTCTATTCGTTGACAGTCAGCGGGGCCGAAGACATCGCCGACGCCTTGTCCCGTGCTGGCCATCGGGTGGCTGCCTACACCGGGCGCACCGATCCCGCCGACCGCGAGCGCTTGGAGAATGCGTTGCGGGACAACAGCATCAAGGCGCTGGTGGCAACCTCTGCCCTGGGCATGGGCTTCGACAAACCGGATCTGGGGTTCGTCGTGCACGTCGGGGCGCCCTCGTCGCCGGTCGCCTATTACCAACAGGTCGGCCGCGCCGGCCGCGCCACCGAGCGAGCCGATGTCGTGCTGCTGCCCGGGCCGGAGGATCACGACATCTGGCGCTATTTCGCCTCCGTGTCGATGCCGCGAGAGGAGCAAGCCGCGGCTGTGCTGGCGGCCCTGGCGCAGGCCGGTCGGCCGCTGTCGACGGCGGCCATCGAGACGGTCGTCGACATCCGCCGCACGCGCCTGGAGTTGCTCTTGAAGGTGCTCGATGTCGACGGCGCGGTGAGCCGGGTCAGCGGCGGGTGGGTCGCCACGGGTGCGCCGTGGACCTATGACGCGCAACGCTATGCGTGGGTCGCGCAGCAGCGGGCGGCCGAGCAGCAGCAGATGATCGCGTATGAAGCGGGCTCGGGCTGCCGGATGGCCTTCCTGCAGCGGGTGCTGGACGATGAGAGCGCCACCGACTGCGGCCGGTGCGATGGGTGCGCCGGTCCCTGGTATCCCACCGACATCCCCGACCGGGTGATCGGGGCTGCCCGTGAGCAGTTGGCCCGGGTCGGGACGCCGCTCGAACCGCGGGCGATGTGGCCCACGGGCATGGATCGCCTCGGCGTGCCGGTCAAGGGCAAGATCGGGCCGGACGAGCGGGCCGCGGAGGGCCGCGCGCTGGCGCGCCTGTCGGACCTCGGATGGGGTCAGCGGCTGCGTCCTTTGCTGGCGCAGGACGCGCCCGTGCCGCCGGAGGTCTTCACCGGCGTGGTCCAAGTGCTCAAGGAATGGGGTTGGCGCGAGCGTCCGGTGGCGGTGATCGCGATCCCGTCCCGAGCGCGACCCCATCTGGTGACGTCCTTGGCGCAAGGCATCGCGCAGATCGGCCGGCTGCGCTATCTGGGGGCCCTTGACCTGGTCGACGGCGGGCCGGTCGGTGAGCCGGGCGGCAATTCCGCGTTCCGGTTGGCCAATGTGTGGGAGCGGTTGGCCGTCGGGCCGGCGCTGGCCGAGGCACTCGCCGGGATCCCCGGCCCGGTGCTCCTCGTCGATGACCTGGTCAGTTCCCGCTGGACTATGACCGAGGCCGCTCGGGCCGTGCGCCTGGCCGGGGCGCCGGAGGTGATGCCGTTGGTGCTGGCTATTGATGGATGACGCCGATCCGGGTGAGCCAGAGGAGCGGCGACGGACGAGCCGGGCAACCGTGGGTGCTGGCGATGGCGGGATGATGCGGAGCCGGGTGGGTGGCCCAGACGACATATCCCCGCCCGGCATCAACCGGACGGGGATATGGTGCTCGTCTGGAGCGTGGCGGTCAGGAGCCGAAGGCATCCTTGGCTGCGTCGCTCGCGTCCTCGACGGCGTCTTGGGCCTTCTCAGCGGCCTGCTTGGCGTTGGCTTCCGCCTGCTGCGCGAGGCCTTCGGCTTCCAGGCTCTCGTTATTGAACAGGTCGCCGGTCTCTTCCTTGACCTTGCCCACGGCCTCTTCGGTGGCATTGCTGATCTTGTCGCCGATACCCATGGAATGTCTCCTTCGTTCGGTGGATCTGTCCCTCTCTACGGTGCCAAAGACGGTCGCTCAGGTGTGGCTAAGCGACTCACCTTTCGAGAAGCACCCCGTCGGCTCGGGCCGGGACCGGCTCTGGCATACGGACGGTGAACATCGGCAGGAAGACCTGCACGAGGGGGCCGATGAGCACGGCATAGAGCACCGTGCCGAGTCCGACGACGCCGCCGAGCAGCCAGCCGATGACCAGCACGGTCAACTCGATGGTCGTGCGCACCAGGCGCAGCGAAAGACCGGTGCGCCGGTGCAGCCCGGTCATCAAGCCATCGCGG
>Ga0209277_10000393_pt1 | contig 22026 bp, 17 predicted proteins | sample JI81AbrownDNA_FD_187503 | JGI IMG/M metagenome (GOLD analysis project Ga0209277, IMG submission 187503) | Wastewater effluent complex algal communities from Wisconsin, to seasonally profile nutrient transformation and Carbon sequestration -... | ecosystem: Engineered > WWTP > Effluent > Algae... | reverse complement strand
CTTGGGGTGACCATTAACCCCAGTATTGACACGGATGCCAATACCATCCTGAATAGTGAATTAATCATGATATATGCTTCCTGTTCTTTAATAGATTAATATTACTCAACATTGATTTCCAATTGCGTCTGTGCAATCTTTCATATTTGAGATATCTGCATCCCACCCAGAACCGTTATTAATCAACAATTGATTTTAATTTCGTGGATGCCATGCCGTTTACGATGCGTCCGCTGACCGGCCGCGGGCAGATGGCGGCCATGGTACTCTCAGCCGACATCATGGGCCTGGTTGTCCGCTCTACAACGTAAAGCCGCATTAGATCTCAGTACTGTTGCCGCCGACCGAAATCTGAGCGACTGGCTCAGTTTAAGTTCACAGAACTTGCAAACGCAAATGATATCGCATAGGTGTCTACCCTTACATTGCGTCGACCGATCTTGCTTATTTGAGATCCAGCGCTTTCGGTTGGCTGGGATAAATCCTGGTAATTCTTCGATAGCAGTACATGGAATGTATATTTTTATCAGGCATGTACTAGTTGCCCATACGGCGGAGTTCGTCACGGGACGGACAAGGGTTCGGGAGCTGCTTCTCCGGGGAAATCAGATATACGTATAGCTGTGGCCCCTGGACGATGAAACGGATCCTGTGGCCGTTGATATCGCTGGGTAGCCGATCCTTCAAATTCACCGTGTCTTCGAATATCTCATTCGTCGACCGGATACGCCATTTGACGTAGAGATCGTCGCCGAGGAGCATTTTCCCGCTGATACTGGCCTGCTGGGCGACTTTCCCGCTCCTCAGCATGTATTCCGGGGGGCTTGCTCCCGGGTGTTTCGAGCCACCATAGCGATAGTCAAGTATTTCGACATCCTGGCTATCCAGCCTGGCATCGAACTCGAATGAATGATCTTCGACGGGAGTCACCGATGCACATGCCGCCAATGACATTAGTAACATCAAGGCAAGAAGGATTCGAAAACGGTTCCTCAGTGCAGGAAAAAATCCATACTCCCTCCTCGGGCGCGCTGACTGTTTGTCCTGGATTATTAACCCGGCCCTTTGATTCCCTTGCCACCGTTCGGGCTGAGCGTGTGGTGGCTATTCAATGACCGGGTTGATGAGTCCTCCCGGAGGCTGTTCCGTTTGCTTTGCGACAAGGAATGGTCACGGAAGATTTTTGGGGCGACTTCAGTCGCCCTCGGCGCCTTGAATCATCGACATGCCGCATGTCAGAGTCCGCGGGCGACTTCAGTCGCCCCCACAGTCTGCCGCGCCGCCTCTGCAAAAGGGACGGCTATCAACCCGGCTCTGCCTCTGCCTTTCGACAAGTTTATTAATGGCCGGGTCAATAGCTCAGACCCTGGCGGCGGCATTACGGTGACAACTCGCTCGACAATGAAGCCTCCTGGCCGTTCAAGCCCGGCTGCGGGCGCTGCCTGGCATCGGGCTTGAGCAGGATCGCGGACAAGGCTGGAATCATGATGACCGCGCCAAACATATTCCAGAGGAACATGAACGTCAGCAACAGCCCCATGTCGGCCTGGAACTTGATGTCCGAGAAGATCCACGTGGCCACCCCCAGAGCAAGCATTACCCCGGTGAGCGCAACTGCCACGCCGGTGGTCTTGAGGGTTTCGAAGTATGCGGCCTTCAGGGCGAAACCTTGTTCAAGGTAATACTCCATCTTGTTGTAGATGTAGATTCCATAGTCCACCCCGATGCCAATCCCCAGGGCGATAACTGGCAGAGTTGCAACCTTTACCCCCAGACCGAGCTTGGCCATGATTCCCTCGCACAAAATGGAGGTGATATAGAGGGGCAGCATGATGCAGACGGTGACCCGCCAGGATTTGAATTCCCACAGAACCAGCAAAGCCACAATGCCATACACAAGAAAGAGCATCAGTGGCTCGGACTGCTTGATCACCATGTTGGTCGCAGCCTCGATGCCGGCGTTGCCGGCGGCCAGTTCGAAGCGGATGTTTTGGTCATTGTGTTCTGCCGCGAACCTCTCGACCGCGGTCACTACCGTGCTCAAGGTCTCGGCCTTGTGATCCTGCAGGAAGATCATGACCGGCACCATCGAACACTCGCTGTTGTAGAGCTCGGTGGGCAACATCCGATGAGCGGCATTGGAGCTGAAACGGTTGCGGGTGATTGCCTGCCAGCGCATGTCACCACCGTTCTGACCAGCCAGCACCTTCTTCATGGACGAAAAAAGCGAGGAGCTTGATTCAACCCCAGGCAGGTTTTCCATTTCCCACTGGAACTGATCTACCGTCGCCGCCACAGGATATGAGCCACATTCGCCCTTCGGCGTCGTCACCATCACCACGAAGACATCGGGGCTGGTGGCATAGTGGCTGGCAATATAGGCGTTGTCCTTGTTGTAACGGGAGTCCACGCGGAGTTCCGGTGCGCCTGGGTCCAGATCGCCGATTTTCAAATCGCGGCTCATCGTAAAGCCCACAACAAAAATCACCGCCGAGAGCCCCACCGCCACCCACGCCATGCGAGGCTCGGCAAAGCAGGAAAGTGTGCGCGCCCACTGATAGCTGCTCCCCATGCGCTGGCGCTGGCGGCGCAGGCCTGCCTCGCTGACATCCAGATAGGACATGAGCAGCGGCAGCAGGAACATCTTCGTGAAGATGATTACAGCGACGCCAATGCTGGCACTGATCGCCAGTTCGCGAATCACTCCAATATCGATTACCAGCAGGGTCGAGAAGCCCACCGCGTCGCACAGCAGCGCGATGGTGCCGGGAATGAAGAGAACCCGAAAAGTGGCCTTGGCCGCGTCGATGGCAGATCGCCCCTGCACCCGCTCGCTGGCCATGGTGCTGATGTTCTGCACGGCATGGCTGACGCCGATGGCAAAGGTCAGGAAGGGCACCAGAATCGAGTACGGGTCCAGACCAAAGCCCAGCAGGCGCACGATGCCAAGTTGCCAGATCACCGCCAGGCTGCAACAAAAGACCGTGGCAAACGTGCTGCGCCAGCAGCGGGAATACAGCCAAAGTACAAGAATTGTGAGGACCAGGGTGACGGCAAAAAACACCCCGATGGCTTTGGCACCGTCGATCAGGTCACCGACCACCTTTGCAAAGCCGGTGATGTGAATACGGATGCCGTCGTTCTGATATTTGTCGCGCACCAGTTCTTCAAGGCGCTCCGACAGCTTTCCGTAGTCGATCCGGTCACCGGTTTGCGGATCCACTTCCAGCAGCGGCGCGAGCACGATAGCCGAACGCTGATCGCTCGCCACAAGGGTGCCGACAATCCCCGAACGAGCGACGTTGGTACGCACGTTATCCACCGCCGCAGGCGAGCCGTCGAAGCTTTGTGGAATGATCTGTCCAGCAGTCAGCCCCTCTTCGACCACCTCGATCCACATCACGTTGGGGGTCCACAGGGATTTCATCGCGCCGCGATCCACCCCGGGAATGTAGAACACCTCATCGGTGATCTTCTTGAGGGTCTCGAGGAATTCCCTGTCGTAGATTTCACCCCGGGTGTTCTCCACGGCAACACGGATCACATTACCCAGCGGCCGTAGTTCGTTCTCGTACTTGAGGTAATTGACAATGTAGGGATGAGACGCCGGCACCATTTTCTGGAGGCTCGCGTCCGGACGCAGCTGGGCCGCAAAGTAGCCGAGGAACACCGTGACCACCAGAAAGAATACGAGGCCGGGCAGGCGCAGGCGGGCGAACTGCTGCTCGAAGAAGTTCTCGAAGGCTCGCAGTTTGCCGTGATGTTCAAGGTCAGCGTCGCCCAGATTTTTCAGGCTTTGTTCATTTGTTTTCATGGGATATCACCTTGCCGTGCTATCGACATTCAGGATGGAGGGGCCACCGGCACCCACGACGAGAACCCCCTTGCCCACCTGGGGAGTGGGCATAAGCCCCGCTACCGGCCGCCCTGGGCTGCCTTGTTGCAACGTGAAGGTCTGCCCCTGGTCACGACTGATCAGCAGGGTGCGATCCACGGCCAGCAACAGGACACTTCCGTCCGCCAGCACGCTTCCTCCAACCAGGGTCTTGGCGGTCAGGCGCGGCAGGGCTTTCCAGGTCTTGCCACCGTCGTCCGAACGCAGGGCATTACCGGCAAAGCCAAAGGTAAGCAGGGTCGAGTCGGGTAAATCCAGCACGCCGTAAAGGTGACCGACGTAGCCGGTATCCAGGGTTTCCCAGGTTTCACCCCGGTCCCTGGAGCGGCGCAGCTTGCCCGCCTCGCCGGCAATCATCAGGCTGCCGTCGCCCAGCGCGGTAATGGCGTTGTAATGGTAGCCATCGGGGTTGCCGATGCGTCCTCCGCGGGATGTCCACGACTTGCCTCCATCCGCGGTGTGAAACACTTGCCCGAAGGCGCCGACGGCCAGGCCCTCGGTCGCATTGTTGAACCACAGCCCCAGCAAGGGCCGCGACGGACCGAACTCGGCGCCGGCCTTGGCGTCGTCCAGCGAAGCTGTCCATGCCTCCAGGGCCACGCTTGCCGCCTCGCGGGAAGCGGCATCGGCCTTGTCGGCGACACTTCGCGCCGAGTCGACACGGGCCTGCAGATCCTTCAGGACCGCAGCGTTGGCCGCGCGCCCGTCGAATTGCTTGTGCCAGCTTGCCCCAGCGTCCGTGGTGACCAGAATCACCCCGTCGTGGCCGGCAAGCCAACCGGTGTCGCGAGAAACAAAGAAAAGACTGGTGAGGGTCACCGACACGGGCACCGCGGCCTGCTTCCAGGTGGCACCGTGGTCATCGGAGTAAATCACGATGCCACGCTCGCCGGCCGCCACGAGTCGGTCTCCGGCCCGTGCAGCGGTCAGCATCATGCTCTTGGAGGCGAGCTGTGACTGGCGTGCCGGGCGCTCCAGAAGATCGGTTGCCGCCTGTGCCGTGGAGGCATGAATCGACAGGCAGGCCAGTCCTAGCACCAGCGCAATAAAGGAGCGGTGGAAGGGAAAAACGTAAGTCCGGGGTTTCATGATGGGCGCTCGGTGAGATGTGCTTGATCAGAGCGGCCGCCAGGGGTACCCGCAGCCGCAACCGGCATGGAGCGACCTGACGAGGCCGCTCCACCCAGGAGCTATCAGTTCGCCTGACGGCGCAGGGCTTCGGTAGAGAAGGCGTTCAGCGTCAGCTTCTCGCCAAACTTGGCGGGACGCTCCTCGTTCATCATGTCGGAGACGAGATAGCGCCGGGCCTGCAGGTCGTAGAGCACCTCGGAGATGCCCCAGGTCATCTGCTGGTCGTAGAAAGGCATCAGGTGCACGTCGCGGACTCGCCACAGCTCACCACGACCGTCGTACTGGTCTGCATGGGCGATGGACCAGGAATCCTCGTCGATGTAGAGCACCCGCTTGGCGTACACGTGGCGCATGCCCGACTTGAGCTTGGCCTCGACGACCCACACCCGATGCGGCTCATAGCGAACCAGATCCGGATTCATGTGGGCTGGCTGGATCATGTCCTTGTACTTCAACGCCTTGTTGCTCAAGCTGAAGTTGTTGTACGAGATGAACATTTCCTTCTTGCCGACCAGCTTCCACTCGTAGCGGTCCGGAGCGCCGTTGAAGCCGAAGCGGTCGTCGATGGTGCGCAGGCCGTCGGCACCACTGCCCGGCGCATCGTAGGCAAACTGCGGTGCGCGCAGGACGCGACGGCTGCCCGGGTTGTAGATCCAGGCCAGGCGGCCTTCCTTGACCTGATCCATCGGCTCATGCACCAGGATGCCGTCTCCCGCCACGCTGGAAGGCCCGGTCAGACGGGCCACGTAGTAATAAAGGCGGTTGGGTTCGATCTTGTCCAGAGCGGCCGGAGCGGCAAAGGTTTCCACCCGCGTCACGGGCGTAAAGGCGCCGTTGGTCTGAACCGGGAATTCGGCGTTGTAGCGGGTCCAGGTGCCACCGTAGTAACGGGACATATGGTTCCACAAAACTTCCAGCCCGCTCTTCGGCAGCGGGAAGGGAACCGTGGTCTTTTCTGCATTCAACACGCCGTTTCCGCCCTCGGCGAGCTTGGTTTTCGAGCCCTCGGTCTTCACTTGATCGTAGATGCCGTTCGGATAGGCGGCGGTGCGCTGGCTGGCATAAATGTTCATCTTGAAGCTCGGGTAGCGCTTGAGCATCTCGATCTGGCCGGGCGCGAGTTTGTCCTTGTACTGCTCGATATTCGCGGCCGTGATGGTGAACAAGGGTTTTTCGGCGGCCAAGGGATGGGTGTAGCCCTTGGCGGGATCGAAGCCGGCAGGCGCCTTGGTCAGGCCGCCGGTCCAGGCCGGGATGCTGCCGTCCTTGTTGCCGGCCTTCTCTGCGCCGACGGGGGTCAGATCCTTGCCCAGGCGAGCGAGCTCTTCGGCATTCATTTCAGCATTCGCTGCCCCGCCTGCCATCCCCAGCGCCAAGCTCAAAGCCAGCACCGAGAACGAGAATTGATTTCTCTTTTGCATGTCTGTGTCTCCAGTTTTCTGATTAGAAGTTCATCCCGACAACCATCGAGTAGAAATCGCGGTCGTGGAAGGTGTCGTAGGTCGCCTGGCCATTGAAGTTGTTGTAACTGACGTCGGCGTAATACTTGTTCAGGTAGTCCACCCGTACGCCAAGACCGAGAATCTGGCGGTCTTTTACAAAGGTGTTGTCGGCCGAATAGCCCTTGACGTCGTGAGACCAGAACAGACGCGGCTTGACGTTGGCGCCCGCTACCACATCCGGATAGCTGAGCTCGAGCTGCATGCGATATCCCCAGGCATTCGACGTGGCGAAGCCACCGGTGCCGCAGTAGGCACCGCCGTTCGTGTTGTTGCAGCCGGTGCCGTTGGAGCTGGCCTGGCCATAGACGAAGCCGCGGCCATAGCGGCGACCGGTCGCCGGATCGTCGATGCCGAGCCAGTGCTGATACGCCACCTCGCCCATGAACATCAGGTTTTCGGCGCCGAGCACACGCGGGAAGGACTTCAGCGTGGAGACCTGGATCTGGTTTTTGTCCTTGCGGTCGTAGCCGTGGTAGAGGACGCCGTTGTTTTTGCCACGGTTGTTGGCGAACAAGGGGTCAGCCAGCAGCGGGCCAAAGCCGTTGCTCGCGCCGCGCAGCAAATCAAGGCCGTTCAACTGAACCGGCAGATCCTCCGTGCGACTGATCTCACCGAACACCGACCAGCCGGCGACGTTCGTCGAGGCGCTCAAGCCCAACACTTTGATGTTTTCAGCCGACCAGTCCCACAAGTACTGCATGCCGGAATTGCCGGCCGAGAACGCGGAGGGTGCCGGGCTGTTCTTGAAGAGCAGACTGATCGTCGGGGAGCGCTGGTGATAATTCACGAAATACGCCCCAAACTCGGTCGAGATGTCATGGGCGAAGTAACGTGCAGCCAGGCCCCATTGGCCGGCATCCGACGCCTCCCTGTCGCCGCCATTGGCCATGATCGCGGTCGGTGAGGTGTTGTAGTTGGCGTAGTCCGTCTTGTTGGCGAACGGTCCTGCAGCAACAACGGAACCCTTGTTTGAACAGTTGTACACGTCCGAGATCGACCAGTAGGTACCGCAGCCGTCCAGCGTGTTCTTGCGGTGCATGAGCTGGTAGAAAGCCTCGATGCTGAGATTTTCCGTGACGCCCAGGTTCGCCCAAACCTGCGGGATGGGCATCAGGATTTCCTTGAGTTGCGCCCCAGGCCGGCGGGAGGCCGAAATGTCGAAGGCGCCGAACTGGTTGATACCTGGAATGAAAAGGCTCTCGCCCCAGTTCACAACCTGGTTGCCGAACTTGATGGCAATGGGCGTGTCATCGGTCAGGTAACTGTTCCATGACACATAAGCATCGAGTAACTGGGCTCCGGAAAACTTCGACTGGTCATCGAAATCCCCGTCGTTGAGCTTTCCCCCCGGAGCAAAGCCGTTAGCCGAATGGCCGTGCCGAACACCCTTTTCGGACAGCTGGTAGTCATACCAGGCGCGCCCTCGCAGGAAGAGCCCGAAATTGTCCTGCTTGAGGCCCACCTCGCCGACTACCTTGGCAATGGTTGAGAAAGCGCTTCCCTTGCCAAAGTTGAGATTTCCGTCGTCGTGGCTCGAGCCAGAGTTGCCGCCATTGCCGGTCATGATCAGATCACGGTCGGCGCTGCCGGCACGGATGCTCGTCCCCAGCGACATGTTGAGGCCCCAGCGCCCCTCTGCCCCATTGTCCAGGGAGAACTCGCCGGCCTGAGCTCCGCCTACGAGCCCTGCTGCGACGAGGCCGAGCATTACGCCGTTAAGCGTTCGTCTCTTGGATCGCAGATCGTTTGTCAGGACAAAGCCCGACCCTCCTCTACCGCTCCTCTTCATTCTTTGTCTCCAAGTGTCTTGGTTCGTTGAAAACACCGCTCGATTCGAAGCAGGTGCGACGCTGTGCCGCGTCTGGCTTGCTCTCGGCCTAAGGCATTGCCGAGGGAGCAGACACCCGACCGGAGCCAAGCGTCTGCTTCGAAATCAGTCTACAAACAAACCGACTGTTCTGTCTACTAAAATTGAAGCTCAATGAACCAGGTGAATCCAGGGGGCGACGATTTCCTTCACGCCACGCACGTCCCATACATATATTAATGTTTAAAAACATCTATATACGCATACAAACAAGGCATTTAACGCAGTTCAGCCCCGCCTCTCAAGGCTAAAAAATAGCTGTTGACATGGCTAAGGTCGTTCGGTAGATTTAAACAAACCGAACATACGGTCTTTAAGTTGCTCCTGAAGGAAACTCCTGGAGCTTTGTTCCACCACAACAGGGATCAAGCGCCGGACGTCTCATTACATGACCGGCAGTGATTTTCAGAGAACACCACGGAGGACAAGATGGGGACATCCAACCAAGACGTGCTAATTGCTGAAGACGAAAAGCTCGGCTTGTTTCAAGTGGCGCGCAAAGCGTTTACGGACTCGACGATCATGGATGCCGAGTACGACGCTATCTTCAACAAATGCTGGCTGTACATCGGCCATGAATCGGAAGTCGCCAAGAAAGGTGATTTCGTACGGCGCCTCGTTGCCAAGCGAAATCTGATCTTCAACCGCGACACCAGCGGCACCCTTAACGCCTTCTTCAACACCTGCCCCCACCGGGGCGCCGAGGTGTGCCGGGAGCCGAAAGGCAACGCCAAGCACTTTCAGTGCTTCTACCACGGCTGGATTTTTAGCGCCGAGGGCAAGCTCAAGAGCCTTCCCGGCGCAGACCGCTACAGCGGGGATTTCAAGAATCAGGATCGGGGCAACCTTGTTCCTGTCCCCCGCTTCGCGAACTACCGGGGCCTGTGCTTCGTGAACTTTGACGTGGGCGCCTGCACCCTCGAAGAGTATCTGGGCAACGCCAAGGAATACCTCGACCTGGTGGTCGATCAGTCTGCCGAAGCCATGACCATCATCAGCGGTCAGCAGGACTACGCCATTCGCGCAAACTGGAAGCTCCTGGTGGAGAACAGCAACGACGGCTATCACGCCGCCACCACTCATGCGACATACCTGGACTATCTCGCCAACACCCGCGCCATAGGCAACGAGGTTGCGCTCAAGGGCATCGGCAAGGAACTCGGTGGTGGACACGCCGTTTTGGAATACACCGCGCCGTGGGGGCGCCCCATCGCCAACTGGATTCCTCCCTGGGGCGAAGAAGGCCGCAAGGAGATGGATGCCATCCACGCCAAGCTGGTCGAACTGCATGGCCAGGAAAAAGCCGACCGGATCTGTTTCAAGAACCGCAACCTGTTGATTTTTCCAAACCTCGTCATCAACGACATCATGGCACTGACCTTCCGGACCTTCTATCCGGCAGCACCGAACTACATGAGTGTCACCGGTTGGGCCCTGGCGCCCGCCGCCGAGTCGGAATGGGCGCGCAAGTATCGCCTTGATAACTTCCTGGAGTTCCTCGGACCGGGCGGTTTTGCCACCCCCGATGACGTTGAGGCTCTCGAGTCCTGTCAGGCTGGCTACGCCAACTCCCTGGAGAACGGTACTGGCTGGAACGACATTTCAAAAGGCATGGGCATGGACGCCAGCTATGACGACGAGGTGCAGATGCGCTCGTTCTGGAAAGAATGGAACCGTCGGGTCACCCAGACGGCCGGCCAAGCGGAATAAGGAGTCTCATGATGAATCTACCTACTCGCTCCGAAGTTGAGGACTTCCTGTTCCTCGAAGCCGACCTGCTCGACAACTGGCAACTGAAGGATTGGCTGGCCTTGTACACCCAGGACGCGGTCTATCAGGTGCCATCGACCGACCTGGCCAAGACGGCCGAGCCCGACAACAGCCTGTTCTACATCGCCGACGACTATGCGCGGCTCGAGCAGCGGGTCATTCGCCTTGGCAAGAAGACCATGTGGTCCGAGTATCCCCGCTCCAAGACGCGCCATCTGGTTACCAACGTACGGGTGCTCGGCACGTCCGGCGACGACATTCTCGTTCGGGCTGCCTTTGCGGTGTACCGGACCAAATGGGGCAACACCGACATCTATGTGGGCAGCTATGAATACGGCCTGCGTCGTGACGGTGCAGGGCTGAAGATCAGCAAGAAACGCTGCAACCTGGATCTGGATGGCCTGCGTCCCCAGGGACGGGTCAGCATCCTGCTGTAGCCCAGTCGGCAGCGCGGGGCGGCGTCCGTCCGCCCTGCATGCAGACAGACCATTCACACAGGAAAATCCCTAATGAAACTTCCATTTCGCTATGAAAAGCTCGGATATGCGGCACTCAACGTGACCAGCCTCGAGCGTTCGGTTCCCTTTTACCGGGATCTGATGGGACTCGATCTGGTTGAACTAAAGGACGACGTCGCCTACCTGCGCTGCAGCGCCGATCACCACAACCTCGTGTTGTACCGTTCGGACTCTCCCGGCCTGAAGCGAGTGGCCAACAAGATGGCTTCGCCGGAAGATCTCAAGGCTGCCTACGAGTTTTACCTCGCCGAAGGACTCCAGCCGGTGTGGCTTGGCATGGACGAATGCGCTGAACTCAAGCAGGGCCCCACCTTCCGTGTCCGGGAACCCCAGTCGGGCGTGATGTTTGAATGCTACGACCGGATGACGCACCTGGCTCTGCCCTACCAGCCGACGGTGACCCAGATTGCCCGTCTCGGGCATGTTGTGGTGGGAAGCCTGAACTACGAAAGGGCCGTCCACAACCTCAACACCCAGTTCAACTTCGCAATTTCCGACTTTGTCGAACACAAGTTCTCGTGGATGCGCTGCTACCCGAACCCGCTGCACCACACCTTCGCGATCGGCAACAGCGACCGGAACCACCTGCATCACGTCAATTTCATGGTGACGGACATCGACGACATCGGCAAAGCGATCAACCGTCTTCAGAAAGCCGGGGTAAAGATCGTGTTCGGGCCGGGTCGTCACCTGCCCTCCACTTCGATCTTCCTGTACTTCCTTGATCCTGATGAAATGACAATGGAGTTCAGCTTTGGTATGGAAGAGCTGCCTGAGGACTTGGCACGCCTGCCCCGAATGCTGGAAATGCATCCCAACACGATGGACATCTGGGGCAGCACGCCGGATGCACAGTTCGGCAAGAACGGCCAGATCGAGGTGCAGCATGTCTGACATCGAAAGAAAAAACCTGGACGGCCAGATTGCCGTTGTAACCGGCGCCGCGCATGGCATCGGATTGGCAATCTCCCGGCAGTTGGCGGCGCAGGGCGCCCGGGTCGTGATGGCCGATGTTCTCGAGGAGGCGGTAAGCGCATCCGCAGAGCTCGTCAGGGCAGAAACCGGCTCGGAAACCATGGTCTGGATCGGCGACCTTTCGCAGGAAGACTGCGTGAAGGCCATGCATCAGGCAAGCCTTGAGCGCTTCGGCAAGGCGACGATCCTGGTGAACAATGCCGGTGGGGGAGTGATCCGGCCGTTCCTTGACCATACGCCCGAGACATTGCGGGCCACGATCGACCGCAATCTCTGGACGGCCCTCTGGTGCTGCCGGGTTTTCCTGCCCGACATGGTCGGGATGCACTACGGCCGGATCATCAACATCGGAGCCGACTCTGTCCGTAACGGCCTCTGGCAGCACGCTGCCTACAACGCTGCAAAGGGTGGCATGCACGGGCTCACCACCGGACTCGCCCGCGAGTTTGCCCAGCAGGGCATCACCGTGAATACGGTCGCTCCCTGTGCCGTCCGTACGGCGGCGCTGGATCACGTGGAAAAGGTCAATCCTGCATTTGCACGCCAGGTTCTGGAGGTGATTCCGATGGGGCGGGCTGCCGAGGTCGACGAAGTTGCAAGTATGGCGGCTTACCTGGCCGGCAAGGCTGCCTCCTTCGTTACCGGGCAGGTCATCAGCGTCAACGGCGGTAGTACCATGCTTTGACCCCGGATCGGATTGACTCTCCCAGCATAACCCGACTGGATGATGTAGCCTTTGCCCCCCACCGACGCTGCCCCTTGAAAACCATGGCACCCACTAAATCTGTCCGAAAAACACAGCTTGAACGCAGCCTTGAGACACGAGAAAAGATCATCCAGGCCGCCATCCAGATGATGTGGCTTCATGGTTACGCAGGTTTTCGTGTTGCCGACGTAGCCGAATCAGCCGGTGTTTCCCGGGGCGCGCAGACCCACCACTTTCCGTCAAAGGCTGCACTGACCATTGCAGTGGTCGACACCCTGTTTGATGTCGCGGCGGAATCCAGTCGCAAACGCATCGCCAACATCAAGCCGGAGGACGATGTCATCCAGGGCATGATCGAGGACGCCTCGGAGTTTTTCCTCGGTAAGGATTTCTCCATGGGCCTCGACCTGCTGGCCTCGGCGGAAAGGGATCCGGAACTGCGGGACGGGGTGCGGACTGCCGCCAAGCGGACCCGCTTCCTGGTGGAGGACATGTGGATTGGTCTGCTCTTGTCCCGAGGCTTGCCACGGGACGATGCAGAAGATGTTCTCTGGCTTACCTTCAGCGCGATTCGTGGCCTGGCAGTCCGGATGCTTTGGCAATTCGACCAGGACCGCTTCGATCGCCTGAAAAAAACGACATATCGGGCCGCCCGCGATCTTTACGAAGAGAAAAGGCGGATCCCCACTTTAAAGAAAAGCCGCAACAGCGGCGAGGAGAATTGAAATGAGTCTTTGGCTCGACATGCTTGGTACCGAGATCCGGTTCGTGAAAACCAAGAGTTTTGGTCGCATCCGCATTGCCGAAGCCGGTAAGCCCGGTGCGGAAACCATCCTGTTCCAGCACGGCATCAACGGCCACCTGGAAGCCTACGCCAAGAATCTGATTGCCCTGTCGAAGGACTTCCACGTGGTGGCATTCGATTACGTGGGGCACGGACTGTCTGACAAACCCGAACTGGAATACACCCCTCACCTGCTTGCCGAGCAACTCGGCGAACTGATGGATGCCCTTGGCCTCGAGTCCGCCCACCTGTCAGGAGAGTCGCTCGGCGGCTGGGTTTCCGCGCTGTTCGCAGTGAAGTACCCCCATCGGGTGAAGCGTCTCATGCTCAATACCGCGGGCGGCCTTCCCGTGGTCTCCGAAAAAGGCAAGGCAGACCTGAAGAACCTGATTGCCCTCAACGAGCGAAATGTTAACAACATACCTACAGAACAGTCTGTACGTGCTCGCCTCGAGTGGCTCATGCACGAGAACAACCGTCGCCTCGTCAACGACGAGCTCATCGGTCTGCGACTGGACATCTACTTGAGACCGGAAACCCGCGTTGTCGCGCCGATCATCAACCGGATCATCAATCGGCACGACGAGTTTCTGATTCCGGTGGAACAGATAAAGAACCAGACGCTTTTCTTGTGGACTGTCGACAACCCCATCCACGATCTGGAGACGGCAAAGGCTTCGTCCGATCGCGTCGCGGGCAGTCAGCTTTATGTCATGAAGGGGGACTCTGCCCACTGGCCCCAGTACGAGGTGCCCGAGGAGTTCAACGCCGTCACGACCGAGTTCTTCAAGACCGGTCGCGTCACCTCAGCCTGAGATCCAGCCAGACACGGTACGGAAGACCATGATCAATACATGCTGCCGCGGCGTGGACATCCACACCCACGTGGTACCCGAGAACTTCCCGGCCTACCAGGGCCGCGTTAGCGGCGTGCCATGGCCGGCCATGAGCCCGGCTCACGCCTGCCACCGTCACGTGATGATCTCGGGCAAGGTCTTCCGCACCGTTCCCGACACCTGCTGGAGCGGCCCCGGCCGGATCATCGACATGGATCTCATGGGGATCGAACGCCAGGTACTGTCGCCTATGCCCGAGCTTCTGGGTTACTGGCTCGAGCCGCAGGATGGCGCCGCCCTTGCCCGCCATCTCAATGTACAGATCGCCGAAATGGTGCAGCGTCATCCAGACCGCTTCTCGGGTCTGGGCGCCGTTCCCCTGCAGGACATGGCGCTCGCCATCCGGGAACTGGAGTTCATCGTCAAGGATCTGGGCCTCGCGGGTGTGGAAATGGGTACGAACGTTAACGGCATGCCCATCGGCAGCCCGGAGTTCGAGCCATTCTTTGCCGCCGCGGCTGAGATCGGCGCGGCCATCTTTGTCCACCCCCTTCGCCCGACGGGAATGGACCGTCTCGTCGGCCCGGCGGCTCTTGAACAGATCCTGGCCTTCCCCTGCGAAACCGGACTGGCGGCGACATCGCTGCTTACCGGGGGAATACTGGCCCGCCACCCGTCCCTGCGCATTGCCCTGAGTCACGGCGGCGGGGCGTTTTCGGCACTGGCGGCCCGGTTGAACCATGCGTGGCACATCTTCCCGGCACTTCAGGAATCCATGGCCGAAGCCCCGCTCGAGACATCCCGTCGCCTCTATTTCGACAGTCTCGTCTACAACCACGAGCTCCTGCGTCAGCAGATCGCGTTGTTTGGTGCATCTCAAACCATGATCGGAACGGATTACCCCTTCGTGATCCTGGAAAAAGCCCCGGTGCCGCGCATACGCGAACTGGGACTCGGCCTCGAGCAGGAACGGATGCTGTTGCGCGACAACGCACTGCGCTGGCTGGGACTGACGGCCTGACTCCGTTCCGGGCCCCAAATACAAAAAATCCATTCGGAGACAATCATGACCGCCCAATTTCAAATCTCCCTCGCGGGCAGCGAGGCGACCTACGCGTGTGACAAAGGCGACACGCTCCTGCGCGCGGGCCTGCGCCAGGGGCTGGGGCTGGCCTACGAATGCAACGTGGGAGCCTGCGGCTCGTGCAAGTTCGATCTGCTCGAAGGCGAGGTGGACGACCTCTTCCCCGATGCGCCCGGACTGCGCCCCAAGGAGCGGGAGCGTGGCAAGCGCCTGGCCTGTCAGTGTGTGCCCAGGAGCAACTGCACCATCAAGATCCGCAGCGGCACCGAATACGCAAGCGCGATCCGGCCCCGCCGCTTCGCAGCCCGCTTCACGGGGTGTGTCAGCGTGACCCCCGACATGTCGATCTTTAGCTTTTCCGCCGACACCCCCGCCGAATTCCTCGCCGGGCAGTACGCGATGCTGGAGATTCCCGGCGTGGGACAGCCGCGGGCGTACTCCATGTCCAACCTGGGCAATCGCGATGGAAACTGGGAATTCATCATCCGCCGTGTGCCCGGCGGCCGGGTCACCAACTATCTGTTCGACACCCTGCGCCCGGGCGACGAGATAACGATCGACGGCCCCTACGGTGTCGCCTACCTGCGCCGTGACATCCCGCGCCGGATCGTGGGTATTGCCGGCGGCTCGGGCCTGGCGCCGGTCATATCGATCATGAAGGACAGCGCGACCCTGACCACGACCCAAGGCACCCCGGTCATGCTGTTCGGCGGAAGGACGTCCAAGGACATTCCCGACGTGTCGAAACTGCTCGAGGGATCAGGCGCCCGCATCGAATTTCATCCGATCGTTTCGGCGCCGGATGCGGATGCCGGTGCCAACTGGAGCGGTGACACCGGCTTCGTTCACGAATTCATCGAGCGCAAGCTTTCCGGCCCCCTGTCGGATTGCGAGTTCTACCTGGCCGGACCGCCGCCGATGATCGAGTCTGTCGTTCGTTTGCTGGTGGCCGATCACAAGGTACCGGCCAGCCAGATTCATTTCGACCGTTTTTTTTGAGAACCAACTCAGCACAGAAAGAACATCATGGCTTTTCTACCCCTCTGCAAGACAGATGAAGTTGAGTCCGGCTCCTCCCTGCGTGTCGAGCCCGACAGCCTGCCGCCACTGGCCGTTTTCAACCTGGATGGCGAGTTCTTCGTGATCCACGACACCTGCACCCACGGCGATGCTTCACTGTGCGACGGTGAGATCGAAGACGGAGAAGTTGAATGTCCTTGGCACAATGCCAAGTTCTGCATCAAGACCGGCAAGGCACTCACCTTCCCCGCTGTCGAAGCCCAAAAGACCTACCTCACCCGGGTTGTTGACGGACACGTCGGCATCGAAGTCTGACAATGCCTGGCGAGCAGCCTGAGTCGCGAGTTGGATGTGGGCCCCTTTCCTCATCGAGGGCCCACATGAGCCCCTCGAGGCATAGGGCGCACAGCCTCTTTCCCCAGGTCTGACGGCCTGCGGGATGGTTTTCGAAAAGTACAACGAGGTCGCCGTTAGCGGCACCGGGGCGATTCACCGGGGTGCGCCCGGCGGGCGCAAAGCCGCGAATCCAGTGCGCGTCCTCCTTGACCGCCGTCTCGTCGGCCCAATAGATCGCGGCCCCTTCGGCCTTGGCGCGGGCGGCAATCGCGGGATAGGTCTCCCGCAGCCAGCCTTCGATCGTTCGGACGTGCACGCCGGCAATTGTCGCCAACTCGGCCGCCTTCAGCCCGGATTGCGTGCGCAGTCGAATCACCATTTTCCGGAGCGTGTCCCGCCCTCGGCCCCAAGTTTGCGTGCGTCGATCTTGTCCATCCCTGGATCATCGCGAAATGGGCGTATTCAAGGGCCGGGCTGACAATCCCGTGGCGCAGACTGCCGCAAAGGTCTTCATGTGCTATTTTTGCAGTGGGAACTTCCAACCCAGCCATCGAACAGGACGGAGTCATGACCAGGCAGGTTTACCTCTCGTCGACAATGGAAGATCTGGGTCCTTTTCGCACGGCCACGGCACACGCCCTGACCAAGCTGGGTTTTCTGGTCAAGGACAGCTACCGGGCCTCGGCAAACCCGCCGGTTGCGCAATGCCTGCAGGATGTGGCCGATTCCGACATCTACCTGGGCATCTTTGCCGGGCACTACGGTTCCTGCCCCGATGGCTTCGACGGCAAGTCGATCACCGAGCTGGAATACAGGAAGGCAGCAGAGCTTAAAAAACCCTGCTTCATCTTCATCCGCGACCTCAAAGTACTCGTGGGCCTGGAAAGCGATGCCGTGAAGGGCGACTTCGAGGCCGCCAAGAAGATCAATGCCCTGCGTGGCGAACTCCAGCAGCCCGACAGCCCCCACACCCCGGCCTTCTTCACCGACAGCACCGATCTCGCACTGAAGGTCACCCAGGCCCTGCAGAAAGTCTCCGCCGAGGCCGAGCCCCAGCGCGACGGCCTCTTCAACAAGCCCGCGCCCCACCCCGGCCAGTTGCACACCGGCTTGCTGATCGTCGGCATCCGCGGTTGCGACGACGCCGCCGTCGCACGCCTGTGCAGCGCCCTGCCCGACTGGAGCCCGGCCGGCGCCCTGTACAGCCCCGAGGCCGCCCAGGCCGGCGACGACCGCCTGACGGTGGATCAAAGCCTGGCCTACGCGCGCTGCGCTGCGCTCCTTCTTTCGCCCGCCGGGCTGTCCCGCCTCGCCGAAAACCCCGCCGGCGGCGAAGCCCTGGTGAAGATGCTGGCCGCCCGCCTTGGTCATTACACCCTGCTGCTCGAAGGCCTGCCGGCCAGCGCATTGCCCGCAGGCTGGCCAGCGCCCGCGGCCAGCTTTCCGGTGGGGCACTGGCTGGGATCCGGCGAAACCGCCATCGGGGGCGAACTGGCGAGCCTGGTGCAAGGCTTCCCCATGGCCGCGACCGACAACCGGGACGTCACCAACCCACGCCTGGTGGGCCTGGCCTACTCGGTGCTGGCGATGACCCGGGCCGAGGCGGACGTCATCGCCGCCAAGCCCGATCTCGTCCGCGACAAACTGGGTGGCGACGCCTACACACTGTTTGCCGGTCTCGCCGGCGCGGGCGACTGGGCCAGCGGCTACGGCACCTGCCGCCACGACTGGCAACCCTTCGGCAACGGCAGCGTCCGCGAACTGCTGGCCGAAGCCGTGCGCACCATCAACACTCCGCGCACGCGAACCCTCCGCGACAACGCCGCCCTGCGCGGCAACGACATCCGCCTGCGCTACTACCCCTTCGAGCCCGACGTCTTCGGCCAGGACGCCCCCGACTGGCCCCTGCTCGAAGCCATGCGTGGCCGCGGCTGCCTGGTGCTGGTGGATGAACTCTCCGCCCTCCATCCCAGCCTGTGCGGCCGCGGCGACGTGTTCTTGTCCGACCCGGCGGTCACCGTCGCCACCCTCTCCGGCCTCGACCCCGCCATCTGCAGCCTCGACACCCTGATCCGCAGCCCGCAGCGCATCGCCGTGCTGGTGGACCGCTTCAGCAACAAGCTCGACCCCCGCTGCGAACTGGCCATCAACAACAAGGCCCGCATGCGCCGCTGGCTGCGCCAGTGCCTGCCCGAAGCGCTCGCCGGCAGCGAGGCCCTGGGCGCCAACGCAGACCGGCTGCGCGAATTCAGCAACAGCGTGGCGGGGGCGCGCTAAACCATGGCCTGCTTCTTCACCTTCTATTCGTTCAAGGGCGGGGTCGGCCGCTCGATGGCGATGGCCAACGTGGCGGACATCCTGGCCCGGCGCGGCCTGCGCGTGCTGGCCATCGATTTCGACCTCGAGGCACCGGGCCTGGAGCGCTACTTCCAGGTCGAAAAAACCGCAGCCCTTGCCAACCCGGGCCTCATCGACCTGCTCCAGAGCTTCAAGAAGTGCCTCTCCGGCAACGCGCCCCTCGACGACTCGGCCGAGTTCCGCCAGCTGGAGCGCTTCATCTTCCCGATCTTCCAGCAGCCCCTCGACAACGGCGGAACACTCCACCTGATGACCGCCGGGCAGCGCGAACCGGCTGCCCAGTACCACCAGTACGCCCTCGCGGTGCGCACCTTCGACTGGCAGGATTTCTACGACAACTGGGAGGGGCAGACTTTCTTCAAGTGGCTGCGCAGCCAGCTCTCCGACGTCGGCCACCGGGGCCAGCCCTACGACGTGGTGCTGGTGGATTCCCGTACCGGCGTCACCGAGATGGGCGGGGTGTGCACCTACCTGCTGGCCGACGCGATCGTGATGCTGTGCGCCGCCAACCACCAGAACGTCGAAGGCACCCGCGACGTGGCGCTGGATTTCCGCTCGGAAGCGGTCCGCAAACTGCGCAAGGACGCCCACCTCGACCTGGTGATCGTGCCGGCCCGCATCGAACAGGACGACCCGGCCCTGCTCGAAAAATTCTTCGAGCGTTTCGGCAATTTCTTCCAGAAGGACGAGCCCGCCGCCTTCAACGAAGCCGAGCTGTCCTTCCGCGAACTGACCATCCCCTACCAGCCGGAATTCGCCTTCGAGGAGATCGTCGTCAGCGACCCGCTGCGTCGCGAAGAGCGCCGGCGCATCGGCAACGCCTTCGAACTTCTGGCCAACGCCCTGACCCTGCTGGCGCGGCCCGACGAGAAGCTCGCCAGCCAGCGTGAGCAGGCCCTCACCGCAATCCGCAGCCAGCTGGGCCGGGCCTCGGCCGACACCGTCCGCGTCGAGCCGGCGCAGGCCACCCACTTCGACCCGACCCTGCGCTTTGCCGGCTACGACGTGTTCCTGTCCGCCGGCGAGGTGGACCAGGATGCCGTCGCCGCCATCGCCGACGCCCTCCGCGCCGAAGGCATCTCGGTCTTCATCGACCCCTCTGCCCTGACCCCCGGCAACCGGGTCGCCGAAGCCACCAGCCTGGCCCTGCACCACAGCCGCCACCTGCTGATCTGCGCCGGCCGCCTGGGCGTGTCGAGCTGGCAGAAGCACGAGATCGAGCTCGCGCGCAGCTCCAACCAGCCGATCCGCATCCTGCCGCTGCTGCTGCCCGGCGCCCAGCAGGACATCTTCTCCCTCTCCCTGCGGGGCGTCGCAGACTTGCAGGTGGCCGACCTGCGCCGCTGGCCGGACGACACAGCCGCCTTCCCCCTGCTGGTGCAGGCCCTTCGCGGTGCGGGCAGAACAGCCGGCGAAGCGGAAGCCCGCGGCCTGCCTGCCATCAACCCCTACGCCGGCCTCGACACCTACGACGAAGGGCGGGTGCCCCTGATCGAGGTGCCCTCCGAGCTCATCGCAACCCTCACCCGGCACCTGCAGGAAAGCGGCCTGTGCCTGTTCATCGGCGCCACCGGCGTGGGCAAGAGCTCGGTGGTCGCGGCGCTGGTCGCGGCCCTGCGTCAAAGCCGCAGCAAGGCGGGCGCCCCGCTCCACACCCTGCACCTCAAGCTTGGCCAGCCCGGCGCCCTCGAGCGCCTGGCCGACGCACCGGCCGGGCAACTGCTCGTCGTGGACGACTGGGATCACCGCCCGGCAGGGCTGCTCCCACCCGGCCAGGAACCCCTGTGGCCCCGGCAGCTCCTCGAGCGCATCGCCGCCGCCTCGCCCGACAAGCCGGTGCTGCTGGTCGGGCACGACCTGCCCCTCGCCGCCTGGCGCTGTGCGCCGTCGCCCGACGCCGACCTGTGGGCGCGCCTGCAGCCGGTAAGCTGCGTGATGCCGACCCCCGACGACGCCACCGTGCGCCGGGCCATCTCGACCCCCGCCACGCGCAGCGGCTTCGCCTTCGAACCCGGCCTGCTCGACCGCATCACCCAGGATGCCGGCAGCGGCCCCGGCGCCCTGCCCGGTGCCCAGATGGTGCTGGCCCGCCTTTGGGACCAAGCCACCCGAGGCTTCCTGACCAACGACGCCTACGACGCCTGCGGCGGCATCATCAAGGTCTTCGCCGCGCACCTGGACGAGCGCCTGGGGCGCATCCCGGCCAGCCTCGAAGAAGCCGTCAACGCGCTGCTGCTGCGCATGGCGGTGCTCGCCGAGGACGGCCAGCCGAGCTGGCAGTCCGTGACCTGGGAAACCGCCCGCAGCCAGCCGGCCCTGGGCCGGAATGGCGCCGAAGCGCTGCTGTGGCTGATTGGCGAGCGCATCGTCAACGCCTGGCGCACCGGGCCGGACGAACTCCGCATCAGCCTGCTGCTCGCCCCGGCCGGCGCGCAGCGGCTCAAGGCGCTCATCGACGGCCACAAGGATGATCTCATCCGGCGGCGGCGCCTCGACACCAGCCTGGCCGTCTGGCTCGACCGCCAGTTCAGGCCCGACGCCCTGCTCAGCGGCTACCGCCTCGACGACGCCAACCGCCTGTTCGAGCGCTGGGGTGCTCAGCTGAACGCCGATGAACAGGCTTACATCCAGCTCAGCCGGCAGAGCGCAGCAGCGCTGACACGCAAGCGCTGGATCCTTTCCGCCGTCGCCCTGTCGATCGTCATCGGCGCCTTCGCGTTTCAAAACTGGTACGAACGTGAAGCCGAAGCCGCAGCGACCGCCAAATCCGCCGAAGCCGCGGCCGAAGCCGCCCGCCAGGCCACCGCTGAAACCACCAAAGCGGCCACGACCGTCCTCGACGCCATCTCCCGCGAAGGCGCCCGGCCAACCGACTACGGGCTCGACGCCGCGCTCTTCAAGGGCGTCCGCATCTATCCCCAATACCGCGACAGCCGCGACAAGGAGATGGTCGGCGCCCTCAGCCTCACGATGGGCAGCACCGGCGCCAGGATCGAGGCGGCCGAATGGCTGGCCGACATCAAGACTTGCGGCGAAGTGCGCTTCTTTCACCCGGATGACCGCCCCCGCGCCGAAGCCCTCGCCCAGGCCACCGCACGCAACCTGAAGCTGCTCGGTTACGCGTTCGAACTCGACACCCTCGACCTCTCCGGCAGCTCGATGGCCAAGCGCAACCCCGGCACCCTGGAGCTCTGGCTTCCGCCGCTCCACAGCCTCGCCCGCTCCGGCCCGCCACCCGCCACCA
>Ga0209277_10000392_pt1 | contig 22037 bp, 12 predicted proteins | sample JI81AbrownDNA_FD_187503 | JGI IMG/M metagenome (GOLD analysis project Ga0209277, IMG submission 187503) | Wastewater effluent complex algal communities from Wisconsin, to seasonally profile nutrient transformation and Carbon sequestration -... | ecosystem: Engineered > WWTP > Effluent > Algae... | reverse complement strand
TGGATCAAACCAGTATAGGGATCATCTCATTTCAGAAATCTGGAAGTGTTATCAAGGCTTCCCAAACTTTTACGGAAATCACCGGTTTAGCCAAAGAAGATTTCACAAATGAAGAGGAGTGGAAAAAATTAATTTTTCCTGATCCTATTTACCGAGACTTACTCGTATCTTTATGGGATCAAAAAGAAAAGGAAAATCGGACACTAGGGAACAACAAATCCCCGCAATTAGAAACACGAATGACATGCAGAAATGGTCTTTGTAAGGAGATTCAATTAACGAAAATCACTCTGATTGATACGGTATGGTATCTTTTAGAAGATGTTACCAATCAAAATTCGATTAAGGCGAAGTTAGTTGAAAGCGAGAATACTCTGCGTTTATTTGTGGAGAATAGTCCTGCCGCACTAGCTATGTTAGACCGAGACCTTCGTTATATCATAGTTAGCAAAAGGTGGTATGAAGACTATCAGTTAACTGCTAAAGATGTAATTGGTAAAAAACATTACGATGTTTTTCCTGAGGTCCCAGATCGATGGAAAAAAATTCATGCACGATGTTTGACTGGAGTGGTGGAAAAAAGTGATGAGGATTTTTTAGAACGCGAGAATGGAGAAGTCGCTTGGCTCAAATGGGAGATACAACCATGGTATTTATCTAATGGTGCTGTCGGTGGTTTGATATTTTTGACAGATGTGATCACGGAAAAAAAATTAGCTGCAAAAGCTATTGAGACTTCGGAGGCGAATTTTCGAACTATTTTACAAACGACTGATACTGCGTATCTCTTATTGGATAAAGAATTGAGAGTAAAAACATTCAATCAACTGGCATCTCAATATGCAAAGGCAATATTTAATCACGATGTAAAAATAGGAGATTATTTACCTGATAGTGTGAGTTCTGATCGAAGAGAAATCATCAAAGATAAATTGTCTCAAGTTCTTCTCGGTCATCAGGTGGAGTATTCTGCCAAAATTGGAACAAGTGAAAATAGAGAAATTTGGATTTTCAATCGTTTTCTTCCTATTAAAGCTGTGGATGGCTCTTTGTTAGGTGTAATGCTAGCTACAAGAGATATTTCCGATCAAAAAAAAGAAGAATTTCAAAGAGATAGATTGATGAGCGATCTCATTCAGCACAATAAGGAATTAGAACAGTTTGCTTATATAGTTTCGCATAATCTCCGAATTCCGGTATCTAATATCATTTCCATCATTGATGCTTTATCAATCAATACGCTAGCAGTAGATGAGAGAAGTCAATTCCAGACCTATCTACTAGAGAGCGCAAATAATCTCGATGAGATCATAAGGGATTTGAATTTCATTCTAAAAAGTAAAAAAGAACACTCCGATCAAAGAGAAACCGTTGATTTGAATGAAATCATAAAACAAATCATAAGCAGGTTAGAAGAAGATATCCAAAAATCCAAAATTTCAATTTTATTTGATTTTTCCGAGGCACCGAATCTGCATACCGTAAAGGGTGTCCTTTATACGATATTATCAAATATAATCTCGAATTGCATCAAGTTTCGGAGTAATGAGAAACCTCCGCAAGTTAAACTTGTCTCGTCAATAGATAATAATTTTCTAATATTAACTATCTCTGATAATGGGCAGGGGATAGACACAAAAAAGCACGGGGATCAAATTTTTGGACTTTATAAACGTTTCCACTTGTCTACAGAAGGGAAAGGAATAGGTTTATATTTAGTTAAAAGTTTGATTGAAGCACTTGGTGGAAGGGTCAACCTTCGCAGTAAAATAAACCAAGGAACGGAGATTACCCTTCGCCTCCCTTTAAACATAGCAGGTATATAATGTTCCGATCCTTACGCAATGATATTCCAGCAAGTATCGTCGTTTTTCTCGTTGCTTTGCCACTGTGTTTGGGAGTAGCCCTTGCGAGTGGAGCACCATTGATGTCCGGAATTATTTCTGGAGTAGTGGGAGGTATTCTCGTTGGTTCTCTCAGTCAATCGCATGTGAGCGTCAGTGGGCCAGCGACTGGACTAGTAGTACTTGTTTTAGCAGGTATATCTCAATTAGGTAGTTTTGAAGCTTTTTTGCTTGCGATAATTATCGCTGGATTCATACAAATTCTTGCGGGCGTTTTGCGAGCAGGTATAATTGCCAATTACATTCCATCCAATGTCATTAGAGGTCTGTTAGCCGCAATTGGTATTATATTAATTTTAAAACAGATACCGCATGCAGTGGGATTCGATGTGGATCCTGAAGAAGATTTTTCTTTTTTCCAGAGAGATGGTGAAAATACTTTCACAGAATTGATTCGCTCGTTCAAATTCTTTTCCTGGGGTGCGGTTATTATTTCAAGTGTATCTTTGGTTACGCTTTTATTCGTTGAAAAAAAAATTACCCGGTATTTCAAATGGATGCCTATTTCTCTTTTTGTAGTGTTAGTGGCTATATTCCTAAATCAACTTTTTCTGTTTTATTTTCCCTCTCTTTATTTATCTGAAAAACACTTAGTAAATATCCCGAATCTTGATTCAATTGATTCAATTTTTATCTTTCCAGATTTTAATCAAATCTTGAATTTAAAAGTTTGGTCAATTTCTATATCGTTAGCTCTCGTATCATCAATTGAAACTTTAATCAATTTAGATGCAACTGAGAATATTGATCCTCATAAGAGGTCCCCATCTGCCAATGTGGAGTTAGTTGCTCAAGGGGTAGGAAATATTACTTCTGGATTGTTAGGTGGACTTCCCATTACTTCTGTAATTGTGCGGAGCTCAGTAAATATTACGGCTGGTGCAGAGACTAAGTTGTCCACGATTATGCATGGTTTTTTCTTAGCTATTAGCGTGATTGCATTTAGTCCGTTTTTGAATCAAATTCCCCTTTCTTCCCTAGCTGCTATTTTACTTGTCACTGGATATAAATTATCAAAAATCTCAGTCTTTCGGGAGATTTATAAAAAAGGTACAAATCAATTTGTGCCTTTTTTGTTTACGATCATTGCCATTATTTTTACAGATCTGCTTGTCGGTGTTTTGATTGGACTAGCAGTGAGCGTTTTCTTTTTGCTGAAAAATAATTACAAAAATCCGTTTCTTATCGAAAGAGAGACACTCAATATTGGTGAGACGGTTAGAGTAGAATTGCCGAATCAGGTTTCTTTTTTAAACCGAGCGTCAATTAAGGATACCCTTTGGGCATTGCCGGAAGGCTCGAAAGTAATCATTGATGCAACGAACTGCAACTTTATTGATATTGATATTCTGGATATCATTCAAGAGTTTAAAACAATTGTGGCACTGGAACGTAACATTCAATTGAATCTAATAGGAATTCGAGACGAATACGAATTGTCTGATCAGATTCAGTTTGTAAATATATTGGATAAAGAGGCTCAACAAAGAATTGAACCAGACGAAATTCTTGAAATTTTAAAGAACGGGAATGAAAGATTTGCGAAAGGGAAATGGACTGAAAAATATTTTAAACACCAGGTGAACGCTACTGCCTTCGGTCAAAATCCGTTTGCAGTTGTATTATCATGCATCGATTCAAGAACCAGTCCAGAAATTATATTTGATACAGGTTTGGGTGATGTAATTTCAATCCGAATTGCAGGTAATATAGTAAATGAAGAAATTCTCGGAAGCCTGGAGCTATCTTGCGATAAAATTGGAACTAAGTTAATCGTTGTTTTAGGGCATTCGAATTGCGGGGCTGTTTCTAGTGCCATAAATGATGTGAGCCAAGGCAACATTCACACAATTACCCGAAAAATTCAGAAAGCAATTTCTGATTGTGAACTCATTGATGATCACAACAAGGAAAGGGATCATGTTTTTAATCATATTGTCAGAGCAAATGTGAAAAATTCAATACAGGAAATTTTGAATAATAGTAAATATCTTGCATCAAAAATCGGATCAAGGGAAATCAAAATGGTTGCAGCTTTTTATGATACTGCCTCGGGAATCGTAACATTTGAAGAATAAGGAAAAATAATGTCAGAACCAGTATTACTAGCTTTACTTTTTGCGGATCGTATCATTACTGAAGACAACAATAAAAAAGGTATCATCGGAACCTTTAATCGATTTATGGCCCCGGAATTTCCTATCATTTTTCCACCATGGGGGATTTATATTGCGCTTACGAATTTAAGTGGAAAACATTCATTTGATTTGATTTTAAAAAATATGGACAACGAACAGATTGTACTTCCAATCAATGGAGAATTTGAAAGTCGAAATCAAGATGAAATGATCGAGTTGCCTCTAAATTTTACCGGCATCGCTTTTCCGAATCCTGGTCGTCACATTTTGGCATTGTCTATTGATGGTGATTTGGTTGGAACTCGAATGTTGTCCGTTGAGAAGATAGATCCTCCTAACCAAGCTTAGATATTATCTATCCGAAAGCCTGTGAGGCGTTTAGGATCATTGAGCAATCCTTCTTTCCAGGTTTTTTTATCGCAAACAAGTATAACTTTTTTTTTCGACCGAGTAACGGCTGTATAAAGAATTTTTTTGTTTAATAATCTGTGAACTCGATTCTTTTCTTCTGGCTCATTAGGTGCCTGTTTCAATTCCGGTAAATAAAATAGTACAGTTTCGTATTCAGACCCTTGGCTCTTATGTACAGTCATAAAAAAAGCAGGTTCATGTTTCGGAAGAGTGTCTATAGCAAAAGAAAATAAGAGGTTATTGATACAGAAAACCGCTCGAAGTTCTGCACCAATTCCGCATATAAAACCCACATCGCCATTGAATAATTTTCTGCTTCGATCGTTTTTTGTGATAATAATTGGCATCCCTTCATAATATAAGTGGGTGGCGAGATCGCGAAAATATTTCGTTTGAGATTTCGTTTGTTTCTGTTTTTGAAAATAGGAATTAGCAAGTGTCTGAATTTTAATTTGAATTCCCTCGATTCCTAGATACCCTGTTCGAAATATAGTCAAACAACGGAAACGATTGAGTTCACTCATAAAAACATCTATTGAGAAGTTTTTCATTTCTTCCTCGGATTGAAAATTCCAGCTCTGGACAGTTTTCATTTGAGGAATGAAATGCGATTCCCATATTTGTTCAACAATGGTATCTCTTTTTGTCTGATTGGAATTTTCTTGTTGGAAGTCATACCAAATAACTTCTGCTTTGTCTGAAATTACAGCATTTAATGAGGATAAGGTGGGAAATGAATTTTCTGATATCGATTCTAACAAAGATGGTGCTTCCAAGTCTGGAACAATGTATTTCATCAATTGATAGATTTGAGAACCAGCAGCATGACGATTACTTTCTGTTAAATGAGAGAGATGTTGACCCTGATTCGGAAGTTCGTTTAAAAAATCTGCCAAGACTTCTCCCTTTTCCACTGAGGGAAGTTGGTTCGGATCACCAAGTAAAATCAAGTGGAAAGGAACTGCGGCGGATGTTTCAATATTTTCTAATGCGTCAAAAAGAGAGACCATGAGATCTAAATCCATCATTGAAACTTCATCGACAATGAGGAGACGATACGGTAAAGCACGTTCTTTGTTATAAAAGAAGTTTCCTTCCTTTCTGTTAAAGCTTAAAAGAGAATGTACCGTTTGGCCATGAAATAGATTGTTAAATTCGGAGTCAGAGCCCATTCTTTTTAAATTGTGTTGGATTGATTCGGTGAGCCTTTGTGCTGCCCGACCTGTTGGAGCGACGAGTGCGATCTCTTCTGGTTCAGGTAGAATATTCAACTCTTTCATGATGCGCAATAGAAAAGCAACAACCGTCGTTTTACCTGTCCCTGGTCCTCCACTAATAATTTGAAAATTTTGACTCAAAGTTTGGCGAATCGCCTTTGATTGGCCATTATTCAGTTTAAATTTAAGGTTTAATGTTTCGCTATATTTTGATTCAAGAGTAGATTGGATAGATCCTATTTTATTTATGTCAAAATGGATCGTATTTACTTGTTGTATCTGTTTTTTGAGAGCAGCTTCTAATTTCCTTTTTAATGTATGAATTTTCTCAAAATAAATATGTGGTATCCCTTCGATGTTTTCGAGGACAACTGGTAGTTGGTATTTTTTTAAAAGAACCTTCCACTCCTTTTTTACGGGAACACAAAGACTTCCATCTAAACCTGCTTCAAAAATTTCGGAAAGGATTGGTAAAAGCTCACTTGCATTTGATTTTTTGCCAATGATTTCATACGCGAGTAGATTCAGATAAGTAAAATTAGAATCTCTCACTATTTTGCCTCATACAAAGTTTTCAAAATCTGATCCTCCACAGTCTTCTTTATAGTTGAAAATCGTTCGGCGTTCCAACTACCTTCCTCACTCAATCCAAGGTCTGCATAAACACCATCGCTCGTGTTTTCCTTCATTCCTCTCAGAAATAGATAATAAACCCCACCAAACAGTTTTAATGCGGATTTTTCACCATATAAAGATTTCAAATAACAAAAGAAGACGTATGCGTATATATCTCTTTGGAGATCATAATGATTCTCCTTCAAACGATTATATAAATAGGGAGAATCATACTTGGGCAGCTCGTCGGACTTATAATCGGCAATATAATATTTCTGATTTTTAAAAATGACTAAATCGATCGAACCTTTCAAAAAATTACCGAGAGTTCCGTTTAGATTTAATTCGGAAAATATGTGGTGAAAATCCATTTCTTCCGCTTTCTCTCTGTCTTGCAGATCACAGAGTGAAAAATAATTTAACTCGGATAAGGGAATAGTGGCTTTTAAGGTATGATTGATTAATTGAAACGCATGATTTTCATAACCAACAATTTTTTCTGGATTCTTTAATAATCCATACTTGTCCATATTGTTTTGTAATAACGTTTTCCAAACTTCTGAAGATTGAATTTTAGATGGTTCTGTCTCTTGGAAGGTAACAAAACTGATTTCCTCAAGCATACTGTGTAAAAATAATCCCGTATTCGCAGAAGAAGGTAAAGAATCGATTCCTGGGAATTCGATCTCGAGGTCGGAAAGTAGGTGATTGTCTTCGGCTTTTGAGATTTCTTTAGCTATACCTTTTTTTAAAGAGCTATAGCTATGAAGATATAGTCTTTGTTTAAAATCCAATTCATTATGTAATAAAGGAGAATAGTGGAAGACATTTGTATCTAGACCATCATTCGAAAGGGCTAGGTTCTTTTGAATTTTTTTTGTCTTTTCTAATTCCAGAAAGGAACGAAGTGTAAATTCTTCTGCTGGAAATTTTCTGTCTGGATGCCCAATGATCGGCTGAAGTGATGAGAACAAAAATTTATGGTACGGAGATTTATCCTTTGTTAAATGGCAATACGGTAGATAGAGTCTAATCTGCGGTCTTGTGAGCGCTACATATAACAATCGTCTTTGTTCGTTCATTCCACTTTCATGATAATTTGAAATATTTTTTCGCCATAACGATAAACTCCATTTTCGACCATTGTCATATTTGATAGGGTAGTCATAAACATCTGGCGAAGAAAACATTTCTGAAAATCCATGTACAAATACAACCGGCCATTCTAAACCTTTAGAGGCATGTATCGTTAATATTTGTACGGCATCTTCTTCTGTTTCTTTGTCGAACAGCGGTTGTTCCGTTTCATTGTTTTTTTCTATTTTCCATTTTTTTAACTCTTCTAATAATTCTTCTAAACTAGATTGATTGCTGATTTGAAATTCCAAAAGTTTTTGCAGAATTTGGCGATAATTGGTTCTGCGACGCTCCCACCTTAAATCTTTCTTATCCTTTGTAAAAAAAATACGAGAGTCTTCTTCCATACGACGAAAGAACTCAGCATATTGATTGGATCGGATTAGTTTTCTCCAAACATCGAGTCTCTTTTTTTCATAAGAATCAATAGAGTGCTCATCAAAATTTTTTAGAAAAGCTGGATTAACTTGAAAAAGATCACCTAATAATAGTTTTCGATAAGAAGCTGGATCATTTGGATTTAACAGACATTCAATTACATTCTGAATTTGATCGATTTCGCGAGATTGGTAAATGCCTTCTTGTTTGTAATACGTGCATGGAATCTCTTGGGAGCGCAGAGCAGCTTCTACGGAAAGCCCGTCTTTTCTGCTTTTAACCAAGATAGCTATATCTCTCATCCGTAGTTCTTTCCGGTTTCCGTCCAATTTATATGCAAATCTATCTTGCGAGAGTTTTCGAATTTCAAAACAAATGAACTGATTCCATCTTTCCGTCGCTAACGTTTTGTTAATTTTTTCAACTTGAATTTCATTTTTACTAGGTTTCTTTTTAGCTTCGGAGGCAGGAGATTCGTCTTCAAAAAGTTTGACAACTTGAATTGGGCCTTCTTTGAAGGGCTCGATAAGACTGACGGTTTGTTCCTTTTCGTCTGGAGCAAGTACTTCCGTATAGTGTATCTCTTTGCCTTCCATACCGATTTCCTGGATAGGGAAAAATGTCGATTCAGGATTCCCTATTCCAAAAATTCGATTATAACCCTTGATAAGCTCAGGCACCGAACGTCTATTTGTTGTTAAAGGATTCGTTTCATTATCAGAAAGTTCAAATTTTGCCTGCAGATAAGTGCCGAGATCTCCTCCCCGAAATGAATAGATTGATTGTTTCGGATCTCCGATCAAATAAAGGAAGTGATTTCCATCATCCGCTTCTAAAAAAATCCTTTTGAATATTTCATACTGTATCAAATCTGTATCTTGAAATTCATCCAACAAACATACCTGATACTTCTCGCGTAAAATTGATACTAGGTTCTGGTTATTATAAATGGAATCTCGTACAGCTAATATCATTTGATCATAGCTCATCCATTTGGAGTCCTGATATTTTTGTTTAACTTTCTCAACTAAAAATAAAGTAGTTTTTTGTAAAAATGCATCTACACCTATGGATTCCAAAATGGTGGTAGCGAAATTAAATATAAGTTGAGAGTGGGCGAGGCTTCGATTTTGAATTTCAGAGATGATTTTTTTGTCGCCTTTTGTAGAAAAGTACTTCTCATTCGGAATGAATTTACTTAAGCCAAGTTCCAAATTTACGAATGGGAAGTTTAAGAATCGAAAAAATCTGCCTAAAAATAAAGAAAAATCTTCTGTGTTACCTTCAAGCAAAAACGAAGCGATGGATTTCCAATTTTCTGTCCAAGTAGTTTTGCCTGCTTTCACGAAGGTGTTTTGTTGTGGCTCTTCTTGTAACCAAACAGCAAAATCCGAGATGTCATCTTTAATATGAATCAATTCTTTTAAAAATTTATCACGCGGAAAATCAAACGTTGATTCCGACATCGGTTCCAATAGATAATCACGGCCTCGTAGAATTTTTGAAGCGGTTTCTATTATGGTCTTTTCGTAGCCTTTAAAAAAGTTTGTTCCAATCAGTATTGCGTTGAGTGTTTCGTTCGAAATATTTAATTCTTTCCACTCTGTATGTTTTAAGGAATAAAGTATTTCCTCTAATCTTTCCTTTGCGTCACCTAATTCCCACTCTGCGCTCGCACTCGTTTCTATCGGGTATTCTCTTAACACCATGTTGCAAAAACCGTGAAAAGTAGAAATCGTGACCTGGTCTAGTTCCATCAAATATCTGGAAAAACTATTTGGAGTTGGTGAATTTGTTTTTAAATCTATAATTTTTTTTCTTAAGCGCTCTTTTAATTCACCCGCAGCCTTTTCTGTAAAAGTTAGAACTAGAACTTTTGTTAAGAAATTTTCCTGATCCAAGGAATGACTTTTCATCCATTCCCCTAACAATTCCATAATTTTATAAGTTTTCCCTGTACCTGCGGATGCTTCAATAAAGGAATTTTTCATTTTTCTCTCCATAAAGAAATCGGAGCATAAAACCTATTCGCAAAATCAATGTTTGGTTGAAATAAATATTCAAATGTTTTAGGGTATAACTTTGATACGGATGAAAGATTGTCGTATAAATCATCAATTTCTTCGTTTTGGAATTGTAACCATTCTTCCTCTTTTTCTAGAAGAATATCTTTTCGAAATTCTTCGCTTTTGGTTTTGTTAAAATTCTCATGAAAGAAATTCAGATAGAGTATTCTTGGAAAAAATTGCGGTTTTTCGCGAGTAAAGGATCGGATTAATTCTTCAAGATAAATACGAGTCTGCACACTTTCGTTCTCTGTATGGAAATGAAGGGAACCAGTGAGGCTATTATCTTTGGCCTTCATATTTGTAGTCAGTATTTTCAGAGACAAACCTCCTGCAGTGAAGGCAGCCCAATGTAAAAATGGATGACTCATTTTTCCGAAATAATCTTTATAAGTACTAAATTCTGTATAAGGTTCGATATCTGATTCTAATTGATTAGTGTAAATGAGATAATATATTCCATTTTTTTCATAAACATGTTCGCATTCATGATACAGGAGTACATTCGGTAGTGTTTCGAATTGTAATGCTGGAAACTTTCGACAGGTAATTGAATTTAAACCTGTATTGCCAAAGCTCACATAACGATGGTATTTCGCATCATAGAGTAGATTACTCCATTCATGAAATAAGACTTCTCTTTCCTCAAAATGAGAGAGGATATTTTCCTTCTCAAGTTTAGAATACACCTTATTGGGGAATCGTGCATTTTGTATCTCCGTTTCAATGATAGGATCGAGTATTCGTTCAATATTTTTTCGGTCCCATTTTTTTTTGGCAGACGGTAAATTTTCAAAAATTGTAAGGTATACCTTTTTTTGTAGAATGGATCTGCGCAAAGAATCCAAGTGAAAAATTTCTTCTTTTTCTTTTTCTGCTTCTTCGGTAAGATACATACCTAGTTTTTTTTTCAAATAGGTATCTAATGGATCTTTCACAAATTGGTTTAATTCAGATAAATTGATTTTTGTTTTACCGACGGTTTGTTTTATAGATACAGTCAATTGTTCAATATTCTGAAACTCATCTAACACTTTTGGCATAGAGCTCGGATCACGTACCCAAGATCTCGCGTAATCGTAACTTACTAGCCCTGCTTTGATCGCCACCTCATCATGATCATACGAACGACTATAGGAAACCAGTGGTATTTCCGTTGCTTTCGCTATTCCTAAACCTTGCATGATTTCATATAGACTTGAACATGGCTCAAATACTTTATCCTCTTTTGTATTTTTACCGACATAAGATAAAGTTAACGATTCATGGGCTGAAAAAAAACTTTCCCATAATAAAGATTCTTGAATTTGTCTTTTGTTTAAATCCCAATCCTCGGGAGATAGGTTTCTTAAATTTAAACGGGAGTTGTCATTCGATCCTGGAAATTTCCCCTCTCCAAGTCCTAAAACGTACACGTGTTTGAAAGGGAGTGGACGCATTGGTTGTAAAAGTGATATAGTAACGCCACCCGTTAAGTAATCACCTTTTTTTACAGAAATGCCATCAAATGCATGAAAGGTGATCAATTTTAGAATCTCAAGGCCGTCTGTTTCGTTTAGAATTATATCCTTCCACGAAAATAGTTGACTCCAAAAAATATGAAATTGGCTGCGGGTTTCCAACTCGTCTAAATCTATTTGAAAGAGCGACTCAAGTGCACTTCTCAACATGTTTAAGTTAGATGTATCCCAAACACCTTTTTTTAGGAAAGTAGATACCTGGTTTCTTGCATCTAATATTCTTACCCAAATTTCGGTCAGTTGGACAATCGTTGAATCATTTTGAGTCTGAATCGGTGCGATTTTATAGTCCGAGGATGCTGCTTCGTTTGAAAGGACGGAAGATAAAACTGCACGGCGAATTCCAGTAGAAATTTGGAAAGGATCATTTTCAGTCTCATTTTCCATATCTTCATAAGCTATCCCAAGATTGTTGAGCAATAACTCGAAATCTTGTAATGCCGATTCATCTTCCATTAGGTAGGGATTGAGCAGGGGAGAACGCAATAATTTTTGGAATTGGGAAAACTTAAAACCACTTGAATGACAGAGTTCCCAGAAATTATCCAGAGTTCGATATAAAGGTGAGGCATCTGAGGCTTTTAAATCTACGAGAGAATAAGGAATTCGCTGGCGTTCGACATTTTGATTGTTATTTTTAGTGACCTCAAGCATGATCCCACCATCAAACACCCATTCAATGGCTGCCCGATATGATTTGATATCAGTCACTAAAATAGAAAAGTCTAGTAGCGTGAGATTTCCTGACTTTTGTTTGTTTTGATTCATCTTGTAGAGAATATCATTGGCAACTGCTTCTACCTCACGATAGGCTGATGGTGCGTTCCAGATTCGAATCGAAGCATCTTTAGTAGCTCCATATTCTCCGAGAGTGGAGAAAGGGCTTATCTCCGATCCAGTCAGTAGATTTCTGAGTGCGGCAAGACCCTTTGGAAGAACTCTTTTTTCAGAGTTAATGCTATTATTTGTTGGTAAAATTTCAGTAAACTTAGAGAGCGTTTGAGCAAGAAATGTTTGAGGGTAACTCCACCTGACAGGAGATGTATCTCTTTGATTTATGTGAATCGTTTTGTCACCCGAATGGAACTGATAAAAATGTACATCTAGGTTCGCTTGAGAAGAAAGATGACATAACACATGTAAGTATGTATCTGACAAGTTTGCCAAACAAAACAGGTGAATCGAAAGGTCTTTCCAATCAAAAGTTTCGGAAAGGGATCGAATGAGATATTGGCTTAAACTCGACCTGTTTTCCTTCGAATTAAAAAATAAATCGCTATAAATTTTCTTTTCGAGTTGGTAATATTCATTTTTGGCGAGTTGGGAGGAGACAGTTGACTTAGAAGTTAGGTTAGGTAAATCAATGTTTGATTCTTTTGCCCAATCAGAAATCCAGTAAGAGCGATTCAATTCATAATCTTTAAAATAATTCGCTAGTTTGTTACTAAAATAGAAAACTCTGTTTGGTGAATCTAAATAATTACCAAGAAATTGAAAGTTTGGATCATTTTTATGATCGAGTAAGTATTGGAAGATTAGTTTTTCAACTTCCGCATGTGCATAAATCGCCTCAGATTCGAGATTTTGTTTCGGACGTGTCAATTCTTCTAAAATTTTTTCCAAAAAAACATAACGAATGTTCAAGGATATCTTGGCAGGAGAAAGAATGGGTAAGTGAATTTTTAACCATCTTTCAATGTTCATGTTCGGTATGACAACAAGAGGGGGACGAAGAGGAGATTTCGTCTGTTCGTTATGGATTGTTTTTTGTAATACGTGGGCCAATTCAAGCAATTCAAGACTATGATGATAGATGATGGACAAGTGAATTTTTCCTGATTCCTTACAATGTTAGGATAAGCATAATGTTAGGGTAGGACATTTCTTCCTTAATTTTTTTTCGATCAAATTTTTTCAAAAATTGTTTAGTTATTCCTCATCCATATTTAGAATGTACAGAATGGCAGAAGAATTGGATCAAAATTTTGAAAACGCGTTTGCAAGGGAAATCTTACGTTCTGAGGTAAGAAGAGCATCGATTCTGGTCTTTATTTTTGTTGTGGGGGCTTTTGCTTTTTTGCTGCAACCCATCTTTTTCCCCGCGATTTACAAACTCATTTATACCAGTGGCTTTCCTATTTGGCTGCCGCCAACATATTTTGTTCTCATTAGCATATACGGAATTTTTCTTCGGATTTATTTTAAAAAACAGATCAAAGATCGGAAGGGGATTAATCCAATCGTTAGATTTGGCAGTGCACTTTTAGAATCTACGATACCGACCTTAGCCATACTCGTACTCGGATCTAGCGCCCACCATTCTCTCGAGGCACTTGATTCACCTCCTAGTTTTGTTTATTTTTTATTCATCATTTTATCTACGCTTCGTTTAGAAATCAGGATGTCTATATTTTCCGGAGTAGTTTCCTCCATTCAGTACATTTCTTTATTCTTATATTTTAAAACATTTGCTTTCAATACGGTGCCAATCTCACTCGTCGAAAACGATGCAATTTACTATGCAAAGGCAGGAATCATTTTAGGCTCCGGGATCGTTGCCGGTTTTGTCACTCGTCAAATTAAACTGGCAGTCAGCAATTCGTTTCGACACGAAGTAGATAAAAATCAAATTCGCGCTCTATTTGGTCAACATGTCTCACCTGAAGTTGTGAACCAACTATTGGAACAAAAAGATGATTGGGAGGGGGAAATTCGGCATGTCTGCATGATGTTTTTTGATATTAGAAATTTTACTCAATTTTCCGAATCGCAAACTCCTGGTGAACTAATTCGTTTTTTAAATACCGTTTTTACTTCATCGATTGAGTGTGTGAACGCGAACGGCGGAATCATAAACAAGTTTTTAGGTGATGGATTTATGGCAGTCTTTGGTGCTCCTGTTTCTGACGGTAGGGATGTTTTAAATGCCGTACTCGCAGCGGAGAAAATTAAAATCACCTTACACGAATTAATCACTGATGAGAAGTTGCCAAAAATTGGATTTGGAATGGGTTTACATGCAGGCAATGCTGTCACTGGAAATGTCGGATCAAGTGAACGAAAGGAATATACGATCATCGGAGATGTTGTTAATTTGGCCTCGCGTATAGAACAATTAAATAAAGAATTTAAAACAGAGATTCTTGTTTCAGAAGAAGTATATAATCAATCTCCTGCACACAAGGAACGATTTCATTTTTTAGGTGATGTCAAGATCAAAGGAAAAACTTTACCAGTTAAAATATTTAATTTTATTTAACTTTCATGATGTCGTGTTGGAGGCCAGTTCTTCCTCCTGGATAAGATATGGAAAACAAACACTGACAACTTGCCCAATCCAAACCGCCAAACAGGGATTCTTTGGGTCCAGGTTGGCATTCCACGAGAATAGGAGTTATGCGGTAAGTAGCGATTTGTTTGCCTAACTCTTGAAGTTCGGAGTTAGTCAGAGTCATTTTTTCGGCATCCAATAGATATTTGGAAACTTTCGAAGAGGTCGAGATTGTTTTGGCAGCATCGATGCAAGTTCGTTGTTTCATAGAAACACTATCTGCGTGTATCGATTTTTCGCTCGCTTGTGCACTGATAGCTGCATAAAAGACATCTGTGCCTCCAGATGACCTCCATTCCGTTTGGTACGAACGAAAGGAAGAGGAACAGTAGAGAAAAAAAGCAAATGATAGAAAGGTAAAGAGGCGCACCTTTAGAGCATGATCCTTCCAAAACCAAAGTCAATAGTTTCCCGAATCAGATCGAGAATCTTATTTTCTGTGATTACGGAAGTTTTATCCGTAATCACAGATTTAACCGAGCAGTAGAAATTCAAAAACAATGGTTCTGTGAGAAAAAAGAACCGCTAGGGCTGAAGCAAAGAAAATTTCAGTGAGGATAAGTTAGGTGATCGAATTTCTGGTTCACAGGGATGGATCATGAGGTTCTCTGATTACCAAAATCGAGTCCAACCGGAATTAAAGAAAACACCCAGAACCTCCAAAAAAACTGGTCATAGCTTTGATTTTATTTTACATATGTAAAACAGACTTTTCGAATTTCAGAGGAAGGACATGGGGTAGACCGTTTGTTTTTTCTAAAATAGGAAAGGGACAATTTCTCATTTTTGTAAATATATCTTACTCAGTATTATGACTTCTTTTAAACCAATTCCCATCTTATCAGGTGCTATGGCACAATCGATTTTGGCATCGTGGAAATCAAAAAAGGACAAAAAGTATCATTTCCTAAACGAAGTTAAATGGCATCTCGGAAAAACCAGCTCAGGTGTTTCCATATTATCTGCGCTCAATGAAATAGAAAATCCAAAGGGCATACTAATTTTGTTACATGGATGGGAAGGTAGCATTGAATCCAGCTATATGATTCGTACAACCAAACATTTTTTAGAGCATAATTTTACAGTCTTTAGAATGAACTTGCGAGACCATGGTGGTACGCATCATCTAAATGAAGGAGTATTTAATGGAAGTTTGCTGCAAGAGACGTATGAAGGAGTAAGTGGTTTAGCTAAATTAAATAACAAAAAACTTCCCGTTTATTTGGCTGGTTTTTCCTTAGGAGCAAATTTCGTATTACGAATTGCCGAAAAACACTCTAAATCAAAAATATCTGAAAAGATTCCGAATCTGAAACACTGTTTTGCAATCAGTCCTCCTTTAGATCCGATGGCCGCGACAGAAAAAATGGACAATCATCCAGTCTTAAGAGATTATTTTCTAAAAGCATGGGTGTCTTCCCTTAAGAAAAAAGAAAAATTATTTCCTCATCTCTATCGATTTCCTAATTTTAAGAAATATAAGACAGTCTTGCAGCTAACAGAGACTATGATTTTGGATTATTCTCCCTTCCAATCTGTCAAAGAATACTTCCAAACCTATACGTTGGATCAGCATTTTTTTAAAAAAATCAAAATACCTGTTACTATCTTAACTTCTGAGGATGACCCAGTAATTCCCGTTTCTGATTTTTATTCGATCAAAGGATTTCCTTATGTAGAGGTCGTGATCGAAAGTAAAGGTGGTCATTGTGGTTTTATAGAAGATAAAAATCGTACATCTTTTTACTGGCGACTTATGACTCGAAAAATGAATTGAGGAAAAAAAATGAAAAAACCAACTTTAAAAATTCTGGCTATCGTATACACTTTGCTCCTGTTTACATGCCAATCTACTAAAACCGAAAAAATCATAGGTGAATCTGTTACGTCATTAGATGCCAAGCCGCAAACCTTTAAAAAAATTGCACCTCTCACAGCGAATGCGTTAGGCGCTAGGAAAAATTTAGATGAGAAAGGTTGGTTGATGGTTCCGCCAGGAACAAAATCAGTCGAAGAGGTATTTGAGGCTGGACGTATGAGCTCTAAAGTAGCGAAAGCAATGATTTTCACAAATATGAAAAAACGCTCTCAGGATCTTCCAGAAAATATAGGCAATACGATGAAATCCATAAATGAGAACGCTGCCAGTCTGAGAAGTGCTGGCACAAAAAACTCAGCAAGTATTTTCGAATTTTCGTATCAATTAGCCAGTCTCGAATGGGAAATTTCGAAGAAGTTGAATGGTGAGGCAGCCAATTCCTTTATCGATGGTTATGTTTATCTAGCTGACCGAGATTCGGAAGACAGAAAACAGCTTATGGACGCATGGACAGATTTAAACCAAGGACGTAAAGAATTCACTGGCGGTTTAAATGATTTATTTATTGATACCATCTGGAAAAATCAAAATAAACTTACGGATGTTTGGCGGAATAGTTTTAATCGAAGCGTAAAAGGTTTTATTGAAGAATACGATGAATCTGGCAATAGAGAAAATGCTTTAATTGCAATGTGGGATATATTCCAAGGGTATACAATAGCCGCTAAAGAAATTTTGATCAGTCCTCTTTATAAAACTACGACCGCTGTAGGCGAGACACTTGTCGTGAATGGAATTTTTGTCCCAGTTTCCCACGCGACAACTTTTTCTGGACAGGCTCTAATTACTACCGGGATGGTTGTCTATTATCCGACTAAACTCGGTTATAGAATCATTTCTCCAAGCTTAGAAGCAGGTTTTTTAGGAACGATCGGTCTTGCGACATTATCGACCACAGCACCGACTATTGTTGGCGGTTCTAGTTTATCCGCATTTAACCAGGTGACTACGATGGCAGCGGGATATGGCGGTGAAGCTGTTGCCCAAACAGGAGGCGTTACCTATCAGGGAACGGCTTATGCAACAGGTTTAGTTTACGATTTTGCTGCTGGAACAGCGGAATCGAGTTTGTATGCGCTAAAATCTGGTATCATATTGAGTTACACCGCGCTCACGGTCTTACCGGCGCACCTCTTATTGTCTGTTCCTGATGGCACGATTTTTCTGGCATATGATGGGCCAAGAGTGGTGATCGCAGTTGTGCGCGGAAATTATGCAGGTTTTGATGATTTGCCAACAGGTACGATCATTAACTTAGAGAAGGCGAAGAAATCGGGGAAAGTGGAAATCTTATCAACGGATCGTGAATTGATCAAAAAAGTGATTGATGCAGAAATCAAGGATAAGGATGCAGAGACCAAAAAAAATAAAATGGATGTAAAAAAATGAAATTCGTAACATCAACAACAACTAAGACGATCCCATTTTTTTTACTTGGTATTTTTTTATACACATGTGCTTCCACCAAAGCGGACCAAGATGACCCTCTCAAAAACTCTAAAAAGTTAATAAAAGAAGGTCATAAATCTCTCTATTTTCAGGGAGCAGTTCCTCTTGCAGGAACTAGCATCAAGTTCATTCCTCCAATGGAAGAAGGGGAAATTTATATAATGGGTAGGCGGTACGGATTTGCCAAAGAAGAATTTTCGAAGGCTTACAATAAAGCGAAAGAATCTGTTATCGTAGTGAAGGAAGGAACTAATAAAAGCTGGTCTCTTGCTAGTGATGTATCGGACACTGGGAATGATGCGGTGAAATATATCAATGAAAATGCCACTTTACCGGGAATCTATATCATGTATGCATCGAATGCGAAAGCTTACGGTCTGATAGGTGGTTCCTTCAAAGTCGGCAAAAAAGCTCATGATGATGTGGTCGCCAATAGCGAAAAATTGAGAAAAGATTGGGAAGAATGGGCGGAAGATAATTTTAAGGAACCTGATCAAAAAAACAAATCACCAGAATTCAGGACAAGAATGAAAGCTTATGGCCAAACCTATAAAAGCTCCTTCGAATCATTCGTTCTCGGATACGTAGACATGGGTGACTCACTCAAATCAGCATGGGAGGAATCCTACCAAGAAATGGAAGGTGGTACTTTTATGAATTCACTCTCTTCTGTAAACGATTTTCGAAACAATGTATCTGATGAAATTGCAAAAACCTGGAAAGAAACCATCTTCAATTATGGGCAAGGTGCAAAGGATGAAATGAAAAGTGCCGGAAAAGATATCGAATCCATTGCTGATGGAGAAGGATTGTCTTTTGCAATTTTAAAAGCTTTTGCGAAAACGACAAAGGCAATTTTTTTCGATTCTATCATTGAACCGATAGGTAAAATTGGAGTTCTCTCCGTTGGATATATCGGTGTCAATGCGGTAGTTTACCCCGCAGCAGTCGTCACGGTCGGTGCTACAACAGGAGTTTACATTCTTGCCGAGACTATGACAGTGGCTGGGAAAGGTGTGGTTTATATCATCGCACCTAACGTAAAATTAGCGCTAGGTGCTCTATTGGGAAGTACGGAAGTTGTATTAGGAGAGTCTTATGAGTCTTTAAAATTAGGGGGAAAGGCGAGCTCTTATGTTGGTCGAAAAACTTCTAAATATACAACGAAAGGCGCAGCTATTGTCACAGAAAAATCTGGGAAATATTTACTTGCACCTACGACATTAATCGGTGTCACAAGTTCGCAAACAATTCTAGGTGGGGGCCTTGCGGTCACTGGGACAACAGCTGGTGGAGTGATCACAGCGACCTCAGCTGGAATTCAAACCACTACCTACGTCGGAGCAAAAACTACCGCCTTGGGTGTTGGTACTGTTGGAACAGTTGGATCCTTTGGTACGGGGACAGTTTTCGGAATTTATTATTTAAGTAAGTCTGTCGGAATTCCTTCTGGAGTCGCTATTGGTTCCGGAGTCGTTTTAAGTTACGAGGTCATTTCTCAACTTTCTGCCCATTCTATCTTGGCAGTGGCTGATTGTTCCTATTTAGTAATTTCTCTCGAAGGTGGAAAATGGGTTGTTTACGGAGTAAAAGATGCGTCAAATAAAGCAAACGGTTTATTAACTGGGGCAGTTGTCGACTTAGATCAGATTCGCAAGGAAGGTGGAACAGTTGTAAAAGTACCATTAGAAGAAGGCGAGGCAGATAAACTTTTCGAACCAAAGAAAAAAAGGAAGTAAGAAATCGTTAAAGTTATAATTTTGTATGACTAAAAACAATATATTAATCGTTGAGGATTCCGAACTACAGATGCGCATCCTGGAAAGATGGGTATCTAAAAATGGTTATGCGGCGATTGGAGCGAGTACTGCCGCGATAGCAAGAAGTATCATAGCTAAGGAAAAAATTGACGTGGTTCTTCTTGACTGGGAACTGCCTGATGGGACCGGAATTGAGCTCATTACAGAAATACTGAATTCATCCCCGACGGGATGGCTTCCAATTATCATGGTCACCAGCCATACGAATCCAGAAAAAATCAAGGAAGCCATTGAAGCAGGTGCCACCGACTTTATCAGAAAACCTGCCGAAGAAATCGAATTATTGGCCAGAATATTCAGTGCACTTCGCATCAAGGCTCTTCAGGATCTACTCCTAGAGACATCAAATCATGATCCCCTCACTGGTCTTTATAACAGGCGCTATATGGATGACCGGATCGACCAAGAACTACGAAGATGTAAACGTTACCATCGGCCATTCTCCCTCGCCATGATTGACATTGATTATTTTAAGAAAGTTAACGATACCTATGGTCACGAGATTGGTGACAATGTTTTACGTTTGCTTGCCTCTGAATTGAAACTCAATCTTCGAAAATCAGATATAGTTTCGAGGTATGGGGGGGAGGAATTCGTGATCGCTTTGCCTGAAACTACGATCGAAAATGCTCACTTTGTCTTAGATAAAATCAGAAAACAGATCTCGGAGATTTTCATTCCGTCAGACGAGGGGACTGAATTTAAAATCACATTCAGTGGTGGTATCGCGGCTTGCTCAGAAAGTGTTCCGATGAATCCGACCGATATGTTAAAAATCGCAGATAAAAATCTATATGAAGCGAAAAATTTAGGTCGCAATCGAATCGTGTCTTAATTGTGAATAATTTTGATTCTTTCAAAAAATTAAATCCTGAACTTATACTTAAATCACTAGAATCTCTAGGTTTTGAACCAACGGGTAGGTGTGTTCCTCTCAATAGTGTCGAGAACAGAGTTTACGACATTGAGATTGAAGGGAGTACAAGGTATGTAGTGAAATACTACCGACCAGGAAGATGGACCCGGGAGCAGATACAGGAAGAACACGATTTCCTGTTTGAATTAGCAGAAGCAGAAATCCCAGTTCTTGCACCGATCAAAGACGAGGCGGGGAATTCAATTTACATCTTTGATGGAATTTTTTTTGCGATCTGGCCCCTGCGGACAGGGCGTATCATTGAGGAGATTGCCGAATCCGATCTTGTCCCACTGGGACGGTTGATTGGACGAATCCATTCCGTCGGGCGATCCAAACAAGTGAAATACCGATCTAGACTCGATATTGCTCATTATGCCAAAGGAGCACTTTCTGTCATAGAAGCAGGTGCTTGGATTAAAAACCAAAGTCTCCTGCAAAGATATAAAAAGGCCGCAGAGGTTACATTTGACACATATGATTCACTGATCCATTCACTCTCAATTCCTTTCCAAAGAATTCACGGAGATTGCCATAAGGGAAACTTACTTTTCTCCAAAGATGGTTTCTCTATCCTAGATTTTGATGATTTTTTAGAAGGACCAGTCATACAAGACTTTTGGATGTTACTCCCGTTTGGTGGTAGCCGAGAGGAATATGAACGCGAGCTGTTTTTTGAAGGATACAGGGAATTTTCTGACCTTTCGCCATCTTGGTTAAGACTGATAGAGCCGCTACGCGGGATCCGATACATTCATTATGCAGCTTGGATTGCAAAAAGATGGGATGATCCTTCCTTCCCGAATTTATTCCCACACTTCGGAACGGAAGAATATTGGCTGAATGAAACCATAGACCTGGAAAAAATGGGTGTCGCCTTACAAGAAACAAATGCCGAAGATGAAAATCATTCCTCTCTGCCGAAAACTCCGAAAGAGGAGCTTTCGAATAAGGATTTTTTCTGGGACTGGGAAGGCTAAAGATTTTTGATCGCGAAATCTTTGTAATCGGGACTTTTCATTTCTTTTTCCCATTGGCTCCAAGTGTAAGGCCACATTGCTGGATCCCCATCACTATCTAAATACCAACTATTACATCCACCTAACCAGACTGTTTTGCCCATTCCTGCTTTTAAATATGCATTAAAATTTTTAAATGCATCTGGTGTCGCATCAATCTCGTCGAATTTTTTTAACTGCCAATCCTGAATGATTTTCATCAGATAATTTGCCTGCACTTCACTCATAGCAATCACA
>Ga0209277_10000388_pt1 | contig 22125 bp, 33 predicted proteins | sample JI81AbrownDNA_FD_187503 | JGI IMG/M metagenome (GOLD analysis project Ga0209277, IMG submission 187503) | Wastewater effluent complex algal communities from Wisconsin, to seasonally profile nutrient transformation and Carbon sequestration -... | ecosystem: Engineered > WWTP > Effluent > Algae... | reverse complement strand
TTGTCTATCGCAGACAAGGCCGCATTAAACCAAAAAGCGTCTATTAAACACTACCCACGCGAATCATTAGTTGACTGGTCATTCGGTAAAATTAACGGACGATTAACGCTAACTTATGCGAAATTACAGCACACAGAAACACGAAAAGATGAAAAAGGTGTTTCTTTTAATGCAACGGTTTGCTTAGAGCTTGGTATTGATGAAAGCGGATACTGGCAGGAGCTAGAAGTCTATAAAAACGGCTTGGAGGTTTACGAATCGGCAGAGCGCGTTTATCCGCAGGCAAACGGTAAAAACCTAACCTATATTCCATTAGAAATTGTGCAAAGTGAACGCATGATTGCAGGGCAATTACCTATTCAGGCGGGTTATATCGCGCCGTTATGCTACAAGTCACACGCACGCTACCAAGTGAGTGCCGACCTAAAAGAACGTCTAAGAATCTTGCAAGACACGTCATATTCTAGCGGTTGGGATGAGAGCAAAAAGGAAGAGTTTAATATCATCAATGGTCGCAAGTATTTTGCAATGGGGGCGGGTGTTCATAACTTCTTGCCTGATGGCGTGACAATGGATATCTTGAAGCTCACAGCAGACGGTGACGCTTTATTCAAATATATGGAAGAAAACGCAAAACAGATTCGGGCTATCGGCGGGCGTTTTGACACGCAAGACAAGAGCCAAGAAACGTTAGGCGAAGTACAAATAAAGGACGCTAACGAAAAAGCAGTCTTGACACTTTTAACTAACAACATCGAACGCGCTTACAAGAACATCATCGCGTATTGCGGCGAGTTTGAAGGTTTGACGCTTATACCGTCTGATATTGAATTGACGCTTAATCGTGAGTTTACATCTACGAAACTGACAACAGAAGAAGTTAAAAGCATTCGAGAGTTAGTGCTTGACCGCTTAATGACTCCCGAAATGGCCATTGATAAATTAATCAAAGGCGGTTTTTTGGTCGGTGAAGCTCAAGACATTATGAATATGATCGAACAACAAGGCATTGCGCCCATTGTACAAAAGTAGTATTTTAACTGTTATGATATAACGTCACATCAAAGGTTTTGATTATGATTGAAGTCGCAAGTTTAGATGTTATCCCCGAAGGTTTTCGCGGTGACTATGTTGAAGTTGAAAAGGACGGCAAAAAACTATTTCAGCACAAGGATTTTGTGACGGTAATTGGCGCAATGAAGCGCAAGGGCGAAGAGCGAGATGCACTCGCTACTGAGTTAAAAGGATTTAAAAGCCAAGAGTCTGTAAAGCAAGCCGAAGCTGAAAAAAAGGCTTTAGAAAAGTTAAAAGCCGAAGGCAAGATTGATGAAATCTTAGCTGATAGCGAAAAGCGACACGGTGAAACGATTAAACAGTTTGAAGAACGATTAGCCAAACGCGATGCAATCACAATCAAGAAAGCACGCGATGCGGTCGTTAATGAATTGTCAGCACTGGCAACAGAAGCTGGTGCTAAAGCATTTAAGAAACTTATCAGCGAACGGGTGGAATACGACCCTGAAAACGATAAGTACAATTTCAAAGATGAGGACGGCGGTGCAACCTCATTGGATTTAGAAGGGTTTAAGGCGGACGTAATGAAGTCTCAAACCTACGCAACTATGATTAAAGCTCAAACATCGAGTGGCGGTCATGGTGCAAACGTTAAAACTGGTGGCGGTGCTGCTAAAACAATGACACGCGCACAATTTGACGCATCAAGTCAAAGCGCACGCGCCGAGTTTTTCAAACAAGGCGGCAAACTCACTAATTAACGAGGATTCAAAAAATGGCTAATACTCTTACAGATTTAGCACCTGATTTATACGCGGCTCTCGATGTTGTTAGTCGTGAGCTTGTGGGGATGATTCCATCCGTCACTGTTGACGCTCGTGTTAATCAAGCGGCGGTCGGTCAAATTGTACGTTCTCACGTTGTCCCTGCCGCTAATGCACTGATCGACAACACGCCTGCAATGGCATTCCCGACAGCGGCTTATCAAACGATTGGCAATCAAGAAATTGTCATTACTAAGTCGAAATCCGCTCCGTTCTCGTGGCAAGGCAACGAGCAGGACCGCTTGGCAAGCGGTGCTGGTTATATGTCTGTTCGCGCTAATCAAATGGCGCAAGCGATGCGTAAATTGGTCAACGATATGGAAGCAGACCTTTGCGCTCTATATGCAACAACTTCACGCGCCGCTGGTACAGTTGGCACAGTTCCTTTTGTTTCTAACACTGCCGCATTGTCCGCAGCGCGTAAAGTATTAGTTGATAACGGCGCACCGATTAGCGATTTGCAGTTAGTGATTGATACTAACGCAGGCGCAAACTTACAAACGTTGTTTAATATCAATTCAGCGCGTGACCAAGCGGCTGCAAATTTAAGCGATCAAGGTATTTTAACAACTATCGGATCTACTCAAGTTCGTGAGTCCGCACAGATCAACACTCCAACAGCGGGTGCAATGGCAAGTGCCACAAGCACAGCGGCAGCGTTTACAGTTGGTCAAACGGTGATCCCGTTGGCTACAGCAGGTACTGGTGTTGTTTCGGCTGGTGACATCATTACTTTTGCTAATGACACGAATCAATATAACGTTGCTTCTGTCAGTTTTGCAGGTGCAAACCCTGCGAGTGGCGACACGATCACACTTGCCGCACCTGGCTTACGCAAGGCACAAGGCGCAGCAACTCGCGCTATCACTGTATTGGCTGCATCACCTCGCAACATGGCGTTTAGCCGTAGCGCGATTGTGTTGGCAACTCGTATGCCTGAGCGTCCAGCAGAGGGTGACATGGCGTTAGATGTTATGACGATTCAAGATCCACGTAGCGGCATTGCGTTTGAAGTTTCGATTTACCCAGGTGTCCGCATGGTAACGTATCACATCGGTTTAGCGTGGGGTGTTAAAAACATCAAACCTGAACACACAGCGCAATTATTGGGCTAATGTGAATCTAAATAAGGGGCTTAATTGCCCCTTGTTTTGGAGTGATTGAATGACTGTAACAATCGGCTATACAACAGATGATGCGTTCATTGCTTTTGCATTAGCGCGTGGCGTAACTGTCACAACGCCTAACGCTTCGATTTATCTCACCAAAGCCTTTGATTTTATGGAGGCGCAATGTTGGAAGGGTCAAAAAACAGATTACACGCAAACTAACGATTGGCCGCGTAATGGCGTTTATGTTGATTATGTTTTGTTAGATAGTGCCACTGTACCTGTCGGCATTGTCAAAGCGCAGCACGTTGTCGCATTATCAATTGCGAATGGTTTTGACCCATTGGCGACAGTAGAACGTGCGGTTAAGCGCGAAAAAGTAGATGTATTAGAAGTTGAATATCAACCGAATGCTTCTAATGCGCCAATTGCACGGTCTATCAATGCGGCCTTAGCTGATTACATTGAATCGTCAACAGCAGTTATGAGGGTGTTGTAATGGGTATCAGTTACGCTAATTTAGCAGTATTATCAGAGCGTTTAATTCGTGAAAACGGACGTGACGCTTTGCTGATTAGCGAAACAAACACAGGCACGGATTATCAGCCAACAATCACACAAACAAGCGAAACAATCAGATTAGTACAAAGCCAATTTAACGCATTAGATAATAATGATTTTATTTTACAAGCACATGATGTAAAGTTTTTAGTGTCGAGTGATTTTACTTTGACCGCTAACCAACGAATTGAAACAAATGGACAGCAATATAGCATTGTTGCGTTAAAAGAAATTAAGCCTGCCGATACAAGCATTTTATACATTGTACAGGGGCGCGTGTAATGTCATTCAATGACGATATAGCAAAGTTGGCGCGAAAGTTAGCGATTACAGAAGCTAAAGCGGTAGCGGCTTTTTGTCTTAATATTAGCAGAAGAGTTGATGCTATTAGCCCTGTAAAAGATGGATTATTTAGAAACAATTGGAGGGCGACACTAGACCAGCCGTACATGGGAGCTGTTCTTCCAGCTAATCGCGCAGGGTCAATTGACCATGTGATACCATTCGCAAAAACTGCAAACGGCCATGTGTTTTACCTTACCAATAAAATACCATACGCTAAAAAATTAGAGTACGGACACAGCGCACAAGCACCAAACGGCATGGTGAGAGTGAGTGCTAAAATGGCACTGGCAGAGTTAGAGCGTGCGGTAAGGAGCGTGCAATGAGTCAAGCTCAAATCGAGTTAGCGTTATTCGACAAGCTCGAAGCAATCAAAGCGACATTGCCAACGATTTACTATCCGAACAGCACACACAAAAACAAACCTAATCCGCCAACGGGTGAGCATATCCGCGTTAATGTTTTGCCTGTCGGCACACAGCCTATCGGCATTGCCACCACTAATCAAACAACTGGTATTTTGCAGTGTTCTGTTTATGTTAAAGACGGCACAGGCACAATTAGAGCGGCTCAGATTGCCGATTTAATTTTAAGCGCATTTGCACGGAATACGTTATTATCAAACAATGTACGCATAGACAAGCAAGGTAGCGTCAACAGTGGTTTTTCTGTTGATGGATGGTATCATTTGCCTGTCTCTATTTCTTATCAACAGATTACGGGGTAATCGAAATGACAGCAGCTTTAATACAAACAACAGCAGGCGCAACCATTGGCATTAGTGCTACTTTGCCCGCTACCGACGATGCGGCAGGTTATGCAGCATTAACATTTACAACGATTGGCGAAATCACAGACTTGGGCGAGTTTGGCCGTGAGTATGCAACTGTTACGCATAATCCAGTGGCATCGCGCCGCACGATTAAGCGTAAAGGCTCGTTTAATGATGGCACGATGGCTCTACAGTTAGCAATTGACCGTGACGATGCAGGTCAAGTTATTGTACAGACAGCCGTTGCATCGGATGCAAACAAAGCCATTCGCATCACTTATCAAGACGGGTCAAAAGACTATTTTAGCGCGTTGGTTATGTCGTTCAAAACGAATGCGGGTAGCGTTGACCAGATTTTATCAGGCTCTATTAATTTAGAGATTAACACTGATATTATCCAAGTCGCATTGCCTTAATCATCATCAAGCCCCTTTAATTAGGGGCTAACAATAAGAGATTATCATGGATTTATTAAACCTTTTACCGTCCGATAATGCAGCAATTACGCTAAAGCACCCTGTTAGTAAAAACGAATTAGAAGGCATGACTATCAGTGTCAGCGGCCACGATTCCGCTACGTTTAAGAATGCCATTAAAGAACGCGCTAAGGCTCAAATGTCGCGCAAGTCTGCCGATGTTGACTTTATTGCTAATGATAAAGAAGCGGTCGAGTTGTTGGCTAAATGCACAACAGGATGGACGGGCATCACCGAAGGCGGCAAAGAACTGCAATTCTCTACAGCCAATGCCGTCTATATTTACACGAAATATAATTGGATTCGTGAGCAGATTGATAATGCTATTGGCGACCGTGCTAATTTTTTTATGAGTGCGTAGAGCGTCTAAAACTCTACGCTAAACAGCAAGCGTGGTGGAATAGTTGCCCACAAACCAAGGGCGCGAAAGAATATAATAACATTTCGCGCCTGTCTAAATTCAAGTCTAACAATCCTCAATCTATCCCTTTTATGCCCGATGTAAAACACGGGTTTTATCTTGTCGAATTATTACACGAAGCGGGTACAATCTCTTACAATGAGGGCGTTGCAAGGCGTTTGTCGTGGTCTGAATTAAAGGCATGGTCTGATTTTGTTGGCTATGATTTAGATTCATGGGAAGCTAGTACAATTATGCTATTATCAGCGTGTTATGCTGAAATCAGCAATGAAGCAACAACCAATGATTGTCCTATGCCATGTCAGCCGACAATGACAGAAGATAGGCGAAAAGCAGTATCAATGAACATTAAAAACGCGCTACGCTCAATCGCTAAAGTGAGGTAAAAATGGCAGTAATTGACCTTTTAATGATTGGGCTTGGTATTGATACGCGCCGCTTGCGTGACGGTGAGCGTGCATTAGGACGTTTACAACAAGCAGGAAACAAAGCAGAGAATGCGCTAGGACGCATGGCTTCTATGCTTGCGTCAGCCTTTGCTGTGTCTAAAATAATCGAATATGCAGACGCTTATACTAACCTTCAAAATCGCTTAAAACTTGTTACTGACTCGACCGAAGCACTTGGACAAGCCACTCAAAACGTTATTGATATTGCTCAAAACTCGCGGCAAGCACTCGGAGCAACAGGCGACTTATACTTCAAGATTAGCCAAAATGCTGAAAAACTAGGGCTATCAGTAGCGGACGTTTCGCAGGTAACAGAGACATTCGGAAAAACATTGGCGTTATCGGGTGCAGGTACTCAACAAGCCGAAGCTGCTATTTTGCAATTTAGTCAGGCTTTAGCAAGTGGCGTTATTCGCGGTGATGAATTTAACAGCGTTGCAGAAAATGCACCTGCGGCGATGGATGCGTTTAGCCGTGCTTTGGGCGTTGGCAAGGGCGAGTTAAGAAAACTTGCAGCAGAGGGAGCATTAACTTCTGACGTACTTATTCAGGCACTAAAAGAGCAATCGGAGGAAGTAGATAAAGCATTTGGTAAAACAGAATCTACTATCTCACAAGCATTCACTGACTTAAAAAACAGTGCGATTATTTTCACGGGTCGCATTAACGAATCAACAGAGGCAAGCAAAGGATTCGTCAGTATTATGTCGAAAGCGTCCGATTTTATGGATTCTTTAGACATTGACGAAAACGCCAAACTAATCGGCGATGCTTTTGGACACGCATATAAAGCGGCCTTAGTTTTTGCAGGAATAAAGCTAACAGGTTTTGTGTCGGGCATGGCGTTATCACTTGCCGCAACATTAAAAACACTGGCAGCCGAAGAGGCGTTAAGGCTTGAGACGTTAGCACTCACAACAGCAAACAATGCAGCGACAGGCGTGGCGGTTAGACGCGCCGCAGCCGAAAAGGTTTTAGCACTTGAGGAATTAGGACGCGCAAGAGCAACATCCGCGACAGTATTGGCAACACTCAATGCGGCAGTAGCAGACGCAGAACGCGCCGCAATGGATGCGCGATTAGCGGCAGGTACGCAATATGCAACAGCCGCAGAATTACAACGTCAAATAGCACTTGATAGAGTTGCGTTAGCACAACAAGCTGTTGTCGTTTCTGCCAATGCCGAAGCCGTAGCTGTATCACGCGCAACAATAGCCGCAGAAGCAAACACAGTAGCAACAACAGCGCAAACCATCGCACAAGCAGAATTAGCCGCAGCGACTAACGCGGCAAATGTGGCAAATAGAGCAGCAACTGGAATTGTTGCGGGTTTGGGCGGGCCATTGGGCGCAGCAATAACTTTGTTGGGCGTAGCAGCTACTGCATGGTTTGTCTTTGGTGATAACGCAGAAAAAGCGGCTGATAAATCAAAAGAAGCCATTGATAAAATCAATAAAAACCTAACTGTTAGTGATGATGAGTTACAGATTCTAGCTAAAAGTTTAAGCGTTGTTGAGTCTCAGATTCAATCGACACTGGAAAGTAGCCGCGCCGCTTCAATGTCATCAAATGAAAAAGTTAAGGCTTCAATTCAAAATGACCTTGAAAAACTAACATCACAAAAGAAAGCGTTAGAGTCTGCAATTGAAACAGCTACATTTAATCGCACAGTTGACGATTTACTAGCTAATCCTGCCGAATCAGGCGTTGCAAAAGAAATGCTAGAGGCATCACGCAAGAAAGCCGAAGCCGACAAGATTGCTAAGAAAGCGGCAGAAGATGCAGCACAAAAAGCTGAACAGTTAAAAAGCCAGTACGATGCTTTAGCTTTATCTCAATTAGAACAAATTAAACTATGGGGTAAAGACACAGGACTGGCAAAGCTAAACTTTGACCTGAAATATACAAACCTTAGTAAGTTAGGGCAAAAAGAAAAAGATAATCTCATTTTGCAACAAAAAAAGATTGACGCACTACAAGCCGAAAAAGACCTTGCTGCGCAACAAACCGAAGTTGATAGCTTTATGGCAGGTCAGGCGCAAGAGTTGGATGCTTTACGCGCTCAATACACGTCAAAGAATGAGATTATTTATCAATCAATGAAGGCAAGACAGGCAATTATTGATAAGGCGTATGCTACCGATCGTATGTCAGAAACAGAGTTTTATACTAGAAGCACACAAAACGACTTACAGTATAATGCTGAAAAACTGCAAATTCAAAGCGATGCAATGGCAGAGCAAAACGCCTTAAAGAATGAAGAATTTAACGCGGCATCTAATTTGGCTGGGAATATTTTAGAACTTGCTAGAGCAACAGGACATGAGAATAACGATATTGCAAAGGTAGCTTTTGCTGCTCAAAAAGCTATAGCCATAGCTCAAGCAATTTTGATGACGGAGCAAGCTGCATTAGCAACTCAAGCAAGTTATGCAATGATGGCGGTTATGAATCCTTTAGCTGCACCTGCTTTATTAGCAGCAGGAACAGCACACGCAATGGTGATGCGCGGACTAGGCCATGCAAGTGTTGCAATTATGGCAGCAACGGCGAGTGTTGAACTTGCTGGCGCACGAGCAATGGGTGGTAACGTGCAAGGCGGCAAAAGTTATCTTGTCGGCGAGCGTGGCGCGGAAGTTATCACAATGGGCGGTAACGGTCATGTAACGCCTAATCATAAATTAGGTGGCGGTGATTCTAAGATAACGATTGTTAATCAAACCACAGGTCGTATTGATAGCGTCGAAGAAAAAACCATGCCCGATGGTGAGCGTATTTTGATTATTCAACAAGCGCGTGATTTAATAGCGGCAGAGATGCGCGACCCGAACAGCAAAACGTCACGCTCGATGCAATCATCACTCACAGTACAGAGACGCAGATAATGCCTACTTTACCGCGTGACCTTTATCCCGTTTCATCGCCTAGCGGCTATAGTTATGGCGCGGCTGGTGGCGTTTCTAGAACTCAAGTAGAGGGCGGTTTTAATCGCTACGCTTTAGACTTTGATCGTGGAGTCCAACAGTTCAATGTTGCATTGGCTTGCACAGCAGATATGCACCAAGTTTGGACTTTGTTTTTTTACAACATCATTAAAAAAGGCGCGTTGTCGTTTGATATGCCGCTAGATAGCGGCAGAGGGCTACAAGCACACACGGTTAATATCATCCCAAATTCTGTCAATGTCAGCGAAACAGATGGCAATAATTTTGTCGTTACGTTTAAAGTTGAGGCTGAATCAAGCGCGTATGAATTTGATGAAGGTGGAACTGGTGCGATATTGGCGTTATGGGAAACAGGCGCGGACATTACAGATATTACAGAATTATTTGATCGCCTTGCTTTATTCGTTTTAACTGAAACATTGGTGCTTGTATGAGTATTGATATTGAGCAACAACTCAGAGAGTTTTTAGCAAGCTCACCACAAACTAAATACATGATTGAAGTGGTTAGCATTTCCCATTCGTCACTCACTCAAACCTATCATTTGTGGAAAGAGCCAATGAACGGCGCGGTAGTTGATGAAAACAGCAATACACTTGTCGTGCAATCAACTAATCTAAATGTTGCACTGGCAGGAACTCCCGACAACCTAGACCAAAAGTTCAACGTGTCAATTGATACTACTGATGCGGATAACGTGCTTAGAAAAGAGCTAGACAGAATAGCGTTAAATACGACTGAAAAAATAATCTTGACGTATAGGGCTTACTTATCTGATGACTTGACCGAGCCGCAAGCCGTCCAACGATTACAAGTTGAATCTATCACATACACACGCGGCGTTGCTTCATTGTCTGCCGTTGCGCCTAAGCTGAATGTTACGCGCACGGGTGAGCTTTACACATTCAGTCGATTTCCTATGTTGCGCGGTTTTTTATGATTGAAAAATATCTAGCCAAGCATTACGAATGGCCGCCGTGTTGGCAGTTGGTCGCTGATGTTTATGTCAATGAGTTGGGTTTATGTGTTGATGATTACACGCCTAAAACCGATTCGATGCGCGATGTTGCTAATGCTTTTAGGCTTGCTTTGCACGACAATAAACACGGATTTACACAGCAAGACAACGCGAATAATTATGATGTTGTTTTGCTTGGAAAGAATAAAAAAGTTACTCATTGTGGGTTATATTATAACAATGGCGTATTGCATAGCTTAAAAAATATGGTGATATGGCAGCCAATGGCGCAAATTACCGATACTTACGGATTGATTGAGTATTACCGACATGACCGTAACGATTGATTTTTTTAATAGTCCGTTTGATAAAGAGCCTACGCTATTTCAGGCTGAAACTGTCGCTCATTGGATCTTAGAACACAAAGCAGAATTAAAGAATTATGCAATTTATGAAGGACAGCCAAGCCAACAAACAGACATTACGCAAAACGTAGAAAAGCTAATGTCGAGAAATGGGCATTACATTGTTTTGTTGAGTCCTGCCGCGCCCGTCGTCAATACCGTCGTTTCTTTTTTTGTGCAACATTGGTTTAATGTAATAACTTTTGGTAGTTATGCTCTAGCCAAACATCTTGCCCCGTCTTACAGCCCTTCAAACATAAACCGCTCACAACAAAGCTCAAATAATTCATTAGCAAACCGCACAAATGATGCGCGGGTACTACAACGAATAGAAGATATTTTCGGTAAAGTTCGTGCCTATCCTTCGCTTATTCAGCCAGTTTACTCTAAGTACATCAACAACAAGCAATACGAATACTCTTATATGTGCATTGGGCGAGGCTGGTATGACGTGGCCGATGTGCGCGATGGTGAAACATTATTATCAGATATTGACGGCACGAGTGCAGAGTTCTTCAACCCGTTTACAAGCCCCAATAGCGGCAGTCCTTTTTTAACTATCGGCACTGCTATTAGTGAGCCGATTCTATTGGTTAAACGCTCAAATAATGTCACTGGCGAGGCTCTAAAAGCGCGAAATCAGTTTGTTTTAACATATGCTGGTTCTATGTGGTTTTTTAAAGCGACTGATGTTTATAATCTATATGATTTGATAGGTGCAATATCTAGTGATATTTATGAAAATATAGCGGCAGGTGACATCATATCAATAACAGGTACGCCAGCAGCCGTTTATGATGGTAGCTATACAATAAGGTCAAAAATAGGCGGTTCGATGTTAGAACTCACGACAGCTACTTTTCCATCAACAGCAACCACTAATGCTACATTAACTTTAACAACTGGAAATCCTGAATACACGTCATGGGTCACACTCAAAGATGAGGATATGACTCAAGTATGGGTTAGTCTAGTTGCGCCACAAGGGTTATTTTATGATGCAGGTAGCGGTAAAATAACTCTCTCTGTTGACTATGCTATAGAGACACAAGAATTAGATGTGTCGTATTTGCCCACTGGCGCGATAACAACAACAACTGGAACAATGACAGCAGCGACAAGCGACGAACAAGCCAAAACTGTCGAGATAACAACAGGTCATACAGGGGCAACAAGAGTACGCGCAAGACGCACAAGCAACCATGATTACGGTTTTGCTGGTACTGTCATCGACGAAATAAAGTACCAAGATTTATATGCAGTTACGCCGATTACAGTTGCCGATTTTGGCAATGTGACTACTGTGCAAGTTGTGTCAAAAGCAACGCAACGCGCAACTTCACTAAAAGAGCGCAAATTCAACTGTAATGCTACTCGAAAATTACCAGCGTTTAATGGCGCTACGTTTAGCGGCGCATTTGCTAGTGATGGCTCAATCGCAAGCGGGACAATATCAGCCACTAAGTCATTTATTGATATTTTGGCAGCAGCAAGCATTGATTCAAAAATAGGCCAGCGCGTGCTTGCCGATGATGTTGATATGTCTCAAATATGGGGTGTTAGAAATACAATCAGCACATGGAATCCGCTTAATATAGAGTTTGGGTACACATTAGACAGCGATAACATTTCATTCGAGGAAACAGTAAGAATGATTGCAGATAGCGTGTTTTGTTTAGCGTATCGACAAAACGGCAAGATCCGATTTAGTTTTGATAATGTGCAAGCGTCGTCAAGTGCGTTATTCACGCACAGAAACAAGAAACCCGCAAGCGACACTATCAGCCGTTTATTTGCAGCGGATAGCGAGTTTAACGGCATCGAGCTGACGTATAATGATAATGTGACTGACGCGCAAGAAACAATTAAATTACCGTTATCACTTACCGCCACCAATTACAAAAAAATAGAACTAACAGGCGTTAGAAATTACGCGCAGGCGTGGTTTAGAGCTAATCGTGAATACAACAAAATACTATTGCAGCGTGTGAGTATTGAGACTGAAACCACAAGTGACGGGCGTTTACTGCTACCTAATCAGCGTATTGATATTGTTGATAATACGCGATTCGATAGTCAAGACGGTGAAATCATTGCACAAAGTGGCCTTATTTTAACTCTATCGCGTGATGTTGTTTTTGGCGTTGGTACTCACAGTATTATTTTAATGCAGCGCGATGGTGGGCTTGAATCCATTACTTGCACGGCAGGTACAAGCGCAAATAAGGTTGTTTTAGCTTATGCACCAAGCGAGGCCATAAACACGGTAAACGGTGGCGCGATTGGTATTAGAACCATATTCAGTTTTGGTGCGGATAGTGTAGCAAGTGCAAATAGCTATCTAGTGCAAGAAGTAAATATCACTGATAGCAGTTATGTTAAAGTGACCGCTATTAATTATGATGCTGATTATTACTCAGCAGACACAGAATCAATCCCAAGTCGGAGTACAGTATTATGACGCAAATTACAGCAGCAGATTTAAACAATGCAAAATCGGACGTTGATACAATTGCCAATATTGCAAATAGCACCAGCACAAGCGTCACAGACAGATTAGGAAATACAAGACGGACACTTTATTCTTTAGCTAATGAATTTCCTAACGCTAGTGATAATGCAGCGGCAGCGGCAGCATCCGCAGTATCCGCAAACGCGGCGCGTGATGCAGCATTAATTCAAGCGGGTGTTTATACGACAGAGGCATTGGGTAGAGCAGCAGTAGCAGACGGGCAAGCTTTTAAAGTGCAGGGTTCTGGCGATGTTGCAGCGTATGAATATCGTCGAACAAATTCAACAACGTCAGTATTGATTGCGACATATCCAAGCTCATCGGGTATATTCACGTTTCGTGGCGTGGTCACGTCTGGCGTAGACCTAAACTCGCTACATACGATAGGCAGCTATGGATTATTAGCAGCAAGCACGCACGCAAATATTCCTGCGGAGCTTGTGGGCCATAACTGCACACTAACAGTTACTGACAGTTATACATCGTCTGGGCGTTTTCAGATTCAGGAAATTACTGACTGGAACTTTCCTAGCATTAAACTTTCCCGTCTTTCTGACGGCGCGTCTAGTGGGGCGTGGCAGAGAGTCGCAGTCACTACGTCACAGATAACTGACTTGAACGTAACAACAGCGAAGATTGCAGATTCAGCAGTAACAAATGCAAAGCTTGCTGTGAATTATGACTACACATCTACGATAACTACAGGTTCGCTTGACACTTATTTGACGGCTTCCGCAGGTTACGTTATTGCAGGAACAGTAACAAACGCGCCTACAGCATCGGGATTTCTGACGGTACATCGCTGGGGAATTGCAGGTCAATTTGTACTACAAAGTTACGTTGACTTAACTGTAGCAGGTAAAATCTATCACAGAGTCTATAGTGGTAGTGCATGGGGCGCATGGTATCAACCGACACCCGCAGATGTGTCTGTCACGACTGCAAAGCTGGCTGACGGCTCTGTGACTTCGACAAAGCTTGCAGATTCAGCAGTAACAAATGCAAAACTTGCTGTGAATTACGATTATACATCTACGATAACTTCAGGCTCGCTTGACACTTATCTGACGGCTTCCGCAGGTTACGTTATTGCAGGAACAGTAACAAATTCCCCCACAGCGTCGGGCTTTTTATCAGTACATCGCTGGGGAAGTGTAGGTCAGTTTGTATTGCAAAGTTATGTTGACCTCACTGTGGCAGGAAAGATATATCACCGCGTATATAGTGGTAGTGCATGGGGCGCATGGTATCAACCGACACCAGCAGATTTATCTGTGACAACTGCGAAGTTGGCGGCAGCCAGTGTTGACGCAACGAAACTGTCAACTAAATACGACTGGGTGGCAACGTTAGTATCGGGCGACGTGAACGACTACACAACTCAATCAGGCGGCTGGATGGTTGCAGGAGCAATGACAAACGCGCCAACAGGGTCTGGCTGGTTGTTCGTACACAAGTTTGGTGCGTCGGGTAATTTTACCCTTCAACGCTGGCACGACTTCACCGACCCCAGTATTTTTTGGGTGCGGAAAAACTACAATGGGACATGGTCGGCATGGTCAAAATTAACACAGCCACAAGTTTTGCCAAAAACAGGTAAAAATGTAATTTGTCTTGGCGACTCAATCACAGAGAATGGTGATTATCCTGTCAGACTTGCGACGCTGACAGGTGCGACGGTGACAAATTGCGGATTCGGTGGCTCAAGGCTTGCATTTAGCACGGGCGATTATGCATATTTATCATTTCACAAATTAGCAGACTATATTTCGACGGGTAATTATTCGGATTTGACAGCGGCGTGCGCGAGACTCGCTGGCTCACCCGTGTTTGATGACAACATTGCGATTGCAGCAAGGTTGGCCGCAGTAAATTGGTCAACCGTGGATTATATCGTAGCGGCATACGGGACAAATGATTACGGTTCTCCCGATGTTCCGCTCGGTACTACAACTGACACAACAGGCGCAACATTCAAAGGCGCAATTAACTACGCAGTCAATAAAATATGTACAGCATATCCAAACATTAAAATATTGTTTGTTTCTCCAATTTGGCGTTCACGTTACAACAGCGGGGACGGAAATGACTCTGATACTTATGCAAACTCGCGAGGAAATTATCTACTAGAGTTTGTTGATGCAATGAAAGAAATGTCCGCGTTAAACAAAATGCCATGTATTGATATGTATCGAACAAGCGGAATAAACAAATACAACGGAGCAACATTGCTGTCAGACGGATTACATCCAGTCGCAGGGGTGGGTTATCAACGCATAGCGGAAAAAATTGCGGCTGGCTTGGTTGCGAATTGGTAGAGAGAAGTCGCCAAAAAAAACAATTTAAAGAAGATGATTTATGCGCATTAAACTAGCAACACCACTCATTGGTGAGTTTCCACGTTACGCAGACGTGAAACTGCATGACAATGCAGCAGTAACAGCGCATTGTCCGATTTAGCCATATTTACCTCTTTTTTGACAAAAAGCCCTCGAAAGAGGGCGGTGTGTTTACTTATTGACTTTGCTATAAATCAATAGGTTACGAAATATAAAATGTGTTATACACCTATAAAGGTGTATAACTCCGAGTTAGGCACTATGCCCCAGTGCCAAGCTCATCAATCAGTGCGTTTTGTGCGTCCTGCATAACTGCTAAATAATCTTTTTCACCATCGGCACACAAACGCAAGCAATAATCTTCTACTGCGCTATTTATGGCCTCCCATTGCTCACTTGTAAGTTTTACAGATTCTTTGTGTTTTTTATCGTAAGTGCCAACAATCACAAACTCCACATCTTCAACATCTTCAAAGATTTCATCAAACGAGTAGCCTACAAAATTATCTTCGTGTCGCCAAAATCCAAACATTGCACCTTCAATGTCGCCATATTCGCAACCGTGGACGCTTATACTGCTACCATAGGTATTAAACCCAATAACACGAAAAATACCATCACCAATATCTGTGTTTTTATAAAAAACAATATTGCCTTTGTTTATTTCACTAATCAAAAAATTAGCGTGTTCGTGATGTTTATATAAACTATCAATAACATCTAAACAGTTTTCTGCGCGGTATAAATCAACATTACTCATCATTCATCTCCACTGCTAAAAAGGCGCAGTAACCTGTAAATTGTGTAAAATCGTGCCTAACTCTGCATCAAGTCCGATAACCACTCGGACATTTGTTTAAGTCAAAAGGTTACGCATAAGTGGTTACGGCTTATGCGTTGGTAGTTAGGCAATCGCATACTTTTTGTAGTCTTGTTCGCCAGTCTCTATGTGTTCAAGATTGCCGTTCCTTGCTGTCTTAAACATACCCTTCGGCAAGTAAATTCTTTTAAATTGGTTATGCCAAGAACCCATGCCAGTCAATACGCCTTGGGCATAGTGAGTTGGGGCGCAAGCTCTGCAAAGCATCATTCCTCTACGCTCCTCAATCCTTGTCCAGTCAAACCATTCTTCAACGCCTTTAGTGCCTTGTAATGCTAAAGCCGTGTTTTCAACACACCCGCAATTTTCACACTGAAATAGACTCATTATCAGCACTCCTTTAGTTTTTGAACTTCTAGCTCAATTGTCGTTATCGCTGAATAGTAAGCAGGCCGCCAATCATTAACAAAACGGTCTTCGCGCATCTTGTCTTTTATTGCCACGATTGCAGCTTGTAACGCCTCAATTTTAGCGTTTGCTATATCACGCCTTTTTTGTGCAGGTGTCGCCCTTTTAACCATTGGCTTTTTTGATAAAAGGTTAGCCAATATTTTTACGTCTTTAGCTTGCATTTAAAACTCACCTCCAATTCATCGCAAAAAGTGCCTAACTCTGCATCAAACCGATAAAGCCCCAGCTAACTGTGCAGGTTCTCTGTCATCGGGCTTTACGGCTTATGCGTTGGTAGTTAGGCATTAAACCTTAACTTGCTTATAGTCCTTACAAGTTTTGGCTGTTATTATTTTTTCCCTGTACTCATCCAGCCCGTATTCAATACTTTCTCTCCAATGATGCTTTCTACATTCCATAACAGCATGGCCTTCTCCACCATAACCACAAGTTGGACAACCCCCACCGCCAGCATCGTAATCAAAATCCAACTCAACACAGAAAATACACAGTTTTTCGCTCATCTCATCATCTCCAAATTCATCGTTAAAATTGCCTAACTCTGCATCAAGTCCGATAACCACTCGGACATTTGTTTAAGTCAAAAGGTTACGCATAAGTGGTTACGGCTTATGCGTTGGTAGTTAGAGCTTGCTTACTGGCCTGTTAATCAAATCGGCTTCAAAAGGGTCATGCTCGTAAATATTACACTTTTCAGCTTCCTCTTTTGCAAGCCTAGCCATTTTGCACGGGCAATGTGGTTGTCCATTTATTGCACCTAAACAGCCACACATATTAACTGTGCCGTTTTTTAACCCTTCTAATAATTCATCTAAAGTCATCTTTTCATCTCCTGCACTTTATCGCTAAAAATCCCACGCTTCTAACTCGTCACTCAACAAGGACAACAACCCAGCCAATAATCCTTCACTTTTCTACGCTTTTGGCATAGTCTCAACTGTCTAAATCAGCGCGGGTTGTCGCCTGTTAGTTCAATAGTTAGATGCTAAAGTCTGTAAGTGTTTTTAACTCCATCACAGCCTTGTCTATGCGCTTTGATATTTTGCAGGTAATGACTGCCTCTGCATAATCCTTAGCTGCTTGCTCCGTTCTTATCCCGTTCTCCCTCATGCTTTTATCAACAATGCACGTCCATGTCCCCTTGTCTGTAGAATGTATTTTTGCGCTATGGCCGAAGCAAGTTACCGCCGATGTTGCATCACCGTATTGCTCGCCAGTTTTAATCCATTCAAAATTAAGTCTTTTCGTTTTCATCGCTAATCACTCATCATTAAAAGCGTTTCTTGCAGATCATGCCCGTGTAGTATTGCTACAATTAAACCTTGCGGCACTTTTTCTGCCTTTGCCTTGTTTATGGCTTTTGCTATATCTTCAGCAAAGGCATTAAACGCACTTTGTTGGTCTTTGCTAACTACTCCGCCAGCAAACGCAGTCACAACATTGTTACTCATCGCATTAACCCCAATTCATCGCAAATCGTGTCTAACTCAGCAGTCAAGCGCGACACCCACCCAATCAACTACGCAATAATTATCTGAGTCAGGGGCGCCTTACGCACTTAGTTAGGTTTTATCATTCCAAAGTCTTCGCACTTTTTCCCATTCTTTTCTGTCGCAATCGTGGCCTAATCTATTATGGCGGCTTCTTGTGCGTCTATCTTCATCATCTTGAGCAAATTCTCGCTCTAAGTCACGTTTAATTAAATAACGCGCTTTTTCGCTAAGCCGTGGCCAGTTTTTTATTAAATCATCAATAAACGCACTAACAGCAATTGTGGCGCGACCACAATAATAATTAAACGCACCATGCCACAAAATTACATCATCAAAACCTAACTCAGCATTTAAGTCCGATGCAACCCCAATCGGTTGCTGTGTTTTTTCGTCTGTCATATAGTCACCATCGTTAATCAAAGTTTGTTGTGGGGCTGCACGGCTTAATGCACGGTAGTTAGATGCTTTGCTGTTTCATATATTCACGCAAATTGTTTGCGTGTTTTTGCAACTCATATTCAACAGGGCAAAGCTCTCCGCTTTTATGGCGTTGGCTTGGCGTATGGTGCAATTCTTCACATCTTTTTGACTCTGCCGCATTTATCACAGTTAAAAAACTGTAGCGCAGTTCTTTTTTATTCATCTTTCATCTCTCCGCACATCTTCGTTAAAATTAAACACATCTAACTCTGCATCAAGCAGATAAAGCCCCAGCCGCCTGTGTAAGTTGGCTGTCATCGGGCTTTACGGCTTATGCTTGGTAGTTAGATGCTTATACGTCATCCAAAAAAACAATAAACCTATCCAACTCATTTCTAAGCCGTTTCATTTTTTCGATAAACGACTTTCGGCTATCAATTTGAGAGTTGTGCAATCTTATTTTACTGCCGCAGTCAGCAACCTCAAAAAACATATATGGGCTTTTGAATCCTTTCCACGGGCTTTTTCCATAAAATGCAGTGCAACTTCCTGTTGATGGGCTTTGTTTGTCGTTTAGCTCTGTTGTGCGCTTATACTTTTTACTCATCGCTATAGCTCCTACGCTTCTAACTCTGCATCAAGCAGATAAAGCCCCAGCCGCCTGTGTAAGTTGGCTGTCATCGGGCTTTACGGCTTAATTTTTTAGTTATAAAGCCTCGCAAAAAACAAAATCAACATCGTTTCTGAATTTTTCTATATCATGCTCAAGCTGTATTCTTGAGTAAAAAATATAAGAAAACGCATGGCCTTTGTAATTCGCACTAATTATTCTTAACATACACCCTCGCATTGTGGAACATCGGCGTATTTCCAAAAATTAACACGACGAAACATCAACACGCCACCAGCATCACGCCACTGCTCATCTGAGTCCATATAGCAAAGAATCACTTGATAACGGCACGTTATAACATTTGGCACAGCAACCCATACCATTTGTGCAACAATAGGGGATTCGCGTTTTGCGTCAATCCAAGCGTGTGCTTTTTGCTCTGCATTACTCATTTTTCGTTACTCGTTAAAGTTAATGTGTAGCGATAAATCTGTATCGCTCTGTTTGTAAACAATCGCTTTTTGACGTTCAGCCTCAATCCTCTTTTTTTCTTCAATAGCTGGCTTTTCGGCTTCGGTGACGTAGTCTTTATACTGACCACTTCGCAACTGCCGAAACTTGTAAGCCCACATCGATCTGGTCATTTCATCGTCCCGACCTTCGGCTTTTTGCGTTGCTCTCGCAACTGCATTATTTTCGCTTAGTCCAAACATTTTATTGACTCATTAAAAATGAAAGTTTGTTTTTTAATTCAATCGGAAAAGATGAATTAAACCCTGCAATCATTTCTCCGTCGTCATTAGCCTCAATATTGACGAATGACTCAACACTTGAATCACTCTCCCAAACCTCAGGACGGCCACATCCGCCTTTTTCGATTCCGATTTTGACAGCATCGCTTTCGTCAGATGCTAACACATTGACAATTACGCCATTCTCAAAATCTACAGTGAACATTTTTTTCATTTTCGCGCTCCTTGTTTGCATGACCTAAATATAACACACAAAAACAGAATAGCAATACATTATTGCCAATAAATAGCATAAATAAATCATTGCTATTATGCTATATAGTAGCTAATATCGTAAAACAATAAACGGGGGTTATTATGAACAGAGATCAGGCGGTGAGAAGATATGGGTCGCACGTTGCACTAGCTAAAATTACTGGCTATAGCAGACAAGCGCATGATATTAGCAACAATTTAAGGCCAATCGCTCAACTATTGGTTTTTGTAGATAGTGACGGTGCGTTGTCTCTTGATAAAGAAATCGACGATTTGGTCAACAAGGTTTTGGCCGTCAAATTAAATCAAACATCTGTTGTTTGCGCGATAGAACGAATGGTTAAACAACAACAACAGGCAAGCGGTTGTTGTTGCGAGTTGTTTAGGCTTGACGGCTCAAGAATTTTAGAAGAAGCAATAGGAGCTATAAAATGACAATTAAAGAAGCGTTTGAACAGTTCGACGCATTGCGCGTGGCCAACGCACTTGGCCTCGAATATGACACAGTTTGCAAATGGCGTGACCGTGATCAAATTCCTGCTTACTGGCGCGTTAAATTCGTCAACTTAATGAATCATCACGGCGTTTCTATTTCTTTACACGATTTGGCAGGGTGGATTAAATGAGCATTTTATTTTTAGCTTTGGGCGTTTGGTGTCTAGTGTTTAGCGTGGGGTTTGATGATGAATAAATTCACTGCCGACGAATGGTCTCTGATTATTTTAGCGGTATTGCCGATGATTGTTTTTGCAAATGTGAGGTGATATATGTCAATAAAAGAACATTACACCGCGCTTGGCGTATCGTATAACACGCTATCAAGCTACAAAACTCGCTATCAGTTTGCGACAATTGAAGAGTCGTATCAGTTTTGGAAACAACAAAAAGAGTTAAAGCAGCAAAGAAAAGCTGAATTAACTCGCATTGCTAATCTGTTGGGCATTAAAGAAATCTCTGTGCAAATCAGAAAAACACGCCGTGGTCATTATAAAGTTGATGATTCGCTGCTTGAAACAAAATGGACGCGGCGATTTGAATATGATGGCGAAACACTGGCACTTTGGCGGCATTGTGAAAAGCATAATGTGAATGAAGGGACGGTCTATCGCTATTACAAAAAAATAGGCGACTGGGTTGCGGCGATGGATAAGGCGCGTGAGATACGCAAAATAGGCCATATTCGCAGTGAAACAGCAATCGCTTGTGAGAAACTAGGCTTGAACTATAAACGCGTTATATCGTGCGCGTTTAGAAGACAAATAACAAAACAACAGGCAATAGAATATTGCTTATATTTGGATGAGTTAAAAAATGACAACAAGTGACATTTTAGAGCGTGCGCTGTTATGCCAGCGCACAGCGTTTATCAGCAACGAGATCGTCGATTTGCAGCGTGTTCAGTGCGTTAGCATGAGCAACGGCGTATCGTTTGAGATTACGCTTGTTAGCGGCGTGGTGGTAAAGGGGCAGCACGCACAATTTGCAAACTTTATGAATAAGTACATGAGTTATGTGGAGTCGAAATGTTAATAAAATACAAAAACAAAATGATAACTCTGCGTGAGTTGTGCATTGAATTAAAAATAAACTACGATAATTTTATGGCGTGGTGTCACGAACACGCGCTACAAAACTATCAAACAGCGTTAAACTATTACAAGCGAATGATTTATCAGAAACAACGCAATAAGTAAAAACAAAGCCCCGATTATGGGGCTTTTTTATTGCCTGATTTTTATATTGTCCATCCACAAATGGTGAATGGACTAGGGGCTAAATTAGTTTGAGTGCGTTTAATAAATCTTGTTGTGTTTCGGCTTTGTTCTCAATCGCAAGCATGACTTTATCATCTATACAACCGTCAGCAACAATATGAACAACACGCACAGGCTTAGTTTGGCCTTGTCTGTGTAATCTACCGTTAAACTGCTGATATAGTTCAAGCGACCAATTCAGGCCAAACCATACGATAATAGAGCCTCCATGCTGAAGGTTAAGGCCATGCCCTGCACTGGCAGGATGGGCAAGTAGCATCTTGATATTGCCGCTATTCCATTGCTCTATCGTCTTAGGCTCTTTATCTAATACAACAGCATCGGGATAACGTGCTTGTAGGCGTATTAAGTCTGTTTTGTAGTTATATGCAATTAACAAATTCTCGTCTGTGTTTTCACT
>Ga0209277_10000387_pt1 | contig 22184 bp, 17 predicted proteins | sample JI81AbrownDNA_FD_187503 | JGI IMG/M metagenome (GOLD analysis project Ga0209277, IMG submission 187503) | Wastewater effluent complex algal communities from Wisconsin, to seasonally profile nutrient transformation and Carbon sequestration -... | ecosystem: Engineered > WWTP > Effluent > Algae... | reverse complement strand
CGCTGGCGGGGATCTTTGTTCTATACAATGCAGAGTTCATTGCCGTTACTCAAATCCTAATCTATGCGGGTGGAGTGCTGGTGCTTATAATTTTTGGAGTGATGTTAACGTCTCGCATTACAGGCAGGCAGTTGTTTATCGAAAATCAATATGTGTTTGGCGCTTCTTTCATTTCCTTGTTTCTAGCTACGCTTTTAATAATGCTGTTTTCTGAACAGAAATTTTATCAGGAGGCCAGCACAGCGGAAGTGCCTCCGCATAATTCAATAAATCAAATTGGTATTTCAATGATGAGCGATTACGCCCTTGTATTTGAGGTTTCCGGGATACTTTTATTAGCGGCCCTGTTGGGAGCAGCTGTTACTGCATCATCGTTTAACATTAAAAAGCAATAATTTATCATGGAGCATACGTTGATTTTAAGCGCCATTTTATTCTCAACGGGACTACTGACGATTATTATTAAACGGAACGCAATCATGGTTCTTATGGGAATCGAGCTTATGCTTAATGCTGCGAATCTCAACCTGATTGTTTTCAACAGGAATAGCCCGGGCGTTCTTTCAGGGCAATTTTTTTCATTATTCGTTATTGTAGTGGCCGTCTGCGAGGCAGCTGTGGGGCTGGCGATCGTTTTACGCGTTTATCAATATTATCAGACAGCTGTACCCAATGAGGTCAATGAACTAAAAGAGTAACGTTGCAAAATCTTTCAACATCAGAAACTATGCTCGGGTTGGTGCTCATCCTGCCGCTGCTTTCGTTTGTCATATCCTTTTTAATACCTGAACGATATAGCTGGCTTGTTGGGCCCTGTGCCTCCATGCTTTTGCTGGCAAGCGCTATACTAAGCTTCTTACTGTTTTTTTCTGCAGAGATTGTTTTACTGGATGCCGTGTGGTTCAAAATCGGCCTAAGAGAAGTTCATTTTAGTCTTGGTGTTGACAGCACTTCACGACTCATGATTATGATTGTGCCGGTGATTTCATTTCTGATTCACCTTTATTCAATCGGATACATGACCGGTGATTCTGATATCAGACGATATTTTGCGATGCTTGGTTTTTTTACATTCTCCATGTTGGGAATCGTAGTGGCCGGAGATTTTATTCAGCTCTTTGTTTTCTGGGAACTCGTTGGATTTTCATCTTACGTATTGATCGGACACTACGTACAAAAGTCTTCAGCCGCAAAAGCTGCTAAAAATGCATTTTTATACAATCGCATTGGAGACGCTGCTTTTCTCACGGGAATTTTAATAGGAATGACTGTTCATCCACAGCATGAACCCTGGGTTACTGCTTCACAACTTTGCATTTTTGGCGGAATCATTGCAAAGTCAGCACAGCTTCCTTTATCATCCTGGCTGTCGGATGCCATGGAGGGACCTACTCCTGTTTCCGCATTGCTACATGCAGCTACCATGGTTGTCGCTGGGATATTTTTGCTTGTTAAATTAAGTTACGAATTGACAGAAACCTCGCTATTGGTCATCACCATTACCGGAAGTTTAACAGCGCTCTATGGTGCCATATGCGCATTAAGTCAATTCGACATAAAAAAAATTCTAGCGTACTCCACCATTTCACAATTGGGTTTAATGGTTACTGCCATTGGCATGGGCGTTGAAGGAGCCGCCATGTTGCATTTATTTACACACGCATTCTTCAAAGCTGGATTATTCCTTGCAGCAGGCTCTGTGATTCATGCTGTAAGGCATCAAAACATAAATGGAGTTGATCCTCAGGATATCCGAAACCTGGGGGGCCTGCGCAAAAAACTTCCGGTTACATTTTTAACATTCTGCATCACAGGCGCTTCGTTAGCAGGTATTCCGTTTTTTTCAGGCTTTATTTCGAAAGAATCGATTTTAACTCAAGCTATGGTTGGTGTACACGCATTCAGGTGGCCTGTTCTGATCATACTTTTAACCGTTTCATTTTGTACTGTACTTTACGTTTACCGGATGATTCGATTTATCTTCTTCGGTGATCCATCAACTCAAAACATACTTGAGTCACCCTGGGTAATGCGTATTCCGATGATCATCTTAGCAGTTGCTTCCTGCTGGTTTGTGGTGTCTCTTAATCCGTTTACCGTAGGGGATTGGTTCAGGTATTCATTTATTGTGCACACAAGTAACGAAGCGCTGATCGCATCGGTGATCATACTTCTGGTTGCCCTGCCAACAGCGTGGTTTTTATATCACAAAAAGAAAGCTCCTGAAACTATTTTCTTTTTTCAACACGGTTTTCTGATGGATGCATTTTATAAAAAAACATTTGGTGTTTTTACGCTCAAGCTTTCAACTGTCACTGATACAATAGACAGAAAGTGGATCGATGGCATACTTCATCTTACCGTGTACGGACAGGTTGTTTTTGCCCACGGTGTCGCCTGGTTTGATCGACACATTGTTGACGGAATAGTGAATACCGGAGCATGGCTCGTCAAACGTACAGGTTCGGTAACACGGTCTTTCCAGGGTGGTAGAATTCAGCTTTACATTTTCTGGGCAGTGACAGGACTGATTATTTTTCTATTTTTCGCATTGATTTGAACAGCATGACGCAGCATCTGCTTACGTATCTGATTTTCACACCGGTTGCAATAGCCGTGCTCGCGCTTTTCATTCCCGCTGAAGCAAAAAAAACCTTTAGGATTTTAGCACTTGCCGTGTCAGCGATTCAACTGCTCATCGTGCTTTTTATTGTAGGTCAGGTAAGGCCTGAGGTTGGATCTTTTCAACTCACAGAAAAGCTTACTTGGTTTACGATAGACCTGGGAAGCTGGGGGATTTTACAAGCAGAATATTTCCTTGGATTGGACGGACTAAGCTTTAGCATGGTTGCGCTTACTGTGCTGATCATGCTTATTGCAAGCATTTCTTCCTGGACGATCGAAAAAAATGTAAAAGGCTATTTTATTTTGCTATGGATATTAAACGGCTCTATCCTTGGCGCATTTACCGCGCTCGACTTCCTGCTATTCTTTTTATTCTTCGAATTCATGCTCCTGCCAATGTATTTCCTGATTGGAATCTGGGGCGGACCTAAACGGGAATATGCTTCGATTAAATTTCTACTGTATACGCTACTTGGATCCGTTCTGATCCTCATCGTGCTCATCGGTTTAGTGATCTCCGTTCAGGCTCCAGCATCGGGTGACACCGTTGTACATACGTTTAATTTATTGCACATGAGCGATCCGGCTAACTTCATTTTCGGATCAATCTTAAATCCTGATGAAAGCTGGATGATCGGTCCGCAAACAGCGCGGTGGTGGGCATTCATACTTTTGTTTATAGGTTTCGCCATCAAGTTGCCTGCTGTTCCCTTCCATACCTGGTTGCCGGATGCGCACGTTGAAGCGCCAACCCCGATATCGGTTATCCTGGCAGCACTGTTGTTAAAATTAGGTGCGTACGGTTTATTGCGTATTGCCTATCCAATATTTCCAGATTCAGCAATGGCACTGAGTAGCGTTGTTGCACTTGTAGGTGTGACTTCCATTATCTACGGAGCATTGAATGCACTCGCAAGCAAAGATCTTAAACGGTTGATTGCGTATTCATCCGTATCCCACATGGGATTTGTTTTGCTTGGCCTGGCTTCCCTTACAACAGAAGGAGTTTCAGGGGCCGTGTATCAGATGTTTAGCCATGGCTTTATATCAGCCATGCTTTTCCTGATTGCAGGCGTACTCTATGATCGTACAAACGACCGGCTCATCAGCAACTATTCAGGATTAACGTCAAAGATGCCGGTGTTCTTTGTGTTTGTGTTGATCGCATTTTTTGCTTCGCTTGGCCTCCCGGGCTTTTCAGGGTTTATTGCTGAGATCATGATTTTACTGGGTGCGTTCGCTTCCGGTTCAACCAATCAGCTGATCAGCGAAGGCTTTGCGGTTGTTGCCATGCTGGGATTGATTCTTGGAGCTGCTTACTACCTCTGGACAATACAACGCATGTTCTTCGGGCCCTTTCACGTGAAGTCGGAGATACGTCCGGAACAGTTAACAGATCTCGACAAGCGGGAGTTTGGCATGTTAGCTTCCCTGGCACTGCTGATCTTAATCTTCGGAATCCTCCCACAGATACTATTGGATTATATAAATCCTTTTGCGCAGAATTTTTCTGAGTCTTTTTTTAATTCAATCCGATACATTCAAAACCCGTAAGGTTTGGAAACAAACTTACTTTCTAAGCTTAAATCCATCAGCATAAGCCTGTACTTCGCTATGCCTGAATTGATATTGGCTTGCGGGATACTGTTGATACTTGTTGCGGGATTTTTTACGCGAAACAAAAAGACTAATGTCAATGCCCTGCTTGCATTAACGATTCTTTTATCAAGCCTGGCGTATACGATTCTCTGCTGGAATAATTACGCCACCCCGCTTTCGTTGTTCGCAGGTCTGATCCGATGCGATCAATACTCAACCTATTTCAAAATTTTGATTGACGTAGGTGGAATCTTGACGGTACTCATGTCGCTGCGAAACCGGGTTCTTTCATCCGGAAAATTCAACTCAGAGTTTTATGCACTTCTTATCGCTGCTGTATTGGGAGCTCACTTGCTCGTAGCTAGCACAAACCTGATCATGGTTTTTATTTCGCTGGAGTTGTTGTCGATTAGTTCCTACATATTGGCAGGCTATAGCTTTACCAAGAAAGGAGCCGAAGGAAGCTTAAAATATTTTCTGTTTGGCTCTGTCGCTTCCGCTATTATGCTTTACGGTTTTTCCATCTTGTTCGGAATAACAGGAACACTTGATTTCACTTCAATAGATTTTACTGGAAGACTAATTGAGCATCAATCGCTGCTTGTTGTTGTTGCAGGCCTGATGTCACTTGCTGGCTTTTTATACAAGATCGCAGCTGTTCCTATGCACATCTGGTCGCCCGATGTGTATGAAGGCTCACCCATGCCGGTCGTAGCATTTCTGTCGGTCGTTCCCAAGCTGGCAGGAATTGTTGTTCTCAGTAAGTTTGCGTTAACGCTTACTTTATTCGGACAAAGTCCGTTTGACTGGCAGTTAGTCCTGGGTATTATTGCGATGCTAACCATTGGTATTGGAAATCTTTCAGCGTTGTGGCAAACCAATCCCAAACGATTGATGGCGTATAGCTCCATTGCACAAGCAGGCTTTTTGCTGATCGGGGTCGTTTGCTTTACGGAACAAGGGATGCATGCGCTATTGTTTTATAGCGCACTGTACGTAATCACAAATTTTGCCGTGTTGATTCTTCTGCAAGCGTTTGAAACCAATGGTATTGATTCAATCCCCTCCTTTCGTGGAGTAGGTAAAACTTTTCTATTCTCCAGTGTTGTATTGCTGATCGGACTAATCTCCTTAACCGGTATTCCGCCCACCGGAGGTTTTACATCCAAGCTCTTTGTATTTGCGTCTCTCTGGAGCAGTTATGAGCAAACCGGAAAAGAAATCCTGCTCTGGTTGTTGATTTTCGGACTGCTGAACACCGTTATTTCACTCTTCTACTACCTTAAAATCCCGTATTACGCATTCCTTAAAACTGCCGTATCGCAGCCTCAAGGTCAAAACACGCCCTTAGAGAATTTTTTGGCGTTCATTTTGGTTGTAGGGGTGGTGTTTTTATTCATCCGACCAGATTTGTTGATGGGTTGGCTGAATACGATTAACTTTGTGCTTTAATACGGCTTCATGAGCGATGAAATTCTTCACGAGTGCGGTATTGCGCTGATTCGCCTGCGCAAACCTCTTTCCTACTACATTGAAAAGTACGGTACTTCTTATGCGATGAGTAAGATGTACATCCTCATGGAAAAGCAACACAACCGAGGCCAGGACGGTGCCGGGGTAGCCAACATCAAGATCGACACAGAGCCCGGACAGCGCTACATCAGCCGCTACCGATCTATTAAAGCTCAGCCGGTAGCCAATCTTTTTAAAAAAATCGGGAAGAAGTTTAAGAAAGCGCAAAAAGCCGGAAAGGATAAGTTTAATAACGAAAAGTGGCTCAAGGAAAACGTTGCTTTTACCGGGGAGTTGTGGTTAGGTCACCTTCGCTACGGAACGCATGGCATTAACAGCATTGAAAGTGTTCATCCATTCCTGCGTCAGAATAACTGGAGGAGTCGGAACCTTGTAATGGCCGGTAACTTCAATATGACCAACGTGGATGAGCTATTTGATATCCTCGTAAATCTGGGCCAGCATCCGAAAGAGAAGGTTGATACCGTAACTGTAATGGAAAAGATCGGTCACTTCCTGGATGAAGAAGTTCAGGGCTTGTTCGAAAAATATAAAAACAAATATTCCAACAAGGAAGTATCTGAAATCATTGAAGAGGAAGTTGAGTTGCAAAATGTGTTGCGCAGAGCCTGCAAGGATTTTGATGGCGGTTATACCATGGCAGGATTAACCGGATCCGGATCTGCTTTTGTGGTACGTGATCCGAATGGCATTCGCCCTGCCTACTACTATGCCGATGACGAAGTTGTAGTTGTAGCTTCAGAGAAGCCAGCCATTAAAACGGCATTCAATATTAATTACAGCCAGATTGAAGAAATAAAACCCGGTCATGCGCTGGTCATCAGTAAAAATGGCGAGTTTGAAATGCACCCTATCGTAGAACAAGGGGAGAAGAAATCGTGTAGCTTCGAACGGATTTATTTTTCACGAGGTAATGATCCCGAAATCTATCGCGAGCGCAAGCAGTTGGGAAGATTACTTGTTCCACAAGTACTAAAGGCGATTAATTTCGATCTGAAGAACACGGTATTCTCCTACATTCCCAATACTGCCGAAACAGCATTCTATGGCTTGATGGCAGGTGTTGAAGATTACCTCATTAACAAGCAAAAAGAAATTTTCATTGACGGAAAAACAACCATCGATCCGCTCGAGGAAGTTTTATCGTTCCGCCCACGGGTAGAGAAAATTGTTATTAAAGATGCCAAACTTCGGACGTTTATAACCGATGCCAGTCACCGTGATGAAATGGTGGCACACGTATACGATACCACGTACGAAGTAGTAAATAAAGATAAGGATACGCTCGTTGTTATTGACGATTCAATTGTTCGCGGAACAACGCTGGAAAAAAGCATTTTGAAAATGCTGGATCGCCTGAATCCTAAAAAAATTGTTGTGGTTTCTTCAGCTCCGCAAATCCGGTTCCCGGATTGTTACGGAATTGACATGAGTCGGATGGGCGACTTCGTTGCATTCCGAGCAATGATTGAATTACTGAAAGATCAAGGCAAAGACTACCTGTTGGAAGAAGTGTATGAAGCATGCCAGCGTTCGGTAACGGAAGAAAGGCCGAAAAACTATGTGCAAAAACTGTACGATCAATTTACAGATGAACAGATCTCACAGAAAATCTCCGAGATCGTAAAGCCGGCCGACATGAAAGCAGAAGTTCAGGTTGTCTTTCAAACCGTAGACAGTCTGCATAAGGCTATTCCGCATCACCACGGTGACTGGTATTTTACCGGTAACTACCCCACTGTGGGGGGGACACGTGTAGCCAATCGTTCATACGTTAATTTTATGGATGGAAAGCTGGTGAGAGCTTACTAAGCCGTTGTACATTTTCAATTCACAAGTCCCGTTCCGAATCTTCGGGACGGGACTTTTTTATTCCAAACCAATTATTCTTTGTTACTATTTACTACTTTGGAATTGCAATCAATCAATCTATGAACTACTGGCTTGTAAAGACTGAACCAGGAACATATTCCTGGGAAAACTTCGTAAAGGATAAGAAAACCACCTGGGATGGCGTTAGAAATTTTCAGGCTCGTAATAACTTAAAAGCTATGAAAAAAGGCGATCTCGCTTTTATTTATCATAGCGGAGAGGACAAAGCTGTTATCGGAATTTCCAAAGTTCTGAAAGAAGCCTATCCGGATCCAAAAGACAACGAGTGGTTAGTGGTTGATCTGGGGGTTGACAAAAAAATCAAAAATCCGGTTACGCTTGCGCAGGTTAAAGCCACCAAGAAACTTGCCGATATGGTGCTGGTGCGGGTTTCAAGATTGTCCGTTCAGCCCGTTAAGCCGGAAGAATTCGATTTAATACTTGCGTTAAGCGAAGGGAAATAATGTACGCGAAGACTCGTTTATCATTTATGATGCGACTGGTTCTTTTTTTGCTGTGTGCGCTTTTTTCAATCACTGCACATGCCCAGGTGAGACAGGAGGGGCGGTTTGAAATCGTGCAGCGCTACAGCGATGAAGATTTTACCATTATTTCTCTAAACGAAGACGGGCTAGCCCTTTTTCGCAAAAAGTTTAAGTTCAACGATCGCAATCGAGTTTGGGAGCTTATTTTACTTGACAGCACGGCAACACCGAAGAAATCCCTTGAGCTAGAGGTTGATAACCAGGGCGAGCTGATGGGCTACGAACATTCCAACGACTTCATTCACTTACTATTTATAAAAAACGAAATAAAAGGTGATATGGAAGTTATCTCCGTTAACCTGACAACCTATGAGCAGAACCGTACTAAAATCACAACCGAGCTGAAAATTAATTTAACTCACTTTACAAAATGCGGTGACAATTACATTTTGGGAGGCGATGTAGGAGAAGAGCCTGCTGTATTTATTTACATCCCTGCTACCAAGAATTTTAAAATTATTCCCGGCTTTTTTAATAAACGAACTGAGCTGGTTGATGTTCGGTTGAATAACAACCAAACTTTTAACACTGTACTCATCAGTCGCGAAAACCGCGACAACAACAAGATTATTTTCAGAACTTTTGATTCTTTTGGAAAGCAACTGATCGAAGATGTTGTACCCTTCCGGGATCATAATGTACAGACTGGCATGACCAGCAATCTCAAACGCGATGACCTGATCATCCTCGGGACTTGGGGGAATGTCGGGGCTAGCCAGTCTTCCGGTTTCTATGGAGTACCTGTTAATCCATTTTCAGAACAAGAAATTAAATTTACCTTTTTGGGAGAGCTGCAGCATTATCTTGATCAAACAAAACCCAAGCGGGCTGAAAAGATAAAAGCAAAGACGAAAGAGGCTATAGAAAAAGGTGGTGATCCGGACTTCACAAACTACATCATACCGCACCGGATAATTGAACACGAAAAAGGATTTATTCTGCTGGCTGAAACGTATATACCTTCGAAAGACAATTATAGCTCGCGCACAAATCCATATGCTTACGCCAATCCGTATGGAAACAGGTACGGATCATACTATCCCGGATCAGGCATGTACAACACAAACGATGGACGCTCCTACGGAAATACTGAAACCAATTCACAGGAAATCCGAACAGTTCAATCACAGGTAATCCTCTTCACCCCCACCGGTGAGATCATCGCGGACTATAGTATTAATCTGAACGATATTAAAATGCCTTCGTTAAATCAGATTACGGATTTTTATCTCGACAAGGACGACCTGTACTTTTTGTACAAAAAAGAATCGGAACTGATTATCAAAAAAATAAATCTTCAGGATGGCCAGGTTTCCGAATCAACACAAAAAGTTAAAATGAAAAGCCCGATGGATGTTATTCGCTCTGAAAGTAAAGATACGCGGATCCGGCACTGGTACGATAAAAGCTTCTACATGTATGGTTATCAAACCGTGAGACACGAAGACGGTAAGACGGACGACATATTTTACATTAACCGTGTAGCCATCGATTAATAATGGTCTGAATTTTCTGTATATTTGCGTTCGGCTTATGCAGAAAAAATTAATTCTCGATTCCGACCTGCTCGATATCACCCTAAGCCGTCTTTGCCAGCAATTAATTGAAAATCATCAGGATTTCGCTGAAACGGTCATTATCGGCCTTCAGCCACGCGGTGTTTTCCTCGCGCAGATCATCCATCAGAAGCTGGAAAAAATCTTAAAGAAAACAATTCCACTGGGCCTTCTGGATACTACATTCCATCGCGATGACTACAGGCGAAGGGAAATCCCGGTGAAAGCGACCGAAACCAGAATTCCATTTGTAATCGAGGCTAAAAAGGTTGTGTTGGTAGATGACGTTCTCTTCACCGGCCGCACGGTTAGGGCCGCAATGGACGCCATGATCGCTTTCGGCCGGCCGGCAAAAGTCGAGCTGCTCGTGCTGATCGATAGAAAATACAATCGTGATCTGCCAATCGCCCCTGATTATGTTGGAAAAATTGTAAATACACTCGCCTCACAGAAAGTGCTGGTTGAGCTTGAAGAAAAAGGAACCAATAATAAAATCTGGCTGATTAATAAGGATTGATACTATGTCGAAACTGAGTCAAAAGCACTTGCTGGGGATTAAAGACATCACGCGCGAAGACATAGAGCTTATTTTTGAAACGGCCGATAACTTTAAACAGGTTATTAACCGCCCGATCAAAAAAGTACCTTCCTTGCGCGATGTAACCATTGCCAACGTATTCTTTGAGAATTCAACCCGCACCCGGTTATCGTTCGAGCTTGCACAAAAAAGATTATCAGCAGATGTGATCAATTTCTCCGCGTCCAACAGCTCGGTCAAAAAAGGCGAGACCTTGCTCGATACGGTTAATAACATTCTCGCCATGAAAGTTGATATGATTGTGATGCGGCATGCCAGCGCAGGCGCTCCCCACTTTCTGTCACGTCACATCAAAGCGAATATTGTTAATGCAGGGGACGGCACACATGAACATCCGACCCAAGCTTTGCTGGATGCGTATTCCATTCGTGAAAAGCTCGGCACTGTCACCGGAAAGAAAATTGCTATCATCGGAGACATCCTCCACTCGCGCGTTGCATTATCTAACATTTTTGCATTGCAGAAGCTGGGGGCAAAAATTATGGTCTGCGCTCCTCCCACCCTCTTGCCAAAATACCTGAATCAACTGGGTGTTCAGATTGAATACGATGTTAAGAAAGCGCTCGACTGGTGTGATGTTGCAAACGTGCTTCGCATTCAGCTCGAACGCCAGCATATCAAATATTTCCCTTCGCTTCGCGAGTATTCGCTCTACTACGGCATCAACAAAAAAATGCTCGATAATCTTAAAAAAGAAATCGTGCTTATGCACCCGGGACCAATCAACCGGGGCGTGGAATTAAGCAGCGATGCAGCCGATTCAAATCATTCTATCATTCTCGATCAGGTTGAAAATGGAGTTGCGGTGCGGATGGCTGTGTTGTATCTGCTCGCAGGAGTAGCTTGATTCCAGTTAATAAGTTCTTATTCCAAGTCTAATTCCTGTTTCTAATAAACGCTGAGGATAGGAAGTTTTTTCTATCATCAGCAATCCATGAATATTTATAAACGGATTTATTTGCATCTTGATTTTTTGAGAAAGCGGGAAATTAATTCCCAATCCAACTCCTGCACCCAAGCCGCTTTGATCATCCAAAAATTCGTTCTTACTAAAATCAAAATCACCTATTAATCCTCCGTTTAAAAAGAATGACTTTGAAACATCAAATCGTAAAAAAACAGGTACATGAATCATGTTGATGTTTTCATGCTTGATTTTCTGATCAGGATTGTATGAACCTTCAAAAGTGACTTCGTTCATATACCATGTCACACCCGTTTCAAAAGCAACTTTAGCAGAGAGGCTGTGGTAATAAATTAACCCCACAGAAAAACCTATGCCCATATCGGTACTACCACCACCTTCTAACGCTTTTTGAACAACAGTAGCTCCACCAATACCGGCAAAAAGCCCGAAAGTATTTTTTTTATAATTCTGCGCTTGCGCATGAACAGATGCCATTAAAATAATGAACGCTAAAATGGATCTGATGCAGCATTTCATATTCCTGGGTTAGTTATTAATTCAATATAGCATTCCAAAAGCACAACCAAAAGTAAAACGCAAACCCAATTCAATGTTAACACAGGAGATGACACTTTTTTGTAAGTTTGTGCACTTCTTACACATATGAACTATTATAATTCGATTATTGAAACCATTGGCAATACCCCGATGGTTAAATTAAACAAGATTTTCAAAGGCATACCGGGAACGGTGCTGGCCAAAGTTGAATATTTCAACCCCGGTAACTCTACCAAGGACAGGATGGCTTTAAAAATGATTGAAGATGCCGAAGCTGCCGGCACGTTAAAACCAGGCGGAACAATTATTGAAGGAACTTCCGGTAACACCGGTATGGGTCTCGCCTTAACCGCGATCGCAAAAGGATATCGTTGCATTTTTACGATGGCCGACAAACAGTCGCAGGAAAAGATTAATATTCTCCGGGCTGTTGGTGCTGAAGTTATTGTTTGTCCGACAAACGTTGCTCCTGACGATCCACGTTCATACTATTCGGTAGCGCGTAAGCTTAACAAAGAGATTCCCAATTCAATTTATCCGAATCAATACGATAACCCGTCTAATGCCACCGCCCATTATCAATCTACCGGTCCGGAAATCTGGAAGCAAACGGAAGGTAAAATCACGCACTACGTAGCAACCGTTGGAACAGGTGGCTCAATGTGCGGAACAGCCAGATTTTTGAAAGAGCAAAATTCAAAGCTTGTTACAGTTGGAATTGATACGTATGGATCGGTTTTCAAAAAATATAAAGAGACAGGTATCTTCGATGAAAACGAGATCTATCCTTACCTGACAGAAGGATTTGGAGAAGACATTCTTCCGAAGAACGTTGACTTCAGCGTGATTGACTCCTTCATTAAAGTAACCGATAAAGATGGTGCGTTAATGACCCGCAGATTATCGCGTGAAGAAGGCATGTTCGTGGGCTGGTCAAGCGGCTCAGCCGTACACGGTGCATTGGAATACGCGAAAGAAAATCTAAAGAAAGATGATGTAATGGTCATTCTCCTCCCCGATCACGGTACACGCTACCTCGCGAAAGTGTACAACGATAACTGGATGAAGGATCACGGCTTTCTGGAAACACGAATGTTTGCCGGCACAGCACGCGAAATCATTCAAGGTAGAAATGGAAAAGATTCACTCTGCACGGTGGCCAACAAAGCCAAAGTGAGTGAGGCCATTTTGCTTATGAACAAAGAAGGCATTGACCAGATCCCGGTAACGGAAGGTGATAATTTTGTAGGCAGCGTAAGTTCTTCCATGCTGCTGGAAAAAATTATGGAAGACCCTCAACTGAAAAATAAATCCATTTCGGAAGTGATGGAAAAACCAATGCAATTCGTTGCGCCCGACAGTACGCTGGATGTTCTTTCTTCTTTCCTGAATAAGGAAAATAAGGCCGTTCTTGTGCGCGATGAAAACCAAAAAGTACACATCATCACCCGGCATGATGTGCTAAAGGCAATATCTTCGTAGCGCTTAGAACTAGCGTTAACATAAAAGGAGGGCAAAACCCTCCTTTATTTTTTTCTTCGACTACAAAAAACTATTTGATCTTCTTTCCGGGTACCTGTGCTCCGTTTTGAAACAAAGTCATACTAACAACCTTTCCGGTATCATCTTTATTGAATTCAACCTGAGCATCTACAACTTTTAAGAAAAACTTTGTTTCGCTTTCAGCGAAAATATCAAACGCGGGCTGCCCGGTTGCCTGAGCTTTAAAACTCTTCTCTTCTCTCCAGACTTTAATAATAAATCCGGGCGCGAGCTCGTACTCACCTGTATATGCATCAAAAACTTCACCGGCCAGCTCTATTTCAGTTCTTCCGGTAGGAATTGGCTTATTTGTTCGTGTAGCGCGTTGCGGAATAAAGTCTCTGGATTTTAATTCAACCGCATCAAGTTTACCCTCAGCATTCCGAAAGAAATTTAGACGAGCCTGGGAATCCTTGAAAAAGAAAGCATCCTTTTCGTATGGATATATTTCAAACTTCGTTCCACCGGTACGTTGCGAAAATAATTGAGTCCCTTTGCGGGAAATAATCCGATCTTCTTTATCGCTTATCTGATAAACACCTGTGTACTCCTCCAGTGCTGCTTCTGTCAACGAAAGTGTTTCAGGTTCCTTCGCGTTTGAAATCCCGGCTACTATTTCTGCTACCTGATAGGTGTACTCCTCAGGGCTAGCAGTCATGCTATTGGAGAGTATACAAACGTAAATTTTTTGATCCGGAACATAAATTTCCATCGTCAGATATCCATCGATAGCTCCGCCATGACCAATCACTTTAGCATCGCCTAGCCGACCGAATGACCAGGCATACCCATAACCCACTAGCTTGCCGCTATTTAAGGTTGTTAGGGTCCAAGCTTTTTCAAGACTTTCCTTTTTTACAACCTTGTAGTTGAAGATTGCCTGATTCCATTTCCAAAGATCATCCACGGTTGAGAAAATAGCCCCTGCTGAATACGGGATGGAAGGATGGACATAATCTGCAATCTTAAATTCTGTAGCGCCAGATTTCATATATCCCTTTGCGGTGTTAGCAGGAAGATTTGAATCATCGGTAAACGATGACTTCATGCCCGTAGGCTTGAATAGATTCTTTGCAACATACTCACCGTATGTCATCCCACTTACCTTCTCAATGATCATTCCCAATAAAAAATATCCGGAATTGTTATACAGCCATTGCTCATTGGGTGCAAAATCGGAAGGTTGGCCCTGAATTGTCTTCATCATATCTGCAGGCGAGATGTAAAGCCCTTTTTTAGACATCGCATCTGGCAGGCTGGTATAGCTCTTAATGCCCGAGGTGTGATTAAGCAGTTGCTCAACCGTAACGGTCTTCCCGGGAGTTGAGAATTCTGTAAGATACGTTGTGATGTCGGCCTTCAAATCAATCTTGCCTTGTTCAGCAAGCTTCAAAATAGCGGTTGATGTAAATTGCTTCGTGATCGATCCTATCCGAAACACCATGTCGGGTGTTACAGGCTTATCCGGACTGATACTCGCAAGGCCGTACCCTTTTCTGAAAATAACCTTATCATCCTTTGCAACCAGGATGGCAGCCCCGGGCTGATTTGCCGGATACTTTTCATTCATAAATTTATCGATATCCTCTGTAACCGTCTGCGCCTGAGCAAGGGAAACAAAAAACAGGATTAAAAGAAAGAAGATTGTTTTTTTCATGATGGGTGGGGTTTGATATTGTCTGACGCAATCTGTCACATGTGCGTTGCACCGATTACTAAAATTAGCAATAAAAAAGCCGGGCTGATTGCTCGGCCCGGCTTTTTGTTATGTGATTAATGATCTAGTCCTTAATTTTTTTCTCTTCGTCAACCTTTGGTTTGTTGTCGCGATTTGCGATTTCCCAAGCTGCGAAGAACACGGTCTGAGCACGTTTCTCCAGCAAATCAAATTCAATTTTTTCAACTTGATCGCTTGGCTTGTGGTAATCTTCGTGGATACCATCAAAATAGAAAATAATCGGAATGTTCTTCTTTGCGAAGTTCCAGTGATCAGAGCGGTAGTACAAACGTTCAGGGTGATTCTGATCGTTGTAGGTGTAGTCAAATGCTATGTTCAGGTTAGCCTTATTTGTTGCTTCACTTAATGTGTGCAGATCAGCAGAAAGTTTATCAGAACCGATTACATACACATAGTCACCTTCTTTGTGTTGAGGATCTCTGCGACCCACCATGTCGATGTTTAAATCAACTACGGTGTTAGCCAACGGGAAGATTGGATGCTCTGAATAATACTCAGAGCCCAGCAAGCCTTTTTCTTCACCCGTTACGGTCATGAATAAAATGCTTCTGCGAGGGCCTTTGCCTTCTTTCTTCGCTTGTGCAAATGCTTTTGCAATTGCTAAAACAGATACGGTTCCGGAACCATCATCGTCAGCACCATTATTGATCAAATCGCCAGTACCGCTTTTCAGCTTACCTACGTGATCGTAGTGTGCAGTAATAACTACAAGTTCATCTTTCTTATCTGTTCCTTCCAGGTAGCCTAACACGTTATCGGAATACGTGGTCTTAACTTCAGTGGTAACTTTGTACTGAACGTTAGCACCTTTGAATTTCTTCAACGCACCTTTTTTAGGATCGGCTGCGGTTGCATCCTTCAGCTTTTGCATGGTTGTGTTAAAGATTTTTTCAACAGTTACGGGAGATACCAGCATGGTTACCGGTGCAGTTCCAGCCTGAGGCTTAGTCAAACTTAATCTACCGCCACCCATAAAGCTCTTAAACTGTCCTGTTAAGTTGTCAAACTCAGCGAGTGTTTCGTTAGCACACACAATAATCATTTTGGCACCTTTTTCCTGCGCCATTTTAACAGCTGGATTATTGCGGGTGCGTAGTTCTTTAGCCAGCAGAACAACAGCTTTATCTTTCACATCAACCTGGTTGAACTCAGCTTCAGTTCCGTAGCCAATAAATACAACGGGTAAAGAAACTTCTCCACCTGAATCGCCTGTACCAGTGTATATGACGCCCGAAAAATTATCAAGCCTGGTTTGGCCAACTTTTAAATAAGCCTCGCCTGTTGAGCTTGCGTATAATTCAACTGGCTGGTAATAGCTGCCATTCACTGGGCCTTTAAAACCCAACTCCTGGAAATGCGCAGCAATGTAAGCCGCTGCCATTTTTTGCCCACGCGTACCGGTTTCACGGCCTTCAAGCGCGTCCGAGGCTATAATGGATAAATCTTCTTTTAGTCCTGCTGCGTTAATCTGGCTGCTGTATTTTTTAGCATCCGGATTCTGGGCGTTAACCGTAAGGGTAAGCAGCAAAGCCCATCCTAATATTATTTTAAACTTCATGCGTAAGGTTTTTGTTATAGGTCAAATATCATCAGATTTTTGACATTTCAGCACCCAAAACATGAAGGGTGAACGCATTTTTACGGGAGTGGTAAGAATATCTATGGATTTTACCGACTGTCTGTTAATTGTGTTCCGACTCCTTTACCTTTGTGCCTGATTTTTGATCCACTACGAAAAACCACTGTTTCTGATATGCAAATCGACTCCCAGTACCAAGAAAAGTTCGAATCTCGCCACAATGCCCCGGATGCAAAACAGGTAGAAGAAATGTTAAAGGTTGTGAAGGCCAGCTCAGTTGATGAGCTGATCGGCCAAACGGTTCCTGCCAACATCCGTCTTAAAAAACCATTGAATCTTCCGGCTGCGCGAACCGAGTTCGAATTCCTGAAAGAGTTTAAGACGCTTGCCTCAAAGAACAAGATCAATAAGTCCTATATCGGGATGGGCTACTACCCGAACAATACCCCTAGTGTTATCCTCAGAAATATTTTAGAAAATCCAGGCTGGTATACAGCGTATACTCCCTATCAGGCAGAGATCGCACAAGGCCGTTTGGAGGCTTTGATCAATTATCAAACGATGGTGATCGATCTAACCGGAATGCAAATTGCCAATGCATCGTTGTTGGACGAAGCAACCGCTGCTGCGGAAGCGATGCACCTACTCTACGCTTCACGCAAAGCATCAAAAAAGAATGCACATAAATTTTTCGTAGATAAGAATGTTTTCCCGCAGACAATTGATGTGTTACTCACACGTTCTGCACCCATTGGGGTTGAACTTGTAGTGGATGATATTTCAAAGCTTGACATTACCGATCCAAACCTGTTCGCAGTATTTATTCAGTACCCAGACAGTAATGGAGCGATTAAAGATCATACTGCATTTATCCAGACCGCACACGAACGTGATGTGTTTGTTGCCTGTGCTTCCGATTTGTTAGCCTTAACATTATTAAAATCACCAGGCGAAATGGATGCTGACATTGTTGTCGGTTCAAGCCAACGCCTCGGAGTTCCGATGGGTTATGGCGGACCACACTCTGCGTTCTTTGCAACGAAAGAAGATTTCAAGCGTCAGATGGCTGGAAGAATTATTGGTGCCTCGATCGATGCGCAAGGCAATCCGGGTTACCGTATGGCATTGCAGACGCGCGAGCAGCACATCCGCAGAGAGAAAGCAACGTCAAACATTTGTACGGCACAGGTACTGCTTGCTGTAATGGCAGGAATGTACGGTGTGTATCATGGACCCAAAGGCTTGAAGAAAATTGCAGGTCGGGTTCACGGCTTAACAAAAATGCTGGAAGGCGGATTAACGGCTTTGGGGTTAAAGCAAGTTAACGAACACTACTTCGATACGTTGAAAGTTTCTGTTAGCGATAAAAATGCAATCCAGAAAGCTGCTTTAGCGCAAGGAGTCAACTTTCGCTACTTCAATGATAATCATGTGGGGATCGCATTGGATGAAACTACCACACAAGAAGATGTTCAAACTATTCTCAACATTTTTGGTGGGAAGAGTACAGCAAAAGCTAACGATACAATTAACTGGCCTTCATCGCTCGTAAGAACTTCTTCCTTCATGACGCACCCGGTATTCAGCTCTCATCACTCTGAGCATGAAATGCTGCGGTACATAAAAAGATTAGAGAACAAAGACCTTTCCATGGTTCACTCCATGATCTCCCTGGGATCATGCACGATGAAGCTGAATGCGACTACCGAAATGATCCCGGTTACATGGCCTGAACTTGGAAACATTCACCCGTTTGCCCCTGCTGATCAGGCGCAAGGCTATGCCGAGCTGACTAAAAATCTGGAAGCATGGTTAGCAGAGATCACCGGCTTTACAGCTGTTTCATTACAACCGAATAGCGGTGCACAAGGCGAGTACGCTGGCTTGATGGTGATCCGTGCCTATCACGCAAATCGCGGAGATCATCATCGTACGGTATCATTAATCCCTGCATCGGCACACGGAACAAATCCTGCCAGCGCGGTAATGGCTGCGATGGATGTGGTGATCGTGAAATCTGACGAAGAAGGAAAGATTGATGTGGCCGATCTGAAAGCAAAAGCCGAACAATATAAAGACAAGCTTTCCTGTCTGATGGTAACGTATCCATCCACACACGGTGTGTTTGAAGAGTCCATCGTTGAAATCTGTGAAACGATTCACACGCATGGCGGTCTGGTGTATATGGATGGCGCAAACATGAATGCACAGGTTGGATTAACCTCGCCTGCCAATATTGGGGCAGATGTTTGTCACCTGAATCTTCATAAAACATTTTGTATTCCGCACGGTGGCGGTGGCCCGGGCATGGGACCAATTTGTGTGAACGATAAGTTAAAACCTTTCCTTCCGGGACATGCGGTTGTTAAAACCGGTGGCGAAAAAGCAATCAATGCAGTTTCAGCAGCACCTTGGGGAAGCGCCAGCATTCTGACAATTTCTTACGCGTATATCGCGATGATGGGCGGAGACGGATTGACCAACGCAACAAAGCTGGCCATCTTGAATGCGAACTATATCAAAGAACTGTTGAGTCAGCACTACAAAATCCTGTACACCGGTACGCACGGCCGTTGCGCGCACGAAATGATTGTTGATTGTCGCGATTTCAAAAAGTCTGGCATTGAAGTTGAAGATATTGCTAAACGATTGATGGATTACGGCTTCCACGCGCCTACTGTATCATTCCCGGTTGCCGGAACGCTGATGATCGAACCAACCGAAAGTGAACCGAAACAGGAGTTGGATCGTTTTTGTGAGGCATTGATTGAAATCAGAAACGAAATTCGTGAAGTGGAAGAAGGTAAAGCTGATAAAGAAAGCAACGTACTGAAGCACGCTCCCCACACGGCAGCCGTGATAACAGCGGATGTTTGGGATCGTCCATACGGAAGACAGAAAGCAGCGTACCCGCTTCAGTTTGTGAAGGAAGCGAAGTTTTGGCCATCGGTGAGCCGTATTGATAATGCCTACGGTGATCGTAACCTAGTTTGCAGTTGCTTACCGGTTGAAGAGTACGCGAAGAAAGAAAGTGTAGAAGCATAATGAAGAAATTACTTGCAGCATTGATTTTACTGGGTTGTGCCTTACCGGGCACAGCCCAGAATAAATACACCGGGTTTCCCTCGTTGATCTGGCCGAAGCTTTACGACATCAAGTTTGAAAAAGCAAAAGACAAGCTGGGTGAGTATGACAAGCCGGTGTTCAGCGCAGCTGCAAAAGCATTGAATGGAAAAGTTGTTACCCTTCCGGGTTATATGATCCCATTTGAAACTGGATCAAAAGGCGCCAAGTTCATGTTTTCATCCATGCCCATCAACGCCTGTTTCTTTTGCGGAGTTGGCGGACCTGAATCGGTTGTAGAAGTCATGATGAAGCAGCCGCTCTCCTTTCATGATAAGCCGATTGAGATCAAAGGAATATTAAGACTCAACGATAAAGATCCAGACAAGATGATTTACATCCTTGAGCAGGCTGAATTTGTAGGTGAAGTAGAACTATAAGTTCTTATACAAAGAAGTAGCACAACACTCCGATTACGCTAAGCGTAATTACGGCTGTTCCGGCCACAAAGTTCCAATATTCGCGTGCATCCATCATGCCGGAGATTCGTCTGATTCTATTGATCACATAACTCCTTTTCACCACTTTGCTTTCTCCCGTTTCCATAACATTATTTTTAGGTCAATAAATAATAGAACGGTGAAAAAGTTGCCTTATTATTTGAGGCCGTGCTGATCTATCAAAAAAATTAACGCTGCCATCGAGGCTGCGCCAAGCTCCAGCTCACGCTTATCCACTTTGTCAAACGTATCTTCTGGTGTATGGTGATAACTGAAGTACCGCTGAGAATCAGGAAGTAACCCAATTAATGTTGTGCCTTGCGGGGCCAGCGGACTGATATCGGCACCTCCACCCTCCTGATTGAAATCCGTTACTCCGTACGGCTCAAACAAATTTTTCCAGCTCCTGATTCTGTTCTTTTCAGCATCCGTGCCACTCAGGGTGAACCCGCGGGGAACAAATCCTCCACGATCTGACTCCACGGCAGCAATGTGTTTTTCTTTGTTAGCGGATGCCTGGACAGCATATTCGGTTCCTCCCCTCAAGCCGTTTTCCTCATTCATAAACATCACTGCCCGGATAGTACGCTTGGGCTTATACCCCATGGCTTTAAAGATGCGCAACACTTCAATGGATTGAACACAACCCGTGCCATCGTCATGTGCGCCTTGCGCGAGATCCCAGGAATCAAGATGTCCGCCAACGGCAATGATCTCATCCTTATATTCTGAGCCATTGATCTGTCCAACAACATTAAAGGAAGGCGCATCCGGAAAAATCATACAATGCGTTTCAAAATAGAATTGCAAGCCGGTATCATTTTTTAACAAATTACTCAGCAAGTCTGCATGTTTTGTGCTTACCGCAATGGCTGGAATTTTTGTAATGTTCGGAGCATAGCGTAGTGAACCTGTATGTGGATAATCTTCCGGATTGATTCCCATTGAACGAACGATAACTCCTATCGCACCATACTTAGCCGCCTCGCTCGCTCCCGATCCACGCTGGTCTACGGCACCGCCATACGCAGCAAAGGTTTGAATTTTCGTAGGATCCATGGGCCGGTTAAAGAATACAATTTTTCCTTTGAGGTTCTTCTCCCCCAGCCGTTTCAGGTCTTCAAAGTTTTTGACCTCAACAACTGTTGCGCTCACGCCTTCTGGGCCGGTACCAATCGAATTGCCCAACGTACAAACATTCAGTTCAACTGTGCCCATTTTTTTTGAGTTAAGCACCCGACCAATTTCTTTTTGTCCGCGCTCCCAATGCGGAACCATCACCGGCTGCAGCCATACTGAATCAAAATCAAAATTCTGCATGATGTGACGCGTCCATTCCACCGAAGCCGCAGCGCCCGGTGACCCGCTTAAGCGTGAACCGATCCGGATAGTGAGGTATTCGAGCATCTCGTATGACTTGCCACGGGCGAGCGCTTCGTCATAAATCGCACGAATGGCTGTTTCATCGGATGATTGAGCAACAACCGTAACTGAAATGGCAAGAAGGATACAAGTAAGTATATTTTTCATGTGTTGGTAAATAAAAGTCAACAAGTAGAATGTCAATCCGATCTACGAGCAGTAATTTACTGCTTTCAGGAAAACAATGCTCTCAAATCTGCTGTACGTGCTGGCCGGGGTTATAGGCGGCTTCATTGCCGGACTCACCGGACTGGGGACCGGCATTGTAATGTTGGGAGTGATTCCGATCATGTTGATGCAATATGGCGTACCCGAGCACCAGATCGTTAGCGTGATCATTGCCAATACGATTTTTGCGACCTTGGTTTCCTCCTTCGCCAATGTAGTTACTTCCATGCGCCATAAGATGTTCTTCTGGAAAGAGACGCTTTGGGTTGGTGTGTTTGCGGTGATCTTTTCATTTCTCGTGTTTGAGTTAATCGTGACGAGTAACTTTTATTCGAAACAGGTATTTAATTCGATCATTATCGGATTTATGATGATCATT
>Ga0209277_10000385_pt1 | contig 22215 bp, 21 predicted proteins | sample JI81AbrownDNA_FD_187503 | JGI IMG/M metagenome (GOLD analysis project Ga0209277, IMG submission 187503) | Wastewater effluent complex algal communities from Wisconsin, to seasonally profile nutrient transformation and Carbon sequestration -... | ecosystem: Engineered > WWTP > Effluent > Algae... | reverse complement strand
GGCAGCGGGGCGTCGCCGCGCAGGCCGGCGGCGGCCGCGTCGAGGCTGATGACCTCGTAGCCCAGCAGCTTGAACATCGTCATCTGGGCCTTGAAGCGCGGCAGGTGGCAATACAGCGCGCCATGGGCCGTCACGCGGCCGGGGAAGTGGCCAACCCGGTGGTACATCAGGATGTGCACGCGTTTCATCATTCGCCGCAGGCTTCGCGGTAGACCGCTATGGTTTTGTCGAACATGGCGTTTTCGGTGAAGCCGGCTTCAAAGCGTTGCCGGGCCCGGGCGCCGCAGCGCGCGCGGAGCGCCGGGTCGCTGAGCAGCGGGGCGAGGGCCGCGGCCAGTGCGGCGGGGTCGTCGGGGGGGACGAGAAAGCCGCTGGCGCCATCCTCGACCACTTCGCCGATGCCGCCGACGCGGGTGGCGACGATGGGCAGCGAGCAGGCCGAGGCTTCGAGCAGGGTGAGCGACAGGGCCTCGCGGCGCGACGGGGCGAGCAGCACGTCGGAGGCTTTGAGCAGGGCCGGCACGTCTTCCCGCAGGCCCAGGAAGCGGACCCGCCCGGCAATGCCGAGCGTTTGCGCAAGGGCCTGCATCTGCGGGCCGAGATCGCCTTCGTGGTCGCCGGCCAGGAGCAGCGTCCAGCGTGTGTCCTTGAGCAGGGCGAGGGCCTTGAGCGCGGTGTCGTGTCCCTTGGCGGGCACGATGCGGGCGGCCATCAGCAGACAGGCTTCGTCGGGCGGCAGGCCGAGTTCGTGGCGGGTCGTGTCGCGGATGTGGGCGGGCAGATGGGTGGCGATGTCGGCGATGCCGTGATGCACCATGCGGATGCGGGCGGCGTCGTAGCCGCGCCGCTGCAGAAAATCGGCCACCGCCTGGGACACGGCGATGATGCGTCTGGCGCGGCCGAAGTGCTTGCCGGCGTTGTCGGAGTGGGCGGTGGCCACGTTGGGCAGGCCGGCCAGCTTGGCGGCCAGCCCGGCGTACCAGGCGCCGCGGGTCAGGTGGCCGTGGATCAGGTCGGCGCCGACGCGGCGGGCGTACAGGGCCAGGCGCGTGATGGAGGGCAGGTCGTAGAGGCCGACGAGGGGCAGGTCGATGCCGCCAAAGCCGTCGGCGCTGAGCTGCTGGCCGAGCCAGCCGTCCATCGGGCCGGCGTAGAGCGCCTCGTGGCCGCGGGCGCGCAGGCCGCGCATCAGCTGCAGCGCGTGGCGTTCGGCGCCGCCGCTTTTCATGCTGTGAAGAACGGTGATGATTTTCATCGGCCGAGCACCTGGCGGTAGATGGCGAGGTTGCCGTCCACCATCGCGGCTATGGAAAACTCGGCAAGGATGCGGGCGCGGCCGGCGGCGCCAAAGCGCGTGCGCAGGGCCGCATCGCCGGCCAGGCGGTCGATGGCGGCAGCCAGCGCGGCCACGTCGCCCGGCGGGCACAGAATGCCGGTGACGCCGTCCTGCACCGCTTCGGGCAGGCCGCCGGCGCGGCTGGTGACGATGGGCACGCCGGCCGCCGAGGCTTGCAAAAGCGAGACGCCGAGGCCTTCCATGTCGGCCGGGTGGATCAGCATGTCGAGCCCGCCGAGCCAGCGCGGCAAATCGTGGCGAAAGCCGGTGAAGCGCACGGCGGCCGCAAGATGGCGGGATTCGACTTCGGCCCGCAGTTCGGCCTCGAGCGGGCCCTGGCCGAAGATCAGCACCTGCAGATCGGGGTGGCGCTCGAGCAGGCCCGGCAGCGCCGCGAGCAGGTAGCGGTGGCCCTTGCGGGGGATCAGCTGGGCCACCACGCCGGCCACCAGCGCGTCCGGCGGCAGGCCGAATTCGGCGCGAAAGGCGGCGCGGTCGACGGGTACGAGATAAGGCGCGGCATCCACGGCGCTTCTGACGCAGCTGACCTTTTGCGGCGCGAGGCCTTCGCGCAGCAACACCTGGCGGATGCCCTCCGAGATGGTGATGACGTGGTCGTACAGGCGGTATTTGAGCGCCACGGCGAGCCGCGATTCCGGGTTGTCCACGCGGCGCGACAGCACACAGGGCACGCCGGCCAGCTTTGCCGCCAGGCCGCCCCAGGTGTCGGCGCCGCGGCGGCTGTGGAGGTGCACCAGGTCGGGGCGCTCGGCGCGAATCAGGCGGGCGAGCCGGAGGACGAGGCCGATGTCGCCGTCGCCACCCATCTTCATCGGCAGCACGCGGGCGCCGACGGGCTGCTGGCGGGACATTTCGCTGCCGGCGGGGCAGGCGAGCAGGTTGTCGACGCCGCGCGCGGCAAGGCCTTCGACGATGTAGAGCACCTGCCGGGCGCCGCCGTAGAGGTGCTTGCCGGCTTCGACGTGGAGGATTTTCATGGGGCTGCGGCTCCGGCCGCGAGCATGGCCTCTACGCGTTCGAGCACCATCGTCGGGGTGATGTCGCGCAGGCAGGTGAACTTGCCGCCGCAGGTGGGGCGGCGCCGGCAGGGCGAGCATTCCATGCCGAGCCAGATCACGCTGCCGGTGGAGCGGCCGGTGTCGGTGTAGGGGCAGGTGGAGCCGAAGATGGCCACGGTGGGCCGCGCCAGCGCGGTGCCCATGTGGGTGAGGCCGGTGTCGACGCCGATGAGCAGCGCCGAGTGGGCGATGGCGGCGACGGCCTCGGGCAGCCGGGTTTGCCCGGCGAGGTTGACGATGCGCGCATCGCCGGCGGCAATGCGGACCGCGGCTGCGGCATCGGCCGGGCCGCCGAGGATGACCGGAGTCAGCCCGGTGGCGTCGATGAGCCGGGGCGCCAGCGCCTGCCAGGCGTCTTCGAACCAGTGCTTTTGCGGGCGCGTGGTGAAGGGCGCGAAAACCGCATAGCGGCCGGGGGCGAGGCCGTGGGCGGCCAGCTTGCCGAGCACCGATTCCTGCGCCGCCGGGGCAATGCTGAGCGTGGGCAGAAAATCGCCGGCGTCGAGGCCGAGCTGCTGGGCGAGAAACTGGTATTCGGAGCCGATGCGCCCCTTTTGCCCGCCGCGGGGGATGACCTCGCTCATCAGCCACTGGCTGCCTTCCTTGGAGCCGAGGCCGACGCGCCGCGGGGCGCCGCTGAGCCAGGTGAGGAAGCCGCTCTTCATCAGGCCCTGCAGATCGAGGGCGGTGTCGAAGTGGCGGGCGTGGAGTTCGCGGCGCAACTGGAGCACGCGGCGGGCCAGCTCAAACTTGCGGCCGCCCTTCCACAGCTTGACCCACTCGGCCTTCGAGAAGGGGATGACCTCGTCGATGTCCGGGTCGGCCAGCAGCAGCTCATGGATGCCCGGCTCGACCAGCCAGGCGATGTGGGCATCCGGGTGGCTGCGGCGGATCGCCGCCGGCAGGGCCGACGAGAACACCACGTCGCCGATGGCGGAGGTGCGGACGATGAGGATGCGTTTCACGGGCGGCCTGCGGCGGGGCTCAGAGCAGCAGATCCCAGGACACCGGGGTGCCGCGCTTCACGTCGAGCTTGACCGCCTTGCCCATCACCATGTCGATGAACTTGGGCGCCAGGCCGAGGCCCGGGCGGATGGCGCGCACCGAGGTGGCGTCGAGGATTTCACCGGCCTTGAGGTCGCGGGAGATATACAGCGAGCGGCGGTAAACCTTGGACTTTTCTTCCTGGGCCGAGGCTGCGCCATAGGTGATGCGGCCAAGGGCCTGCCAGGCGCGTTCGGATTCGAGCACCAGCGAGGCCATTTCGGCCGGCTCCATCGAAAACGCGGAATCGACGCCGCCTTCGGCACGGCTGAGGGTGAAGTGCTTTTCGATGACCGTTGCCCCCAGCGCCACGCTGGCGACCGACACGCCGGTGCCCATGGTGTGGTCGGACAGGCCGACTTCGGTGCCGAACAGATCCCGGAGATGCGGAATGGTGCGGATGTTGGTGTTCTCGGGGGTGGCCGGGTAGGTGCTGGTGCACTTGAGGAGGATGAGATCCTTGCAGCCGGCTGCGCGGGCGGTGCGCACGCTTTCGTCGAGCTCGGCCACCGAGGCCATGCCGGTGGAGATGATCATCGGCTTGCCGGTGGCGGCCACCTTACGGATCAGCGGCAGGTCGGTGTTTTCAAACGAGGCGATCTTGTAGCAGGGAACGTCCAGGCTCTCGAGAAAATCCACCGCGCTTTCGTCGAAGGGGGTGCTGAAGGCCAGCATGCCGAGTTCGCTGGCACGCTTGAAGATCGGCGCGTGCCATTCCCAGGGCGTGTAGGCGAGCTGGTAGAGCTTGTGCAGCGAGGCCCCCTTCCACAGGCTGTTGGGGTCTTCGATGTAGAACTCGCCCTCGTCGATGTCGAGGGTCATGGTGTCGGCGGTGTAGGTTTGCAGCTTCAGCGCGTGGGCGCCGGCCTTGGCCGCGGCTTCCACGATGGCCAGCGCCCGGTCGAGGGACTGGTTGTGGTTGCCGGACATCTCGGCGATGACGAAAGGGGGATGGTCCTGGCCGACCTGGCGGTTGCCGATGGTGATGGAGGTGCTCATCGGGTGATCCTTTTCTCGTAATGGGTCGGAAGGCGGGTGTAGCCGTTCTTCAGGAACAGCCGGTGCGAGGTGTCGTTGGTGTCGAGCACGACGGCGATGAGGCGCTGGATGGCCGGCCGGGTGGCCCGGATCCAGGCTTCCTGCGCCCGCAGCAGCGCGCTGCCGTTGTTCTGGCCGCGGGCGTCCGGCGTGAGGTAGATCGACACTTCGCCGGTGCCGTCGCACTCGTCGAGGCGCACCACGCCGATGGGCTTGCCGTCGCGGTAGCCGATCTGCAGGTGGCGGGCGGGATCGCCAATCACCGTGGCGAGCCAGTCGGCGTGTTTGGCGAGGCCGATGATTTCCTGGCTGCGGGAGTGGACGCGCACGTCTTCCTGGTTGCGCCAGGCGAGCAGGTTCGGTGCGTCGGTCTGGACGGCGAAGCGCAGTTGCAGGTCTTCGAAGACGAAGGGCAGGTCGCCGCCGAGGATGTCCTCGATGGGCGCGTCGTCGGTGTGCATGATCGCCCGCGCCTTGGCCGACATGTCGCGGCACAGGGCGGGGTTGGCGGTCAGGCGGTCGACGGCATCGGCGATGTCGCCGGCGGTGAGCCCGCCGACTTCGCCCAGGCTCAGGACCACGCCGGCGTCGACCAGGGCCTGGGTGGGTTCGCGCTGGTTGTCGGCAAGCACGACGACGATGGCCGGCAGGCCGAGGATGCAGCGCTCCCAGGTGGCGGTTCCGCAGGCACCGAAGGCGAGGTCGGCAGCGATCATCAGCTCGGCCATGTTGCTGGCCTGCACATGCAGGCGCACCCAGGGCTGGCCGGCGCAGCGGGCGCGAAGGGTGTCCACGTGGGGGTTGATTGCGCCGACGACCACGTCGGCCTGCAGCTCAGGCCCGAGGCGTGGCAGCAGGGCGTCGAGGGTGAGGCCGGTGAGGTTGTCGGGGTCGGCGCCGCCGTAGAAGACGAGCACCCGGTGGATGGCGCCGCTCCGCGGGCGCGGGGCGGCTGCGGCGTCGAGGAACTCACGCCGCAGCAGGGCGTGGCTGGGGCCGCACAGCAGCTGGCAGTGGGCCGGCAGCAGCCCGCGGTAGCGCGCGGCGAGTTCGGGGAAGTAGTTCTGGTCGAGCAGTACGTCGCAGTCGTGGGGCCGGTCGGCCAGGTCGTCGATGACGCAGATCTGCCCGACTTCGGGGCGCAGCACGCGCTCCCAGCGCCGCTCGATGGCGTAGTGGTCGATGATCAGGGTGTCGGCGCCGCCGATTTCGGTGATGACGGCGGCGCTTTGCTCGGCGTCTTCGCGCCAGCCGGCGCCAAGCCAGGCGGCATGGGCCGGGCTGTCGGCCTCAACGACCCGCGGTGCGACGGCCGGGGGCAGCAGGTGTACGCAATGGCCGTGTTCGGAAAGCTGCTGGCGATAGACTTCGGGCAGGCTGCGGGCGATGAAATGGATTTCGCCGCCCTGCTTGTGCAGGCGGTCGGCGAGGGTCATGCAGCGCATCAGGTGGCCGATGCCCATTGTGGTGGACGCGTCTACCCGGAAGGCAAAGCGCCGGGCCGAAGCTTGGGAAGGAGGCGGGTCCGCGTGAGGAGAGTTCATGAGGCGGCGGCCTGTTCTTCCTGGATGACACGGAACATCAGTTCGGCGCGGCGCCAGTCTTCGAAGGTGTCGATGTCCTGCACCAGGTGGCGGGGCAGCACGATGGGGACGGAGGCCGGGGAGAACACGACTTCGTCGGTGAGGTAGGCGTCGGTGCTGCCCCAGTAGAACTGGCCGGCGTCGTGGAAGGCTTCTTCGAGGTCTTGCGAGCGGCGGAAGATGTTCTCGGGCCAGATCGCCTCGACGGCGCCTTCGGCGTTGATGCGGATGGCGCGCTGGATCGGGAAGGGGAAGCTGGTGACGCTGAAGGCGTAGCCACGGCGGCGCTCCAGCAGCCGGGCGAGGCCTTCCTGCAGGTAGCGGGCCTGGACGAAGGGCGCGGTGGCGTAGATGCAGCAGGCGTAGGCGGCCGGCGTGCCCTGTTCGGCCAGCCAGTTGATGGCGTGCTTGACCACCGCGTTGGTGCCGGTGTGGTCGTCTGCGAGCTCGGGCGGGCGCACGAAGGGGGTCTCGGCGCCCCATTCGCGGGCCACGGCGGCAATCTCGGCATCGTCGGTGGACACGATCACGCGGTCGAAACAGCCGCTGTCGAGGGCCGCGCCGATGGAGTGGGCGATGATCGGCTTGCCGGCAAACAGGCGCACATTTTTGCGCGGAATGCGCTTGCTGCCGCCCCGGGCGGGAATGATGGCGACTTTCATCCGAGCAGCCTCTTGAGCACGCCGATCACTTCATCCTGCTGGACGGGGGTGAGGGTCGGGAACATCGGCAGCGAGATGGCGCCGGCGTAGTAGTTTTCGGCCTCGGGGAAATCGCCGTCACGGAAGCCGAGCCGGCGGTAGTGGGGCTGGGTGTGCACCGGGATGTAATGCACGTTCACGCCGATGCCGGCGGCGCGCAGGCCCTCGAAGACCTGCCGGCGCTGGCTGGTAGCGTGCAGGCGAATCGGGTAGAGGTGCAGCGCGGAGCGGGAATCCGGGTGCTGGTGGGGCGTGCTCAGCGGCAGGCCGGCGAGGGCTGCGTCGTAGCGGGCGGCGATGGCGTGGCGGCGGGCCACGTAGTCGTCGAGGCGCTGGAGCTGGGAGTGACCCAGCGCGGCCTGCATGTCGGTGATGCGGAAGTTGTAGCCGAGTTCGATCTGCTGGTAGTGCCACGGGCCATCGCTTGCCGATTCCATCTGCGCCGGGTCACGGGTGATGCCGTGGCTGCGCAGGCGTTCCATGTGGTCGGCCAGCGCCGGGTCGTTGGTGAGCGCCATGCCGCCTTCGCCGGTGGTGATGATCTTGACCGGGTGGAAGCTGAAAATCGTGATGTCGCTGTAGCGGCAGTTGCCCACCGCCTCGCCCAGGTAGCGCCCGCCGACGGCGTGGGAGGCGTCCTCGATGATGCGAAAGCCATACTTCTGGCCGAGGGCGTGGATCTCGCGCATCTCGCAGCTCTGGCCGGCGAAATGCACCGGGATCACCACCTTGGGCAGGCTGTTGCTGGCGGCGGCCTGGACCAGCTTGGCCTCCAGGGCCTCGACCGACATGTTGTAGCTGAGCGGGTCGGTGTCGACGAAATCCACTTCGGCGCCGCAGTAAAGGCCGCAGTTGGCCGAGGCGACGAAGGTGTTGGGGCTGGTCCACAGGCGATCGCCGGGGCCGAGGCCGAGGGCCACGCAGGCCATGTGCAGCGCCGCGGTGGCGTTGCACACGGCCACCCCGCGGGCCGCGCCGCAGTATGCCGTCAGCGCTTTCTCGAAGCCCGGTACGGCCGGGCCCTGGGTGAGGAAGTCGGAGTGAAGGACCGCTTCGACGGCGGCGATGTCTTCGGGGGTGATGTCCTGGCGGCCGTAGGGGATCATGCTCAGATGTTTCCGATCTTGTGCTGGTTGGCGGCGATCCAGGCCTGCAGGTCGGCGATGCTCATCCACTCAGGGTTGTTGTTGCTGGAGTAATCGAAGCCTTCGGCGACCTTGGTGCCGTCCTTGATGCGCTCGGCGCTGGCGTCCCAGTTGTGGATGGCCGGCAGGATCTTGTAGTGCTCGGGGTATTCGTAGGTATAGAAGGAGTCTTCCGGGCTGATCATCTGCTCGTGCAGTTTTTCGCCCGGGCGGATGCCGACGATTTCGATCCGGGCTTCCGGGGCCACCGCGGCGGCCAGGTCGGTGACCTTCATCGACGGGATCTTCTTCACGTAGATTTCGCCGCCTTCCATGTCGTCGAAGGCGTGCCACACCAGCTCGACGCCCTGTTCCAGCGAAATCATGAAGCGGGTCATGCGCTCGTCGGTCACCGGCAGCACGCCCTTGTCACGGATCGACATGAAGAAGGGAATCACCGAGCCGCGCGAGCCCATCACGTTGCCGTAGCGCACCACCGCGAAGCGGGTGCCGTGGCTGCCGGCGTAGGAGTTGCCGGCGACGAAGAGCTTGTCGGAGGCGAGCTTGGTGGCGCCGTAGAGGTTGACCGGGCTGCTGGCCTTGTCGGTGGACAGGGCCACGACGCGCTTGATGCCCTTGTCGATACAGGCGTCGATGAGGTTCATCGCGCCGTTGATGTTGGTCTTGACGCACTCGAAGGGGTTGTATTCGGCGGTCGGGACAATCTTGGTGGCGGCGGCATGGACCACGTAATCCACGCCGTCCAGCGCGCGGTACAGGCGTTCGCGGTCGCGCACGTCGCCGATGAAAAAGCGCACGCGCGGGTCGCCCTGGAACTTCTTGGCCATGTCCCACTGCTTCATCTCGTCACGCGAGTAGATGATCAGGCGCTTCGGGTTGTATTTTTCAAGGGTCATCGGCACGAAAGTGTTGCCGAAGGAGCCTGTCCCGCCGGTGATGAGGATGGATTTGTTGTTGAGCATGAGCAGGTCTCGAAAAGTGGGGCAACGGACTGCGTGCCGTGCAAAGGCGGAATTTTCGGCCAGAAACGGGAGCGAGGAAAGGGGATTGCAACAGGGCTTGTCGCCGGCCGGCCTTTGAACCGGGCTTTGAACCGGGTTTTAACGCCGCTCGATACCCAGACTGTCCATCAGGCGGATGGCCGTTTCGCGTTGCTCCGGGTTCTTGAAATGGACCTTGTCGTTGCCGAAGGACACCACCGGCACCGCCGGGCCGTAGATCTGCCGGGCGAGGTAGAGGGCCGTTGAATTGATGCCGATCACCGCCAGGTAGGGATGGGCCGCCATGTGGCTTTCCAGGGGTTCGGTGATATCGAGGAGCGTGGCACCGGGCACCCGCATTTCGTGGGCGTGGTCGCGGGGGTGGGCCTTGTACATCACCCGGTCGATGCCGCGGGCCTTCAGCCAGTCGGCGATCTGCGCGCAGATGGCATCGTGGTCGGTCTGGGTCAGGGCGCCGATACCGACCAGCGGCTGGCCGACGATCAGTGCGGCCTCGCCGGTGGCGCCGCTTTGCCCGCCGGCCAGCGGTGGCAGGCTGACCACTTTTTCCGGTGGGTAGTCGTGGGGAAAGCCGGCCAGGGTGTAGATGCGGTCCACAAAGGGGGCTTCGGAGCCGATCCGGTCGCCGCTGAAGCACCAGTAGTCCAGTTGCGGTGAGACCAGCCGGCGCAGCTTGCGCAGGTACTGGGCGGCCCGTCTGGCTACATTCAGCGGGTGGCGGGCGACGTTCATCAGTCCGTCCGGCAGGATGCGGGCGTGCACGGTGGCGGCACCGCAGAGCTTTGGCAGGCCGCGCAGAAAGTAGTTGATGGCCTCGGTGTCGAACACCGGGCTGTGGATCAGCAGGGTCTCGCAGGGGCCCGCCACGTCCGCCACGTCCTTGAGGTTGGCGAGCAGGCGGCGATGGCGTCCGAAGGCGCCCGGCAGCGGGTCGAAGCGCGGCCACGGAGCGTAGGCGACGGCATCCCAATCCTCATTGCGGACGAACTGACGGGCGCCGGGCCGGTAGGGCACCACGATGCAGCGGCTGCCGGCCTCGAAGTGGCGGGCCACCGTCCGCGCCGCCAGGTAGTGCAGCGGCGAGGCGACGAAGAAGAGGGCGACGGTACGCGCGGGGGCCGTGATCATGACGTGGTGTCCGCGTTCGCTGGCCGGCGCTCGGCCCACGTGTAGCCATAGGCGATCCCGCCGAACAGGACGATGAATTGCCAGCCCTGCTGGAAGAACAGGATGGCGTTGGTGAAGTTGAGGGCCACGAAAATTGCGAAGCCGGCGACCAGCAGCTCGAACAAGCTGCGCGGCAGATGACCGGCGGCCCGGGCACGCAGGGCCGCCCGCCACACCAGCACTGTCGCCATGAGATAGAAGCTGAGGCCAATCAGGCCGGTGCGCAGCAGCAGCTCCACGTAGCCGCTGTGGTACTGGTTGAAGACGGCAAGGAAGGCGCGGGAGGGATCGCTACGCAGCAGGTGGGTTGCGCTGGGCCCAAGGCCGGTGAGCGGGTGCTGCACCCAGTTGTCCCAGGCCAGGTGCCACATGTGGAAGCGCAGTCCGGTGGCGGTGTCCTGGGGAACGGTATCCCACTGGCCGGCGGCGATGGCGGCCCAGGTGTCACTGTCCTTCTGTAGCTCGCCGAGGATGCGCGCGTCGTATGCCACGACGAGGGCGGCAAAGGCGGCGGCCAGCATCAGTCCGACGACCGCGATGCGCCGGCCTCCGGCCCCCAGCAGGCGCCCGGCGATGAGGGCTGCAAAAGCCAGCGGCAGGGCCACCAGGGATGTCCGCGAGGCGGCAGCGATCCAGGCGTAGAGCAGGGCGGCGAGGATGAGCAGACACAGGGTGCTGGCGGCAAGGCGGCGCAAGCCCCGCCAGGTCCGGCTTTCGACGAGGGCGAACAGCAGGACCAGGCAGCCGACCGCGCCCACGTCGATGAACAGCACGGCGAGGTTGCGCCCGACACCCAGCGCGACACTGTCGTAGTGGTCGGGGGGGCCGACGCCCAGCACGACATCCCTCGCCAGGCGATACATCAGCCCGAAAAGGGCGACCAGCAGCGCAGGGAGGATCAGCCTGATATCGCCCCGTGTGGCCAGGGCGACGAGGGGAATGAAGGCGAAGCTCCACACTTCGGGGAGCGAGGAGTACTGGGACCTGGCGACCGCCGGGAAGAGCCAGGCACCCCAGGCGGCGAGGGCAAGAGCCACGATCAGCCACAGCATCGCCAGGCGCACGAAATGGTCCTGCAAGACCTGGCGTTCGCCGCAGATGCATTTGCCGAGAAAAGCCATCAGCAGGATGCCCAGCCCGATATTGGCCGGGGCCAGGCCGCCCACGTAGCCGAAGGCGAAGGTGAACAGGCCCAGCCGGCTGAAGTATTCGAGGAAACGGGCAGGGAGGGGGCCAGCGATCATGCAGCCTCGCTTGCCAGGCGGGCTTCCGCCCGCGCCCAGTCTTCCGGGGTGTCGATGTCGATGGCTTCGCGCGGATCGTCCATCACCAGCGGCAGGGTGTCGGGGGTCAGGAAGCGCCGGACTTCCCGCAGGCGGGCGGGGGAGATCAGATACAGGGCGCCATTCAGGGCCCAGGCGGGTTCCAGATCCTGCGAGCGGTGATTGATGGCTTCCCAGCCGAGGAAGGGTTCCATGCCGTCGGGCGTCGTGCGGAAGCACCAGGCCGGGTGGCTTGGTGCCGGGCTGACACTGACTACCGGCCGGCGGCCATGGGTTTTGGCGAACAGGGCTGCACCACGGCGGATGGTGTCGGCCGTGCGGAAGGGCGAGGTGGGCTGGAGCAGCAGCAGGCCGTCCACCGGTCCATGCGCTGCCTCGTAGCGATCGAGCGCGTGGAGGGCGACATCGACGCTGCCGGCGGTGTCGCTGGCCAGTTCGGCCGGGCGCAGGCCGGGCACGTCGGCACCGTGTTCGCGGGCCACCGCAGCGATGGCTTCGTCGTCAGTGGACACCACGACAGCGCCGCACACGCCGCTGTCGTGGGCGGCGCGGAGGGTCCACGCGATCAGCGGCAGGCCGCCCAGGTTCTTGATGTTCTTGCCCGGGACGCGCTTGGAGCCGCCGCGGGCCGGGATCAGGGCCAGTAGTCTCAAGAGCGTTCCACGAAGTGGCGCAACACCTTGAGACCGGCTTCGCCGCTCTTTTCCGGATGAAACTGGGCACCCCAGACATTGTCCCGCCCGATCACTGCCGCAACGCGGGTGTCGCCGTAAAGACAGTCAGCCAGGCGGTGCTCGGAAGCGTCTGGACAGGCCATGAAGGAGTGCACGAAGTACATCGGCGTGCCGACCGGTGTGGTCTCCAGAAGTGATCCCTGCCAGCTTTTCCGGCCGGTCGGCAGAACCAGTCCATTCCAGCCGATGTGGGGAATCTTCAGCCTGCTGCCATCGGCTTTGTGCTCCGGAATGGCGATGACCTTGCCGGGAATCAGCCCCAGCCCGTGGCCGAGTCCGAACTCGTCACTGCTGTCGAGCAGAAGCTGCATGCCCAGACATACCCCCAGCAGGGGCGTGCCACGGGACACCGCCTCCTTGACGGCGAGATCGATGCCCTTTTCGCTCAGGCGCTGCATTCCGTTGCCGAAGGCACCGACGCCCGGCAGGAGAAGCTTCGAGGCGCGACGTACGTCGTCCGGGTCTGCGCTGATGCTCACCTGGGCTCCGCAATGCTCGAGCGCGCGGGCGACACTGAACAGGTTGCCGACCCCGTAGTCGATCAGGGTGATTTCACGACTCATAACTTCGCACCTCCACACCGGCCGACTTGAGATGCTGGCGAACTTCCGCCAGTGTCGCGCGCTTGTTGTGCAGGATATCGGCCATGGCGACCGCATCCGCATGGCCTTGCCGGGCCACGTCCACCGCGTCCTGGGCCGAGCCCATGCCGCCGCTGGCGATGATTGGAACATTGACCTCTGCGGCCACCGTCCGCACCAGATCGATGTCGAAGCCTTTGCGCGTACCTTCCCGGTCCACCGAGGTGATCAGGATTTCCCCGGCGCCGAGCTGGACCCCTCGTCTGGCCCACTCGATGACGTCGACGCCGCTGCGTTCGCGGCCGGTGTCCGTGTAGGCCTCCCAGCGTCCGGGGGCGATCTGCTTGGCCTGGATTGACAGCACCATGCACTGGCTGCCGAATTCTCGGGCGATCTCGGTAATCAACCCGGGTTGAGCGATGGCCGCCGTATTGACGGCCACCTTGTCCGCGCCGCAGCGCAGCAGGTGGCGCACGTCATCCGTCGAGCGGATGCCGCCGCCGACCGTCAGCGGAATGAAAACGTTGCGGGCTGCGCTTTGCACGATGTCACTCAGGTTGTTGCGTCCATACAGGCTGGCAACGCTGTCGATGTAGATCAGTTCGTCTGCGCCTTGTTGGTAATAGCGCAGGGCGTGCTCGGCGGGCGAGCCGATGACGCGCAGGCCCTCGAAACGGATGCCCTTGATCAGGTTTGGCCCCTTGATGTCGAGGCGCGCGATCAAACGGATATTGCTCATCGGCTTATTTCTGCCAGACGGTGTTGCGCAGCGCCCATTGCCCCTTGTCGAAGCACCATAGGTGCGGGGAGCGGAACTGGTCGGTCAGCACCCGGAAGTACTCGCGGTCCATGATCGGCTGTTCGAACATTGTGCTGGCGACCGGGAATTCCTTTTCGTTGATGGACAGGTACTTGAAGATCTCATCGGCAAAACGCTCGGGGAATTCGTGGTCAAAGCGCTTTACGAGGGCGACGCCTTCTTCACGGGTGATGTCTCCCGAGCGGATTTCCTGCGCGGCGTCGTAGCTGGCCCGGCCGATACCGAACTTGGTGCCGGTCGTGTAGTAGTGGAAATCGTCGATCCGGTCGTCGATGCTGTTGTACTTGCTGTAGGTGCCGGGCGTGCGCTCTGGCGAGGCCTCGAAGCCGCCGTGTTCGACGGCATAGTAATAGCAGGACTGGGGGTGCCACTTGAGGTAGTAGCCAAGGTAATGAACCTCGACGTTCTTTTCCTTCAATTGGGCGGGGTTGGCTGGCAGGTAGGGCTGCAGGTCGTTCTGGTCGAGGCCGAACTGACTCTTCAGATCGCTGACCGGTACGCCGCCCAGGTAGATCCTGGACTGGTCGTCGGACGAAAAATAGGACCAGTCACGCTGTGCGCTTTCGGTGTCGCCGATCGGGTTGCCGTATTCCGCTTCGTTCTCGCCGTAGAAGACCAGAGGGATGTTGAACAGCAGGGCCATCTTGGGGGCCAGCGCCTTCTGGCCGAACATGAAGGCCTGAAAGGGGTGGAACAGCAATTCGGTGGACAGGCGGGTCAGCAGGCGATGGACCCGGCCATTCGGGGTCATCAGGTAGTTGTCGTGGCCGGCATGGATCCAGGACTGGAAGTTGCGCCAGCCCCATTCGGTGTAGACGTGGGGCGCCCAGGTGACGGTCAGGGGATGCATGCCATATTTCTCCTTGAGAATATGGCTGGCGTAGAAGCTGTCCTTGCCGCCCGAGCCCGGGACGACGCAGTCGTAGGAGCCGTCGTTCTTGCGGTGGCGATCGCACAACTCGCGCAGGCGCCGGTCGCGCTCTTCCCAGTCGATGACGCTCTTCTTTTGTTCGGCGAAGTTGCACGCGTCGCAGACACCGTGCTCGTCGAAATTGATGGTCTTTTTCTTCGAGTCCTTGGTGTGGGTGTACTCCACCGCGGAATTGGGACGCTGATTGGAGATGACGCACTTGGCACAGTAGGCGACATCGCTCGGTAGACCGTATTTCGGGGTACTGGCCGGCGCATCCGGTGCGAAAAGCGACAGGTCGACGGGAGCGGGGTAAGGGATTTTTTCCATAGCGGAACTCCTAGAGATGGTTCTTGATGGTTAGCCGGGCACGTTCCAGGTCGTCCGGGCGACCGACGTCCAGCCATGGCTCATGCATGGGATAGGCGATGGTGGATTTGCCCTGGTTCTGCAAGCGCTCGAACAGGGTGGGCATGTCGCACGGTTCTCCCTTGCTCAAAACGCTCAGGGCTGCCGGATCGAGCACGTAGATTCCCGCATTCACGTGGGTGCGATGGATGGGCTTTTCCTCGAAACCGACGATTTCGATTCCCTTGGTACGCACGACGCCAAAGGGATGCTGCCATTCATGCTGACGGACGGCCATGGTGGCGAGTGCGCCGTGGTGGGTATGGAAGTCGAGCATCTCGGCATAGTTGATGTCAGTCAGCACATCGCCGTTGGTCACCAGGAAGGGCAGGTCTGGCTGTGGATCGAGCAGGCTGATGGCGCCGGCGGTACCCAGCGGGTGGTCTTCGCGCAGGTAGTCGATGGCGATCTGCCAGCGCTCTCCGTTGCCGAAGTACTCTTCGACCATGTGCCCGAGATAATGCACCGACAGTACGAAGCGACTGAAGCCCTCGGCGCGGGCACGGTCGATGATGTGTTCCAGCATCGGCTTGCCAGCCACCGGCAACATGGGCTTCGGGCAGTCCTCGGTGAACGGGCGGAGGCGCTTGCCCAGCCCGCCGGCCATGATCACCATCATGTTGTCGCGCCTCGACGGGGCGATGATTTCGTCCCACACATGGAGCCCGACGACGCGGTGCTCCGCATCCACGACGGGCAGCTGGTGAATCTTGTTGGCCCGCATCAACTGGAGGACCATTTCTCGCCCGACTTCAGGGGGGGCGACCATGGGGCTCCGGAACATGATGTCATCCGCCCGCTCCTGCAGGCTCAGGCCGCGTAGCAAGGCCCGTCGCACGTCTCCATCGGTGACGGTGCCGCACAGCCGGCCGTCGGCAGCCGTGATCAGGACAATCTGCAGCCCTGACTGGTCCAGATTCAGGATTGCGTCCTGGATGCTTGAGCCCAAGGGCAAGAGGGTCTTGGTCCAGCTCTGGTTTTCTTGTGACATGGTTCAGTCCGGGTGATCCTGGGTGGTCACCAGCTCGGTTTTCGGGAGGGGCCCAGCGCCCGGGCATCGGACGGCAGATCCCGTACCAGTGTGACACCGGCCCCGGCCACGGCGCGGGCTCCGATGTGCAGTCCCTGGATGAGCGTGGCTCCGCTGCCAATGAAGGCATCGTCCTCAATGGTGATGCCGCCGCACAGTGTGGCTCCGGGAGCAATATGGACATTCTTGCCGATCCGGCAGTCGTGATCGACGCTTGCCCGGGTGTTGATAATGGTGTTTTCCCCTATGCTGCAGTCCGGCTGAACGATGGCGCCAGCCATGATCTGCACGCCCTGTTCCAGACGGGCTGTCGGTGCCACCCAGGCCGTGGGGTGCACCAGCACCGGAAACGTGAACCCCCTTGCCTTCATGTTTTCGAAGAGACGGCTCCTGAAACGCTGCCCGGCTAGCTGTCCGAGGCCGTTGATCAGCCCCACTTCGCGTGGGTCAATCCCGTCTAGCGCTTCGTCTCCGCCCAGCACAGGCAGTCCCATCCAGTCGGATAAGCCCTGTTGAGCCAGCGTGGGATCGCAGAGGCCTTGTACCACCAGACCGGCCGATTTGGCGAGTGCCAGCAGCACTTTGGCGTGTCCGCCGGCGCCGAGCAGGATCAGCGGTAATTCAGAGGATTGGGGGGCGTTCATGCTTCGATCACATCACCGGCCACGTAGGCGCGCCCGGTACGCAGGCCGACCAGGCCCCACAGGGCGGTGGGTGGAAGGCCGCTGCCGCAGCGGGCGGTGCTGAGGTCGGCACGGGCCAGGACGCTGCCGGCTGCGATGTCGCGGGCGGCCACCACCTGCTGGCGGGCGGCCTGGCGGGTGTCCCATTCACTGGGCTGGGGCGTCTTGCCTCCATCACCGAGGGCGGCCTGCAGGGCGCGGATGTCGCGCACCATTTGCGTCAGTTCGGCCGGTTCAAGGGAGGCCTTGTGATCGGGGCCGGGCAGGCTGCGGTCGAGGGTGAAGTGTTTTTCGATGATTTTTGCGCCGCGGGCCACGGCGGCTACCGGGATCAGGATGCCTTCGGTGTGGTCGGAATAGCCGACGGGCAGCCCGAAAGCCTGGGCCAGGGTGTCCATGCCGCGCAGGTTAACCTCGGCGAAAGGGGTTGGGTACTGAGAGGTGCAATGCAGCAGGGTGACGTGACCGTGCAGGCGCGCGCGCCAGTCGGCCCGGCTCCAGCTGCGCCACACGTCGTCGATGGAGGCCGGTTCGGCTTCAGCACTCAAGGCGTGGGCGACGATGGCGAGACCCTGCTCCACCTCGGAAAGCGTCGCCATGCCGGTGGATAGCACCAGTGGTTTGCCGCTGCGGGCAAACTGCCACAGCAGCGGGCCGTTGGTCAGCTCGCCGGAGGGAATCTTGAACAGGGGCATGCCCAGATCGACGAGGAAGGCGAGGCTGTCGGTGTCGAAAGCAGTGGACAGGAACTCGATGCCCTTTTGCCGGGCATGGGCCTGCAGCCCGGCATGCCATTCGCGGGGCAGTTCCAGCTTCCTGAGCATGGCCAGCTGGCTTTCGGCGGCGTCGGTGCTGTGCTTCTGGTACGCGGCCTTGGGGGCGCTCTTCGACGCAAGTTTGGCGGCATCGAAGGTTTGGAACTTGACGGCGTCGGCGCCGGCCTCGGCTGCGGCGTCCACCAGGGCGAAGGCCAGATCGCGCTGGCCGTTATGGTTCACACCCGCTTCGGCAATGATGTAGACGTGATCGGCGTTCATGACCGGGGCTCCAGGTCGTGGAAGTGTTTGGTGAAGGGATCGGTGTGTCTTTCGAGGGCACGGACGATCTGCCCGGCGGCGTTGCCTTGGCCGTAGGGGTTGGCAACGCCTTGGCAGCGGGCGGCAAAGTCGGGTGACACGGCGATGGTGATGGCCTTGGCAATGGCGGATTGGTCGGGCGCGCAGTGCAGCACCGAGTCGGCGGCCAGACGGCCGAGCTGGCGGGCACCGATGTTCACCGTCGGCACGCCGAAGGCCGGAGCCTCGATGATTCCGCTGGATGAGTTGCCGATCATCGCCGCGGCCCGGCCAAGGGCCGACAGGTAGCGCCGGAAACCGAGGGACGGAATGGCCAGCACGCGGTCCGGCCGGCTGCGGGCGTAGTCCTCGAGAATCGGGATGATGGCCCTCCCGCCGTTGTCGGCATTGGGGTAGGTGAGGATCACCTGATGGTCCGGGAACTGGTCGAGGGCGGCCAGCATGGCCCGGAAACTGGTTTCCGGGTCTTCCTCGGCCAGGGTGACCGGGTGGTAGGTGACCAGGAAATAGGGTTCGTGCAATGCAAAACCGAGGCTGGCTGCAAGTGCGTCGGGAGGCATCGGGGCGTTGCGCAGCAGGTGGTCGAGGCCGACGGCGCCCACGTTGTAGACCGTATCCGGCGCCTCTCCCATCTGGATCACGCGCTGCCGGTAGGGTTCGGCGGCGGTGAAATGGAGATTCGACATCTTGGTGATGGCGTGGCGGATTGCGTCGTCGTAGGCGCCTTCGGTGATCTCGCCGCCGTGCAGGTGGGCCACCGGGATCCGCAGGATGAGCGCGGCCTGGACTACGGCGAGGGCTTCGAAACGATCGCCGAGCACCACCAGCATGTCCGGCTTCAGGCGGTCGAGAGCATCTGCGTAACCGATTGTGCCAAGCCCCATGGACTTGACGACACCAACGGGGGTATCAGACGAGAGCAGCATTTCGACCTTGGCATCCACCGGAAAACCGTCGGCTTCGATCTGTTTCCAGGTCTCCCCGAATTCGGGAGACAGGTGCATGCCGCTGACGATGACCTGCAGGGCCAGTTGCTCACTGGCCTGGATGTCCTTCATCAGCCAATAGAGCAGCCCGTACTCGGCCCGGGTGCCGGTAAAAACGGCGACGCGGCGTTTCATGCCCGAGCGTCCGGCAGCACGCTGCTGGGCAGGTTGACCACCCGCGCTTCCAGCCATTCGGCGTTGGAAAGGTCGCCCTTGCGGCAGTGGGCGTAGAGGGGCAGACGGTTCATCAGGGCCCAGATCGGGCGAGTCATCACGCCCTTGTCGTTGGTGGCCTTGAGGAGGGCGTCGCGCTGTTCGTGGTTGGCGCAGATGACGGCGTTGAGCCAGTAATTGGAGCGGCACTCCGCTGGCTCGGTGAAAAACTGCAGCTCGCTGCCGGCCAGATGGGCGGCGTAGCGGGCGGCCAGCTCGCGCTTGGTGGCGATGAAGGCTTCGAGCTGTTCGAGCTGGGCGCAGCCGAGGGCTGCATTGAGGTTGGGCAGGCGGTAGTTGTAGCCGAGCTCGTCGTGCACGTATTCGTAGGGGTGCGGCTTCTTGGCGGTGGTGGTGAGGTGCTTGGCGCGGGCGCCGAGTTCGTCACCTGCGAGGATCATGCCGCCACCGCCGGTGGTGATGATCTTGTTGCCGTTGTAGCTGAGGGTGCCGAGGGCGCCGAAAGTGCCGGTGTGGCGGCCTTTGTAAAAGCTGCCGAGGGATTCGGCGGCATCTTCGACCAGGGCCAGCTTCCAGCGGGCACAGACATCCACCAGCCCATCCAGGTCGGCCGGGTGGCCGAAGGTGTGCATGGGCACGCAGGCGCGGATCACCTGGCCGTTGTCGCGGGTGCGGCACAGGCCGTCGTCACCGACGCGGGCGTTGTCGGTGAGCCAGGTTTCCAGGGCGCCGGGGGACAGGCCGAGGGTGTGGCGGTCCACGTCGATGAAAACAGGCTCGGCGCTGCAGTAGGCGATGGCGTTGCAGGTGGCGACGAAGGTGAGCGGCTGGGTGATGACCAGCTCGCCCGGCTCGACGCCGGCCAGTTGCAGGGCGATGTGCAGCGCGGCGGTGCCGTTCACCGTGGCGACGGCCCGCGGGCTGCCGGTGTAGGCCGCGGTGTCGCGCTCGAAGCGGTCCACGTAGGCGCCGACGCTGGAGACGAAGGTGGAGTCGAGGGTGTCGGTGACGTAGTCGCGCTCGCGGCCGGCGAACACCGGGGCGTGGAGCGGGATGAAGTCGTCGCTGCGGTATTGCTCGCGGACAAAGCGGATCAGGGCGTCAAACATGGTCGGCGTCAAACGTTGTAAATGTCGGCTTTGTACTTGGCGAGGTTCTCCGGGCGGGTGAACCATTCGACGGTGGCAGCCAGACCGGCGCGGATGTCGTATTCGGGCTGGAAGCCGGTCAGTTCGCGGATCTTGGTGTTGTCGCACCACAGGCGGAACACTTCTGACTTGCCCGGACGGATGCGCTGCGCGTCGGTGAGGAATTCCACGTCGCTGTTCATCAGTTCGCGGATCAGATTGAGGGTGTCGCCCACCGAGATCTCGAAGTTTGAGCCGATGTTCACCGTTTCGCCGATGGCCTTGTCGCAGCGGGCCAGTTCAAGGAAGCCACGGCAGGTGTCGGTGACGTAGTTGAAGTCGCGGGTGGGGCTCACGTCACCGAGCTGGATCTGCTTCTTGCCGTTGGCGATCTGGCTGATGATGGTCGGGATGACTGCGCGGGCGGACTGGCGCGGCCCGTAGGTGTTGAAGGGCCGGGCGATGGTGAGCGGCAGATCAAAGGCGTTGAAGAAGCTCATCGCCATGGCGTCGGCACCGATCTTGGACGCGCTGTAGGGCGACTGGGCCTGGAGCGGGTGTTTCTCGTCGATCGGCACGTACAAGGCGGTGCCGTAGACCTCGCTGGTGGAGGTGTGGATGACGCGCTTCACGCCGTTCTCGAGCGCCGCCTGGCAGATGTTGAGGGTGCCCTTCACGTTGGTATCCACGTAGCTGTCCGGGGCCACATAGGAGTAGGGAATGGCGATCAGCGCGGCCAGGTGGAAGACGATGTCCACGTCTTTGGTGATGTGCTTGCAGTAGTGCGGGTCGCGCACGTCGCCGTTGAGAACCTCGATCTGCTTGCGGCAATCCACGTCTTCCAGCCAGCCCCAGTAGTTGAAGGAGTTGTACTGGGACAGGGCCTTGACCTTGTAGCCCTCGCGGACCAGCAGTTCGGTGAGGTGGGAGCCGATGAAGCCGTCGGCACCGGTGATCAGGACGTTTTGCATGAGGGCACTCGCAGGAGATTCAGGGGTGTTCGGTTTCAGGCCTTGGTCGGCATTTCGAGATCGATGACTTTGAAACCCTTGTTGATGGCTTCCACGTAGATCTCATCGACCATCTGGCGCAATGTCTGGCGTATTGCGGCAGAAGGTGGACGGAAAACGGTGATCGGCGGCTTGATGAGAATGTCGATGGTGTCGAGGGCGCTGCTGCCGAAGGATGCAAAGGCTTTCGGCAGGGTCGGTGCGCTGACGAGTTCGAGCTCGAGGATGGCATTGAGGCGGCGGACCTCCATGCCGTAGCGCCGCGAGACTTCGGCGAGGTAGTCGTCAGGCTCTTTGCGGTGGGGAATGTAGACCACTTTCGACAGGTTGATCCGGCGGTGCACCTGTTCGAGAAAGGCGTCGTAGTCAGCCCGGTTCTCCAGCCACTCCCGGCGGATGTCGCTGCCGATGAACCAGATCTCGTCGGTGCGGGGTTTTTCGCCCAGACGGGATTTGCAGAACTTGAGTTCATTGCGGACGATGCGCCCGTCGAGTTGGGAGTGGTTGATGTCGTAAATGGTGAAGAAGCGTGCGCCGTAGAGAAACACCGGGCTGAGGCCGAGGCGGGCCTGGATGGTGGAAGCCAGCCCGCTACGCGGCGTGAGGTTCTTGCGCAGTTTGTGCAGGCTGCGCTTCGCGATTCGTTCGGCGAGGCCCAGGGTTGCGTTGCCGTCGTCCACCAGGTGAATGTTGTCGAAGTGCCCCACCTTGTTGAGGAAGACGTTGATCAGGTGGGTCGAGTCGCCAAAGAAAAGGTGGGCGAAGTGGCGTCGGCCGCGGAACACCTTGAGCATCACCGGCCACTGCCCCTTGGTGGGGTAGAGCGGGAAAAAATACAGCTCGGACCAGTGGGGGTAGAGCTCGAGAATGCGCTGCATCAGATGCTTGTCCCGTTCTGCACGCCAGGCGCAGACCAGGATGGTATGGCTGCTCCGCAGGCCGAAATGTTCGCAGGCTTCGACGCAGTTGAGGAGTTGCAGCGGACTCCGACACAGGAAGAGGCTGGGTTTGTCGCTCATGGCGTCTCCATCGCTTGCCCCGCTTCGCCGCTGGCCAGCAGCCGGGCGTAGGCGCCGGCGGCGGCCTGCAGGGATTCGTGGGTGCCGGTTTCGACAATGCAGCCGCGTTCCATCACGACGATCTTGTCGGCGTCGTGGATGGTGGACAGGCGATGGGCGATGACGATCACGGTGCGGTTCTTGCGGAGTTCGACCAGCGCGTCCTTCACGGCGCGCTCGGATTCGTTGTCGAGGGCCGAGGTGGCTTCGTCGAGGAGCAGGATCGGTGCGTTGCGCAGGA
>Ga0209277_10000384_pt1 | contig 22250 bp, 26 predicted proteins | sample JI81AbrownDNA_FD_187503 | JGI IMG/M metagenome (GOLD analysis project Ga0209277, IMG submission 187503) | Wastewater effluent complex algal communities from Wisconsin, to seasonally profile nutrient transformation and Carbon sequestration -... | ecosystem: Engineered > WWTP > Effluent > Algae... | reverse complement strand
TCGCGCAGGGCCTCGAGGCGTGCCTCGCCGCGGGACGACTCCTGCTCGCGGGCCAGCAGCGCCAGGCCGGCGTTGTTCTCGGCCATGCCCATCCAGGCACGCTCGCTCTCGAAGCGGGCCGCGACCACCGGCACCTTGCCTTCGACGATTTCGTCCAGCGCCTCCTTGACCGTTGCCGGTTCGAGATTGACGAGGATCTTGCCGGGCAAGGGATGGTCGAGGTAATGCTGCTCGACGAACGCCACCAGTGCATCCAGCGGCGCGCAGCCCTGGGCATTGCTCGGAAAAAGCGGCCGGTCGCCCAGGTGGCGCCCTCCGCGGATCATCGCCAGGTTGACGCACACCATGCCGCCCCGCTCCACCGCGGCCAGCACGTCCACGTCCTCGTCCCTGGCGCTTTCGACGAACTGCTTGTGCAGCACGGCCTGCAGGTTGCGGATCTGGTCGCGATAGACGGCGGCCTTTTCGAAAGCCAGCGCATCGGAGGCGGCCTGCATGCGTTGCGACAGATCGTCCACCACATCGCTGTGGCGACCACTGAGAAACAGGCTGGCCAGCTGCACATCGGCGTTGTAGGCGTCCTTGTCGATGAGCCCGACGCAGGGCCCCGTGCAGCGCTGGATCTGGTGCAGCAGGCAGGGCCGCGAACGGTTGCTGAAGGTGGTGTCCTCACAGGTGCGGAGGCGAAAAATCTTCTGCATCAGGTGCAGGGTTTCGCGCACCGCCCAGCTGTTGGGAAACGGGCCGAAGTAGCGCACGCCCTTGCGGAATCCCCCGCGGTGATAGTAGATCTGCGGAAAATCGCCAGCTGACAGGGCGATGTAGGGATAGGACTTGTCGTCCCGGAACAGGATGTTGTACTTGGGCCCCAGGCTCTTGATGAGGTTGTTTTCGAGGATCAGCGCCTCGGCCTCGGAGCGGGTGGCGGTGGTATCCACGCGCGCCACCTGCCCGACCATGATGGCGATGCGGGGGCTGAGCTGGGTGCGCTGGAAATAGGACGACACCCGCCGCTTGAGGTTCTTGGCCTTGCCGACATACAGCACCGACTCGTCGGCACCGATCATGCGGTAAACACCCGGCTCTTCGGTCAGGCTGCGCAGGAAGGCCTTGGCGTCAAAGCTCACGATGAATCGCCCCGGGAAAGCTCAGCCGAGAGCCAGCATGCTGTCGCGGGCCGCACAATACGGCGCCCAGCCGGCGAGGGTCGCCCGGTCGGCCGGGGCGCTGCCCGGGCGCGGACGCAGCGCCGCGATACGGGCGCTGCTGGCGCTGCTCACGTCGGGCTTCCAGCGATCGAGAAGCTGCACGGCAAGATCGGGCCGGTTGCACACCAGCACCATGTCGCAGCCTGCGCCATGGGCGGCTTCGGCGCGGGCCACGATGTCGCCGGCCACGCTTGCCCCTTCCATCGTCAGGTCGTCACTGAAGATGACGCCCCCAAAACCCAGCTTGCCGCGCAATACCTGCTGCAGCCAGAACGGCGAAAAACCGGCCGGACGCGGATCAATGTTCTCGAAGATGACATGGGCCGGCATCACGCCGCCCAGTTCGTCGGCGAGCAGGCGGAACGGCTGGATGTCCTCGGCCCACACCGCCTCGAAGCTGCGGCCATCGACGGGAATCGCCACGTGGGAATCCGCCGTCACGGCGCCGTGGCCGGGAAAGTGCTTGCCCACCGCACGCATGCCGGCATCGCCCAGGCCGGCGACAACGGCGCGGGCGAGTTCGGTGGCAACCAGCGGATCGCGGTGGAAGGCCCGGTCACCGATCACCGAACTGACGCCGTAGTCGAGATCCAGCACCGGCGCGTAGCTCAGATCGACGCCATGGGCGCGCAGCTCGGCCGCCAGCACGAAGCCGGCCTGGCGGGCACGTGCCTTGGCCACGGCCGGATCGGCCTCCCAGGCTTCGCCAAGCCGACGCATGGCCGGCAGGCGGGTGAAGCCATCACGAAAACGCTGCACGCGGCCGCCTTCGTGGTCGACGGAAATCAGCACGTCGGGCCGCGATGCACGAATGGCTGCGGTGAGTGCGCGCAGCTGCTCGGGCTCGGCGTAGTTGCGGCCAAACAGGATGACCCCGCCGACCAGTGGGTGCTGCAGAATCTCGCGCTCTTCAGCGGTGACTTCATAGGCAGCCACGTCGAGCATGACCGGACCGGGGTGGGCGTGGGATGGCTTCATGATTTTTCGATGACGGCAAAGGCGACGACGTAGTCGACTTCGTCGGAGAGGCTCAGGTGGGCATTCAGGCCGCGCGCCTGCATGTAGTCTGCCAGCGCCGGCGAATATTCGAACAGCGGCTTGCCGAGCGCGTCGTGCCCGACCCGCACGGCGTGCAGTGTGGCAGGCGCGGCCACGCCGGTGCCGAGAGCCTTGCCGAAGGCTTCCTTGGCGGCAAAGCGCTTGGCCAGCAGGCGGGCCGGATCGCGGGCGGCGTCGAAGGCCGGGCGCTCGGATTCGTCGAGAATGCGGGCGGCGAAGCGGGCACCGTGGCGCGTCAGGGCGTCGCCGAGGCGAGCCACCTTCACGATGTCGGTGCCAACGCCGTGGATCACGCCTTGAGACCGCGATCGGCGGCTTCGCGCATCAGGCGCTTCATTTCCTTGACGGCTTCGCGCAGGCCGGTGAAGACCGAACGGCTGACGATGGAGTGGCCGATGTGCAGCTCGCGGATGCCCGGCAGGCGGGCGATGGGCTGGACGTTGTAGTAATTGAGGGCGTGGCCGGCGTTGAAGCGCAGGCCGAGGGCCCGGATCGCCTCGCCCGCACGGGCCAGCTTGGCGATCTCGGCCAGCACGGCCGGGCTTTCGGCATCGCGGCCCGCAGCATGAAAAGCGTGGGCATACGGCCCGGTGTGAACTTCGCAGACCCCGGCACCGATACGGGCCGCCGCTTCGACCTGGGCAATTTCGGCGTCGATGAAGACGCTGACGATGATGCCGACATCGGCGAGGCGCGCCACGGCGTCCTTCAGGCGGGCCTCCTGGGAAACGATATCCAGCCCGCCTTCGGTGGTCACTTCATGGCGGCCTTCGGGCACGAACATCGCCATTTCCGGCTTGAGCCCGCGGGCGATGCCGACCATTTCGTCGGTAGCGGCCATTTCGAGGTTGAGCTTGATCTGGGTGAGGTCGCGCAGCTTGCGCACGTCGTCATCCTGGATGTGGCGACGATCTTCGCGCAGATGCACGGTGATGCCGTCGGCCCCGCCGAGGTGGGCTTCCACCGCAGCCCACACCGGATCCGGCTCCCAGGTGCGACGGGCCTGGCGCAAGGTGGCCACGTGGTCGATGTTGACGCCGAGTTCGATCAAGACGGTTCTCCGGGAAAGGCGAAAAGTTCGGTAAATACCCGACGCGACTGGAGCTGCTGCCCGCCGAGGTAGTGCTGGATGAGCCGGCGCATCAGCGCCTTGCTTCCGGCCAGGGATTCCGTGTCACGAAAATCGCCGGCGGCCATGTCGAGCAGGGTTTTGCCGGCAACGACCGACGGGTCGTCGAAGCCGTATTCGTCAACGGGCACCGGGCCGCGCTCGATTATATAGGCGTACCCGGTATCGACCCGGACCGGCTCGCCATTGGCGTCCACGTCCAGCGGCATGCCGTAGCCGAGTTCCTGCAGCAGGGCCAGCTCGAAGCGGCGCAACACGACTTCCTGGGATTCACTGGCGGCCAGCGCCCGCAAAGCCTCGCCGTAGGCCTGGTGGAGGCGGGGATGGGCATCCTCCCGCGGCATGAGGCGCATCAGGAGTTCATTGGCGTAATAAGCACACAGCAGCGCCTGGCCGCCGAGAAGCGGCTGACCGCCCATCCACTCGGCGCGCACGAGGGTTTTCATTTCGCCGCCGCCACTCCAGTCGATCAGCAGCGGCTGGAAGGCCATCAGAACACCGCGCAACTGCGACATGGGCCGGCGCGCGCCCTTGGCAACCAGACCGACGCGGCCATGGTCGCGGCTGAAGACTTCGACGATGAGACTGGTTTCCCGATAGGGATAACTGTGCAGCACGAAGCCCGGCTGCTGGTCGACGCGCTGCCTGGCAGTCACGGGCGTTCCGGGCAGGGATTACTCGTAGCCAAGGCTCTTGAGCGCCCGCTCGTCGTCGGCCCAGCCACTCTTGACCTTGACCCACACTTCAAGGAAGACCTTGGATTCAAAGAGCTTTTCGAGTTCGACGCGGGCTTCGGAAGCGATGCGCTTGAGGCGCTCGCCGCCCTTGCCGATCACCATCGCCTTGTGGGCGTCACGATCGACAATGATTGCGGCATGAATGCGGCGCAGACCGGGTTCGGCCTCGAACTTCTCGATCTCGACCGTCATGCCATAGGGCAGCTCCTCGCCGAGCTGGCGGAACAGCTTTTCGCGCAGGAATTCGGCAGCAAGAAAGCGCTCGCTGCGGTCGGTGATGTCGTCCGCATCGAAAATCGGGTCACCTTCGGGCAGGTAGGGGCCGGCGGCCTTCAGCAACTGATCGGTATTGCGACCCTTTTCGGCGCTGACGGGCACGATCTCGGCGAAGGGGAAGACCTCGCTCATCTTTTGCATGAAGGGCAGCAGACGGCCCTTGTCTTCGAGCAGATCGACCTTGTTGATGACGAGGATGACCTTGGCGTCCGGCGGCAGCAGCTTGACCACCTGCTCATCGGCCGGGCCATAGCGGCCACTCTCGATGACGAAGAGCACCAGGTCCACGTCGGACAGCACCTGGGTGACGGTGCGGTTCATGGCCCGGTTGAGGGCATTTTTGTGACGCGTCTGAAAGCCCGGGGTGTCCACGAAGATGTACTGGGACTGAGCTTCGGTCAGCACGCCGGTAACCCGGTGGCGGGTCGTCTGGGCCTTGCGCGAGACGATGCTGATCTTCTGCCCGATAAGACGGTTGAGCAGCGTGGATTTGCCCACATTGGGGCGACCGACGATGGCAACGAAGCCGGTGCGGAAAGGCTGGTCGGCAGCGGTAGTGGATTCAGTCATTTCTTGGGCAGAAGTTCCAGCATCCGCTGGGCGGATTGCTGTTCGGCAGCGCGGCGACTCACGCCGATGCCGCGGGTATTGAGGTTGAGGCCGGCGATCTCGCACTCGACCTCGAATTCCTGTTGGTGCGCCTCGCCGCGGGTGTTGGCGAGCGAGTATTTCGGCAACGCCATACGCCGGCCCTGCAACCATTCCTGCAGGGCGGTTTTCGGATCCTTGAGGGCGCGGGCGGGATCGAGTTCGGCAAGGGAGGCCGCGTAAAGCTTGTCGATGACCGTCTTGGCCTCGGCAAAGCCGGCGTCGAGGAAAACCGCAGCAAAAATCGCTTCCAGCGCGTCGGCCAGAATGGACGGCCGGCGGTGGCCGCCACTTTTCAGCTCACCGTCGCCCAGGCGGAGGTATTCGCCAAGTTGCAGGATATCGGCAAGACGGTGCAGGGCTTCCTGGCGGACCAGGTTGGCGCGCAGGCGGGACATTTCCCCTTCCCGCAACTCGCCGCCGAAGCGCTCGAACAGGGCAATGGCGGTGACGCAGTTGAGCACGCTGTCGCCGAGAAATTCGAGCCGTTCGTTGTGGGGAGAGCCAAAACTTCGATGAGTGAGCGCCTGCTCGAGGAGTTCCGGCCGGGAAAAGCGATGGCCGATGGCCCGCTGCAGGACTTCCAGCTTCATGGGAGATACTTAGTGCCCGTCAGGAGACGAGGCGGAAAATTCGATCATCAGGCTCACGTTGGAGATCAGCGGAACCTTGCGGGAATAATCAACCGACATCACGATGCGCCCGTTTTCCTTGGTGATATCCACGTCGGAGGCGGTGATGCTGGAAATGTCATCGACAATCGCACGCTTCGCGAAAGCATTGCGCAACTCGGGAACCGTCGCGGTTTGCGGATTGGCTGCGCCCGCCACCGAGGCGAGCGCACGCTTGATGCCAAAATATTCAGAGACTACCGGAACCAGTCTGAGCCCAAGCAGGACAACGGCGGCCGCCATGCTGCCGACCAGCATTACACCAACGAGACTCAGGCCAGACTGACTTTTTCGCGTCATGATCAATGAAAACTGCCAATCCGTTTCAGGTCGTTGAAATTGAACCAGATGAAGAATGCCTTGCCGACAATGTTCTGTTCAGGGACGAAACCCCAGCCACGACTGTCGAAACTTCCATCCCGGTTATCACCCATCATGAAATAGTGACCGGCCGGAACGGTGCAGGAAAGGCCGCGGTTAGTATAGGTGCAGTTGTCGCGGAACGGGTACTTGATGGTCTGCGAAACAGAAGCCGGTGCGTCATTCTCCACGATGACCTTGTGTTCGACGCCGCCCAGTTTCTCGGTGAAGCTTGGCGAGTAGTAAAGGCGATCGGTATGGAGATAATCACCGGCGGGTGACTGTGGCATCGCCACGCCGTTGATGGTCAGCTTCTTGTCCATGTACTCGATCTTGTCGCCGGGAAGGCCGACAACACGCTTGATGTAATCCAGCGAAGGGTCTGCCGGAAAACGGAACACCATCACGTCGCCACGCTGGGGAAGGTTGACGTCGATGATCTTCTTGTTGATGACCGGCAGGCGGATGCCGTAGGTCCATTTGTTCACCAGGATGAAGTCTCCGACCAGCAGGGTCGGAATCATCGAGCCGGACGGAATCTTGAACGGCTCCACGACAAACGAACGCAGGCTGAAAACCACCAGGATCACGGGGAAAAAACTCGCACCGTACTCGACCCACCACGGGGTTTTCGAGCCGATGCTGCGGCGCTTGCTCGCCACGAAGTGATCCAGCGCCCACAGGGCGCCGCTCACGACAAGCAACACGAAAAGAATCAGGGCGAAATTCACTCAACCACTCCTGCCAGCCGGCTGAACACCGGCTTATTTGCCTTCATCGACCCGCAGCACGGCCAGGAAGGCCTCCTGCGGAATCTCCACGTTGCCAACCTGCTTCATACGCTTCTTGCCCTCTTTCTGCTTCTCGAGGAGCTTCTTCTTCCGCGTAATGTCGCCGCCATAGCACTTGGCCAACACGTTCTTGCGCAGGGCCTTGATGGTTTCGCGGGCCACGATGTTCGACCCGATGGCCGCCTGGATGGCGACGTCGAACATCTGGCGCGGAATCAATTCGCGCAGCTTGGCCACGAGTTCGCGCCCCCGGTACTGGGAGTTGGCCCGGTGCACGATGATCGACAGCGCGTCGACCTTCTCGCTGGACACCAGCACATCGAGCTTGACCAGATCGGCCGCACGATATTCCTTGAACTCGTAATCGAGCGACGCGTAGCCGCGGGAGACAGACTTCAACTTGTCGAAGAAGTCCATCACCACTTCGTTCATCGGCATGTCGTAGATCAGCTGCACCTGGCGACCGTGATAGAGCATGTCAACCTGCGAGCCGCGCTTCTGGTTGCACAGCGTGATCACCGAGCCGACGTATTCCTGCGGCAAGAAGATCACGGCCTTGATGATCGGCTCGCGCACCTCCTCGACCTTCGACAGATCAGGCAGCTTGGACGGGTTGGAGATCTGCTCGACCACGCCGTCCTTCATCAGAACTTCGTACACCACGGTCGGCGCCGTGGTGATGAGATTCATGTCGAACTCGCGCTCGAGGCGCTCCTGCACGATTTCCATGTGCAGCAGGCCCAGGAAGCCACAGCGGAAGCCGAAACCCAGCGCCTGGGAGACTTCCGGCTCGAACTGCAACGAGGCGTCGTTGAGGCGCAGCTTTTCTAGCGACTCACGCAGCTGGTCGTACTCGTTGGACTCGACCGGATACAGACCCGCGAAAACCTGCGGCTTGATTTCCTTGAAACCCGCCAGCGGCTCGGCGGCCTTGTTGCCGGCGAGGGTGATCGTGTCGCCCACCTTGGCGGCCTTGAGTTCCTTGATACCGGCGATGATGAAGCCCACCTGACCGGCGGAAATCGACTCTCGCGGCTGGGACTTGGGCGTGAACACGCCAACCTGCTCGCACAGTTGCTGCGTGCCGGTGGACATGAACATGATCTTGTCCTTGGGCTTGAGCGTGCCATCGACGACCCGCACCAGCATGACCACGCCAACGTAGTTGTCGAACCACGAATCGATGATCAGCGCCTTCAACGGTGCGTCCGGATCGCCCTTGGGCGGCGGAATGCGTGCGATGACGGCTTCGAGGATGTCCTCGACGCCCATGCCGGTCTTGGCAGAACAAGGGATCGCATCGCTCGCGTCGATGCCGATGACGTCCTCGATTTCCTGCTTGGCGCCTTCGGGATTGGCCTGAGGCAGGTCCATCTTGTTGAGAACCGGCACCACCTCGACGCCCTGCTCCAGCGCGGTATAACAGTTGGCGACGGTTTGCGCCTCGACCCCCTGGGATGCGTCGACCACCAGCAGGCCGCCTTCGCAGGCGGCCAGGGAGCGCGACACTTCATAGGAGAAGTCCACGTGTCCCGGCGTATCGATGAGGTTGAGGTTGTACACCTGGCCGTCGCGGGCGCGGTAACTCAGCGCCGCAGTCTGGGCCTTGATGGTAATGCCCCGCTCGCGCTCGATATCCATCGAGTCGAGCACCTGGGACTCCATCTCGCGGGCGGAAAGACCGCCGCACAATTGAATGATCCGGTCGGCCAGGGTGGATTTACCGTGGTCGATATGGGCAATGATTGAAAAGTTTCTTATATGCTGCATAGGCCATGAAAAAGGGTGCCGTAGGGCACCCTGAGAAAATTTGTTTGCCTGGCAAAGACTTGCATTCTAACCGATACGCAGGAAATGAGCACGGACCGCGGCTTCGTCGAGAAAGTAGTGACACAGCTCAATCTCGCCAGCCAGCACCACCGGCACCTTCTCGTTCCACACCGCCTCCAGTTCCGGGAAGGCATCCACGTCCACAACCTTCACCGCAAAACCGATTTCCTGCTGCAACGGACGCAAGGCATCCAGCAGGTCGTGGCACAGGTGGCACCACTCCCGGCTGAGTACCGTCAGTTCGAAATCAGCGCTCAAGGGCTCGCAGGGGAACAAAGGTCTGGAACTCGCCGCGCAGCACCAGCACGGTCACCGTCTGGCCCGCCTCGAGGGCTCCGACGACCCGGTTGAACTGCTCCACAGAACGGACATCGATGCGCACGCCCTTGCTGATCAGCGCCAGGATCGCGTCCCCGGCCTGGATCTCGGAGGCCCGCGCCGAAGCACTGCGCAAGGCATCCACGACAACGCCACCGGCCCCCAGACGCCCGTCGCGGCGCTGCTCGGCCGTGGCCTCGACGACGGCCAGACCGAGCTTGTTGGGCGCAACATCCGGGCGCAGCGCCCTTGCCACCACCTTGCGGGCGCGATCTTCGGGCAACTCGGCCACGACGACCGCGAGTTCCTTGAGTGCGCCCCGGCGCCACACCTGAACCGGCGCCTTGCTGCCGGGCCGGGTGCTCCCGACAATCCGCGGCAAGTCGCTGGACACACTCACCGGGCGATGGTCGAAGCGCAGGACGATGTCGCCCTGCTCGATGCCGGCCTTGTCCGCCGGGCTGCCCTTTTCCACGCTGCTGACCAGCGCCCCGACCGGCGTGCCGAGCTTGAAGCTGTCGGCGAGTTCGCGGGAAACCTCCTGGATCACAACGCCGATCCGCCCCCGCTGGACACGACCACCCGCCTTGAGCTGCCCTTGTACGTCCATGGCCACATCGATGGGAATGGCGAAGGACAAACCCATGAAACCGCCCGTCCGGCTGTAGATTTGCGAATTGATTCCAACCACTTCACCTTTCATGTTGAACAGCGGACCGCCCGAATTGCCCGGATTGATCGCCACGTCGGTCTGGATGAAGGGCACGAAATTTTCTTGCGGCAGCGAGCGCCCCTTGGCGCTGACGATACCTGCCGTCACCGAATTCTCGAAACCGAAGGGCGAGCCAATGGCCACGACCCAGTCGCCAACCCGCAGCCTGCCCGGATCACCCAACGTCACCCTCGGCAGTCCGCTCGCATCGATCTTGAGGAGCGCCACGTCGGTGCGCGGATCGGCACCGATCAGGCGCGCGGCGAATTCGCGCTTGTCGGTGAGCTTGACGATGATCTCGTCGGCCCCCTCGACCACATGGGCATTGGTGAGGACATAGCCGTCAGTCGAAACGATGAAACCCGACCCGAGCGAACGACTGTCGGGCTCAGCCCGCGGCGCGCCCGGAGTGCGGGGTATGAAACGCCTGAAGAGGTCGAACATGGGGTCGTCTTCTTCCAGGCTCGGAATACCCTTCCCCTGACGGCCGGCCTGGGTCGTGCTGATATTGACCACCGCCAAGCCCTGGCGCTCGGCCAGATCGGCAAAGTCGGGCAAATCCCTGGCGTAACCGGCCTGCGGGATCAACAGGGAGAAAACGAGTCCCAAAAAACAGAAAACTCTCAACATCGGAACGGGCAGGTTCATCGTCCGCACACCCCCGCCTCGGACGCAGGAATCCGCTCAAGACGAAGCGGCAAGTCAACATTGGGCAAAGCTGCGCTTCGCCGTCCGAGCAGCGCCGCGGCAAACCCACCCGCCACAGCCCCCACACCTGCAGAAAGATCCACGCTGCCCGGCGACGCCACCGCGGCGCCCAAGGCTGCACCAGCAAGAAGACCGAGCACCGGAAAAGCATAGGCGACCAACGCGGCTCTCAACGGCACACCATCGTCGATCAGAACGTCCACCTGCTCTCCGGGCTGCACGCCGATTTCATTGGAAACCCTCACAGCCTGGCTGGACGCACCAAAGGGCCGCGCAATATTCACGCCGCCGCAACCGCCGGGCTCATTGCAACGACCACAACCCTGCGAAACGGTCACATCCACCCACGCAAACCGTCCTTCCACCCGCAGCACGACACCGTTTACACGCATCAGCGTTTCCGCATTTCCACGCCATCGGCGATACGGACGAGAGCCTGGGACGGCACTTCGCCCAAAACAGTGATCAAGTGGTCAGCAACCGTGCGTCGGAAGATATTCACCGCGCCAGAAGTGCTCATGCCGCTCTGGGCGCTGCCCTTGGCCGGTGCGGCGGGTTCGATGAAGACTGAAATCGCCGCCAGACCATCGGAAAAAACCACGTGGTAGGCATCACCACGCGACTTGCGTGCCTGACGCACCACCGACACGACCTGGCGAAAACCCGGAATCGTGTTCTTGAAAACCCAGCCGGTATCTTCAACCCTCACTTCGTTGCCGCGGGCATTGACGACCCGCCAGTCCGCGGCGCGCACGAAGCTCGGCTTGACCTTTTCCTTGTCGAAAGCCGCTCCAATCTGGACCTCATTGAACGCGAACTGCTCGATGCTCTCACCCTTCTCACCGATCAGACGCGCGCGCAATAACAGGCCTGAAGCCACATCGGCCCAGAAGTGGTGACCAAAACGCATGTCATCCTTGGGCTCAAGGATGATCTGCTGGCTCTCCAGCCCCGCAATCCGGACGACCTCGCCTTTCCGGATCCGGTAATTCTCGGCCAGCACATTGGGAGATGCCGGCAAACGGGCGGGAAAACTGCGCCGGGCAGACGACTGATCAACGATCAGAAGCTTCTGATCCGGTAAAAAGCACTGTACCTCTTCGTTGCTGCGGACGACCTCACGCGGACTGCCGTCCAGCGCCTCAAGCTTTTCGTACTCAGCCCCGCCATCCACCAGATGGGCGATTCGAGAAGTCTCGACGCTCTTGCCATTCTGGTAAATGAAGGTACCTGTGTAATTAAGCTTGTGGGCCGCGCTTGAAATTCGCCCCAGCCAACTCAGGGGATCGGTGGGCACCTGGGCTGATGCGACACTGCACCAGGCAAAAAAAGCCATCAAAACACAGAAAAGATGCTTCATCTTTCACCGGCTGCACGGGCATCCGAAACGGTCCGAACATAAAGCGCCACGCCGGGCATGGCTGCCGATGGCGCCATTGCCTGATGGGCAAAAAGATATTCGCGCTCCGTGGACTCGACCGACGCACTGGCTGCGGCAGTTCGACCCCCCGCTGACGCCTGCGCAGCCACCACAAGCGCTGGCGCCTTGGTGGCGGCCATCTGAATGGAATCCTGACCGGCCCCATTGAGGGTCATTGCAACCCAGCCAACGGCAGCCACCCCCATCACGGAAGCGGCGATAGGCATGAGATGACGTACCCAGCCATTGCCCGTGTCCCGCCGGACAGGCGCAAGAACCGTCGGTTCGTCTTCCAGGCACTGCATGACCTTGCGGGTAAAGTCTGAGGACAACACATCCTCGTCCCGCAGCACGTCCCCGATGAGGCAATAATTTTCCCAATTCCGCCTGAGCGCCCCGTCCCGCTTCAGGGACTCCAGCATGCGCGACGAAGCGTCATCGTCGAGCGCGCCATCCAGCAGGGCCGAAACCTTTTCTTTCATCGTGTCACCACCTCTTGTTCGGAGCCGTATCGAGCAACGGCTTGAGCTTTTCGGAAATAGCTTCCCGCGCACGGAAAATCCGCGAGCGAACCGTGCCGATAGGGCACTCCATGATCGTGGCGATCTCCTCGTAGCTCAAACCTTCGATTTCACGCAACACAATCGCCGTCCTCAATTCTTCGGGCAGGGCCTCCATCGCCACATTAACCGTGTCGCCGATCTGCTTGGTCATCAACAGACGCTCTGGCGTGTTGTTGTCCCTCAACTGATCCGCATCCTCGAAGGTCTCGGCCTCCTCGGAATCGAAATCCGTTGTGGTCGGTGCGCGCCGGCCTTGCGAAACGAGAAAATTCTTGGCGGTATTTATCCCGATACGATAGAGCCATGTATAAAAAGCGCTGTCTCCACGAAAAGCCGGCAAAGCCTTGTAAGCCTTGATGAACGTTTCCTGGGCGACATCCTCCACTTCGGCGGGATCTCTGATCAATCTCGACAGAAGCCGGGCGAGCTTGCGCTGATACTTCGCGACAAGCAGGCCGAAAGCCTGCTTGTCGCCGCGCTGGACACGCTCGACCAACTGCTGGTCAATTTCGCGATCGCTCATGGTCGGGGAAGGTATACCTTGTGTGTCGTGGGCCGGTTGGCCACAGACCGCACAGTATACCCGAGCGACCGCAAATCCCTGCCAAAGCACTGGGGTTGACCGCAGCTCCGGCAGCATAGTTCAGTCGCCCGAAGGGTTTTGTTGGCTTCGGTGCGACCAAGCCCACATGCTATAGTCGGCCTTCCAAAATATTGCCCACGCGGAAATACCGAAGTGACCGCTTTTGATGTTTTGATATTGGGCAGCGGCCTTGCAGGCCAATCTCTGGCGCTGCGCCTCGCCGACAATCTCAAGGTAGCCATAGTTACCAAACGAACACTGGAAGACAGCGCCAGCGCATGGGCCCAGGGTGGCATCGCCGCCGTGCTCGACCCGGCCGCCGACAGCATCGAAGCCCATGTTGCCGACACGCTTACGGCCGGAGCCGGCCTGTGCTCCGATAGCGCCACCCGCTTCGTCGTCGAAAACGGGCCCCGCGTCATCCGCTGGCTGATCGATCAGGGCGTCCCGTTCAGCAGCGACACCAGCTCCCCCATCGGTTACCACCTGACACGTGAAGGCGGCCACAGCCAGAGACGCATCATTCATGCAGCCGACGCCACGGGTGCTGCCGTGCAGGCGACCCTTACCGAACAGGTTAGGGCCCACTCGAACATCGCGATCTTCGAGCAGCACATTGCGGTCGACCTGATCGTCGGGCGAAAGATCGGCCGCCCGGAGGAAGGCTGCCTCGGCGCCTATGTGCTCGACATCGCCAACGATGAAGTACGCACTTTTTCAGCCAGCCACACGGTGCTGGCCACCGGCGGCACATGCAAGGTTTACCTCTACACGACCAATCCCGACACGGCCACCGGCGACGGCGTTGCAATGGCCTGGCGGGCAGGTTGCCGGGTTGCGAACATGGAGTTCATCCAGTTCCACCCAACCTGTCTTTACCACCCGCAAGCAAAGTCCTTCCTCATTTCCGAAGCCGTGCGCGGCGAAGGCGGCCTGCTGCGCCGTCCGGACGGCAGCCGGTTCATGCCGGACTACGACAGTCGCGAGGAGCTCGCGCCTCGTGACGTGGTCGCCCGCGCCATCGATTTCGAGATGAAGAAGCACGGCCTCGACTGCGTATTCCTCGACATCAGCCACAAACCGGCCGACTTTCTCAAGGAGCATTTCCCGAACATCCTGGCCCGCTGCCTGGAGCTCGGCATCGACATCACCCAGCAGCCGATCCCGGTCGTACCCGCCGCTCATTTCTCGTGCGGCGGCATCGTCACCGACCTTCGCGCCCGCACCGACGTGAGCGGCCTCTACGCTATCGGCGAAACGGCCTGCACCGGTCTGCACGGCGCCAACCGGCTGGCCAGCAACTCACTGCTCGAATGCCTGGTTTTCAGCGAAGCCGCAGCCAGCGACATTCTTGCCAATCCCCGCAGCCGGGCCGACTCCCTGCCCCAATGGGATGAAAGCCGCGTCACCGACTCCGACGAAGCGATCGTCATCTCCCACAACTGGGACGAACTACGCCGCTTCATGTGGGACTACGTCGGGATCGTACGCACCAACAAGCGGCTTCAGCGCGCCCAGCACCGCATTCGCCTGCTGGCCCGCGAAATCGAGGAGTTCTACAGCAACTTCCGGGTCAGCAACGACCTCATCGAGCTGCGCAACCTCGTAGTCACCGCAGACCTGATCGTACGCAGCGCCTTGAAGCGCAAGGAGAGCCGCGGCCTGCATTTCAGCCGGGACTACCCGGAAGTCCTTCCAAAGGCTCGCAACACCATTCTGCGCCCCACCGACAGCAGCAAGACCTAAGCGCCATCCGCCTGCTGTGCGCCTGCCGGCCTCGCCCGCAGGCGCACCCATATCTGCAGGGCCCGCCAGTGCATTGGCGACAACTGATCGGATACAAGCAGCACCGCTCCGCGTTTTTTCGCTGCACTTTTCTGCCACACCAGCCAGACGGCCTTATTCAGCACGACCGTCGCTGGCAGCAAGCGAGCCTCCAGCTCGCCGGCCCCCTCAGGCTCGACAATCAGTCCTCCTTCATCCTGAAGGCAGAGGCGGCGCGGCCCACGCCGCCTCCATACCAGCAGAAAATGAAACAAGGACACGGCCAGCAGCGCGAGGCACGCCCCACGCAACCCGCCATCGGGAACACCCAGCAAAAACGAAAAAGCCGCCGCGGCGTGCATCGCCATCACCACGATGACGAGCAGCCGCGACGGCTGAATTTCAATGACGGTCACGAGGTACGGATTCCCGCCCCCGGAGAGCCGTCAAACCTTCCTGAACACCAGGGTACCGTTGGTACCACCAAACCCGAAATTGTTCTTGACTGCCACGTCAATCTTCATTGGCCGGGCAATGTTTGCACAATAATCGAGATCACACTCCGGATCCTGCTCGAAAATGTTGATCGTCGGTGGCGACACCTGGTGATAAACAGCCAGGGCCGTCAGCACGGATTCAAGGCCACCCGCGCCACCCAGCAGGTGGCCCGTCATCGACTTGGTGGAGTTCACCACCAGCGACTTGGCAACATCGGCACCAAACGCCAGCTTGATAGCTTCGGTTTCGTTCTTGTCACCCAGCGGCGTCGAGGTGCCGTGGGCATTGAGGTACTGCACCTCGTCGGGATTGACCTTGGCGTTCTGCAGCGCATTGACCATACTGCGTCGCGGACCATCCGTATCCGGAGCGGTCATGTGGTATGCATCACCGCTCATGCCAAAACCGGCAATTTCAGCGTAGATGCGCGCACCGCGCTTGACTGCGTGTTCGTACTCTTCCAGCACCAGCACGCCAGCGCCTTCACCAAGCACAAAACCGTCACGATCCTTGTCCCACGGCCGGCTGGCCGTTGCAGGATCGTCATTGCGCGTGGACAGGGCTTTTGCCGAAGCGAAACCGCCGACAGCCAGAGGCGTTACCGTTGATTCGGCACCACCGCAAACCATCATGTCCGCATCACCGTACTCGATCATGCGCGCGCTCATCCCGATCGCGTGCAGACCGGTGGTACAGGCCGTGACCACAGCCAGGTTCGGCCCCTTGAGACCCAGCATGATCGACAGATTGCCGGAAATCATGTTGATGATCGTGCCGGGGATGAAGAAGGGCGAAATCTTGCGCGGACCACCTGCCAGAAAATCGTCGTGGGTATTCTCGATCATCGGCAGACCGCCAATGCCGGAACCGATATTCACGCCGAACCGGTGGGCATTGGCTTCCGTCACCTCGATCCCGGAGTCGCGGAAAGCCTGGATGCCCGCAGCGAGACCGTAATGGATAAAACCGTCCATCCGACGCGCTTCCTTCGGAGAAAGGTAGGCGCCAATATCGAAGCCCTTTACCTCTCCGGCAATTTTCGCCGAAAAGGCAGAGGTGTCGAAACGGGTAATCTGAGCGATGCCCGAACGCCCGTTGGTGATGGCATCCCAGGCTTCAGGAACGGTATTACCGACCGGCGAAACAGCGCCAAGGCCGGTTACGACAACTCTGCGACGGGACAAGGCAGGCTCCTGCGAGTCTTACTTCTTGAGATGGGCGGAAACGTAGTCGATCGCCTGCTGAACGCTGGTGATCTTTTCGGCTTCTTCGTCAGGGATTTCGCACTCGAACTCTTCTTCAAGGGCCATCACCAGCTCGACGGTGTCGAGGGAGTCGGCGCCAAGATCATCCACGAAGGACGATTCGTTCTTGATTTCGGATTCGTTGACGCCAAGTTGTTCGGCAACGATTTTTTTAACGCGCTGTTCAAGATTTTCCATATAGCAACTCCTTCGCTGATTGAGCGGGGTGAATTCAAAACCCCCGCATTCTACCAAAAACACGCACCCTCGCCAGTACGGCGAGATTTACGCCATGTACATACCGCCATTCACGTGAAGGGTGGCACCCGTCACATAGGATGCGGCCGGGGAGGCCAGAAAGCTTACCACCGCTGCAATTTCTTCCGGCTTGCCGAGGCGACCGAGGGCAATCTTGCCCTGCAGCGCTTCCCGTTGGGCTTCGGGCAGTTCCTTGGTCATATCGGTATCAATGAAGCCCGGTGCGACACAATTTACCGTGATGTTGCGACTACCGAGCTCCTGGGCCAGCGCACGGCTCATGCCTGCGACGCCGGCCTTGGCAGCCGCGTAATTGGCCTGACCAGGGTTGCCCGAGCTCCCGACCACCGACGTGATGTTGATGATCCGGCCATTCCGGGCCTTCATCATGCCGCGCATGACAAGTCTGGACATGCGGAAAACCGACTTGAGATTGGTATCGAGCACCGCATCCCACTCGGAATCCTTCATGCGCATCGAGAGGTTGTCACGGGTGATACCCGCGTTATTCACAAGGATGACAACCGCACCGAACGCCTTCTCGATCTCGCCGATCGCAGCCTCGCAGGCCGCTGCATCGGTCACATCCAGCGCCAGTCCGCGACCGGCAACGCCTGCAGCCTCGAGCCCGGCCTGGATATCAGCGGCACCGGCTGCCGAGGTGGCCGTACCTACCACGGTGGCACCAAGACGTCCCAACTCAAGGGCGATCGCCCGGCCGATACCGCGTGAAGCGCCGGTCACCAGCGCTACCTGTCCCTGCAAAACCTGTGTCATGCCGCCTCCGTCGTCTGGAGAATGTCTGCGAGACTGGCCGCGTCGGCAATCGCACCGCCCTGCAGGCTACCCTCGATACGCTTGGTCATGCCGGCCAGAACCTTGCCAGGGCCGCACTCGAAAACGTGGGTTGAGCCGCGACGGGCGATCTCCTGCACCGTCTCGATCCAGCGCACCGGCGAGTAAGCCTGGCGCACCAGCGCGTCCTTGATGCGCGCCGGCTGATCTTCGACGGCCACGTCCACGTTGTTGAGCACGGCAATCGACGGCACCCGGACTTCGATCTCGGTGAGGCGTTGCTGCAGTCGTTCTGCAGCAGGCTTCATCAGCGCACAGTGGAAGGGCGCGCTCACGGGCAGCAAGACGCCACGCTTGGCCCCACGTGCCTTGGCGGCAACGATCGCCCTCTCGACAGCAGCGCGCGAACCGGCGATGACGATCTGACCGGGAGAATTGAGATTGGCGGCCGAAACCACCTCACCCTGTGCCGCTTCGGCACAGGCTTCCACTGCCTGGGCCTCGTCGAGCCCCAGCAGCGCCGCCATGGCCCCTTCACCTTGCGGGACGGCCTCCTGCATCGCCTGCGCACGCAGACGGACGAGCTTGACCGCATCCTGAAAGTCGAGCGCACCGGCCGCCACAAGCGCCGAATACTCGCCCAGGCTGTGCCCGGCAACCAGCGCCGGCACGGCACCGCCGCGGGCGATCCACTCACGATATACGGCGATACCGGCAGTCAGCATCAGCGGCTGGGTGTTGACGGTTTGCGCGAGGAGTTCGGCGGGACCATCGGCCACCATCTGCCAGAGATCCTCCCCGAGTGCAGCCGAGGCTTCGGCGAAGGTTTCACGGATAACCGCAGAATCGCCGTAGGCGGCCATCATGCCGACCGACTGGGAACCCTGGCCCGGAAAAACAAAAGCGAAATTCATCAATCCCCGTCCTTAAGTGGCTATGACTGATTCTCAGAACTCGAGGAGCACGGCGCCCCAGGTGAAGCCGCCGCCAACCCCCTCGAGCAGGATTTTCTGCCCGCGCTGGATGCGTCCGTCACGAACGGCCAGATCGAGCGCCAGCGGAATCGAGGCCGCCGACGTGTTGCCATGCTCACCGACGGTGGCAATCACCTTTTCCGGCGGCACGCCGAGGCGCTTGGCGGTAGCCTGCATGATCCGGATATTGGCCTGATGGGGAATCAGCCAGTCCACATCGTCGATGCCGAGCCCGGCCTGCTCCACCACCTCACGGGCTACGTCGGCGAGCGCCCGGACTGCAAACTTGAAGACGGCCTGGCCATCCATGCGCAGGAATGGATCGCCGGTGATCTCACCGCGATTCACCTGCCCGGGCACATTCAGGATGGAATTGTGACTGCCGTCGGCATGCAGCGCCGTCGCCAGAATGCCGGGCGTGTCGGACGCCTCAAGCACCACCGCACCGGCCCCGTCACCGAAGAGCACACAGGTGCCACGATCGCTCCAGTCAAGAATGCGCGAGAAGACCTCGGCACCCACAACCAGCGCACGCTGGTTGCTGCCGGAGCGAATGAACTTCTCGGCGGTTGCAAGCGCGTAGGCAAAGCCGGTACAGACTGCCTGCAGATCGAACGCAGCGCCGCCATTGACGATGCCGAGACGTGCCTGCAACAGCGCCGCCGTACTCGGAAAGATGTAATCAGGCGTCGATGTGGCGACGATGACCAGGTCGATGTCGGAAGGCTGGCAACCCGCAGCGGCAATCGCACGCACACTGGCCTCGTAGGCCAGCTGACTGGCCGTGACATCCGGCGCAGCCAGATGTCGCATTCTGATACCGGTACGCTCGACGATCCAGTCGTCGGACGTCTCGATGCCACGTGCGACCAGATCGCTGTTGCTCACCGGCTCGCCTGGCAAAAAACTGCCTGTGCCGATCACTCGTGCATGGATCATCCCTCGGACCTTTCACGTTCCATTCGTTCGCTGATGCGTTCGATCAGCCGGTTGCGCGCCGCTTCGGAAGCCCGGTAAATAGCCTGCTCAAAGGCAAAAGCATCCGCCGAGCCGTGGCTCTTGACCACCACCCCCCGCAAGCCCAATAGCGCCGCGCCATTGTAGCGACGGGAGTCGACCTTGTGCTTGAAACCCTTCAGGGCCGACATCGCAAAGACGGCTGCCAGTTTGGTCATCCAGTTACGCGAAAACTGCTCGCGCAGAAAGGTTGCCATCATCTGGGCAAGCCCCTCGGACGTCTTGAGGGCCACGTTACCTACGAAGCCGTCACACACGACGACATCGACGGTGCCTTTGTAAATGTCATTGCCTTCCACGTTACCGTAGAAGTTAAGGCCGCTGTTGCGCAGCAGCACTGCGGCCTGCTTGACCGTCTCGTTGCCCTTGATGTCTTCTTCGCCGATATTGAGCAGGCCGACACTCGGCCGCTCGTTATGCTCGACGGCAGCCACCAGCATGGCGCCCATGATAGCGAACTGGAGGAGGTGCTCAGGCGAACAATCTACGTTGGCGCCGAGATCGAGGACGTGAGTCTGGCCGCGCAAGGTGGGCAGCGTGCTGCAGATTGCAGGACGGTCGATGCCCGGAAGCGTCTTCAGCACAAAACGGGAGATCGCCATCAGCGCCCCGGTGTTGCCAGCCGAAACCGCAGCCTGCGCGTCGCCGGACTTGACGAGATCAACCGCCACGCGCATCGAGGAATCCTTCTTGCTGCGCATGGCCAGGGCTGGAGGCTCGTCCATGCCGACGACCTCCGACGCACGCTGAATGCGCAGCCTCTCGCCGAACTCGGCAAGCGCCGTGCCCAGGTGCGGCTCAATCGCCTCCGGACGCCCTACGAGCACAATCCGGGTATCACGGTCGGCCCGCAAGAAATGCAGAGCAGCCGGAACGGTTACCGAAGGGCCGTGATCGCCCCCCATGCAGTCAATAGCCAGGGTGACAGTCATTCGGCGCAATCAGAGAAGGAGTTTTGCAGAATCGTTGTAAAAACGGCGCGATCACCCGAAGGCGTCGCGCCGTTTTTAACGCGGGAGAATTACTCGCCCTTGGCCTTGGCAACCTTCTTGCCACGGTAAACGCCGGACGGCGAAACGTGGTGACGCAGGTGCACTTCGCCGGTGGTCGGCTCGATGGCCAGCGGGGGAGCCACGAGGAAATCGTGGGAGCGGTGCATACCGCGCTTGGACGGGGACTTCTTGTTCTGTTGGACAGCCATGAAAAACTCCTTGAGGAATACTTTAAACCTTGCCGCGCAACTGGCGCAGAACGGCGAAGGGCGAAATCTCTTCATCGACGCCGGACTTGACCGGCGGTTCGCAACTTTCGTGACGCGGCACCAGCGGCAAGGCCAGCAGCACCTCATCCTCCACCAAGGCCAGCAGATCGGTCAGCGGCTCAACCTCGAGGGAATCCACCGCGTCGTTTTCCAGCTCATCCTCCGGCGGTTGCTCACCGGGGCGGAGAAGCAGGAGTCGATTCTGCACTTCACAGGGCCAGACCATGGCGTCGAGACACCGCTGACACTGCAAAACCAGATCACTCCGGATTTCCAGATCAACGTAAAGCTTGCCCTCGTCGTCACGCTCACCCTGAAACCCGAAAATCACGGTTCCGGTGGGTTCCTGCACCGACTCAGCCAAACGGCCGAGCTGAATGACAGGCACCTCGCCATCAAGGCGACGTCCATCTTTGGCCAGCGCCCGAAGGTCGATCACGAAGCGTTCTTGCGACATAAGCGCGGCATGATATTATTTTCGGCTGCCTGTGTCAAAACCCTGCTTAACGCGCCGTTCGGCACCCTCGGAACGACGCCCGCCCCGCTCATGAAACTCGTCCTCGCCTCCACGTCGGCCTATCGCCGCGAACTCCTGCAGCGCTTCGGCCTGCCCTTCGACGTCGCCCGCCCGGATCTGGACGAAAGCCCGCTGCCCGACGAAGCCCCCTGGGCCACCGCAGAGCGCCTCGCCGTCGAAAAGGCCAGGGCGGTTGCCGGGCAGTTCAAGGACGCGCTCATTATCGGCAGCGATCAGGTTGCCTACATGGACAACGACCGCTTCGGCAAGCCCGGCACCGTCGAGCGCGCCATCGCCCAGCTCAAGTCCATGAGCGGCCGAACGGTGATCTTCCACACTGCGCTGGCTGTGCTCAACACCCGCAGCGGCCATGTCCAAGTGGATGCGGTGCCAACTGAAGTCCGCTTCCGCACGCTGGCCGACGACGAAATCGTGCGCTACGTCGAAAAGGAGCGCCCGCTCGACTGCGCCGGCAGCGCCAAGTCCGAAGGACTGGGCATCACGCTTCTCGACGCACTCCGTGGCGACGACCCCAACGCCCTTGTCGGCCTGCCGCTGATCGCGCTGGCACGCATGCTGCGCAACGAAGGCGTGGTGCTGCCGTAACCATGACAAGCGGCACCCTCTACCTGATTCCCGTCAGCCTCGGCCCAGCCTCGACGAGCCTGACAACACCAGCCGAAGTCGGCGCCCGCGCGCGCGGCCTAGACTACTTTGTCGTCGAGAACGCGCGCACGGCCCGCGCCGAACTCAAGCGCTTCGAGCACCCGCGCCCCATGCGTGAGCTCGACATCCGCGAGCTGCCCGAAAAACCCGGCCCGGCCGATCTCGACACCCTTCTCGCCCCGCTGCTGGCCGGCCGGGATGCAGGCCTGATGTCGGAGGCCGGCTGCCCGGCAGTAGCCGACC
>Ga0209277_10000383_pt1 | contig 22290 bp, 20 predicted proteins | sample JI81AbrownDNA_FD_187503 | JGI IMG/M metagenome (GOLD analysis project Ga0209277, IMG submission 187503) | Wastewater effluent complex algal communities from Wisconsin, to seasonally profile nutrient transformation and Carbon sequestration -... | ecosystem: Engineered > WWTP > Effluent > Algae... | reverse complement strand
CAATGTAAAGGGGAAATCATAGGAGATTATCTCGCTGATTTGTTAGTGGAAAATCTAGTAATAGTTGAATTGAAAGCGGTTAAAGCAATTGACCCTAACCACGTAGCCCAGGCTTTGAATTATTTAAAAGCTACAGGTTTAGAATTTGCCCTGATTCTAAATTTTGGAAAACCAAAAGTCGAAATAAAAAGAATCGTAAAATCGAATGAAGTCAGGGAAACTTAGTTTAATTATCAGCGTTATTCCGCGTTTATCTGTGGTTAAAAATTTCATTTCAAAAACTAAGTTGGCCGCAGATAAACACCGATGCACGCTGATGTAAAAGACAATGAAACCCAATCTCTTATCTGCGTTTATCTGTGGTTGAAAATTTCTTTTTCTTTGAATAGAGTTAGCCGCAGATGCACGCTGATGGGGAGGACTAAAATCACATAAGGTAAATTATATCGCGAGCACGATACTCCCATTGGTTCCAGACTCGATTCACCTGGAGAGGAGTCCGCAGGAGTTCATTTCCGAACTCAGTCAGGTTTTTGTTCTGCCAGAACTTGGTGATTTTTGAAATTAAAAATCTATGTTTCTTTTAGCTCCATTCTCAAGAAAACAGATCGACAAAGACAGTTTCCAAATTAGAATCTAATAATGAATCGTTCTGAGGAAGAATTAATTCAATCGCTAATCGCTGGCGGTATCGTTGGCGGAGCTTTAGGCGCACTCTTTTCGGATGAGGAAAATCGTAAAGAAAATGCGACTTTGTTAGCCATTGCAGGTGCGGCCATCCTTGCCAGCTACAAAGCAAGCCAAAGGGCAAAAGAAACCAATCTTCCCGTTTACAAAATCAAAAATGGAACTCTGATCAAAGAACATCCAGATGGACGAGTAGAAGTCTTAAAAGAATACTCGGATGTCAAAATAAATATACCCAGCAAATTCAAGTTAACATACGAGTGTAAGAATCTGTCTTAACAAAGAAGAAACGGTTGCGTGTTTTTGATTTTTCATTTGAAACCGTGAGGAGCGCTTTCGGAAAGGTCCAATTCTTGGAGGACGCTAAGAATTTAGGATTTGAAAAATATCTATATTTCTTCCTTCGATATAAAACGCGGCATATACTTGTGAAAATCCCCGCGCCACCGATCGAAGCGTAAATCCTTTGCGTAGCAAAGATTGAAGCGAAGAGCGGGATCGAGTATTAGATTCAGTTTTCCTCTTTAAAAAGGTGTCGAGGCGCACAAAGAATACTCAAAACACTTTTTTAAACTATCTCTGTTACTTTCTCTTTTTAACGGCATTCATGATTTTGGGAAATCCTGCTGGATGCAGAACATGAGCTGCGGCCGCTACACCACCCATCATCGAACCTACAATCCCAAGCGAATAGACATCACTGCCAGCCAGATAGAAATTTTTAACAGGAGTGATTGCTCCTAACCATTTGAGTTTGTATTTTTCTGGAATCGCAGGTAAGCCATAAAACTCACCAGTCGATCTACCAGCTAACTCGATATAGGAAAGCGGGGTTGCTAGTTCCTTAAATTCAATCAACTCAGAAAAACCAGGGTAATGTTTTTCAACAAGCTGTATCAAACCTTCACTGATTGTATTTTTTAAAGACTCGTATTCCTCTCCTCTTTTTTTCCATTTTGTGTTTGCCCAACTAGAAAACCAGTCAAACTCTGCGAAAGAAATGATTTCAGCCGTATGACCCACTGCAGAATTATTTTTTAAGGAGGGGAAAGATAAGTAACAGGATGCGGGCTTTCCATTTAACATACCTTTGTTGAGTTCTTGAAGAGAATCATGATCGTACGATTCATAGATCCAATTGTTTTCACCTCTAAATCCGAGAGTTCTTGGATCGGTTTTTAGTCCAAGAAACAGAGTAACTGCACTTTTGCCTCTCGGAAAGGATGCCAGGTCCTTTTTTATGGAACTAGGTACATGATCAGGAATTAATTTAGTATAACCGTGCAAAGCGCCTGTGCAAGAGAGCACGATTGGTGCATTAAATTTTACTGTATTTTTTTCACCTCGCTTTTGTTCGACTCGGACTCCTACGGCTTTTCCATTCTCAACTAGAACTTCCAGAACTTCCATACTTGTTAAACATTTTCCACCATTTGATTCAATGATCAACTGAGCATTTTTACCTATGTTGCTCGCACCACCTTCTGGAAAAACAGCGCCATTTAAGTAATGATAGGCGATTGTTGCATGAATGAAAAAAGAGCTCCTTCCCAGTGGAAGCCCATAATCTCCCCACTGGCTTACGAGTAAGGCTTTCAATTTTGGATCCTTGAACTTGGAATCCAAATAGGTTTTAGTCGTAGATAGAGCTAAAGATTCAAATCGATTGTTATAGAGTTTGATAAAAAAACCAATCCATTTCGGTACCAAATCAATCATGATACGCCTCCCACCGTAACTGATTGTTTTTTCTAAGTCTTCGAAGTATCCTGCAATCGCCTTGGATTCGTTAGGAAATAGATTTATTAATTTTGAGATGTATTCTTTTTTATTAGAAGGAACGGTGAAAGTAAAATCAGGATAAATGAATTTTTCAAATTCGTAAGGCAGTTCATTCCATTGGATTTTATCTCCCGTAATGAAGTTTAAGATTTGTCCTGCAAGTTCTCCTTTATCTAATTTTCCGATGTAGTGGAGTCCAACATCCCAACTGAATTTGTTTTTGCGCTTGAATTCATGTGTCAGTCCACCAAATTCCCAGTGTTTTTCTAGGACCAAAACTTTCTTATTCGTTATCTTTGTAAGAAGTGTTGCTGCGGCCAAACCGCCAATTCCGGAACCGATGATAATCGCGTCAAATTTCTGTGAGTCCATAGATCTATAGAAGAGGGAAGCAATAAAATATTGACGCGTAAAGTATTTTCTCTTTCAGAAAGGGTGTACAAATTTGAAAGGATTCTAATTCTCAAAAGATAATATCCGACTTTTTAATGGAAATCAAAGGAGAAATAATTTAATTAAATTTATAAAACATTATATAATAACATAATAAAATAGGATCTCCTGCAAGCGAGTCACAAATTCGTTTTAGATTGGAAATGACAAAGAATGCTAGATTTAGTTTAAATCCTAGGATAAATTCGGATCTCACTGAACAGGGATCAGCGAAAATAAGAATAAAATAAATTCAGATTTCGTTAATGTTCGACATTTGTATGAAATCATGATCGTATCTTCGATATGGCTTCCTCACAGTTAGAAAAGGCAATAGGATGGTTACTCCATAAGAGGCGCCATATTGATCCTGATTCACTTTTCCAAGCAAGACTTACGGCAGCTGTTATTTTTATAGCCATGGTTACCGCTTTTGCGACGGGTATCCCTTTGATTTTAATTCTTGGGGATCCATCAGGTTATGTAACGTTTTGTTTTGGTTTGTCTATGTTGACGCTTCTGTTTATTTTTAAATACGGGCTTTCCCATTCGACTTCTTTTGTTTTGTTGGAGCTTGCTACGGGGATTCATTTTTTATTGTGTAGATCCTTGCAAGATCGAATCGATTGGCCTCTGGCAATGTGGTTGACTGTATTTCCCATCTTAAGGCTGTTATATGGTGGTTTTCGGCACGGACTCTTGGGGATTGTCTATACAACGATTCTTGCTATCTTTATGTATGCCATGGAATTCGGTTCGCCTTTCCCACAAGTTCCCGTATCGGAAATTATCTCTTTTGAAAGAGGGGTTTCCTTTACCATTGCGATCTTTATTATTACTGCAGTTTTTAATGAACTGAGAATAGAAGCAATAGGACATGCCGACAAGGCTGCGAAAGCCCGCACGCTCTTTCTTGCCAATATGTCTCACGAATTAAGAACACCAATGAACGGTGTGATTGGAATTACTGAGCTTCTACTCGGCAGCCCTCTTTCGGATGAGATTCGTAAACAATTAGAGCTCGTTCATCGAAGTGGTAAGCAGATGATCGCGCTGATCAATGACATTCTTGATTTAACGCGACTGGAGAGTAGCAAATTGTCACTGGAGATCGTTCCGACTGATTTGAGAACGATTTTGCAGGATGTGAGGGCTTTGCAAGAACCTTCTGTAAAAGAGAAGGATTTGATTTTTCATTTAGAAATCGATGAGAACATACCCACTTCTTGCATGATGGATGCCATGAGATTGAAACAGATTTTAACGAATCTCGCAGGTAATGCAGTTAAATTTACGGAGAAAGGAAGTGTCACTTTGAAAGCTTCCTTATTAAAAGATAAAATTCAATTCCAAGTGATTGATACAGGTATTGGAATACCTAAACAGGTTCAAAAAAAACTATTTGTACCTTTTGAGCAAGCTGATGTGTCATTTACCAGGCGTTATGGGGGCAGTGGACTTGGGCTAGCGATTTCTCAAAGACTTGTTCTACTACTCGGCGGAATTCTGCAGGTGAAATCGGAAGAGGGATGTGGGAGTTCATTTTTTTTTGATATCGAATGTCACCCGAATCCTGAAATCTTAAGCACATCCCCCCTCCCTCCACCGCAAAATAAAAAAGATATCCACTTGCGCGTATTAGTTGTTGAGGACAACGAAGTGAACTTGGTCGTTGCATTGGGAATGCTGAAACGTTCAGGATGTATGGCTGATTCTCGGACAAATGGGAAGGAAGCAGTGGAGGCAGTCAAAATCGGCGATTACGATCTCGTGCTTATGGATTGTCACATGCCGGTAATGGACGGGTTTGAAGCAACTCGCCTCATTCGAAAGCTAGAAGATCATTCCAAGATTCCGATCATTGCCCTCACCGCCTCGGCGATGAAAGAAGATTTGCAAGCCTGTTTTGATTCGGGTATGGATGGTGTACTCACGAAACCTCTATCTTTGCCAGAACTTCGAGAAAAATTACAGCAGATCCAAGGTGCCGTAAAAGTTTAATCAGATCTACCGGACAAATTGTATTTTATTGTTGTCTAAGAGGAGTTGCATTCAAGGAGATTCGACTTATTCATTTTATGAAAAAAATTTTAATCATTCAAGGAAACCCAAAAAAGGAATCATTATGCGGCGTGCTGGCGCAGGCTTATCTGGAAGAAGCAAAAAAAGCCAATCATGATGTAAAACTCATTGAACTCAAAGATTTGAAATTCGATTTGAATTTACATGTTGGCTACAAAGAAGAACAGATATTAGAACCGGACCTCATTGCTGCTCAGAAAGAGATCAAAGAGGCCAATCATCTAGTTTTTATTTTCCCCAACTGGTGGTCTTCGATGCCAGCTCTTCTCAAAGGTTTTTTTGATCGGGTCTTTCTACCAGGGTTTGCTTTCAAATACCGAACAAAGTCACCAATACCAGAGAAACTCTTGAAGGGCCGGTCTGCTCGTATCATCATCACGATGGATGCACCGGAGTGGTATTATAAATGGTTTAACAAGGCACCAGGACTCGCTGCATTAAAAATCGGAACGCTTGAGTTCTCTGGTATAACTCCAGTTAAGTCGACCTGTTTGGGACCAGTTCGGAAAGCTCCAAAAGAACGAATCGAAAACTTTATTAAAAAGGTAAGAAAAATCGGTTCTAAAGGTGAGTGATTTTCATTCATTTTAAAACAAAATCTATGAGGTATACGGCTGAATGAGGGCAGAAACTCTTTCAGCTAATTCTTTCGTACTAACATCTTTGAACGACTCGAACGAAAGTGCCGGAAGAATTGTTAGGCGGACTGTGCTCGGTTTCATGATATTTTTGTTTTTTTCCATAATGTCAGCTGTCCCCTGTATGGCGATTGGTATGATCGGTACACCCGCATCAAGAGCGAGTCGAAAACTACCAGCTTTAAATGGCTTCATCGGACCGCCTTTGCTTCTTGTTCCTTCTGGAAATATCAGCAAAGAGTGTCCAGCTTTCAAAACTTCTACGCCAGTGCCAATTGCCTTGGTGGAATCATTCCTACTTTTTCTATCTAAAAATACGCAGTTCATAATTTTCATCCATGATCCGACGACTGGAATTTTTAATACCTCTATTTTAGAGATGAAACCAAAAGATTTAGGGAGATGCGCGATGAGTACAGGGATATCAAAAGAACCGACATGATTGACCACAAAAAGTACCGGACCTTCCGGTACGTTCTCAGCTCCCGTGACTCGTACTTTCCCACCGACAATCCTTAGAAGGCTCCTCGACCAACTCCTTGGAATTTTATTTTTTTCCCAATCTGTTTCATCTATGGTTGAAAGAGTGACTCGGTTCGCTTTCCATCTGCCATAAAAACTAAAAAAGCCGCGAAAGAAAAAGAAAACATAAAATCCGATAGTTCTGAACATAAGGTTAGCAATAGAATGAAAATCCGAAACGAAAAAGAAAGCGAATTTTCTAGACAAACAAAGTTAAGTTGGAACAAGCGATCGATTTCGGATGTCCCCTTTTTGCTTTTTTAGATGATTTGGAATGTGTCACCTTCTCTTTTTGTCTATTAACAATGAGAAGGTGACAAAAAATTATCTGAGTTGGACAGATTTATTTTGTGAGCTAGGAGAATAGAATGTTAAATCAATTGTCGGTTTATCCGCCTGGCAAATTTTAACATTGGCAGCGGTCGAACAAGATCCAGTTCCTGAGACTTTACATCCTTTATTTTCACAAGACTTACGATCGCCACGGCATTGTTGGCATCCATTTTTACTTCCGCTTCCGCAGAGCAAACAATCTTCCGCAAACAAGGCAGGTGCTGCAAGCATTGTGATAAGCGCGATCAAAATACTGTAAACAACTTTCATAGATTCTCCTTTTGTATACAACGTCGTATACAATCATGGCAGAATCCTAATCAGGAATCAGAAATTTGCTACAAAAATATCTGTACAAGATAAAAAAAAGCTTAGAATGTTTCTGAATAAAATTATCGTCTAATTGATGTGGATCCGTTGTTTTTAAGGTGCTAAAAGTTGTCAAAATTTCTCAGACTATTTACGATTCTATCCGCACGACAAAACTATGCACCTGTCAATTTACTTCGTGTATTTGCGGCACTGGTCACGATTTACATTTCTTTTCACATGTCGTTTCCTCTTCTAGAAATTTTTTCACTCTCCTATTTTTCACTCGCGTTTCTTTGGTTACTTTTAGCTTTCCTGCGACTCATTGATGAGGAAGGATCACTTGCTTATCTGACAACGGCACTCGATCTAACGGTCATTGGATTTTTTGTATATATTACTGGAACGATTGGATCACCATTAACTATCGGATTTCTTTTCGCAACAGCCGTTAGCTCAATGAATCTAAAATTGCGACAAGGTCTGTTCTCTTTAGTGTATGGAAATCTTCTTTATAGTATCTTAGCATTTTCTGTTTATTTCGAGTGGTTGCCTGCGATTCATACTTTCGGTGGAATTAGCCAGATAACGGCCGTAGGTTTTTTTGTTTCGCTTTCCTTGTTTGTGGGTTCAAATTTTAGTTTATACTTTTTTGTCCGTAATTTAAGTAAAACCAATCGCGAGTTGCTGCATCAAAAAGATTTAGAAAAAGAAAAATCAGAACAATCATTGCGCGAGGCAGAGGCTTCCAACCAAGCAAAACGATATTTTTTAGCAAATATGAGTCATGAGATTAGAACGCCTATGAATGGAATTATTGGGCTTGCAAGTCTTTTGAAACAAACGAATTTGGATGAAGAACAAAATGATTTTTTAGATTCGATAGTGATTAGCGCAGACAATCTGATCACAATAATCAACGATATATTAGATTTTTCTAAAATTGAAGCTAATAAACTAGAGTTAGTGGCCGAAAATTTCAATTTAGAAAAATTGGTAATGGAAATTAATTCCTTATTCCATGCTCGTCTCCAAGAAAAAAAATTCACTTGGAAAATTCAATTGGATCCGAACTTACCGAAATGGGTTTTTGCCGATCCCAATCGATTGAAGCAGGTTCTCATCAATTTAATTGGAAATGCTATCAAATTTACTCCTTTTTCAGGTGCCATAAGTTTACATATCAAATTGGAAAAAATAGAGAATGATATCTGTAAGATAGCCTTTATTGTTTCTGATAGCGGGATCGGAATTGAACAGGAAAAATTAAAAGTTTTGTTCCGACCTTTCGAACAAGCAGATCAGACCATCACCCGAAGGTTTGGCGGATCCGGTCTAGGCCTTGCAATCTCGGATCGCTTCGTAAAAATGATGGGAGGTGATTTTTCTGTACAAAGTGAACTGCATATAGGCTCTACCTTCACCTTTACTATTTTGGCGAAACTTGCATCTCCTTCCGATATGGAATTTTTTCCAGAAGACAAAAATAAACAAGATGTAAAAAAGATTTCGGTAAGCGGCGCTTTGCGCTTGTTAAGCGTCGATGATAATGAAATGAATCAAAAAGTAATGCTTAAGATTGCAAAAATGCTCAATATCTCCTTAGATTATGCCAGAGATGGCAGGGAGGCTGTGCTTGCCCATTTTCACAATCCCTATGATATAATTTTCATGGATATGCAAATGCCCGTCATGGATGGTTTGGAAGCAACGCGTAGAATTAGAATCATTGAAAAGAGAACAAGAAAGTCTTCTCTGATAGTGGCAATGACTGCCAATGCCTTTGATGAAGATCGAACCCTATGTACAAAGGCCGGGATGAACGATTTTATTGCCAAACCGATCAAAATGGAAGACATTGTAGAGCTCATCAGTAAATATGCGGAAACTTCCGATCAAATCGAAGCTTAAATAACAAAAAAAGAATGTGTAGTATTCGTTTAAGAATCAGAGCGAAATGGAGGAGGAAAAATTTTAGATTCTAAAATTACATTTACACTCTTTCGAGAGAATCAATTGTAAGTGCTAGGGGATTCCAAGTATGAAAAAACTATTGATTATTACTTTTTTGATGTTCACCACACAAGTGTTCGCCATATCAGAATTAGAAAGACTTTTGTTAAAGGAAGCAGTGGCACCAGAGGCCAAAAAAACGACAAAAGAGTATTTTGTGAAACGAGCAGCTGACTATAAAGAACTTTCCAAAAAATACGAAGCCCTGGCGAAAGGTCCACAGGGAGGAAAAATTGCTTCTGAGATGCAGAGTGAAAAAAAATACAAAGATCTCTCTAAACAAGCATTAGATGAAGCTGCCAAATACCAAGCGGAAGCAGATAAACTTTAATATTATTGTATCTATCTCGAGCGGGATAGATACATTTCGTCAGCTTTAAAAAGCTTTCGTCTTGAATCGATGTAAAAAATAATTCATCTTATCACTGACACGTTCGATCTCATTTAAGGATTGAATCACCTCATCAGAATCCTTTAAAACACTTTCTGCAATATTTTGTAAGTAATGCATCGCTAAAGTGATTTCTCCCGCTGATTCAGTCTGATGTCGAGAAGCATTTTGGATGGAAACTCCAAGTTCGAAAGTCTCTAGTGACTCAAGGGAAACTTCTCCTAGTTTTTTTGATTTCAGTGCGAGATCCTCTTTTACTATATCAGCAGACATTTTCACATCCGTTAAGAATTCTCGGATCGATCCAAAAACAGCTGCCGACTCTTCTACTTTCTGGACGCCAAATTCAATATGATTTAGAGATTCTTGTATGAGCATGGTCACCTCTTTTGTGAATTTTGATGTTTGTTCTGAAAGTTTTGAAATGTCATCTGAAACGACAGCGAAACCAAGACCTGCTTGGCCAGCCCGTGCTGATTCAATGGTTGCGTTGAGAGAAAGAAGTTTAATTCGGTTACTGATTCCTTGGATTGAAAGAAGGACATCCGACATTCTTCTGGATACATTTCGAATTTGGTTCATAGATTCCAAAGATGTTTGAAAGGTATTTTCTGCCTCCAATGCCTTATGATTCATCATACCAGTTTTTTCCGTTAGATCCTTCATGGAGTTCGAAACTTGGCTAATTGCATCCTCTAAGATGGAGACGTTTTGATTCACTTGGCCGAGATAACGTGTTTGTGATTTCACTGACTCGGATATGGATTTAATCGTTTGTGACATTTCTTCCGTGGCAGCTGATGTTTGTTCTGCGGAACTAGCTTGCAATTGTGCATTTTCTTGGAACATCATCATATTTTTCCGAAAGTAGGACTGAATTTCTTGGTTTTTTTCTATTTTGTGAAGGATATGAACCATTGATCCCCATAAGGAAATGCACAAACTTCGCATCATCTTGCTGACCGGTCTTTGCTGAGAGACTATGGGATCTGGTGGAGTTAGGTCGCCTTCGATCATGAGTTTCATTTGCTTGAAAGCTAATTTTAGATCAAAGTATAACCACCGTATGCTGGAAAATGTAAAGATTTCTGTTATGATGGCAAAACATGCCAGTAAAATAGCAATTTGTGGAGAGTGATAATAGACCGTTAACAAACAAGTGACCAGGATCAATTGCCTCAATCCATAAAATATATATGTTTTTTTAAAGAGCTGATTCCAGTTGACTGATTGGATGTTAGCTTTTTGTTTTTGAGGCGCGAGAAAATATTTTTTAGAAATGGCAATTGCTTCTGCTGTTGGTTTTTTGCGGACGGACATAAAGCCGGTAATTTGTGTACCTTCCGGCAATGGTGTTACTGTCGCATCTACCCAATAATAAGACCCATTTTTTGACCTGTTTTTTAATGTCCCATTCCAGGCATTGCCTGACTTAACAGTAAGCCATAATTCTTCAAAGAATACACTTGGTACATCAGGATGTCGAATGATGTTCTGAGGCTGGCCTACCATTTCTGACTCTAGAAACCCGCTCACTCTCGCAAATTCCTCAGAAACGTATAAAATGATACCTTTTAAATCTGTCACCGAGATCAACACAGAATCATTCGAAAATAATACTTCTTCATTCGTGACAGGTAAATTCTTTCTCATTTAAAACCTTCAATTTGTAAGGATTGGACGAGAATTTTGTTCCTCTTTAATTTTCAAAAAAGAAGAATTAAAGATTTTTAATCAAATTTATGACACAAAAAAAAGGATAAAGTCAACAAATCCGTAAAGCCTTAGATACGAGACTCGCTTTAAAATGGAAAGGGAGGAGATTTTTTCTGAAATACTATTCCCAAAACTTACTCAGAAAGTAGTCTGGTTTAAAATGAAGGCATCAAAAATAGAATACTCGGTCCACTCTTTATGGAATTTCCTTCGCGAAACTTTTGGTATGGACGAGGCATTTAAAATGTTTGGACCCTATCGTGGTGCTAACATCGTACCGAAATTAATGGATAATTTAACCTACGAGGTGCAGATGCCGCTCGTGTTGGGAAATACGAATTACGTAGGTACTCACTTCGGCGGATCTTTGTATTCTATGTGTGATCCTTTTTTTATGTTTATTTTGATGAATAATTTAGGATCAGGATACATTATCTGGGACAAGAGTGCACGAATTGAATTTTTAAAACCGGGCCGTGGCACAGTCAGAGCCATTTTTCATATTCCAAAAGAAGAAATCCAAGAAGTGAAAAGAATCGTTGCCGAAAGAAAAAAAACGACTCGAACGTATTTTGCGGAGGTCATAGATTTTGATGGAACGATCGTTGCTCGTGTGGAAAAGGAATTATATGTAAGACGTGTGGACTAAAATCGCCTAAGGACTGGTATTCCGTAAGGATAATTTTCTGTTAGGTGTTGGATGAAACCAGAATAAGAAAACCAACCCGACTTACCACGGTTATCGGGAGCTTTTTCTATATGCATCTCCTGAGCCGGCATAAAGCTAAATCCGATCAAATATAAGTCCTCTCCGTGATCTGATTTCGAATGGTCCAAAATAATGGATACATGTCCGATTCCACCTGATTCATTTTGAACAAACAAATCACCTGGTTTCAGGTTTTTATTGGAAATTTCGCTCGTTCCTTTTTTGATTGAATGTGAATTTGAAGAAGCGAATACCTTTCGTAAATATTTTTGATAAGAAAGACGACTGTCCTTAAAATAATATTTTTTTCCTGAATAATTAAATAGATAAAGAGAACTGAGAAGATTGGACTCTTTGTGAAAATCAGCCCACAACCTCATTGTAAAATCAGCACATTGTTCTAAATCATCTTTGAAAAGGAGAGGTTTATCGATCACAGCGATACTTGTATAGCGATTTGACAAATCCTCGTTTTTATAGGAGGTCACTTTTTTCTCTTTTTTTAAGGGAAGGTTTTGTAAATAATTGGGAAAGGAAGTCGGCGGATACTCGACTCGGAAATAATTCTTTGGCAAAGGGATAGAATTTACGCTCGTAGGCGAGGCAAACAACCTGTTAGTTTCTGAGAGCAGAAGAAGCGAAAGGAGAAGGGCACAAAATTGCATACATTCACGAGTAGGAACGGAAGTAAAAAGAAATCAATATCTCTTCTTGACAAAAACAATTTTTTCTGTTTCTATCACAGAGTCAATTTAGACTGACATCGCCAAATTCATATGCCGGATGAAACTCAGAACTTTTTTCGAAAAATAATCTCCACGAATGAAGAGATTCTGAAACTGAGAACCTTACTCTACGGTCTGAAAATACGTGCTCTCAATGCTCAGATTCTCTCTGCGAATTCTGGTACTTTTGCGGTAAGTTATGGTGTGGTCGCCACGGAAATCATTCGGTTCAACGATAAGATCCAAAACACCAATGAAATACTTTCTGAAAATATTTCGAAAGTTTTAAAAATGGCAAGTCAAATCCAAAAGGTTTCGAGGATCAATCAATTGATCTCGTTATCTTTAGATAAGTCCAAGAGTAGAAATTTAGATCCTTCCCAATACGCGCAGATCAAAAAAAGTGCCTCCCAAAAGTCAAGAGAACTAGAGGAACTAGATTTAGATTTAAAACAGAAGTTTTCTGAGATTCGAGTCATCGTTCGTAACTCTATCAAATTGTGTTTAGAAGGTAGGACTGTGTCCTTACAGACCCGGATTGAATCTGCGACGATTGTTGAAAATCAAAAATTGTTTTTGGCGGTAGCAGAGAGTTTTGATACAGCTTTAAATATTATAGAGTCTTCGTATCGTTATTTGGTAAAAATATGGTAGTTTATGAAAAAAATCGAAACAATTTTCTCTGACAAAGATCACAAATGGTCTGTGATCGCAAGAGATGCCACAAAACCTAGTTATCTGATTGATACAAATGAGTATCTGATCGAATCGGATGGAATCGGCTTATTGACCGACCCAGGTGGAAGCGAAATTTTTCCGGAAGTTTTTTCTGCGTTGTGTGAGGTGTTTGCCCCTTCCCATTTAAAAATGATATTTGCTTCGCACCAAGATCCGGATATCATTTCATCTATTGCCCTCTGGCTAGAAGTAAATCCTGAGATAAAATGTTATATTAGTTGGTTATGGACTGGGTTTTTGCCACATTTCGGTGGGGATGCGGAAACCTTTATCGCATTAGCCGATGAAGGAAATGAAATTCTGCATGGAAATCTAAAACTTAGATCCATACCCGCTCACTATTTACATAGTCCTGGAAATTTAAATTTATGGGATGAAAAAGCCAAAATATTATTCAGTGGTGATATTGGCGCAGCTTTATTACCGTTAGATGAAACTTCTCTCATAGTGAAAGATTTTGATAAACACATTCGTTACATGGAGAAATTTCATATGCGATGGATGGCCTCAGAACAAGCAAAAATAGTTTGGTGTGAACGTGCTTCGAATCTAAGGCCTGATATGTTATGCCCTCAACATGGAGCAATTTTTCAAGGAAAGGACGTCGAAAGATTTATTCACTGGTTCCATGATTTAAAGATAGGAATGGATGCACTGGATCTTTCTAAATCTTAAAAATAGCGGAATCATCCTCTTCTTCTTTTAAATCATAATATCCATATATAAAGGACTTGCTTGCTTTTACTTCCAGACCATAAAAAAATTCTGATATCCTTCCCGATTTCGTGACCTCTAGCTTATATTCTTCCGCTAGAAAAACCATTTTATCTAAGGAAATTTTTTCATTAATTTTCGGACCGAAACCTGATTCTGTTTTTGCCCAATCGACAATAAAAAGTTTTCCTCCTGGTTTCATGGATCGTATCAATCCGTCCATAGCCAAACCAGGATTAGGGAAAGTCGAAAGTGATAGGGAGGCAAAAATGATTTCTGGTACTGGAATCCATTCCGGAAGCAGTGGGTGGTCAGATTGGTCTATATAGAATGGTGTTAGGTTATCGAGTCCTTCTAACAATTTCCTTCTTAGAATTAGATCAATGATGTCTTGTTGGCATTCCCCCGCCCATATCCAAACGTTAGGGAACCATTTCCGAAATTCTGTGAAGTAAAAACCCAGACCGGAGCCAAAATCAACAAGATTGGTCAGACCTTTCCAGTTAAAAAAATGGAACACATCCTCCGGCGGACAGACTTCCTTTCTATGACTCGATATCAAGTATTCTTGGTATTTCTGGGATCTATAGTATTCCGTTTCGGACATAATACCATTTTGAATGAAAAGGGCACGGAAGTACAAGAGAAAAATTCAATTCGACTCAGTCTGTGGCCGAAAATGAAAGTATGGTAATCTCTTTGAAAAGATGGATATCCTTTGGAATCCTCAGTTTTTTCGTCTCTCCACTGTTTGCCCAAGCAAATTTTGAAGAGGGAAGATACCCATCTGTCCCAAAGGCAATTCGTGTCAGTATTCTTGCCGATAAAAAATCTTCCCTTCTCACATGGGATCCACCGCGAGAGGAAGGAGAGATCATTATTGCCAGATCAAATTCAATGATTGATACACCAGAAAAATTATACATAGCGGATTCTCTGGGAAGATATAAATCAGGTGGTGCAAGTGGTACACGAAACTATTACGATTATAATTTAAAGCCTGGATCTTATTTTTATGCAGTAGCACTTGTTTCAGATATTCGCAAAAGGGAAGTTAAATTATTTCCGAATCAAAATTATTCTGTCATACCGATCACAATAGAGGAAAATGATTCAGTTAGCGAAGTCGGCGTGAATCCTGCGTTCCCCTCCCTCGATGGTAGTATTCCTGCCGGTTTCGTTTCGAATATTAAAGCAAACATTGAAAAGAATCATGTGAGATTGGAATGGAAACCTCCACAAAATGCAACAGCAGGAAGAACGATTTATACGATTTATCGATCCACTTCTCCACTCACCTCGTTACCACTTTTACAAAAGGCAATTAAATTGACTGAAGTAGGACATCCTACTTTAACATTTCTGGATCAGGGTTTAGAAAAATCAAAAACGCTATATTATGGTGTATCTGTGAAGGAAGGAAAAGGGGAAGAGGCTCTCCCTTTAGAAGACAAAAAATCTACCATTAGAATCTTTTACGTTAGAAATTCGGAAACAAACACTTCTGAGGTGATTAGTGATGATTCTACCTCCACCGAAGCTAAAACTAAACCAACCATCATAGCTCCTGTGGATCCTCCTGGAACGATGCACGTTCGAGGAGTCGGATACGAACGAGTTGGTAAGGGAGTAGTCATGAGCTGGTTACCTCCAGAAGGTGCAGATGATACTGTAGTCTATTCTGTTTATGCTTCTACGAAACCCTTGAACCAAGGTACGAGTTCTTTTGGTTCTGGTTCGGTGGTTAAAGTGGCTTCGATCAATCATCCGAAGACGAATTTTTATATCAAAGAGTTGAAGGAAATGGAACAGTTATTTTTCGGTATTACTGCGAAGTCGAATATAGTGAACGAAGATTATAATCTAAAGGAAAATGTTTCCTATTTTAGATTCGACTTTGCCAAAGACTTAACTGTCCCAACTGAGACAGAAGTAACAAAGGTTACACCTACAAAATTAGACCCAGAAAACCTCAAAGCGGAAGATTCGAAAATTGTGAACCAATCAAGTGTGGTTCCTGCCGAGCTGAATATGCCTGAAGAAGATAATCTTCGAGACGATGGCTCACAAATTTTAACCGCAACTGTTGAATATAATGTTTCAGAAGAAGAATTAAATCGTATCATCAAGGAAACGGTTTTGAAGAAAAAGTATGAAGTCGGAGTATATCGATTACAAAAATTTTTGACTCCGCTTAAGAATTCACATCTTTTGGGTAAGGCATATTTTTATTTAGCAGTTAGCTATCTGAAGACAGGTGAGACCAAAAAAGCACTTCGTTATTTAATGAAGCGTGAAACAAAATCTTTTTCTCCAGATCGGGCTGAATTTTGGACAAACCAAACGTTAGAAAAAATGGGTAAGGGTAAATTATGAATCGTTCTATCGTCGCACTCGCAGGGTTTTTGTTTATTTGCGCAGGAATTTTTACTGCTTTTTATCAAACTACCATTGAATCAAAACAAGACAAGTCACAAAACATCTTAGAGAGAATCAAAGAAGGTGAAGAGTACTTGAGACAAACCAATCCAAGTAGCAAAGAGAAGGCAGTCAATATCTTCTCTGAGTTAGCCGGAAAAGAAGCATCGAGCTTATATGAATTTAGAGTTAAATACAACCATGCACGCGCATTGGAAAAAAATGGTGATCATTACATTGCTCTAGACATCTATAAAAATCTTCGTTCGAAAACCGATCTTACGAATATTGAAAGAGATCAGCTCTCTTATTCACTTGGAAATCTACTTCTTAAACTTGACCAAGAAGCTGAAGGAAAAGGTCATTTAGAATCAGTCCTTAGGAGTTCGACCGATACAAAATTACGATCGAAAGTATTGCAATCCTTAGGCGATTTTCAGTACAAGCACAATCAATTTGAACCTGCACGAAAAAACTACCTACTTTCCTTACAAGAAGACTCAAATAATACTGATGCTAGAATAGGTTGGGGAAGAACTCTTCGAAAGCAAGGGAAAGACTGGGCTTCTTTTGATGTTTTTGATGAATACATTGACACGGAAAATCAGTTAGCTGGGGCCAATGAGAAAGTTGTGGATGAGTACAAAGACTCCGTATTTTTACAGGCAAAACAATTGTATTCGAAAAAAACATATTGGAAATCTATTGAACTTTTCCAAAAAGCACTAACATTAAATCCGACTCCCTCCATCGAGGAAAACTCCTTTTACTATATTGCATCGGCTTACGACGCATTGGGAAGACAAACGCAAGCACTAGAATATTTGAACAAAACATTAAATAATTCTAACTCGAGTTTAGACCAAGCCTCCCTTTACAAAAAAGGAACTATTTATTTTCGTCAGGGGAAATTTGCAGTGGCAGCCAGTGTTTTCCAATCGATTGTTGATAAGTTTCCAAAAAATCACATCACAGAAAAAGCTATTGCTTGGAAAAAAGAATCTTTGGAGCAAATTCAAGACGAGGATGCTGATGGTAATAGCACAACACAAGCGCTAGAGGAAGATACTGCACTGCCTGAATTATCAAAATCTTCCGTTTCTCCTCTCATGGAAAAGAGAAAAGAAAAATCAAATTCGGTGAACGATTTGGATTTTTAATTCACGAATTCGTTTTTTGTAATATTTGAGTAAGCCTCTTCCAGACCGAATGTCTTATATATTTGGGGAACAATGTCCGTTAGGGAATGGATATTATTCACATACTCATCTGCATACTTTCCATAAAGGATCGTAGGCACAGGATTTTCAGAATGATTTTTTTGACTCAAATCTTCTAAATTGCCGTGGTCACTCGTTATGATCATAGTATCCTTTTCGATATCAAAATTCGAAAGAATACCAAAAAAGAAATTTTCTAAATTCTCAATGATGATACGAGCTTTGTCCCAGTCCATGGCATGGCCTACTTTATCAGTAAGAAAATATTCATAAATCGTAAGATCATAATCGACAAACATCTGAAAAATCGAACTCCCAAGGATTTTGGGGTCACGAGGTGATAAGAGAGGATCGTCTATCGGTAAAAAATCCTTGGCAATCTGCTTTAGGATATCATGGGTTAAATCCATATACAATCCTCTATCATTTCTTAGATCGTCCATCGTTTTGAGTGGTCTCATGCTTGCGAGTTGGACGAGTGTAGATGCGGAGACAAGTTTTGGTTTTTCTTCCACATGTTTCAAGTAAGGCGAAGTAAAACAGTTCAAAAAGTCTGCCTTGAGATTGTTTTGGCCAAGAACCTTTAACATGGAATACTGACTGATAATTTTTCGCAAGGTAATCGTAGGAAAGCCACTCACATGGCGTCCAAGTGTTTTGGCACCATTGATTCCTGTCCAGATGGCAGTTTGACCAGTAGCTGACTGGGGAATCCCCGGCACGCCCATATGGGCATCTGTCTTTTGGATGTGCAAATTACCTTGGAGAGGAGGAAGATTGGCGTCTTGGATCGATTTTCCGCCTAAGGGTGAAAAAATCCCCTGAGCAAAACGAGAGAATGGATTGGAATTTGGATCGTATTTGCCCATACCAATTCCATCGATAAAAATATAAAATATCATTCCTTACCTTGGACTGTCGAATTTTGGAAAATCGCGCCGATAATAGTAAGGATGAACCGTAAAATTGGACAACTCACAATCCTTGTGTCTTTCATTTTTTTTGCAATTCTAGTCGGGTTCATCTACCTCTCATTTGTTACCATTCTTGATCGAAACGAAAGAAAACAAAAATTTTTAGAAGCCATTGACGGACAATTTATCGGTCACGAAAGACACTTTTTCCGCCAAATTGAATTTTCATTGCGAGAAGGAGATCTTCCGTATTATGGAAGTTTAGTGGGAAAAGGCATCAAACAAAAATTGGGAATTTCATCCGTTAAAATTTTTGATAAATCTCTTCGAATCATTTATTCTTCTAAGAAAACGAAGGATGTTTTCCAATCAGAATTACGCCATGATGGAAATCCTTTGAAACCTGGAGAAAGCCGAATCCTGTCCAATGGAGAGACAGCTTATCGGTCTGTAGATGGAGATTTCTTTATAACCTTTCCGAAACCGTATATTCTGAAACCTCTTTTAGTAAACCCTAATATTGAATATAATTTCAATTATTGGATGTTTGATGACAAAACTGGTTCTATATTTTTTACGAATGATTTTACGCTCTTGAATGGTGATAGAAGTAGCGAAGAAATATTAAAAATATTTCGAGGGAATGAGGGCAAAAGAATCTCTTGGCAAATAGATGGACGAGATGGAAAATTAGAACGTTTTGATCAGTCAAGTTATTCAATCTATTTGATCGATTCATCTAATTTTTTCCCGACTTGGGCTTGGCCTCGGGCAATCTTGATATCCATCTTGACGTTTACCTCTTTGTGTTTAATAAAACTAACTTTTGTAATTTGGAAGGGAAAGGTATTTCCTCTATCAAATTTAAGTAGAAGGAATGTTTTCTTTTTTCTTATCACGTTGCTCCTTTATCAAAGCATCAATTCCTATCTTCCTGATTTTCGTTATCATGTACCTTGGACTAAAATGAGATGGGAACAAACCGAGAATCAATTTTTTCAATTGGAAAAAAATATATTAAGTCAGATTGCATCCACTGATACTGATCTTCAAATTCGAAACAAGAATTTTGATCCGATTGTCAAAGAAGTCTATCTATGGAGGACTGGTGAATCGACATCACAACTTACGAATCGATTCTCCATAGAGATTCATTCCTTTTTGGATAACCTGAATTCCTTCGAATCATCCAGAATGATTGAATCAAATTTTGAATATTTGTTTATCATTCCGGCAATAGGGAATTCAGAAAAAAAGACATTCGTAATTTTAGTTTTAGATCCTCTTCTAATGAATGCTAAAAAAGAAAAAGACCGTGATGAATTTTATTATCCAAATAATTTTTATCGTCTGGCGGAAGATGTTTACCGTGAAAAGTATCTTATAGAACCGAAAGTCTGGGATAAAACTATTTTAACATCCGTTAGACATTTGCATTCTGGATTTACTGAGTTTTCTCTTTTGGACGTACCGTTCAAAGCTTATTATTTTTCACCAGAGACAAATAAACCTTCTATCACAGATGGACTTTTCGTGTATAAATCGGAAGGAGTTTTCCAAATCCTTATCTATTCATCCTTTTTTTCTCTCGTTCCTTTTCTATGTTTGAGTGCATTTTCAAAATTTCGTAGATTCGAATCTAGTCCTTTGTCGATTGCTGTTTTAGAAGAAGAGCAGATACTGGAACCGGAGCTTTCTGAGGATCTAGCTCCCGATCTACCTGAAGAGTTGGAGCCAGAAATCATATTAAAAAGTGAGAAAGAAGCGATTGCAGAAACAAATAGTCCGATTCAAATTGGAGGAGTCATCGTGAAAAATCAAACCCTCAACTATCTCCCACCGAGCCTTTGGAACAAAAAAACAACTGTGATTTCGAGTGAAGTCCAACGCAAGAGAGATTCTATTTTTAATGTTGAATTGAAGAATCTCGTAGATCAGGTAATCACTTCAGATACGAGTTTAGGGCGAAGGCAATCAGATTCGAAAAAAATGCCACCACAGTGGAACATCCCGGAAGAGAAAAAAGTAGAGTATTCTCTGCTCGATAGAGTATACCGAGGAGATGAAGTTTCTTTGGACGGCATTGTTGAATACACGAGAAATTTTATCCAGCGCCTCGGATCGCCCAGATTCTCATTTCTATTTTTAAATGATACAATTGGATCTTATCACAGTCAGATTTCTTTTGGTTTAGACTATAACACACGTTCTAATCTCATCTTTCTCTACAATGATCCCTTTCTAAATTTTGATGACCAAGGATTTGCATCGATAGAAATCACTGAAAAAGTAAAATTGGATAAATTCATTTCGAAAAAATTCTCATGGGAAATACTCGCACAAATTGAGTCCATCATTGCCTTTAATTTGGATGTAATGGGGTTTTCTGGTTTGTTTCTAATTTTTTTAGATAAGAACGAAAATGCGAAATTTTTAGAGCCTCACAAGAGGATGATTGTAGAAAAGCTAAAACAGTTGATCCCAGCATTACATGTACTAATGGAAAAAGAGGATAAAACTCCGGATCTTTTTGAGGATAGTTTGTCCTGGATGGTTCGGTCGTTTTTGCAGGCGACACTTGGAGGAAAACGGAATGCTCATGTAACGCATGTTGTGTGGGAAAATTATCACCCGACAGACGCCAATGAGGCCAAAAAAGCAGCGATGCTTCACCAAGTAACCAAAATAGTGAATAGTGATGATCGAGTAATTGAAAATTCTCCGAATGAATTTCTTGTTTTGAGTGAAAATGATATCAGAGAACCACTGGAGCTACTCTTAAAATCATATCCGTTTCCTTATGAAGCTAAATATATGAAGTATCCAGAAAATGGTGAAAATTATTATCTCTATATTTAAAACTCTTTTTTCCCTTTTTCTTCTTCTTCAGAGCTCGTTAGCAGCGGAAGTTTCTAGGAAAAAGGAAGTTACAACGGCTTTAAAGAATCAAATATTCACCTATCATAGATCAGACGAAGAAACTAGTTCCATACCATACTTAGAAAGATATTTAGAGTTAAGTCCTTCCGAAATTTATTTTAAACTTCTTTATGCGAAAGCCCTTTTGTATCGAAATGATTTAGAAGTTCCGAAAAATGACGAAGCTATCGAATCTCGCATCAATAAAAATAATGCGATCCAAGCAAACTACACAAAATCGGCAAAAATATTCCAAGAGAACGTAACTCACCTTCAGAAAATTAGACCCAGAGATTCCAATTTAGGACGGTGGCTGTATCTTTGGGCATTCAGCGAATGGTTCTCTGACAATAAAGAAAAGGCCATTAAACTCTTCCAGAAATCAGTAAAACAAGACTATCGATTAACAGAAGCATATTATAATATAGCTGCACTTTATGAATCCCTCGGTCAATGGAGAGATGCTGAACTGTACTGGCGGAAATATGAAAAAGCAGAAAGGGAAAAAGAAGAGGAGGACTAATGGCAAAAATTGATAAAAGATTCCAGATACTTTTTTCTGAAGAAGAGATATTATTATTAAAAAATGAGGCGGAGAAACGTGGGATTTCGCAAGCAGAATTGTTGAGATTGGCTCTTCGAAATGAGATCACCCAAAAATCAGATTTCACTCGGATTAAGGCGATACGGTCATTGGTTGAGGTTTTGGATTGAAACTTTATCTTTCCGCATCCCTTTTGCTGAATCTTCTAAATTCTTCATATAAAAAGAAGATCGGAAGTGAACTGGAATCACTTTTACACGATGGGAATAGGTTTTCCACTTCCGTCTATTCCTTGTTAATGTTAATGAAATCACTGAGACTAGAAAATTCCGAAAAATGGCGCACGATTTTACATTTAGTCGGAGAGTTAGTAGAAGAGATTCTTCCCATTGATCGAAAAGTCCTAGAAATTGTTTGTGAAAATAAGGAACCAACCGTTTTTTCAATCGAATTAGCTATAGCCCAATTGAGTGGAAATGATGAA
>Ga0209277_10000381_pt1 | contig 22315 bp, 31 predicted proteins | sample JI81AbrownDNA_FD_187503 | JGI IMG/M metagenome (GOLD analysis project Ga0209277, IMG submission 187503) | Wastewater effluent complex algal communities from Wisconsin, to seasonally profile nutrient transformation and Carbon sequestration -... | ecosystem: Engineered > WWTP > Effluent > Algae... | reverse complement strand
CGCAGGAAGCGCATTGAACTCGGCCTCAGACAGCTTGTTCACGTCGAGGTCCGCCTTGTCCTGGCCAGCCTTGTCGCTGTCGATGCCCGCATCCTTCAGTGACGCCGGCTGGCGACTCATGGTGTCGGCAACCTTTTGTCGGGCCTCGACGCGGCGCTTGTCAGCCGGGGTCTCGGGCTTGTCTTCCTGCCCGCCCTTGGTGCCTGCCGACTTGTGGCCAAAGAGCTCCATGGTCTCCTTGCCTGCGCGCTGAAGGGCTTCGTGCGGGGTGAGCTTGAGCTCGGTGATCAAGCGTTGCTGCTCGACGAGGACAAAGTTGACCATGCGAGGGTCGTACTCATCGCTGCCATTCCTGAGCACCGAGAACTCGCTTTCCAGATCGGACACCACCGTGTCGATGCGCTGCTCTTCGCTCTGAGTGTCCAGGCGGCGAGCAGCGATCTGCTCAGCGTCGTTGCGTAGCGTGTTGCGCTCGACCTCGCGCAGCTCCTTCTCAATAGCTCGAATCTCGCGACGAACTTCAGCGGCCCTCTCGATGTTGCCGTCGACGAGGAAGCCGTCGCGCTTATCGTGAAGAGCTTCGATACGGGCCTCCATATCGTCCACCTTGGCGGCGACCGGGTCGACCTTGGGCTCGGTCTTCTGGGCCTGGGCGTTCAGGCGAGCTTCGAGCTCTACTGCACGGCGCTCAGCAACCTCGGCGCGGTCTCGCTCCTTTGCGACCTGCTCATCGAAGCGCGACTTGGGGATGCGGACCTCCGAGTCAGGGTCGGCTTGGCGATCCTTCTTGGCGAACTTGCCGCCTTCGTCGCGCGGCGGGTCTTCGACCCTTGGCTCGTCGACCTTCGGCGGCTCCTCCATCTTGACCGCAGGCGCATTGGCTTGAGGTGCGGCGACTGGGATATTGTCACCGCGGTCTTCGGGGCTGGCGAATTGGAGTTGTTCCGGGGGCATCACTTATCTCCTGTGGGTTGTTGTGCGTCCTGCTTGAAACCTTGTGCCCGGCGGGCAATTGCGTCTTTCTGCTTGATCTCTGCGTCCTGGCTGGCCTGCTGCTGACGAATCTCAGCTTCCTGCTGGAACTGTCGTTCCTTCAGGGCGAACTCACGTTCCATCTGTTCGGTCTTCAGGGCGAACTCACGGTCCATCTTCTCGCGCTGCAGCTGGGCGTTCATCTCGATCTCGGCCATCTTGGCCTCGGGGCTCTCACCGCCTGCGCCGTTCTGCGCGCTGACTAGGGCTTCTTGGGCCTTGGCCATCTTGAGCTCGGCGTCGGCCTTCTTGGACATGGCTTCGGCCTCGGCGGTAGCCACCTCGGCCTCCAAGGCGCGCAGCTCCAGCTGGGCACGCTGCTGAGCCTCGGGGCTGTCCTTGTCGCCTTCCATGGCCTTGATGATCTCCTGCTTACGCAGGAGCCGGCTGTTCTCGACCAGTACAGAGTCGGGGATGGCGATGCCGCGCTCGCGCATGGCCAGGGCTTGGTCGAACTGGCTGTCCTCGAGGGACTCGCGATAGGGCTGGCTGGTGACGGTGATGCTGTACTCGCCCACGGTGAGATCGTTGACGATGCGCTGCTCGCCTTCATCCCACTGGTTGACCGCCACGGTCTCCGGCTCCTTGGCCGGGTCGTTGTGGGTGATGGTGAAGAGGCGCTCCTCGATGTAGTGCGCCTGCACCATGTCGAGCACGTTGCGGGCCAGAATCCAGTCGGTGCGAGCGAGGTTGTCGAGCGGCTTGCCCATGTTGGTGGAGCCGGCCGAGCGCTTGGTCTGGATGGCCTTGGCCGCGACGTCCTCGCGATCGAAACCCTGCATGGAGTCAGAGACACCGGAGATGCCCTTGATGTGCTCCTCGGCCTTGTAGCTGATGCGGTCCAGGCCCTGCGGGGTTGTGTTCGGTTGAATCTTCTCTGCGGCGGCGACGTCGTCGAGCTCGAGAACGAGGCCCGTCTGGGCGCCCTTCATCTCCAGCTCTTCGACGCTCATGTTCTTCAGCGCGCCGGTCTTGAGTTTCCAGCCGCTGTTGGCCGTGGTGTTGACGACGTGCAGCTCCTGGCTGGAGGTCTTGTTCAGTAGCTCCTGTGAGCCAATGAGGTTCTCGACGAGGCCTACGGTCTTGCCATACCTGAAAATCGGGAAGTATGGGACGACGGTGAAGTGCTTGTATGGCGACCAGTCGTCGTGGAGGACAAGGTTGTCGGCGGTGACTGTCCAGCGGATGCGACGGACGAGCTTCTTGACGACCGAGACGCCCGGGCCGGCATTCTGTAGGTAGAAGGCAATGCGGTCGCGGTCCCACTCTGAGGGAACTTGCCGCATGTCGCCCGTGCGGACGTTGACGAAGTGCTCCGCCTTGTCGAGCCGGCGATATTGGCGCTCGAGAACGCGCACATTCCGGCGCACGTTGTGCTGATCCAGGATGCCGTAATAGCCAGCCAGAAGCTGGTTGCCCCCGAAACGATCGCGCACGCGCTCGACCGAGTCGTACCCGTAGGAGTAGGCGCTGCCGTCGCGGGTCTTGAGGATGTCAGCGTCAGCCTTGGAATAAAGGATGGCGATGTCCTGGGGCGTCAGCCACTTGGTGACGTGCACATCACTCCAGCTGTCCGGGTCGTATTCTTCCGCGTCGGGGTCGATAACGACGTTCTTGGAGTTCAGGTTCGTGATGCGAACCTCACCCTGGAGCGAGTCGGAAAAGTCGAGGCGTGTGTCAAGGAATCCGCGGCCACGGATGCAGCCATCGGCGAAGAGCTCGGAGCGCACCCACTGCAGCTGGTTGTTCTGGGCGATCTGCATCCAGACCTTGTTCAACGCCTCGGCGGTCTCGGCCGGCGAACCGTAGCTGGGCTTGAAGAGAATCTCAGACCGATTCTCAATCTGCACGCCGAAGACCGTCGACAGGGTGCTGAGAATCTTGTTGATGGTGAGCGCCGGCCGGCGCTGCAGTCGCAGAGACGTCATGTCGGCCTGAGACCACTGATTGCCGGCGAAGAACTCCTCGCACTGATGGGCCTTCTCCAGGAACTGAAGGTGGCCGCGGTCACGGCAATATGAATATCGCATCCATTGTTCGGTGGCGAGCTGCGCATCAACAGGCATGGCGAGCCCCCTTCCGTCGATTTTCGATTTTGGGGATTGCTCGGAGATTTCCCTCAACATGAAGGCCGCTCACGAGCTTTCCTTGAAGAGGGACGATGTGATCCACTTCGAGTCCGTGGCCTCTGGCGTAGATATAGATTTCTTTCATTGCAGCTTGGTCTGCCCATGGTGGGGTAGCTCGACGCACGGCCTGGGCTCGCTTGCCGGCCAAGGCGCTTGCTTTCTGCGGGTTGGCTTCACGCCATGCCTTGGTTTTACTCTTCAAGGCTTCGCTGTTTTTTAGGTAGTAGGCTCTGGCTCGCTGGGCTCTCACGTCGCGAGTGGCCAAGTAATATTCGGCCGCTTTATCGCGATTGCGTTGCCTGTAGCTGGCCTTGATCTCCGAGACACGGGGCTTGTTTTCAGAGGCCCATTTGCGGTCATATTCCTTTTTAACCGCGGTCTTTCCCCAGGCCTGCTTAGCGAGCTTCAGCTTTTCACTGTTGGCCTTTCGATATGCCTTGTCGTACTCGGCCTTAGCCGCTTTCTTCTCGGCGAGCTTCTGGGCAGTCTCAACGGCGGTGAGGATTTTCGGCTTAGGGCCGCGCTTGTCGCCGATGTTTCTCTCTACCTTCTGCAAGGCGTAAAGAGCCGCTTTATGCTCGCGAATCTTCTCCTTGTTGGCTTCGCGATAACCCTTCATGTACTCGCGCTGACGCTCCTTGGTCCAGGCGCGTTGTTCGGTTGCGAGCTGGGCGTCAACGGGCATGGGTGGTCACTTCAGGAAGCGGAGCTTGTATTGGGTCTGACGGATGCAGGTGACGATCTCGTCCACGATGTTCTCGAGGTAGCTGTCGTCGCCATCCCAGAGGCTGTGACGGTTCTTCTCGATCCAGGCGCTGAGGTCGGCCATGAGCTCGAGGCCGTCGTCGAAGTGCGTGTACCGCGGCGGGTAGTTGGTGATCAGGCCGTAGTCACCCTGGTAGGCCTCCGCCAGGGTGTCGACCAGATCGACGATCTCGTCATAGAAGTCGTTGAGCGCCTTGTGCTTAGCAAAGCTGGTCGTGCCCAGATGCAGGATGTGGGCGTTCGTCCTGGCGTGCAGCAGCTTGATGATGAGTTCGCCGGTCATGATCTCTCTTTCAGATTTTGTTGGATTGTATCAGACTCGAAGGCGACGGGGCGCGGTGAGAACCGCCCAAGTGTTGCTGAAATGAATCCCATGAACACCCTCGTTTACTGAAAACCCCCGGCTGTAGCCGGGGTGGTGGGAGCGGGACGGCTTCGCCGCCCCTGATTTCTGCGTTATGCCACCTCATACGTCATCTCGAAGATGTCAGGCTTGCACGGGTAGAACTCGCCTTTAACGCCACGAATGATCCAGTCGTTTTCGGAAACCTGATGCTTTCCTTCAAGCGTTTCGATTTCGCCGCCGATTACATCGCCGCCATACTGCGACCACAATGCAACGGTAGGGTGCTTGAACTTGTTGGGTACGCCGACGTTGTAATTCGCCTTCGTGAACTGCCAGGCTTCGATTACTACAGGTTTTTTGCGGTAATTCAGGTTCATCTTTATTCCTTTCAGTTTTCATTGCATAACTTGCGCTTCAACGCGGACGTGCCGATGAAGCCGGCACGCCGGTTAAGCGGGCGTCAGGCGGCAGCCAGCTTGCTCCGCAACTCGTACCCCATCAGCGGCCAGATTTTCGCCACCGCATTCTCCCGTGCGAGCTGGTCGGCGGCGATCAGGAACTGTTTCATTCGGCCGCCTCCTGACGGCACATCTGCAGCCCGAGGCGCGCGAGCGCGACGTCGGCCGGCTCGTCGGTGATGTCCGCTGTCGCGACGATGGCCACAAGCGGCGCCGGATCAATGCCGGCCTGCGTTGCCACAGCGGTGAGCGCGTCGGGGTTGGCAAGCAGGTCCGCGAAAGATTGCTCGATGAGGCCCGAGCTGATGTAGTGCGTCGCTGGGAGCTCGCCAGTCGGCGACAGCGGCGTCGTGTACATTCCGGCCCCGCCCGCGCCGGCAAGGTGCTCGCACGCAGCACTTGCGGCGGCGGCGTAAGGGGCCGGGACGATGATTGTGCGATGTGTCCAGTCCATCAATAGGCCCTCGCTTTGGAGTTGAGGTAGCGCTCGACTTTGGCGATCTGCGCATCGGGTGTGATAGCCCCTCTGACCAGCAGGCTGTATAGGCGGCCGTTGAATGAGAGGCTAGTGCCACCACGGCGACCAATGTGAAGGGGGTAGTTGCCGAAATTACCAGTTCCCGTACCAGGTCCGATTTGCAGAGGTATCACTGCTGCCCCATTTTTTCTCACAACCACTTTGCCGTCCGCTACCCCGGCGACGCTTAGGTTGAGTCCGGCCACATACACCCCTGTCTCCGGCGCTGTTGAGGAAACATGCGCATAGCCGTTTGTAGCCCCACACACACTCACTTCAACGCGAGGGGTAGGACTAGGGGGTGCCAGCACCCCAAAACCGCCAGCCGATAGACTTGGCGTTGCGCTAAATCCCAGCAGTTCGCCCGCGGAGGCGTCCGCGTGCTTACGAGCTGAGAAAGCAAGAGTTGTTTTATTCGTCCCGCTGAAATCAATACTCGCCGTCTGAAGCCAGTCATCGACGCCGTCGAAACGCAGGTACAGCGGAAAGCCGGTGGTGTCGTAGGTGTTGGCGTCAGTCACGCGCTGGTAAGGGGGCAGACCAACGCCGTCGTTTGCAGGTCGAAGGTCCGCTTGTGTGACACTCCCTAATACAGTCAGCGTCAGAGCCCCCGCTGTGCAGGTGACCATTCGACTTCCGGCCGTGTAAGTCCCGCTGGCAGCCCCGGAAAGGGTGACCGATCCAGGGCCGGCGGTCTTCAGCACATAGGTCGTGGCAACCACTGTGACAGACTGCGTAGCGAGCGACTCGGTGCCTGTCAGCAGGTTGTACCGCGCCGAGAGCGTCGGGCGGCTGGTGGTGGTGGTTTGGTAGGCGTGGTTGCCGGGCAGTTCGCGGACTGAGATTTCTGAAAATACCCCGGTTAGTCCAGAATTCGCGACTACGTACACAAACGCATTTGACCCACGCAGAAGCCGAAAAGTGTACGCACCAGCCGACGAAATGTTCCCAGATACCGTATCAAAACCACACCGAACAAAAAACGACCCATTAGTTAGTGACGTGCACGTTACCGTTATTTCATAAAAAGTATTCTGTCTGAGCGACAAGTTTCTTAGTAGAGCAGCACCCCCTGAAACAGAGGCGGCGGATGCGACGCCGTTACCGTCGATTGACCACCCAGCTTGCGTGGTCCAGCCTGCAAAAGTAGCGCCGGTATTTAGCTCTGCGCCCCTAACCAGCCCAGGCCGCTTGTCCAGCCATAGCCCCACAGGCGGGTCGACCTGTCCTTGCCCTGGCGCGTACACAGGCAGCGTGCCAGCAGCGTCCTGATACATCGTGCTCAGGTCGCCGGCGTCGTACCAAACCCCCTGCTCGCCATTTCGCCACAGCCCGGCAATGATGGCCGCCAGCGGTCGCTCCGCCGGCAGGCGCCGCTCTCGATACACCCTGCTCCGCACGCTCATGATTTATGCCCGGTCGAAATACACGACCTGCACATTGCAGGCCCCGACCCCGTACAGACGCACGCCCGCGAGTGTGGAGTCGACGGGGTAGATCACGCCATCGTCGAGCCGGGTGCCGACCGTGGCCGTGGGGGCCTGGCCGTCGAGCCGGATGCGGATCGTCGCGCCGTCGGCCTGGACGTGGGCGGCTACGGCGCCGACCGGGACGGTGAGCGAGGCGGTGCCGGCGGCGGCGATGGCGATGGTCTCGCGGCCGACGCAGGCGCGGGTGGCGGCATTGACGGGCACCGGGGTGGCACGCAGCTGGGCGTCGGTGACGGGGCCGGCGACAGGTACTGCGCCACCGACGAGTGCGGGGGTCTTGTTGTCGATGCTGACCAGTTCGTCGCGCACCTGGAGCTGCGTCGCTTCCTTGGTCAGCGCCGAGGTGTCGACGGTTACACTGCCGCCGCCTCCGGGGCCTCCGGCGTATGGGAGGCCGGTGGCCGGGTCGATGAGGACCACGCCGGGGACAAGGTTGGTGCGACCGGTCTGGTCGTTGGTGACCATCACGCCTTGGCCGGCGGAGGCGACAACTACGGAGTTCGACATGATGCCCTCTCGGTGTTAGATGGCGTCAGAGTTTATCAGACTCTTGACAAGATCAAGAGGCCATGTGCCCTCCTCCGGCCCCGGCAATCTCGCGGGCGAGGCGAGTCTTCCAGCTCTCAGGCCCCCTCGGCTTCGGCGCGGGGTCACGCGGCGCAGCGTGGTTCAACGTCATGCGCACGGCCCATGCCACGGCGTCGACTTGGTCGTCGTGCTTGCCGTTGGGGAAGACGATGAGCTCGCGCACGCACGGCTCGACCCAGGGGAAGGCGCCGTCCTCCGGCCAGTAGACCTTGCCCAGCTGCATGCGACCCTTGAGCGGGTTTGCCCGCACCAGCTTGTCGGTGAGGGGCTGCAGAACCTCGAAGCTGGGATAGACCTTGCGCTCCTGGCAACGACGTTCGAACTGGGAGCGAATGGCCTTCCATATCTGCCCATCTTCCATGCCCAGATAGTCGACGTTCCACATGACGTACTGGTCGATCATGTGCTCGACGATGGCGTTACCGTCGTCGCTCTTGAAGCGGAAGACGTCGATGACGTAGAGGTTGTCGAACTCGTCCTGCATGATGGTCGCGCAGACGGTGTAGTCGTTCTGCTCACCCTCGGTGATGGCGAAGTCCCATGCCTGATAGACGGTGCGCCCGCGACGGTTCGGCGCGTGGGCATACCGCCGGAACAGGTCTTTCGTGAAGTAGATACCGCTGTCAGGCGTCGGGTTCTGCTGATACAGGGCGTTCCACATGCGGATCATGCCCGCAGCCTTGTAGTTCAGCTTCTTCCTCTTCAGCGCCTCGGTGGTGTAGCGCTCTGGGTGCAGGGCCGTGCCGTGCGGCCGGGTCATGCGGGCGCCCTCTGGCACCGGGCTGTTGGGCGGTATCTCCACGATGCGGTCATCCGTCAGGATGTACTCGTCGCCCTCCTCGTTGATGGCCGGGTAGCGGACGATCTCGAACTTCTCGCCCTCCCCTTTCATGGCCTCTTGGATGCGACCCGCCCAGTCGTCTTCGTGCCACCACGTCATAATACCCAGCACGCCGCCGCCGGGGGCGAGGCGCGAGTGAGCGGTGGAGATATACCACTCCCAGGTGTTCTCCCGAATGGTGTTGGAGTCGGCCGCCTCCTGGTCTTTTACCAAGTCGTCCAGAAGTAGGATGTGAGCGCCACGGCCAGTGATACCAGTTCCCACGCCTGCGGCGAGGTAGCCGCCTCCCGCGGTGAGATTCCAGTTCTCGACGGACTGGCTCGACGGATCAAGGACAGCATCCGGGAACACAGAGGCATAAGCAGGGTCGCGAAGAAGGTCACGGATGTACCTCGAGAAGGAGAGTGACAGCGAGCCTGTGTGGCTCGCAGCGATGATCTCCCAGTCAGGATGCTTGCCCAGCACCCAGGGCGGGAAGTGACGGGAACCGATCTCGCTCTTACCTCCCCGCGGCGGCATCATGAGCAGCAGACGTGGTTCCTCGCCGCGTTCTACGGCCTCGACGAAGCGCTCCAGCCGGCGGCAGATGTCCTTGTGGACCCACCCGGGCAGATACTTGGGCCGAAAACGCTGGATGAAGGGCAGCAGCCGGCGCCGGGCGAGCTCCCGAGAGGCCAGCTCACGCACCGGATCAGTGGCCGCAGCCGCTTTGTCGAACTTGGGGGCGACGTAAGGGAGGGCGAAGGCTGCGTCAGCCTCTGCCTGGGTCTCTGGTGTGCGCTCTACAGGGCGCTCTGGCGGCTTTTCCGGGCCCGGGGTGAGCTCTGGTGGCTGGGCGATGGCCAGCGGGGCCGTGGCGGCCTTTCTGCCGCGTCTCTTGGGCTCTGGCAGGGGCGTCTTCGGCGCCAATTCGACGCAGAAGTCACAGATCGCGTGCTCGGTGAGCTCCGGGGTGAGGCTGAAGGACTCCAGATCACGCTCAATCTGGCAGCTGGGGCAGGTTCTAGTCGATGACACGGGCTTCCCCTTCGAGAATGCCGTCCACAACCTCGCCTTCGGACAGCCGCAGCAGGTCTTCGTCGCTCAGCGACTGCATCTTGTGCCGCAGGCGACCCTGACTGGTTGTGACCTCGAGCTTTTTCACCTCCGGGGCGTTGTATCCCATCATCTTGGAGATGTCCCGGTAACCAGTGAGCATGGTGAGGGGCTCGCCATTGAGGCGGGCCATCTCGATTGCGTCGAGGATGCCGTTCAACACACCCACCCGGGTGATCTGCGTCGCACTCGACAGCTCATCACGTCTATCGGCCAGGGCGGCCTGCACCACTTCATTCCGGCTGACCGTCGGGCCGGCTGACGCATGGGCGTATCCAGCCGCGAGCGCAGCTTCGCATTTCGACTTGCCATCGAGGATGCCTTCGACGAGCGCTTCCTGCTTCTCGGTAAGAACCGTCGGGGCGGGTTTCTTACGCTGTCTGGGTTTGGTGATATTGGTTGCCATACACCAGAGTCTATCAGAGGGTGTCAGATTTTCAATTCGATCTCTTTGTCATATCTGTCCTGAGAAAATTTTGAAAAAAATATGAGGCGGCTTTGTTTCCGAGAGGGCCACCCACTTGGGATATTGGTGAGTTGGTCTTGAAAAACTCACGAACTTAGTAGGTGAGGTGCCCTCCCCCACCTTCCCGAACAGACGCCCCCACTTCGGATTCGGTTTCGGAGCCGACCGGAAACGGCTACGGATTCGCTTCGCGAATGAGACAAAGGCAACGGCGCGACGCTGTCGCTCGCGTGCGCTGAAGCGCACAGCATGAGTGACGTACCGGCGCAGCGCCCTGCGTCGTGTGCCGCGCTGAAGCGCGTCACGCAAGCTCGTCTCTTTGTAAGACGGGGAATGGTTCCTCGTCACATCAAGGAGACACATCATGACTGATCGAATCGCCATCTTCACGGCGTGGGGTGCAATCGTGCTCTACGCCCTTTGCCTCATCTGAACCACTTCCCCGGCAAGCCGGGGAAGGCAGGCTCGTGTTTGTGTAAGACGGGGAATGGTTCCTCGTCTCTTTCAAGGAGATTCATCATGACCAAGACCACCAACACCGCTGTCGTCGTTTCTGCCAAGCCCACCATCGCCCAGATCGCCGCGATGACCAAGTCCGAGCGCGCCGCCTACATCGCGATGCGCACTGGCGCTCAAACCGATGACGTCGAGCTCGACCTGTCGCGCCTCGCCAAGAACACCGCCGACCGCGCCATCGCCGGGCTCGGTCGCGTCGTCGGCACCGTCAAGGAGATCGGTGCAGGTGCCAAGTCGTCGTTCCAGGCTGGCTACATGTCCGCACTGGACGACTGAGCCCGCCCGTCGCCCCGCCGCTCACGCGGCTGGGGCGACCCAAAGGCCAAAAGCCGCAAAGCAACCTATGGGCAAGGAGAATGTTATGAGCATCGAAACAAAGCTCGCTCGTGCGATGAGCGAGCTCGACGAGCGCGGCGTGCTCGTCCTGCAAGACCCCGAGATCGACACGACCCGGGTCGCTCGAGCCGAGGGTGGGTGGTGGTCGATCACCACCGAATACGAAGACGGCGTCTACAGAACGCGGCTGGTGTCGCGCAGAGACGAGCTCGAAGACGAAATCCGCTCCTGGCTCAAGTGCCAGGAACAAATTGATTCCCTCTAAGGAGAACGAACATGCTGTACGAAGCCATTGATTACCGTGACCCCTGCGCAATCCTCATGAGCATGGAGGGTGACGAGGACGACGTGACCGAGTCCTTCTGGTCCTCCGGCTGCTCGGTCAGCCGCGGCGAGCGCGAGCGTGACATCGACGGTCACGACATGCGCGGCGCGAGCCCGGCCGAGTTGGCAGAGCGCGAGTTCTCAGTTGATGACAACTGAATAACAAGACACGTGGGTATTACTTGGTGGTAATGCTCACGTGGTAAGTGTATTACAACGTGGTAACACACATGGGTAAAAAGGGTGTGTTGTTTTTTTACAACACCTGTGGATAACTTTTGCGTGTTCCGTTCCAATCCGAAAATTAGCACCACAGAACAACATGCGTTTTTTGAGGAGGGGTCGAAATCGAGACTTCCTAGAGCTAACTACTTACTGTTATTTTGGAACAAATATATATATATATATCAAGCACTTACAAAAATAAGTGTTCCAAAGTTCCATTATGACAGTCGCTGTCATATTTCTAATCGCGAACCGTTCTCGTTACCGAAAAAACTCTTGTCATTTATGACGTTAAACTTCGGAACTTTGGAACAGCTTAATTTTGAGTCACCCCGTCATATTTAGGAGCCTGTCATGAACGAAGTCATCAACAACCTGGGTCAAATCGCCGCCGCTGCCGAGTATTTCGACCGTAAAACAGGGGCTGCATGGAAGCTGCGTGCCGTCATCACCAACGCTGTGGTGTGGGCCGCCAACCGTGTCTGGACGCTCCAGAACGACGAGAATGCACCGCGTGAGATGCTCTGCAAGGCCATGATCACCTTGGCCACCCTGCGCTGCTGGACGCGTGATGTCGACAGCACCGCCCTCAGCCTCGACCTCACCCCCGGCGCTGTCCGTCGCACCCTGGGTCTCGAGCGTAAGATCGACGCCCACGACGAGGCCTGCCGCGTGGCACGAACCAAGTGCATCCAACGGAGCTCGGCTGGCAAGTTCCAGGAGTTCTACAACGACGCTCTAAGGGCTTTGGACAAGCAGCGCCTCGCTCACGAAGCTGCCGTTGAAGCCATCACCAATCTGATCAGCGACGCAGGCTTTGCCTGGAGCGGAGAATTCACCGACATGCGCGGCTTCGACATCGTGCTGAGCAACGGCAGCGCACTCGACGACAACGACCTGTACGACGACGACTCCGTCGAACTTCAGGCCGACCGCCTCGCCGAGACCGTGGCCGCCGTACTCGAAGGCATGCACCTCGAGTGTGAAGCCGATCTAGCCGCGGCACTCACCACCACCAAGATCAACCGACTGTCCGCCTACGCTCAGGGTATCGACCAGATGATGAAGATTGTCGGCATCGACACCGCAAAGCTGGCTCGTCGACAGGTGGAACTCGAACGCCAACTCGACAACGAGCTCCACAAGGTCGAAGCCAAGGTCAAGAGCGTCGACGCCGACATCGAAGGCGAGATCAGCAAACTGATGGCTCAGCAAAACGCTGAACCCCAAGAGCCGACCAAGCCGAAACGTCACATGGTTAAAGGCGAAGCCGCCTAACTCAAACAAGGGCCGCAAGGCCCTTGTCACACATTAAAGGAGAACACCGTGAAATACGAAGTTAGTCTGAAAGACTTGAGGCAGGCAGGCGCCTGCTATTCCGGGTACAACAAGCTCGTCCGCTCCATTCAGGGAAAACCCTTTACGGATGAGGACGACAGTCGAAAGTCTTATATCCACCACGCCCACAAAGAGCCTGTCCCCATTATCTCCATACTGGAGACAAATGGACTTGACGACGCAATTTGGGCGCTGCGCTGCGTAAAAAACGCAGACCGCGACATTCGACTTTTTGGGGTTTGGTGTGCCCGCCAAGTCCAGCACCTCATGGAAGACCAGCGATCCTGTGACGCGTTGGACGTGGCCGAGAGGTTCGCGAATGGCAAGGCTTCAGCAGAAGCCTTGGCCGCCGCATGGCACGCAGCATGTGACGCCGCATGGCACGCAGCAGGGGACGCCGCAAGGGACGCCGCATGGCACGCAGCAAGGGCCGCCGCACAGGCCGCCGCATGTGACGCCGCATGTGACGCCGCACAGGCCGCCGCATGGGCCGCCGCACGGGCCGCAGGGGCCGCCGCATGGGCCGCCGCACGGGACGCTCAAGCAGAAATGTTAAAACGCATGTGCCAAGGTAAGGCTGAGTGGCAGACCGTCAAGGCCCTTGTCACACATTAAAGGAGAACACCGTGAACAACTTCGACAATTGGTACTACGAACAATGCCAGAACGATGCAGCCGAGCTGGTCGGCCCCAATGCTCCTGAATACGAGCAATGCGTCGAGCGCTTCTACGAAGACGAAGGCCGTCGTGAAGCCCACCGCATCCGTTACAACCTCGAACACGCATAAAGGAGAACCCCATGACCAACTTCGACAATTGGTTCTCGCGTCGACACAGCAGTGCGTCGAGCGCTTCTATGAAGACAAAACCCGTCGTGAGGCTCACCTCATTTGGTACAACCTCGAACACGCATAAAGGAGAACACCATGATCATCACCTACACCGACAAGCAATTTACCCTCGCCGTCACCGACGAACGGGGTGACACGATCCTGGAAATGAGCGCCGACAACGTCCAATTCAAGATGGACCTCACCAAGGCAGCAATCAACGGCCACAAGCTCACGAAACTGATCAGCGACATGATCACGAACGCGTAACATTCGCATAAGGCTGCGACTCTCACAGAATCGCAGCCTGTCTTGGAGAATCCAATGTTCATCGCTGATGAAATCCGCTACGCCTGGTTTGAATTTATGATAGAGGCATACACACAGCATGGCCACAAATTTAGCTCCTCACTGAACCAAGCCAAGTACTGCTGGCCTCACACCCACTGAACCTAACACGACCCCTCTCACCTCTACGGTGAGAGGGTCACCCTTTTTACGTTCCACAACACTACTATGAGCAAGAGGTCACAATGTCACACTTCAACGAAGAACAACTCAAAGAACTTGAACGCATCTTCGGCCTGACTCGGGTCATAACGATCAACACCTTGCCTGTGCGAGACGGCATTGTCACCAAAGAAGACATCGTCTGGTGGCGCGGTGACGAAGGCGCCGAGCAGGTAAGGGCAGAAGACCACTGGGACCACATCAAAATCTGGCCGTTTTTGTACCAACGCAAACAGCCTGTTGTAAAACTGATCATCTACGAAGAGTGACACCATGCAAATCACACAAGAGAAATTCAACGAACTATTCCACAAACTAAACATCGCCCAGTCTTCGGCAAGCAAGTTGGAGTCGATACTCGCCGATCTCGGCGTAACCATCACCAAAAAACTGATCATCAACGGCGTTGAATGCCCGCAACCGCAGCGCAAACCATTAACCCCGCGTGAACAATACTTCCTTGCCGATCCAACCAGCATGTACTTCGGTGCATTAAAATGGGACGATGACAGCAGCGATAATATGTGGCTAGAACGCGGCCTCGTCTACCTTAACAAAGAAGACGCAATCAAAGTCGCCACCGCGCTTCTCATACCGCTGAAAGGCACAAACAATGAAAATTCCTGAACTGAATGAAGACGAACGCTACGCTGGCATCGCCCTCGACGCCACCGGCAAGCCCACCCACCACCTGATCCTCATCCCCCATCAGCCCGAAACCCACCTTACGTGGGACGAGGCCATCGCATGGGCCGCATCCATCGGCGTCGAGCTGCCCACCCGCCAAGAACAGGCGCTGCTGTACGCCAACGCAAAAGACGCATTTGAATCAGAATGGTACTGGATCAGCGAAGAGTACGCCGGCCTCGCCTCTGACGCCTGGGGCCAGTACTTCGACGATGGCCTCCAGGGCGGCAACGACAAGGGCTGCAAGGGCCGCGTCTGCGCCATTCGTCGAGTGCCAATTTAACCCCTTACCTATTCAGAGGCTTTCTATGACTTACATAACGCTCGATGCCATCAAGGCAGAACAATCCAGAATTGCCGATCTGATCTCACTGTTTGAATCACAAACTAAGATCATCCAAACCGTCAACATTCCTGAGGTGAATATCGACCTCAGGAATGACGAACACTATGCGGGAGCAATTTTTGACGGAAACGGCAACCCTACCCATCACCTAATTCTGCTACCCAGCGAAACCATGATCATCACCTGGCCGGACGCCCTCACTTGGGCCGAGCAAGCCGGCGGTGCGCTGCCCACCCGCCAAGAACAGGCGCTGCTGTACGCCAACCTCAAGCCACACTTCAAAGGCGCCTGGTACTGGTCCAGCGAACAGCACGCCAGCAACAAGGACTGTGCCTGGCGCCAGCACTTCGACGACGGCTACCAAGACGACGGCCACAAGGACGAGAAAAGCTACGCCCGTGCCATTCGTCGAGTGTCAATCACGGAGAACTAACATGAACATCATCGAGAAGGCCCGAGTCTTCGCGACAGCCGCGCATTACGCAGCAGGCAATGTTCGGAAATACACAGGTGAGCCGTACATCAATCACCCGGAAGCGGTTGTTGACATCGTGTCCAACGTAACGCACACACCTGAAATGATTGCCGCGGCATGGCTACACGACACCGTCGAAGACACGGGAGTGTCACTCGATTTAATCAAATTCGAGTTCGGCGACAAGGTAGCAGAGCTCGTTTACTGGCTAACCGATAAAAGCACACACGAAGATGGAAATCGCGCGGCCCGAAAAGCCATTGATCGTCTTCACATCGCACAAGCCAGCCCAGAGGCCAAGACAATCAAGTTGGCCGATCTGCTCGACAACACAGCCAGCATCATCGAACACGACCCGGACTTTGCCGAAGTCTATATGGCAGAAAAAGCCGAGCTTCTCAAAGTGCTAACCGAGGGTGATAAGACCCTTTGGGATCGAGCCAACATCATTTGCTGGGCCTGGAAACAACCAGGATAACTGAAACAACAACCTAGGAGTAGTCAATGAGCATCATCGGAAAGACCTGTATCGTCCGCACGCAAAGCGCGGGCGTTTTTCTGGGTGTCGTTGCACAGCGCAACGGCAAAGAAGCAAGACTCACCAACGCCCGGCGAATCTGGTATTGGGCCGGCGCCGCCAGCCTTTCCCAACTTGCCACGGAAGGAACCAGCAAACCCAATCAATGCAAGTTCCCCGCTTCGGTGCCGGAAGTCATCCTCACCGAAGTGATCGAAATCATCCCCGCTACGGAGGCCGCTATCGCGTCTATCGCCGCGGTGCCAGAATGGCGGGAGTGACAACCGACTGCGACTGCGGCGACGGCTACGGCTCCGGCTCCGGCTCCGGCTCCGGCTCCGGCGACGGCGACGGCGACGGCTCCGGCTACGGCTCCGGCTCCGGCTACGGCTCCGGCGACGGCTACGGCGACGGCGACGGCTACGGCTCCGGCTCCGGCTACGGCGACGGCTACGGCTACGGCGACGGCGACGGCGACGGCTACGGCGACGGCGACGGCTACGGCAACGGCGACGGCTAAACACCTGCTCGTGCTGACGGGGCGAGTACCACCGGCCAACATCCCGAGAAACAAATACAGCCTGAAGGGCAGACCATGATATGGATCATATGAACCGGGCTTTGACAAACGGGCAAGGAGCGCGACCTTAACCCAGGCGTCAATTACGTGCGATGCGCCCGCCAATAACGCACCGTCACCCCCCAAGCAACAGCGGACGCGCTGTGATTAGCAGGCTAGACGAAAGGAAGCATGTAAGCACTGAGTGCCATGCCTGCTGCCTGTGATCTCACAGGCAGTGGAGATGACATTTTCAAAGGAGAACATGATGCCTTACACCGAATTCCGTAAATCATATAGCGACTTCGAAGTCGTCATTCCGGCGATCAACTTCAGCCGTCTCTTCAAAGACGACGCTCGTCGCACAATAATCGATCTACGAAACTATGAACATCGTCTTTACCGTATGTATGTGTGTCATGCGGTCGGGTGTGCGGCAAGTCTAATTATTGGCGATGCAATAGACCCAAACAAAAATGGACTGCAACACTTCATCGCAAATTCATTTGGGGGTTACGTCTGCGCCAGTTTATTCGATCCTTACACCACAGCCGGCAAACGACTTCGCATTGAATGGTGCAAGCACATGGCCAACGAAATCGAACGCGAGTTCAAGCTATGACTTGCCAATTTTGCGAAAGCGAACTTATTGAGCTAGGAAAGCTCGGACAATTCACATACTACCGTTGTCAAGGTTGTGGCCTGGAGTATCGAAAATGAACGCACTCAAACCAATGCACATTCGTGCATTACAACGCGCAATCGATGAGGCCGCAGTCTGGCGTGGCACTCTAATGGGCAATCCAGATACGACAGACTTGAAAGAATTTGACAAGTTCATCGCCACAGCACAAACGGCGTTGGACCTTGTAAAAGTTCAACAGCGCGAAATCAAAGCGATAAACAAGGCCCAAACATCATGAACGCACTTACCCTCATCCACGGCAGCATCGAACCCATTCTCTATGGGCTCGTGATCTTCGTCGGCCTGCTTATCACACTCAACAAACTGCTGAACCTTCAGATTCTCAGCTTTGTCTGTGACGTCGCTGTGTTCTACCTCGTCTTCAGCCTGCATGGTCACAGCATGACCGGTGGCTTTGCAGCAACCATTGCCGCGCTCCTAGCCGGCGTCATCTTTCCTCACCTCATCAGAAAGAAGTTCAAATGACCATCAAGATACGACTCAGCGGTTTGATCACGGCCGCAATGGCAATGGCCCTCAGCGCCGGCGCTGTCAACATCAACGCCTTCGGCAACATCAAGGAATTGAAAGCTCCGCGAAGGCCTAATATCCCCAAGACGCCGGCCGATTACGAAGCCATGCACGCCGCCGAAATGAAACGCCGGCGCAAGGCCGAAAAGCGCGCCCAACAACCCAAACTGGACATCTGATCATGACGCAAACCATCCTGCCCCTCATCATTTACCACGACAATTGCGCCGACGGATTTGGCGCAGCCTGGGCCGCTTACAAGAAATTTGGTGCCGACGGCGCCGAGTATTTGCCGATGAACTACAACGACCAGCGGGTAAAGCTCGAAGACAAAAAGCTCGAGTTCCCCGTCAGCATCACCGGTCGCGACGTCTACATCCTGGACTTCAGCTTCAGCCCCGACATCATCGACGCGATGCTGATTGAGACGGCGACCTTGACCTGGATCGATCACCATAAAACCGCATTCGAAGCGTTCAACTTCAACGCAACCGAGCCGGTCCACCTCAACGTCATGTGGAACGACTTCGAGATAAACCTGGAAATCATCCTGGACCCCAACAAGTCCGGCTGCGTCCTGGCCTGGGAACACTTCCACCCGGGCAGCGATGTGCCGGCCCTCCTGAAGTACATCGAAGACCGCGACCTGTGGCGCTGGCAATACACCAGAACCCGCGACCTCGCAACTGGCCTGCGCAGCAAGCCCTTCAGCTTCGAATGGTTCAACACCGCCAGCGAAAACCTCGCTGCTGTGGTGGCCAAGGGTGAGGCCATGAACGAACTGTTCGACCAGCAGCTCGCAGACATCACCAAAAAGCACATGGTCGTGATGATCAACGGCAACCTCGGCCGCGCCGTTAACTGCACCCCGCAATTTAGCAGCGAGGCCGGCAACATTCTGGCCAAGCAGTCCGGCACCTTTGGCATGACGTGGTGCGTCAATGACAAGGGTGAAGTCAACGTTAGCCTGCGCAGCATTGGCGACTACGACGTAAGTGCCATCGCCAAGACCTTTGGCGGAGGAGGTCATCGCAACGCCGCCGGCCTTAAAATCCCCTTCAACAATCTTTACTTCAAAGACGGCATGCTGACGTTGGCCTCGTAACCCGAACTATTACACCCTCACAAGAGGGTGTTTTGGTGGGCACTCAAATTGAGAGTCCACCAAAACAAGGAATACACAATGCCATACTTTGATCGATTCGACATTTGCGAAGCCCATTTGGTTCTCGAATGGGACTACAACCTGGGCGGCTGGCTTCGCGAACGACCTTCAAATCAACGTCGTCGCGAAGCCACCGCAATTCAACTAATCCGCATGCAATTCAAACCAAGACCAGACTTGTCGTATGAAACACTTACCGAAAACGGTAAAGAAATCTACGACGATCTCGTCGAGCGATTCAAACTGCCAAAAGACTAACCATGACCATCCATTTTGCAAGTGAGGTGTGGGCTGGGACACCTCACGAACCCAAACACCAACTATGGACCGACGACGAGGTTGGCAAGAAAGAACTGATATACGAAAACCCAGACCTGATCGAGTTCTATCGCTGGTGCAAAGACCACGGATGGATTGGCATCCCGAATTCTGTGCACCATTGCCTCAACAAAGGCGTTTGCAGGTATTCACGACGGACACATTAAGGAGAACGTAATGGGCTGGACAACCACCTATAAGCCGAAGGGCGAACCCGTCCTCGACTTCTTTAATCGCGCCGGCGTCTTCACTTGGAGCGACGACAATCCCAACAAATACCGCGTCATCGACAGCGCAGTAGTTAAGTTCAACACGTTCTATGCAGCAGTCGAGCAGACTCACAAGGAGACCGGTGAGCGCCACGTCTGGGCCGTGGTAATCCTGATTCGTCGTTACCCAAAAGACATACACAACTTCGGCTGGAAGGACATGAGCGAATCAGAAGGGCCATTCGCGTCAGAATGCCCCGAACGCATCCTCAAGCTGCTCACGCCAACTGATAACACCAACGCCAATGACTGGCGCAAGCGCTGCTGGGCCAATGTCGAATACCACAAAGCTCGCAAAAACCTACCCAACGGGACAGTGCTCAAGTATAGGGGTCGCAAATACACAATCGACAACGAAGGACGCGGCCCGGTCAAGAACAAAACCTGGGTGACCGACGAAGGCGGCCAACCCTGGCTCATGAAGCGCAGTCAAATTCTTGCTGCTGAAATTGTATCCAGACCTGACAAGAACGGGTGAATGCAATGACGATTTATCTCAAAACAGTCGACGGATTTGGCATCCTTTTCGACGCCGAAGAGGAAGATTGCTCAATGCGACAGCACTTCGTCAAAGAGTGCGGATGGACTGAAAGCGAATACCACAAAATCAAAGATTGCGCATGGTTTGTCGCCAAAGTGACAGCTTGGAAAGACGGCGTCGAGTTCGCAGCCGAGTATCTAGGCGGTTGCTGTTATGAAACAGTCGAAGAGTTCTACACCAAATACAAAGACGACTACCTCGCACAAATGATCGATGGGGTCGTAGCACAGGCAAAGATCAAAGATGCCAAATCACATGACCACGACAATCCACGTCTTTCATCCTGACGGCTGGCCAAGAGAAACACACCTTGAATACACGTTGTGGTTCAAATCGGCCGACGATCGACCCCGCTGGTGCGACGGAATCCTCAAATTTGAGTTATTCGAAAACGCACAAGATCAAATAGATCATGTACTTCAACATCAAACATCCTTCGTGCAAGCCAACTGGTTTCGCATCGAAGTGATGATGCCTAATCGAGACGCATATGGCCATCTACAACCCGGGTGGATTGCAGATAAAGGCGTTCTTCTCGCAACGCGCCAAGCAAGCATCGTGCCCGCCAACCCTGGTTGACCGACTCTGACGGCCTCTGTCAGACTATCCGTCCACCGCAAAGGATAAAAATATGGACGTGACATTTCTGTACGCGCCGCAGCGTCTCGTCAAAACGATCTCGTTGCTAGCCAATGGCGAGATTCGCAAGTCCGCGTACCCACACGCCAAGAACTTCACCAGCGAAAGGGTCGACGTCACCGACCTCCTTGGCTTCTACAAACAGCTCACAACCCGAGCCACAGACCCCCGCAAACCCTGCTTGCTCAAGGGCCAGTTGAATCGCCCTCTCCTGGGCGAATCACGCCGGAACAGCACCAGTACCAACGACAAGACGCAGTTCCTCGTGCTTGACCCTGACGAGGCGCCCTTCTCCTCACCCGACGAGCTCATGCGAGCCATCGGTCTGGGTGACATCAGCTACATCGTGCAGTACAGCTCTAGCTACAAGCTGAGCAAGAGCCGCAAGCTCTCAGCGCACATCTTCATCATGCTTGACCGGCCAATCAGCGCTCCTGCACTCAAGGCGTGGCTGATGCAGAAGAACCTCGAGGTTCCAGCGCTCAAGTCGGCTCTGACACTCTCCAACAGCCAGCACGCACTGCGCTGGACGCTCGACATCACCTCGTGTCAGAACGACCGGTTGATCTACATCGCCGAACCTGACTTCCATGGGATGAAGTCGCCAGTCAAACCGAGCGAACGAATCCTCTACGTCAAAAAAGAACACGATCGCCTGGATGTCTCCAAGTTGTCGGAAAAACCGCTCGATGCCCTGAAGAAAGACGCACGCGAAGAGATCAACCGTCTACGCGCCGCCGCAGGCCTTGCTGCCATCACTCGTAAACCGCGGATGCAAGGCGAGTACAGCGTTCAATTCGGCGCCAACGAGATCAACGACTGGGATGTCGTCGACGACGACGGCGAGTTTGTTCGTTTGAATCTCAACGGCGGCGATAGCGCAGCCTACTGGCACTACAAGGAAGACTTCGAGCTTCTACACAACTTCAAGGGTGAAGACTCGCTCAAGCTCAAAGAAGTGCTCCCCGAGTATTACCGCGAGCTCATCGAGACCAAGAAGCAAAAACAAAAGGACATCAAGGCTCAGAAAAGCAAAGCCAATGAGGCTATCTCCGACGAAGGCGACCAACTTCTGTGTTTTCGAGATAAGCGGACTGCGGCCTACTGGAACGGTACATGGAACCCAGGTACGAAGATTCTTGATCTATTCCCCGCTCGTGACGTGCGCCAATGCGAGCACTTCCTGCTCTCTCATGGTGAAGTTGTCGGCGAGTTCATCCCCACCTGGGAACGAATCTTCGATCCCAAGTCCGACGAAGTCGTGAATTTTGACAATCACACCGTCAATCTCTGGACACCAAGCCAACATCTTCGAGATGCACGCTGTCAAAAAGAAGCCCATCTGGATCGCTGCCCCACCGTCAACAAGATCATCGAATCCGCAGTGGGCAAAGGGCCAGTAAAGGAGCACTTCCTCAACTGGCTCGCCGTCATGATTCAGCACCGAGTCAAGCCTCGAACTGCCTGGATTTGCCACGGCACCCAAGGTACAGGCAAAGGCCTGCTGATCAACAAGATTCTGCGGCCGATCATCGGCGACCAATACGTGGTGACCCGACTGCAGAACGAACTCAAGGGCGAGTTTTCAGCGTTCCTTGAATTCGCACTCATCGTGTTCATCGATGAAATCGAAGTCGACTCTCTTGAGTCCGGTGGCTCACTGGAATCAAAACTCAAGTTCTATATCACCGAGCCCATGGTGCCGATCCGCCGGATGCGCACCGACAGCTACTCAGTGCCCAGCTTCACCGGTTTGATCTTCGGCTCAAACAAGTCA